>Ga0187855_10000485_pt1 | contig 34965 bp, 37 predicted proteins | sample June2016WEW_8_10_2_FD_132969 | JGI IMG/M metagenome (GOLD analysis project Ga0187855, IMG submission 132969) | Peatland microbial communities from SPRUCE experiment site at the Marcell Experimental Forest, Minnesota, USA - June2016WEW_8_10 | ecosystem: Environmental > Terrestrial > Soil >... | reverse complement strand
GCCGCGCGGCAGGTATTGAATGTGCCCAGCAGGTCGATATCGATCACGGCCTTGAAGCCGTTGGCGGACATACCCAGCACGGACGCGGGGAAATTGCCGGCCGCGCCGCAGACTAGAATATCGATCTCGCCAAACTCCGCGTGCGTTTTGCGTAGCGCGTTCTCGCACTCCTCGTAATAGCGCACGTCGCCCGAGATTCCCAGGGCCACGCCGCCCGCGGACCGTATGCCTTCAGCGGCGCGGTCCAGTTTATCTTGCTTGCGTCCCATCAGGGCCAGTTTGGCGCCGTGCGTGGCAAATCGCTCGGCGATGCTCTGGTTGATGCCGCTGCCGCCGCCGGTGATGAACGCTACTTTGCCCTGCAACAAGTGATCGCGAAATATGTCAGCCATCCGTGGCACAGTAGCACCCGGCGGATGGGGCGGGCAACCGGAGGACGCTTTCGGCCCGCTTATGAGCAGCCAAGCGAAAAACGCAGGGCCGCGCAAACCTCCTGCATGCGCCCCGCGCTCACGCTGCCGGCGCGGCGCCCCAATCGCGTTTCGGCCACGGTGACGACATTATGCAGATCGACAGCGCAACGACCCTTCATTCCATTATCGATATCCAGAATCACTTCGGAAGGCACGCCGCGAATGGTCGATATGATCGGCGCGACAGTTACGGTTGCCAGATGGCCAATAGCGCTCGCACGCGTCAGAATCAGAATCGGCCCCTGCTTGTCCGGGGACGCGAATCGGCAAAGGCGGACATCGCCCCTACTCAAGGTGCCGGCCACGCCGCGGCATCCTCCCATCTGCGGAACTCTTCCTCCCGTTGCGGCCGGGCCAGATAGCGGCGCCGGTCCTGCTCCTCCAATTCCAGCTCATGCAAGCGCTTGAGATGTTGCCACAGAGCTTGGCGGATCAACGCCGACCGATTCACTTTCTGCCGTTTCGCTGCAAGATCGGTCGCGTGCAGGAGCTTCGTATCCAACACCACTTGTATGGTTTTCATTGTGGACCCTATTCCACAATGCAGCAACGCTGCAACATTCACAATGTCATTCCTCCGTCAACGAAATCGTTGTGGGCTACTGCACGTCGAAGAAGCCCGGACCGATGGCTCCAGTGTTGATGTCGCGGCCAAAGACGCCGTTCTTTCCCGCCGCGGCGTCCGCTGGGACCTTAAAGGTGACGGCAGCGCTCCCATTGAACGTGCCGTAAGTATTCGGAGTGGCGGCGCCGATCAGAGTACGCGGGTTATCCCAGTAGATATCGACACCCGTCGGCCAGCCGAAGCCGTACCCCTCCGCTTTCACGATGCTTCCCACGGCGCCCGAGCTCGGAGTGAGGATTAGAATCGGCGCCATGGAGAAATTGGCGGCTCCCAGCTTTCGACTGCTTTGTCCGACGGCGAGGAATATGCGCGGACCCATGGGGGACTGCGGCGCCCGAACTGTGGCGCTGAACGAACCTGTGGAATCCGTTACGGGGCTGGCCATGATCGCCGATCCAACGCCGCTGATGTAGATCTGGACGTTCTCGTTGGGGCTGTAACCGCTGCCAGTGAAAGTGAGGTTCGACTTGTAGTATCCGTTGGGCGGGTTCACAGCTAGATCCGCAGTCTCGAAGACAGCCTCCCCGATCTGGAGGCCGCCGGTCCCGCCGGTAAACCACAACTCGCCATCATGACCGACCGTGATCTGGTTAGGCGTGTTTTCGAAGGCGCTGACCGGGGGTGGTACCGGATATTCGGTAATCGTCCCACCCATGTTGATGCGGCCGAGGTTCCCGTTCCCCGTAAACCACATCGCGCCATCCGGCCCGGCCGTAATGCCGAACGGGTAGAGCAGGCCCTCCGGCACCGAATACTCGGTGGACTGCCCGGCCGTGGTGGTCCGCACAATCAGATCGCCTACGGTGGCGGTGGACCAGAGCGCCCCATCGGGTCCGGCAGCGATTCCAGAGAGGCCATAGGCTTGCGGTGCTGGGTACTCGGTGATCGAGCCATCGGTAGTGATGCGTCCGATCTGGGTGGCGCTGTATTCGGTGAACCACAGCGCGCCATCCGGTCCAGCCGTGATGCCGAGAGCGACGGCATTGATGGTGGGCAGCGAATACTCGGTGATCGCCCCGGCGGTGGTCATGCGTCCGATGCTGCTGGAGTTAGTGAACCACAGCGCACCGTCCGGCCCCGTTGTGATGGCATCGCCGTTGGCGCCTGGATATTCCGTGACTGCCCCGGTGGTGGTGATGCGCCCGATCTGGCCGCAGGTTTCGCTAAACCAGAGGGCGCCATCGGGACCGGCTGTGATGTAGTTCGGGTGGCAATTCGATTGCGAATTCACCGGATACACGGTAATGCTTCCGGCCGGAGTGATGCGCCCGATACTATTGGCCCAGTATTCCGTGAACCATATCGCGCCGTCCGGCCCAGCCGCAATCCCATAAGGCCCGGGAAAGACGCCGTTAGGCCCAAGGAGCAGGTTGTATTCGCCCACGCCGATCTGTTGCGCCGGCGCAATGGCCGGCAACATCAAGAGCAATGCTGCTGCGATCCGCATATGTCAATCTCCTTAGCTCGGGACGTGGCGCGAGCTTTAGCTTGCAGCGGGACTTCAGTCCCGCCTTTTCAATAACCTCCAGATTGGTCCTTCTGGAGAAAACGCTACTGAACTGTGAAGGAACCGGGTCCAATCGGATACCCTCGCCCGTTCCACCCAAAAATCTCCGTGACGCCGGGGGACGCATCGGATGGCACCGTGAAGGTGAGCGCCGTGCTCCCGCTGAAAGCGCCGTAAAGATCGGCTGCGACGTCGCCCAAAAGAATGCGCGGGCTGTTCCAATAGACTCCGACACCCAGGTAGAATTCGAAGCCAAAGCCTTCGACCGTCACGGTGGTGCCGGGCGGACCGGAACTCGGGCTCAGCACCAGGTGTGGCGACATCGAAAAATTGGCCGCTCCCAGTTTTCCGCTCCTCTGGCCTTTGCCCAGAAAGATGCGCGGGCCATAGGGCGATTGGGGCGCTTGCGCAGTCGCGGTGATGGAACCGCTCGCATCGGCAGTGGCGCTGGCCAATACGTTGGAACCTATGCCCTGGTAATAGATCAGGACGTTTTCGTGGGGGGCGAATCCACTTCCCGAGAAGGTGAGGTTCGACCGGTAGAAGCCATCGGGCGGATTGACACTCAAATTCGCGGTCGGGACGACAAGCTCTCCGATCTGGGTGCCACTGGTGCCTTCCGTAAACCAGAGCCCGCCGTCCGATCCCAGCGCGATCCCAGAGGGGACGCTGTTATAGAAAGGCGCCGAGATGGGAACCGGATACTCGGTGATCACACCCGCAGTGGTGATGCGCCCGATCTGGGCTGGAGGCTGATAGAATTGAGGCGCTTCGGTGAACCAGAGTGCGCCATCCGGCCCCGCGGTGATTGCCAACGGCCAGCTCTGGCCAGTGGGCGTATAGTACAAAGTGGCCGCGCCTGCCGTGGTAATGCGCGCGATCATGTCGGTGCCGGCTCCTCCCGTGGCCCATAGCGCACCGTCCGGTCCGGCTGTGATCGCCCCTTGGCCCATGTCCGGAGCCACCGGGTACAACGTGATCGCCCCCGCGGTCGTGATACGCCCAAACCCGGCGCCCGCTTCGGTGAACCAGAGGGCGCCGTCCGGCCCTGCCGTGATGTATACCGGGTATGCGTTCCCGGCCGGCAAGGGGTACTCGGTGACGACCCCGGAAGTCGTGATTCGCCCAATAAAATTATCGGTCGATCCGGTGAACCACAGCGCACCATCCGGTCCCGCTGTGATCCCTAACGCGACCGCGGGATATTCGGTGATGGCCCCGGCCGTAGTGATGCGGCCGATCTGTTTGACAGCGGTTTCCGTGAACCACAGCGCGCCATCCGGCCCGGCGGTGATGCATTCGGGGAAAGAACCGGGCGTCGGCAAGGAATACTCGGTAGCCTTTCCGGCAGTGGTGATGCGCCCGATGCTATTGCCCCAGGTCTCTGTGAACCACAGCGCGCCATCCGGTCCCGGGGTGATCCAGTACGGCCCGGGTGTGCCATTGTTGACCAGCGGCAAGGAATACAGGCCGATACCGATCTGTTGCGCCGGCACGATGGCTGGCACGATCAAGAGCAATGCTGCTGCGATTTTCATCCGTCTTCCTCCGCAAGAAAGTTACTGCACTGTGAAGACACCCACACCGAGGGCTTCGCTAGCCACATGCCCTACCACCACGTTTGCGCCGGATTGTGCGTCCGACGGCACGGTGAAAGTAAATGCCGGACTCCCGTTGAATGTGCCGCCGGCATTCGTCACCACCAGGCCCAGAGATGCGAGGCCTTTCCAGTAAACCCGGACGTCCTCGAACGAGCCAAAGCCATAGCCCTCCACCGTTACGATCGTGCCCGGCGGACCGGAATTCGGGCTCAGAACCAGGTGTGGCGCCATCGAGAAGTTGGCCGCGCCCAGCTTTCCGCTGCTCTGCCCTACGCCTAAAAAGAGCCGCGGCCCATAGGGCGACTGTGGCGCTTGCGCCGTAGCCGTGAAAGATCCGGTTGCATCCGCGGTAGCGCTGGCCAGCACGTTGGAGCCTACGCCCTGGTAGTAGATCCGGACGTTTTCGTTGGGGGCGTACCCGCTTCCCGCGAAAGTGAGATGTGACGTGTAGTAGCCGCTGGGCGGAGACACGGTCAGATTCGCCGTCACAAAAAAGACCTCACCGATTCTGGAGTACGAGTCCGTAAACCATAGCGTGCCATCCGGCCCCGCGCCGATCTGATTCGGCAAGCTATACGACGCCGCCGGTATGGGATATTCGGTAACTGTCCCTGACGTGGTGATGCGGCCGATCTGTTTGACAGCGGATTCCGTGAACCACAACGCGCCATCCGGCCCCGCGGTGATGCCCATCAGCCCGCTATTGGCGGTGGGTACGGGGTACTCGGTGATCGCTCCGCCGGTCGTGATTCGGCCGATCTGGTTGGCGGCGAATTCGGTGAACCACAGCGCGCCGTCCGGTCCCGCGGTGATCGCCTCCAATCCAGCATCTTGTAGCGGCAAATCGTAATAGCTGTACACCCCCGACGTAGTGATGCGCTGAATCTCGCAGGACGGGCACGTGTACCACAGAGCGCCGTCGGAACCTGCCGTAATCGAATTGGTATAGTTGCCCTGCGCTTGATAAATCGTAAATGCCCCGGCAGTGGTGATCGCGCCGATGACCGCGCCGCTGTCGAGCGACATGGTAAACCACATTCTGCCATCCGGTCCCCCCGCGATTCCCGTTGGCAATGCGTTGGGGACGGGTACAGGGTACTCGGTAACCGCGCCGCTGGTGGTGACTCGCCCGATCGCGTTGCCGGCGTAATCCGCGAACCAGAGCGCGCCGTCCGGCCCCGCGGCGATCCCGTAGGGCGAGCTCGGTCCGGTGGAGGTCGTAATGTATGCGCTTATCGCTCCGCTTCGGGCGATGCGGCCGATCGCGGCGTTATAGTTCTCCGTAAACCACATCGCGCCATCCGGTCCCGCAGTGATCCCGTAGGGCGAAGCGTTAGTGGGCAGCACGTACTCGCCAATCGCGATCTGCTGGGCCAGCGAAATAGCCGGCAACGTCACGAGCAACAGTACTGCAAGGCGCATCCTTCCCTCCGGAGAAGTGGGTTTCGTTCCTGGAGTCTATCATTACCTCGGCTTTCGAATAGCCAGATCTAGTACCGAAGTTGAGAGTAGCAGTACCAGTCCCCGCGGCCACCGTATAATTGACGACAGCATGCTTGTGGAATTGCTGGTGGAGAACTACGCCGTGGTCGATCGCATCCGGGTGCGCTTTCATCCGGGGCTGAATCTGCTGACGGGTGAGACGGGCAGCGGCAAATCCATCGTGGTGGATGCCTTCGGGCTGCTGCTGGGCGGGCGGGCGTCGGCGGAGATGATCCGCTCTGGCGAGCCGCGCGCGCGTGTGGCGGGCATCTTCGACGTGCGCGACCGCGCGGACGTGCGCGCGCTGCTGGAGCCGGCCGGCATTGTCATCGAGGATAGCGAGCTGCTGATCGAGCGCGAGATCCTGGCGGGCGGCAAGTCGCGCGCGTTCCTGGGTAGCCGTCCGGTGGCGGTCTCCCTGTTGCGCGAACTGGCGCCGCTGCTGGGCGATATCCACGGACAACACGATCAACAGCTTTTGTTTTCGGCCGACGCGCAGCGCGCCATGCTGGATACCTTCGCCGGATCGGACGAGCGGCTCGCAGCGGTCGCGGAGATTTACCAGCATTGGAAGGCGGCCGGCGCCGCGCTGGAGCAGATCGAGCACACCGAGCAGGAAAAGCTGCGGCTGCTGGACCTTTGGGAATTCCAGCGCAAGGAGATCGATAGCGCCGCGCCCAAGGCTGGCGAGGATGAGGCGCTGGAAGCCGAGCGGCGGGTCCTGCAAAACCTGGGCCGCCTGCAGGAGAACGCGGAGACGGCCTACGCGGCGCTCTACGATACGCCGGAGTCTGCGCTGGCCCAGGTGCGGCTGGCGGCCAAGCGGCTGGACGATTTGTGCCGCATCGATCCAACGTTGGCGGGCCTCGGCGAGCAGCTTCAATCGGCGGAAGTGGCGCTCAAAGAGGCGGCGTACGGCCTGCGCGACTATCTTTCGGGCCTGGAGGCGAACCCCGGCCGGCTCGAAGAAATCGAGAACCGCTTGGCGCTGCTCGACAAGCTGAAGCGCAAGTACGGCCGCTCGATCGAGGAAGTGATCGCGTTTCTCGCGGAGGTGCGTGCGCAGATCGAACAGGTGGAGCATGCCGGCGAGCGCATGGAAGAGTTGCGGAAGGAACGGGCGCGGCTGGCGGGCGAATACGAGCAGGCGGCGGGCGAGTTGAGCGCGTTGCGGGCGCGCGCTGCACGCAAGCTGGAGAAGGGCGTCGAGGCGGAACTGGCATCGCTGGCCATGGAGCGCACGACTTTCCGCATTGATATCGCCGCTGCGCCGTGGTCGGCGGTGGGGGCGGACCGCGTGGAGTTTTTGGTCTCACCGAACTTGGGTGAAGAGCCCAAGCCCCTGGAAAAGGTGGCATCCGGCGGCGAGATCTCGCGCATCGCACTTGCACTGAAGACGTGCCTGGCCGCTCCCGCGCGCAAATCCGGCGACGTTGCGCCGCCGCGCACGCTGGTGTTCGACGAAGTGGATGCGGGCATAGGCGGCAGCGCCGCCGAAGGCGTGGGACGCCGGCTGAAGAAGCTGGCAGGCGCCAACCAGGTGCTCTGCGTCACGCATCTGGCGCAGATCGCTTCTTTCGCGGACCATCATTATTGCGTCGAGAAGCGCGAGAGCAAAGGGCGCACTGTGGCCGGGATCGAGGAACTGGACCGCCCCGGCCGCACACGCGAGGTCGGGCGCATGCTATCGGGGCAGGAGCTTACGCCAGAAGCGCTGAAGCACGCCGAGCGCCTGATCAAGAGCGCCAACTGAACCGCAGGCAAGTGGGGCAGGCAGGTGGGGCAGACGCTTTCGCCTGGATAGCGTCGGGATAAACCGGCGTGAAGTCGTGTTAGGAGCGCCAGCACGGATCTGTGCGGGGGGTGCCGGGTAACCGGCATCCCTACCGCGACCCAAGGCTGTTTGACAGGCCATTCGCCGGACTCTCATGGAGCGGATCGCCCCCAGCGCTCGCTTGTAACATCGACGCATTTTTTCGATGTTGGCAAGCCTTGCTCGGCTCGCCGGATTTGCCTCAAAGCGCAACGCCACGCTACCATCACAGCAGATGCGCCAGGGCTTGCTGATCCTAATGGCAGCGGTGGTCCTGCTATCCGGCTGTCATCGGAACAGGACCGCACGAGTACCGGCGCCGCCCCCGGCGCCTTCCGCACAGGTTCCGCCGCCCGCAGCCCCCTCAGTCGCTTCCGCCCCCACCGAAATCGAGAACGGCGAAATCGGCCTCGCGAGCTGGTACGGCCATCCTTATCATGGCCGCGCCTCCGCCAGCGGCGAGATTTACGATATGGAACAGATGACCGCGGCGCACCGCACGCTACGGTTCGGCACCTGGGTGCGGGTCCACGATCTGGACAACGAGAAAACGGTGGACGTGCGAATCAACGACCGTGGACCTTTCATCGACGGCCGGATCATCGACCTGTCGCACGCGGCCGCGCGGGCCATCGACATGATCGGTCCCGGAGTAGCCCGTGTACGCCTGGAGATCCTGATCCAGCCGGCCGCTCCGGTCTCAAAGGCGGTCGTGGAGGGAGGCCCGGCGCGCTTCGCGGTGCAGGTCGGCGCCTTCCGGGACCGCGCCAATGCCGAACGCTTGCGCAGCGAGATGGAGGCGAAATACGGCACGGCCCGCTTGGTCGAGCGGGCGGGCGGGCCGGCCCCTTGGCGCGTGCTGGTCGGGCTGGAGTCCACTGAGGAGGGCGCCGGCGCCCTGGCCCAGCGAATCCGTAGCGAGAATGCTTCGCTCACCGCCGCACTAGTAGTTCGAGTCGATTCCGTATAGCTGAACCGCTTCATGGAGCGTACTGTTGCCGGCTGCTCTCCTGGCCTGGTGGGGCAGTCTCCGCAGATCTGCCAGATCCGCCGGCTGATCGACAAATTAGGGCGGTCCCGCGCCCCGGTTTTGCTGTTGGGCGAAAGCGGCACGGGCAAGGAAGTGGTGGCCCGCGCTATCCATGCCGCCAACCCGTGCGGTGATTTCGTGCCCATCGATTGCGGCGCCCTGGTGGGGCCGTTGGTGGAGAGCGAGCTGTTCGGCCACACCAGGGGCGCTTTCACCGGCGCATCCGAGGCCAAGCGGGGCCTGATCGAGGTAGCCGACGGGGGCACGGCCTTCTTCGACGAAATCGGCGACCTGCCGCTGGATATGCAGGTCAAACTGCTGCGTCTGCTGCAGGAGCACGAGTTCCGCCCCGTCGGATCGCTAAAGCAGCACAAGGTGGATATACGGGTGATCGCCGCCACGCATCACGATCTGGCACGCGACGTGGCGCGCGGCGTGTTTCGCCAGGATCTCTACTATCGTCTGAACATCGTCACTGTGCGCCTGCCGGTGCTGCGGGACCGCATGACCGACATTCCCGAGCTGATCGAACATTTCATGCGGCGGTTCGACAGGCGCTACGATCTGGCGCCGGAGACCCTCGCGGCCATGCTGAGCTACGACTGGCCCGGCAACGTGCGCGAGCTCCAGAATTCGATCGAACGCATGGTGGCCATCAACAGCGGTCCCGTGCTTACTGTGGCCGACTTGCCCTCCTCGTTGCAGAACCGCCAGGCGGCTTCCGAGCCGGTGCTCGCCTCGGTGGTCGCCGCCGGTGCGGAAACCGCGCACTTGCCTCTGATGCATTCGCCTCCGCGCCCGGCGGGTTTGTTCCTGCCCGCGATCGAAAAGGAAACCATCCTGAAGGCGTTGGAAGAGACCCACGGCGACCGCGCGAAAGCCGCCCACATGCTGGGTATCGGCCGCACCACTCTCTATCGCAAGCTGAAGGAATATAAAATCGAGAATTGAACATCGCGCTGGATGCGACTTATAGCGTCGGCAGGGATCTGTCCGGGGTGGGCGTGTATTCCTGCGAGTTGCTCACCGGCCTCACACGGGCGCATCCTGAAGCCCGCTTCGAATTCTGCTACCGGCCGCACCGTATTCTGCGCTCGTTCGGCTCCCGCTTGCCGGCCAACGCCAGCCGCTTCCTGCTCGGCGAAACCCGCGCCCCACGATCGGCGGATCTTTTCCACGGCCTGAACCAGCGTTTGCCGCGCCTGCCCCTGCGCCGCGCGGTGACCACTTTTCACGACCTGTTCGTCCTCACCGGCGAGTATTCCACGCCGGAGTTCCGGCAGCGGTTCGCGGAACAGGCTCGTCAGGCGGCTGAGCGTTCCGGCCGCATCATCGCTGTTTCCCAATTTACCGCTCAGCAGGTAATCGATGTGTTGCGAGTGGATCCCGGTAAGGTGCGCGTGGTGCATCACGGGGTGAGGGCGCCGATCCAGATATCGGCGCATCGTGAGAAGGTCATTCTGCACGTGGGTGCGATTCAGCACAGAAAGAACATCGCCCGACTGGTGGAGGCGTTTGAAAAAGTCGATCCCGACTGGCAATTGGTCCTGGCCGGATCTGCCGGATACGGCGCGCCTGAGATCCTCGCCAAGATCGCCAACTCCCCGAGCCGTGCCCGTATTCGGGTGTTGGGCTATGTGCCATCGCCCGAGTTGAGCGATTGGTATGCGCGCGCCATGATCTTCGCTTTCCCCTCGCTGGACGAAGGTTTTGGGATGCCGGTGCTGGAGGCCATGGCTGCCGGGGCGCCCGTGATCGCGTCAAATCGATCGGCGGTGGCCGAAGTGGCGGGAGATGCCGCGTGGCTGGTGAATCCCGAGGACACCGAAGAGTTGACCGCCGCGCTAGTGGACTTGACGCGAAATCCGGACCGCAGGGCGGACCTCTCCCGCCGGGGGATCCTCAGGGCTTCGCAATTCAGTTGGGCTGCCGCTGTCGAAAAAACATGGCAGGTTTATCGCGAGTTAGTCGATGGCACTCCCGACTAGACCTTAGACCGCGCGCGTGGCCCTCCGGTTGTCGAGCGCGTCGAGATCGGATTAGAATTACTGGGTTCCACCCGGCTTGGAATCGAGCAGGGTGACACCTGCGGGCTGCAGGTCAGGCTGCCAAGCCAGGATGCCGTCTGCTAGGATCAGCCTGTGACCTGTCGAGGCGCGCACTTCGCACTCACAGAGTCCGACGTGGTGGATGCGTTGTTTCTTCAGAGAGTTTTGGTGACCGTTCAGCAACCCGGTCGACCGCCATCGACGAACACGGCCGTGCCGGAGCACGGCGAAAAGAAAAGCGAGTAACGATAGAGTGTGAATCAAGAAGGAGAGCAATAATGGATTTTGACGTGAACGTCCGGGAGCGCATTCTGAAGCCCGTGAACGAGGTGTTCGATGCGGTTGTCGACCCACATAAGATGTCCAACTACTTCGTCTCGCGCGCCAGCGGTCCCATCAAGGTAGGCAGAGTCGAGTGGGAGTTCGGCGATGTAGGCGCTAAGGTGTCAATCGACGTGCTGGAGGTCGAGGACAATCGTAAGATCGTTTGGGAGTCGAGCGCGCTAGGGCCGCGGATTCGCACAACCATCAAATTCGCGCCGGACGGTCCCGACGCCACCGTCGTTACGATCACAGAATCGAAGTTTCCCTTGACCGCAGAGGGTGTCAAACGGGCCTTGGGTCAGAACGCAGGGTGGACTTACACTTTATGCGGCCTGAAGGCATATGTGCAATTCGGTATCAATCTCCGTACGGGGCTCAACAAGAGGCTTACAGACGTAGAGAGGGCGGCGGGGGAGCGCCCGTAATGCGAGGAGCTGCCATGTCCTGGGCCCGTCCGTTTTCGCCGGTTTTGAGCTGATTACGAGTGTCCGCTTTTGAGGCGAGAGCGGAGGGGCGGCAGAAAACTAGCGATAAGATTAATAAAAGGCGCAATCGGTCGATAATGCTACATAGCGTTCTGATATTCGCTTGGCACTATCGAAGGAACTCTGCTGCTTCCTGTGCCGTCGACCTGCGGCTTGATCTGCCGGCCGAGTCAAAGTAGCCTTGATGTCGAGGGAAAGCCGCTCCTGCGGGCAGCGGCCCGGACGGCTGCGCCGCTTAAGCGCCTTGGGAGGAACTTGGGGATGCCATCGTTTGGTTCGCGCGACGAAACGTGGCCGAGTCTCGCCCTGGAGTCCTGGAGCGACACCTGCGCGACGTTGCATATGTGGGCTCAGATCGTCGGCAAAATTCGCCGTGCCCAGAGTCCTTGGATCAACCACTCCTGGCACGTCACATTGTACGTGACCTCCCGAGGGTTGACCACCTCGCCGATTCCATATGGCGTGCGTACGTTCCAGATCGAGTTCGATTTCCTGAACCATAGCCTGGCCATCGAGAGCTGCGACGGACGCACAGGAGGTCTCCCACTGGAGCCTCAATCCGTGGCGGCGTTCTACCATCGGCTGATGGAGGAGATGAGGCGGCTCGACCTGAATGTCTCGATCAACAAGAAACCCAACGAAGTTCCGGAGCCCATCAGATTCGACCAGGACGAGACTCACAGGGCCTACGACCCGGACTACGCGAATCGGTTCTGGCGCATCCTCGTGCAGGCCGATCGGGTGATGAAGGAGTTCCGCGGCAGGTTCATCGGTAAGTGCAGTCCCGTGCACCTGTTCTGGGGCGCCCTCGACCTGGCGGTCACGCGGTTCTCGGGAAGGAGGGCTCCCAAACATCCCGGCGGGATACCCAACCTGCCCGACCCGGTGACTCAGGAGGCGTACTCGCACGAAGTGAGCAGTTGCGGGTTTTGGCCCGGTGGGGGCGCGATCCCCTATCCCGCATTCTATTCCTACGCTTATCCTGAGCCGGTTGGGTTCTCTGGAGCATTTGTCAAGCCGGACGCGGCGTTCTACAGCACAGACCTTCGTGAGTTCATCCTGGCGTATGACGTAGTGCGGCAGGCGGAATTCCCGGATCAAACACTCCTCGACTTTCTACAGACGACTTATGAAGCCGCTTCCATGCTGGCACACTGGGATCGCGAAGCACTTGAGCGCAGTCGGGAAACATAGGGGGTGCGCTAAACGGTGAATCGCGGCGCTCCTGCGCTAAATTCCGCCGCGCAGCCGGCGGCCGACGACGGGATCAATCTGACCTTGGCGGTTTAGCTTGTCCTCAAGCCGGCTGGACTCGGCAAGCCAGACTTGGAGAACTCCACGTGCCGAAGGACGCTGTGCCCTAACTAACGGCACCGTTAATTGAGCGCGTGGAGCTTCGCACGGGCAACAACGGCCGCGAGCTGACCGACGACGATTTAAACAAGTGGGTCGAGAGCTTCCCCGTCGAGCCGATACAAGCGGGCTGGCCCCGCGTTGTTTTGCCTTCCGAGATTTTCGAATACTATAATTAGCGAGGATCGGATCTCAAAAAACAATTGCACTCCGCAGCTCCATCACGGGAAAGGGCAGTCCATTGGCCGCCCACGCAATCGCATCTCTCTTTCACACATTCAAGAAACGCACGGCAATCCTCCCATAGCGGCCGCACTTGCGGGATTCATAGCGCTCGCGACCGCCGGCGGCGCCATCGAATGCTGCCGCACCGGCCTCCGACCAACCTCAGATGAAATCCACTGCGATTGAGTTCTTCTTTGACGACTTCTCCGACATGGAAGCCGACGCCCCACCGCCGCACTGAAAGGTGTGCGACGGCAAGGTCGAGCTACGGCTTCGGTGATGCGACCCAAGCGCCAACCGCCCGCATCATGCCCTCCCTGAAACTGACCCACTACCGGGATGTTCGGGCGCGCGGAGCACCGGCAACTGGACGAGAGGTCCACCGTCGTCGCCGCAGTGGTGTTGAGATTCCCCCCAGTGCTCCGGACGTAGAATGCGAATCATCGCAATCTCATCGCAACACTGGAATTTCGGGCAGCGAACGCAATCCTTCCAGACCTTCAGCGGCAGCGCGCCGCGCTCCACCTCCTGAAAGCCCATTTTTCGGAAGAACTCCGCGACATAAGTAAACGCGAATACGGCATCGAGCGAATAGCCGTCCGCTTCGCCGGTCAGCGCCTCGATCAGGCGCTTGCCGACGCCGTGAGTCTTGGCGCTTTCGGCAACCGCCAGCGAGCGGATCTCGCCGATGGCCGGTGTATAAAAATGCAGCGCGCCGCATCCCACCAGCCGGCCGTCGGCCGTGATCACCGAGAAGTCGCGTATGTCTTCGGAGACCTCGAACTCGGTGCGCGGCAACATGATTCCCTGGGCCGCGTAGCCGTTGATCAAATCCAGAATCGGCCGGATATCGTGCATGCCGGCTTTGCGGACGCACAGCTCCCGGTGTGGGCGGGCGTGTTCGACAACGGCATCCTCTCTCAGACCGCTGATCATGGCGCGCAGACCTCCTCGGCCAACAGCCGCGTGCCCACATCGTCGCCGGCCACAAGCCGCTCCAGAATGCGATCGGCGGCGCCGGCGGCGATACGAACCTGGGACACGCCCTGGCGCAGGGCGGCCTGCGCAGCGCGAAGCTTAGCCTGCATGCCACCAGTGGCCGCGCCCGCGGCGATGAGCGCTTCGCTATCGGCCAGCGTGAGATGCGGCAGCAGCCGTTCTTGGGCGTCCAGCACGCCCTCCACATCGGTGAGGAACGTCAACTGGTCCGCGCCGAATGCCACCGCGCAGGCGACGGCCAGTTGATCGGCGTTGACGTTGTAGAAGCGGCCTTGCCGATCCGCCGCCACGCAGGCCACCACCGGCAGGAAGCCGGCGGCCAGCAGCGCATCGAGCAGCGCGGGGTCGGCGTGGACTACGCGCCCGACGCTGCCTAGCGCAGGATCCATCGGCTCGGCTACTACCAGACCGGCATCAATGCCGGAAATTCCCACGGCGCGCGCGCCCGCCCGGTTCAGGGCTGCAACCAGTTGGCGATTGACGCTGCCCGCGACGACCTTGATGACGGCGTCCAGGACCTCGGGCGTGGTCACGCGAAGTCCATCGACGAACCGGCTCTCGACGCCGCGCTCCGCGAGGTATCGGGTCAGTTGGCGGCCGCCGCCGTGCACCACTACCAGCGGCTCGCTACGCGCGATGGCAGCGATCTGCCGCGCCAAACTCTCGCGCGTGGCATCCGCATCGAGGAGCGTGCCGCCGAGTTTCACCAGCAGCTTCACAGCAAGCCCTCCGCCTCAGGATAGCCCAGCAGCAGATTCATGTTCTGGACCGCCTGCCCGGCCGCGCCTTTCACCAGATTATCGATGGCGCTGACGACTACGGCGCGTCCGGTGGCGGCGTCTACGGTGACTCCGATATCGCAGTAGTTGGTGCGGACGACTGCGTGCAGATCCGGCAGGTGGCCGGCGGGGTACAGGCGAATGAAGGCTTCCCCGGCATAGCGCTTCTCGTAGATCTCGATCAGATCCGGCGCGCCCCTTCCGTGCTGCACGCGAAAGTAGATGGTTTCCAGGATACCGCGATCAACCGGCAGAAGCTGCGCCGTGAAGCTGAACTCGCGCTCCTCCAGGCCGCTGATCATGAGCACTTCCGGGACATGCCGGTGGTGCAGCACGGAGTAAGCCGCGAAGTTCCCGGTCACTTCGCAGAAGCTGGTCTTGAGGCTGGGTTTGCGGCCGGCGCCGCTCACGCCGGACTTGGCATCGCAGACGATGCCGGCGTGGCGGTCGACTACGCCGGCTTCGATCAGCGGACGGATCGCCAGGTTGGCCGCCGTCGGATAGCAGCCGGGATTGGCGACCAGCCGCGCGGAGGCAATGCGGTCGCGGCAGAACTCAGGAAGCCCGTAGACAGCTTCCGCCAACAGTTCGGGCTGGGTGTGCGGCTCCTTGTACCAGGCAGTGTAGGCGGCCGGCGTGCGCAGGCGAAAGGCGCCGCTCAGGTCGACGATTTTGGCGCCGGCTGAAAGCATTGCGGGCGCCAGTTCCATGGACACGTCTGGCGGGGTCGCGAGGAAGACAAGGGAGACTCCTTCGGCGCGCACGGCTTCCGGAGTGGCCGGCGCGTGGCGGGGCGCGGGCGACGGGCGAGGGCGCGCGGTGTCTTCGCGGTGATCGAGCAGTACCGGGCGGACGCGCGGGTGGCGTTCGAGTATGCGGAGCAGTTCGGCCCCGCTATAGCCGCGATATCCGACGATGCCGGCGAGAGAGTGCATGCTTATATTTATTCAGTCTTGTGTATAAATATACCATACCGCAGCCCCGATAGTGGATACGGGTTGCGTTGGTTGAAAATCCAACGGGCGATTTGTTTTACCGCGCGGGGGTTGGCGCTGCTAGGTGTGCTTATTGTACTCCTCCTTGCGGATAGTGACCCAGCGAGCGGAGCCGGTGAAAGCTTTCGGCCAATACTCGTAGCCAAACCGCAGTTCTCTCTGGCGGTCAAAAGTGTCAAAGTATATCAGCGAAGCGTAGACGTACAAGACGACATCCCCCTTTTCAATGGCCTGGAGTTTTTGCTCGTCGACCCATTCCCCAAGCTGGAGATACATCTTTCCGTTGTGTTGGCCCGGCGCGAGGACACGCCCGTAATCCGGCTTCGGCTCGGGCGGATTCCCGTAGGTCGGTCCCGACGCAGGACGACCGGCGTAATCGGGGATGTCGGGCAGCTCGTCGCGGCGCTGGAGCGAGTGGAATCGGTAGCGATACGGCCCGGTCAGTCTTGCGATGGTTCGGCCCCGGTTAACAAGGTCGAAGACAAACTCGTTGAACTTAACAGTAGCTACCATCATCGCGAACAACTGAGGAGGTTCGATGTCTTCCACAAGGACCCATGCCTTATCACCATTCATCAAGGCTTCGGCGGTCCGTCGCGCGGCTGCGGCTACGCGAGCCGTGTGTTGCGAAGATCGTTTTATCAATTTGCTGTGATGAATCAACGCTCGCGCTTGGCAGACGAGCGCTATAAACTGGATTACTCCTACTGCTACAAGCAACCCGGTGAACAGGGCGAGCCTCCGGTTTATCTTCAGGTTTTCATCGGTCTCGGCTTTGGCGGCACTCTCCTGTGGTACGGGTTCGGCCTGATTATTGATAATCACCACCGTGCCCTCAGCTGGATATTGGTCGCGGTCGGAGCGTTCTTTGCCGCCAGCGGCTTTAGCGCTATCGGCTTTGGCACTTGGCGCGGGTTTTGGAGGCTGTTGGGCCTGTGACCACGTCGTTAAGCAGAGAAGGCACAACACGAGTACTTGGGTTCGCATGGGCGCATTGTACCGCCGCCGCGCCTCGCCTTGAAGGCTACATGCCCATGCCCTGGAGTTGTCTCCTCAGCGTTTCGGAGCGTTCCCTCTCTGCGCGCAGTTCCTTCAAGGCCCCCATTATGCTCTCCGAGGCTGGCATGCGCATCAGCGCGTCTAAGGCTTGCTCTATGGTCGTAACCGGGTTCGGCTTTGGAGTCCACACCCCGTTCAATGTCAGGTACATGGAATTCAGGGATTCGGAGAATGCGCGGAGGTTCGCTTCTATTGCCCCAATCTTTACCCGGCATTCCCTCTCTTCTCTGATCAGCCTGCCGAGCACTAAGTCTTGTTCGTCGGTGCTCATATTCTCAATTGTGCTCCAGGATAACAAAAAAGCCCAGCCGTTTCGGGCTGGGCTTTGGTTCGTGGTGGTGGACGTTCAAGAGCCGGTTGCCATTCGATCACGCCGCCTCCCTAAGAAGGCCGCCCGCGTCACTGAGAAACTCGCCGAGCGAGTAAGGTCTCACTGCGATCCCTGCGGCCATCGCGGGCGTGGCGCCCTTCAACGTCTGGTGCGGCCGGCAGAAGTTGTAGTAGGCGAAGTGGAGAGCCAGGGCCGATTTCAAGCCGCTCCACTTCTTGCTGAACCCGTTTGTCAGGCGAGTCAGCCGCCGCATGCACATCCGCATCGTGAGATTCTGCCGTTCCACGTGCGATGTGCAGATCCGTTTCTCGTCTGGGTCTCCGTAGACTGGCGTGGGGATCGCCTCCGCCAGGTGAGCTGGACTGTACCGCCGCGCCTCTTCGGGTGGGGCTTGGTCGTAAATCTTGATGAGTTGCGCGTAATCCACGCGCTCGTCGAGTTCTTCCGCGACGGCGTAGTTGTAGGCGGCCAGCCCGTCAGTGGTCAGTTGATACTTCTGCTCGGGGCTGGTGGCCTCCGCCAGTTTTCGCATGAACCGGGACGCGCTGGCCACAGTTCGTTTGCCCAGCTCATACGCCAGCACGAGCTTGGTGTGCCGCTCGATGGCAACGAACGTCCAGGCGTCTCCGATGTAGGCGAAGTCTTTCTCACCGCCGTGGCGGCTGGCGCGTTTCTTAAAAACGAATCCCCAGATTTCATCGCACTGAACGTCCGTTACCGGCACGTCGTGGATGTGCTTCGCCATCAAGTTATCGCAACGCTCTCCAGCCGCATCGAGAATTTGCAGGATGGTGCGGTGATGCAACCCCGTGATGCGGGATGCCGACCGAACGCTGGAGCCTTCGCAGATCAGCTTCAGGGCCAGCAGCCCTTTTTCGTTACCGAGGAACCATTCCGCCCTGGTATCCCGTGCGTGCGGTTCCGTGAAGGTTTTGCCGCAACTGTTGCAGCGAAAGCGTTGCAGCCCGTTTCTATGTTTGCCGAATCGTTGGCAATCGACGCGGCAGTAATGGCACGTCATTCTGGCCTTGCCTTTCGCGGGCAATTGCGCCAGAATGACAGTGGGTTCGCAAACCCTGCCTCTGGTGCAAGCCCGAGGTTGAGCCCCGCTGGTAGTTCAAGCTACCAGCGGGGCAAATTAAAGTTAGCCGGTTTCAGTTACCGGCTGAACGGATTCTCTCTTCTTGTACTTCTCGTCAACTTTTTCCACGTCGTCTGGATCGTAGACCATAATCTTAGGGCCGCCGGTGGGCCGCCTCCATTTTGCTTTCTTGAGCGGCACGCGCAAAACCAGTTCCCGGAAAGCGTATTCCGTGATTCCCCACCTCTCCATCAGTTCTTCCTTTGTGAACCACGTGCTATAGCGATCATTGTCGGGGCCCAGGGGCTGGTAAGGGGTCTGCTGATACGCCCGCCGCTCATTCTGAGTAAGCTGCTTGACGTATCCGCCAGCTACAAGCCGCTTCAGAATCTGGTGGATGGTGGCCATTCCGTTCGTGTACTGGCTAACAGGCAACCCGCCGGCCTCCAGGGTGTCCCTCACCTGAAGTGGTGTCAGGGGATATTTACTCTTCGCGAATATCTCGCGGATGCGCGCAGTAATTCCGGCACTTTCGTCCTGTTCCCCGACCGGAAGCACGAGCCGTTTGCGCTCTGGGTACATGGGCCGCAGCAGTTCAGCGCTTTTTTCCAACGCTTCAATCCTGGTATCGATTTCACGCTTTTGCTCGCGAAGCCCATGCAGCTCTGCCTCAATGATGCGGAGCGGGTTGTTTCGCTGAGACATGTCTAAATATGAGGATAGCGCATGACGGAGACTTGTGCAAGTAAAAAACGGACGCAATTCGATCTAAGTTGGGAGCAGTGTCTAAAGGACGGCACAGAGGCGCTTAAAGAGGCAAAGAACGACGTAAAGGCGATTCAGAGATCGCTACGGATTATCCGGAGCAAGATTCGAAAGGGAGAGCCGTTCCCGGTGGACCGCCGGAGGACGACGTTGGCGCGGAGGGTGAATGCGACATCAACACACAGATAGCACACTGCCGACCAACGCACCTTGTAGCCACTACCGCAGCCCCGGTAGTGGGGCCCGGTTGTGTGGGTTGAATATTCAGGCCGATTCAGATGGCGGATTGCCTTTTTGGCAGCGGCACGTCTTCAGCGACCTTTACCAAATAATCGGCGATATCCATAGCTCGCTTCTCATCTTCAGCCCTGAGCGGGACTCCCATGATTTCCGCATGGTCTTCCGAGTCCTGAACTAGCGTCAGTCCATATGGACAATCGTAAACGTGTCCAGCAGTCAGCATGCATATCCCGGCGACATCTAAACCAGCCAATAACACTGATTCTATGGACAGAAATACAGACAACCCTGCGTCATTTTCTCTTCGGAAGAATGTTTTAAGTTTCGGCCTCCCAGTCTTGGGGTTCCTGGAAGATTCGTTTCGATGAATGCGAAAGAGTTGCTGGGTACCCGGCAGTTGAGGCCAGGCGTGGGGAGTCACTGTGTCATTATTGCATGATCCAGTTAAGCGCGGTACTAAGGTCTGTTGCCGATGGATTCGGGATTAGTTCGGACAGGTTCGTAGTGTGCTTTTTGTATAGCTTAATATGACCGTCCGGTCCTGAAGCAATCAGCGTGACGCGCTTGTTTCGCACCGTCCAATGGACGAGGAGGCTGCCCTCGAAGCTCTCAATTTCAGAGGCCTTCAAGAAAACTAGAGAGAGCCTATCGGCGGTGTTAATCATCTCGATGGCGGCTTCTCCAACGATCCCTGAAGGGCGATCCTCGGAAGGTTCGGTCTCGATCACGCTATTAATCTCTGCCGTGATCTCCGAGGCTGCTGCTAGGCTTATGACCACAGAAAATAGAGTGGTATCCGTATCTGAGATCTCATGGTAGTGCGCTGGAGGCGGAGGCATTGGGGCAAAGCTCGTAGTGCCACCTACTGGCACAACCATACTAAGCAAGTTTCACCTCTTTGGTCTCGATTTTGAATTTAGGTTGTCCTTCTACTGCCTGCTTGGCCTGATCTCTCACGCCAGACGCTTGTTCAAGGCTCTGCTTAAGCGCTTCAATCAGTTCCGCAGGAAGCACAACCCTGGTATGAAAATCTCTGTAGTCAGGTTTCGTTCGATTGTCATCCTGGCCAGCGAAAAAATTACCAAATTCCAAAACCAGTTCGTTGCGGGAGACTCGGAAACCCATTATGTTGGCGTACTTGACTTCCATGTCGCTTCCCCCTTTAGAATCAACAAAAGCAGCAGCCGTGGTTGGGACAGTCCGTACCCTGCGCACACTCCTGCGACACTTCAATAGTATATCTATCAGGTTGTAATTGGCAATGGGCCTATTGGGCCAGAAGTTGAGCCAGCGTCCACTGGCCATCGACCAGCCCTGCCGTTAGTGGGGCTCGGTCGTGTTGGTTTGAAACATTCATACACGTCGCGATGCGTATGTGTCATGGCACGGCAGCCGGGGCTAGGTTCCGTGGCAGTATGCCTGCGGGAGGGCTGGGTGCGAGAGTGCTGTGGACGTGGAGGTGCGCTACGGAGCCGATCGTATCGGGTTCCATCCACGCGCGCAACGGCAGCACCAAGTTGACTCGGGTGGCCTATCAGGAGCCGACTCCGCTGGGCGAAACGCGGCCAGATTCCAAGATTTGGTACATCCGCGAGAGACGGCTTTCACCCGGCTCCGCTGGCCTTCAGCACGGCCCGCACTCCGTCCACGCACAGCACCGCGGCGTGCTTGGATTCAGGGCTCAGGCCGCCTACCGCGTTCTCGATGTCCGAAGGCCGCAGCGCGGCGATTTCCTGCGGCGTTTTGCCGCTTAGCCATTCGGTAAGCGCGGAGCCGGCTGCGATGGACGCCGTGCACCCACGCGTCTTGTAACGCGCTTCCACCGCGCGGCCCTCTTCAAACCGCACGGATAACCGCAGAATGTCCCCGCAGATCGGATTCGACACTTCCACCGTCACGGCTGGCGGCGGCAGCTCGCCCACGTTCCGCGGATTCTGGAAGTGATCGAGCAGGCGCGCGGAGTACATTTATGCTCCCATCCATGCGGCGAGATGTGCTGCAATGATTCTAATGCGGCAGTTTTTCCCGATCCTGAAGGAACGTGTGCGCGCGCGGGAGTTCAATTCCCTCTTCCTGTTTGTCACGTCGCGCTGCAATTCGCTGTGCCGCACCTGCTTCTACTTTGACAAGCTTAACAGCACCGACGACCTGACGACGCCGCAGATCGAGCGCATCTCCGCCAGCGCTCCGCCCTTCCGCAAGCTGTGGCTTTCCGGCGGGGAGCCCTTCCTGCGCGAGGATCTGGCCGAAATTGTGGCGATGTTCGTGCGGCGCAATGGCGTCCGCAACGTCAATCTGCCGACCAACGGATTGCTACCAGAGAAAATCTTCCGGACGATGGACCGCATGCTGGGGCTTTGTCCGGACGTGGCCATCGACCTGAACTTCTCGCTTGACGGGCTGGCCAACACGCACGATTCCATCCGGGGCGTGCCGCATAATTTCGTGCGCACGCGGGCCACCATGGAGGAGGCCGAGCGGCGCTATGGCGGCGTGCGGCGGCTGCGGCGCAACGTGCTCACCGTGATCACGCGCGAGAACTACAACGAGATTGTGGCGTTGGGCCTCGACCTGATGGAGCAGAGCCATATCGACGGGCAATATTTCGAAGTCGTACGCGGCGCCGCGCCGGATCCGACGCTGAAGCAGCTCACCAGGGAGGGCGTAGCCGCTCTGCACCGCCGCTTGATGCCTTTCCATCGCCATTATGCCGACAGGCTCTTCGCGCAACTTCCGCCGGGCGTGCGGCATTTCGCGAAGATGTATTACCTGGGCAACCTGCGCTTCCACTTCGACCTGCACGAGCAGTGCCTGGAATCGCCGAAGAAGTGGCCGATGCCTTGCACGGCCGGCGAGACTTCGATCGTGATCGATCACAACGGCAGGTTCCGCGCCTGCGAGATGCGCGGCGTGGTGGGCAACCTGGCGGACTTCGATTTCGACGTAGGGCGCGCGCTGGCATCCGAGGCCATGCGTGCGGAAGTGCGCGATATCCCAGTGGCGAACTGCTGGTGCACGCATAGCTGCTTCATCCAGGACAGCTCCAAATTCCAGCCCAGCGTGCAGCTCTTCCATATTCCATGGGCCTGGTTTCGCCAGCGAATCGACCGGCTACCGGAACTGCCGGCCTCCGAACTGGAGCGGTTCAAGGCGCTGGAGTTGGCCTGAATTGACGACGGTCGTCGCGGCTGTCATCCGGCGCGGCGGGCATATCCTGATTTGCCGCCGGAAGGCGGACCAGCCGCATCCGCGGAAATGGGAGTTTCCGGGCGGCAAGGTGGAAGCCGGCGAAAGCCCCCAGGAGGCGCTCGGCCGCGAGCTGCGGGAAGAGCTGGACATTGGCGCGCGGATCGGGGACGAGGTGGAGCGGTACGAGTTCCGCTATCCCGGCAAGAGTCCAATCCTGCTGATCTTTTATGCGGTGACCGATTTCTCTGACGAGCCGCGTAATTGCGTGTTCGAGGAGATCAAATGGACAGAAGCGAAGCTCCTGCCCGATTTCGATTTTCTGGAAGGGGACGTCGATTTCGTGAAGCGTCTGGCTGCCGCGGTCTGATCTACGTCTTCGGCAGCCGCACGTCCACGTTACGCTCGTGATTCAACCGCTCGGTCAACGTGCGGTCGACCAGTGCCAGGGACACCTGGTTGTGCACGTTGCCCGCGGTGAAATAGTGCAAAGTGTCGCCCTCCACGTAGTACGCCACCGCCGAGTAGATGGTGTGATCCTGCATGGCGATCAGATAATACGACGAATCGCCAGGCGCAGTCTCGACGGGATTCGTGGGCGCCTGGTAGAAGTGGAGGTTGCCGGTATCGGGGGCCTCTCCTTGATCCGGCTGCTGGGCCGCGCCGAAATACTGGTTGATCACGACCGGGGGCTGCGGCGGCGGATTAACCACCGTGGTATTCGGCGGCTGCTGGGCCGGCTGGTCGGAACCGTATCCGTAGCCGTACCCCCCGACAAAGACGGGGTAAGCGTAGACACCGGAGCCAAAACCCCGGCCGTACCCTCTTGAGCCGCCGGAGTAGGAGTGGGAACCGCCGCCACCCCGATTGTTGGCGAAGGCTGCGTTGGTCAGGCTGCCAGGGGTCGCCGGTAGTACAACGTTGCCCCACGGGTTCCCGCCGATCGGCGCACGCGCTAAACCCGGGAAAACTACGTTGCCGAATTGGGCTGAAGCGGGCCCAATGGCCAAGAACAAGAAAAAGACTGCCCCGCAAATTCTCATGGCGTCCTCTACATCAGCTTAACACTACAAACAGAGGTTGACGCAGAAAGACACGCATTCGTTACCCCCAAGGAGCTTGCCGAAAAGGCCAAGACATGCATGGCCGCTGATGAACACCGATGAACGCCGATTGGGAACAATTGGTTTATCGGTTTTCATCCGGCGTCCATCTGCTGCCGAAAAATGGTTCCCCAAAGGCCCGCCCGCTCCCGGCCGAGCCGGCCGGTCCTACTTTGGCGGAGCGGCGGGCTTGGCGGCCGCAGGAGGCGGGGCCGCCGTCTTGGGAGCCGGCGCGCTGGAGGTAGCGGCCGGAGAATTCTTGTCGTACAGAGCGATGATGTCCTGCGTGATATCGATGCCGCTGGTGGCGTACAACACCGGAGACTGCGCTGAACTGACATCCAGGATCATGGCGTAGCCGTTGTCCTTGGCATACTTATCGATCACGGCCATCATGCGCTGCCCGAGCTCCTGCATGATCCTACCCTGCTCCTGCTCCAGTTCCGCGTTGTCGTCCTCGGTATCGCGTTTGATGGACGTATTGGTCTGATCGATCTCGCGCATGAGCTTCTCCTTGGCCTCCTCGCTCATGGTGTTGCTGCCCTTACGAAGCTGGTCCTGCAGTTGCGCGACCAAGCTATTCTTCTTCTCCAGGTCCGCCTTCTTGGGGGCGAATTTGGACGTCAGGTCCGCCGCCGCCTTCTGCCCGTCCTTGGTGCTGATGATGGCGTTCTGGATGTGGATGATTCCGACCTTAGTCTGGGCCGGGGCGCCTGTTTGGGCGTGGGCGAGCATGGCTGCTCCCAGGACCAGGGCGGGAAATACGACATGGTTCTTTGTCAAGCTGAAACTCCTTGGATTTGTTTCGATACTACCATATTGCCACCGGTTGTCGCGGCTTCAGAAGGTGCGTCCGACCGTGAACCGGAACGTCGACCGCTGCTCGAAGAACGGGAGCGCCGCGCCGAACGTAGCGATGGCATTGTAATACGTAGCATAGTTCGGGAAAATCGACCGGTCCGCCACGATGGGCGGCTGCAAGTATTCGCGTACCGTGAGCGGATTGTAGGCCCAGTAAACGCGGAAAGGCGCCTGGACCACCGGCAAGAGCACCTGTATCTCCAAGCCGGTGGACATGCGCGGCTTCTCCGTACCCGGAGCGATCACCGCGGTGGGGGAAAACCCGGCGCTCGGGTATTCGGCATTCAGGTAGTCAATGCGCTGGGGCGCGATGTTGAGCTCGCTGGGCCGCAAGATCCGGTTGACGCCAGCATCCGTGAAAAGCGCCAGTACGACGGGGCCGAAGATCGGGATGCGGTACTCAAAATTGCCGACCGCGTGCGCGTCGCCGCCGGGGAAGACGAGCTGGTAGATCGGCATGGCCATGGTGATGGGCGTTGACACGCCGTTGATGAGCTGCATGCGCTGCGAACCATCATTGTTCAGGACGTTGGTGGTGGCTTCGCTGGGTATGAAGGCGATGGGGCTGATGCCCCAGATCTGGAATCCGCGAATGTCCTGCTCGCCGCCGATGTAGGTCCGCGAGAAGGGCGGAATCTGTTTGCCGCCGTAGCTGGTAATCATCGAGCCCAAGGCATGAAATGCCAGGATGTGCTTCTTGTGCCAGGGCGCTTGCTTGAAGTACTTGCCCTCGATGACGGGCTGGATCGTATTGACGTTGCCGCCCAGGACGCTGCCGGCGACCGCTGTGGAGATGAACAGGCTCTTGCCACCCGTGGGGGTAATGGGATGGTTGACGGTGTTATACGTAAACGAGGGTACAATGCGGCTGGTGCGGATGCCCGCCAGGGCGTTGGGCCCGGAGATTCCGCTGAAGTTGATGTAGTCGAAATAGGCCTGCGCCGCGGTGGTTTCGACCTTGATGTCGGAGATGTCGTATCCGTAGGTGATGCCGACGCGCGAGAAACCGCGCCGCAGGGGATAACTCATGGAAACCGAGAAACCATGTCCCGTCTGAATGTAGTTGAGCAAGTTGTTGGTCCCTAGCGCGTTGAAAAGCGGGATCAGATTTTCGCCGGCCAGGATCGAGGCTTCGCGGCCCTGGTTGAAATCGAACCGGGTCAGGTGGACTTCGAAGCCGACCTGCAGCGGCCTATCCAGAAAATATGGCTCCGTGAAACCGGCCGAGACGCTGCTCATGCGCGTGCCGAGCGACCCATTGAGGGATAGCGTCTCGCCTAATCCCAAAAAATTGTTGGTGGAATAGTTCAATCCCACGAAGCTGCCGGCGATTCCCGAAACGCCGCCATTGAGTCCGATCGAGTTCTTGCCGCGCTCTCTAACCTTGAGCGTAATGTCCACGGTGTTGTTCTGCGTATTGCGCTTGATATCGCCCGCTTCTTCCGCCTTCAACTGTTCGAAGTAGCCGAGCTGATTGAGGCGCAGGATGCTCAGCTCCCAAAGTCGGTTATTGAAGATGTCGCCTTCATCCAGCAGGATCTCGCGGCGGATGACCTTATCGCGCGTGGTGACGTTGCCCGAGAAATCGATGCGGCGCACGAAGAACTGCTTGCCTTCGTCGGCGGTCAACGTGAGGTCGACTTTGTCGGTGTTAGGGATGATATCGAACGTCGGTTCCGGCACGAAATCGATGTAGCCGAACTCGCCGTAGAGCTTGCGCATATTTTCCAGGCCCTTGCGCAGCTTGCCGGTGGAAAACACGTCGCCCTCGGTCATGCCGAACAGCGGCCGCATCAGGGTTTCCGGGGTGCGGAACAGTTTAATGCCGACGAAGTTGATTTTGTTCAGGTGGTAGAGGCGGCCTTCTTCGACCGGGATGGTGATATCCATGGCCTTGCCGGGCCGGTGCTCCAGAATCAACGGAAGCCTGAAGCCGGACCCGCCGGTGTCCACCATCTGGGTTTTCTGGTCGAGAACCTTGGCCGTGAAGTAGCCCTTCTCCTGATACGCCACGCGGATGCGGTCCTTATCCTCTTCGAGCTTGGAGGAATCGTAAGTCCTGGCGAAGAGATTTTCAAATAGGATGGAGTAGGGGACCCCATAGGGATGCAGGTTCTTCATGGCGCGAATCACTTCGCGCTGGCTGACCGCCTGATTTCCCGTGATCGTGATCTTGCCCACCTTGACCTTGGGACCTTCCTTGGCGTTGAAGACGATTTCGAGCGATGCCGGCGGGATCTGGTGTACGTCGGCTTCGACAGTGGCGAACTGCCGGCCGCGCTCGGACAGGAATTCCTCGAGCACCACTTTGGCGCGCTGGACCTTATTCGGATCGTACTGCGACTCCACCGAAAGCCCTACCTTGCGCTCTTTGAAGCGATCCAGAATTTCGGAGACCGTGAGCGATTTGAACCCTTCGTACTTGATGGAGCGCACCACGCGGCGCTCCGTGATCACGAACCGCACGATCAGGCCGCCGTTGGTGCCAGGCTCGGTTTCCAGGCGGATATCGTCGAAGCGCCCGCTATTCCACAGCGACATAAAGTCGCGGTGCAGGTCGTCTTCGTTGAAGATATCGCCTTTCTTCGAGCTGATGAGAGCGCGCAGAGTATCCTGCGGGACGCGGCGCGCGCCGCGGAAGTCGATAGCCTCAATCACCTGCCCGGCCGGCTGCGCTTTGGGCGCTTCGGGCTTGGGAGCTTCCAACGCGGGTTGCTGGGCAGGCTTGGCCTGCTCCGGTTGAGTTTCCGGAACGGTCTCGAAGGGGTTCTGCGGCGGCTTCTTTTCTTGCGCGGGAGCGGGTTGCTGCGGCGCCGGAGCGGGCGGCGGCTGCGCGGGCGGAGTCTGAGACCACGCCGTGGAGACGATAGCTGCGCAGAGGCAAAAGCAAGCACTCAACAGGCAGGCGCGCCTGTAATGAATCATGAAAACATACCTTTCCACTCTGCGCTGTTACGGAGACGTAGATTTCCGGGAAACAGTTTCACTCGGGCTATGCCAGGTCGCAGATTGAGATAAACATACATTCTAGCCAATGTGGCGGGCCTGAACAACGAGGCGGTGGTGGCACAGGTGTGACAGCGGAGCCACACTGGCTGAGGGCGAGCAGGCGACACGGCGACGCGGCGACGCGGTGACACGGCGACGCGGCGACCTCAACCTTCTCCGCCGCCTGCGCGTCGCCCGCCTAGCCCGCCGGCGCCCGGCAGGATCATGGATACCTGGCGGCGGTACTGCGCATATGCTTCACCGAGGAACTGCAGTAGATCGCGCTCCTCCAGTTTGATGCCGGCGAAGATATACCCGGTCATGGCGATCGAAAACAGCAGATGGCCGGCTGTCATCCGCGGCGCCGCCCAGAACGCCAGCAGCAAGCCCAGGTAAAGCGGATGCCGCACCAGCTTGTACAGCAACGGCGTCCGGAAACTCACGGCCGTGTATGGTCTCCGCGAAAAGTACAGCCAGACCTGCCGCAGCCCGAACAGGTCGACGTGGCTGATGAGCATCGTCGACACTGCCACCATCCCCCAGCCGAGCCACGACAGCCCTTGAAGCAACAAAGTCGCCGCCGGATTCTCGAATTCCCAGACGATGCCGGTCATCGGCCGCCACTGCCAGTACAGCAGCAGCAACGACAGGCTCGCCAGCAGCACGTACGTGCTTCGCTCGATCTGTTTCGGGATGATTTGCGTCCACCAGACTTTGAAGCTCTGCCGCGCCATGCCGCTATGCTGGGCTGCGAACACTCCCAGCAGAAGCGCGTTGACCAACAATGCGGATCCCGCGGGCTCTGCTACGCCGCTGTCGATCGACTTGGGCACAAAGAGGTTGCCCACGAAGCCAACGAGGTAGAGAATCGTTCCGAAAAACACGGCGTAACAAACAACTCCATAGACCAGCACAAGCATCCTCCGCATTGATTAGGATGATATTCATTCCGAAATCCGGATTCAACCACGCCCTGCGTCTCCGCGCCGTGCGCCGCCGCCCCCGGACTGACATACAGTCTCGTTTGGAGTAGGCTGGTCATGAAGGGTGCATTCGCGCCGTGGAAAGGCAACTACCTCCCGGCGCCGTACGCTCCCGCCAAATCTCATCAAGGAGACGCAGCATGATTAAGTCCGTTTTGATGTTTGCCGCGCTTGCCACCGTGGGCGCGAATTTCAGTTTCGCGCAGCAGAGTCCCAAGGCCGAGACAACCGTCACCATCGCCGGCAAGACCCTGACCATCAAGTACTCGGCGCCTTCCGTGCGCGGCCGGAAAATATTCGGAGAAGGCGGCAGGATCTCGCAAGACCCCACCTATCCCGTCTGGCGCGCGGGCGCCAACTCCGCCACGGCTTTTCACACCGATGCCGATCTCGACATCCAAGGCCTCCACGTGCCGGCTGGAGATTATACGCTCTTCGTGAATGTGGCCGATCCCGACCGGTGGGAACTCATCGTCAACAAGCAGACCGGCCAGTGGGGTCTGGCTTACAAGAAGGACATGGACCTGGGCCGCGTGAAGATGGACATGAGTAAACCGGGGGCGCTCATCGAGACGTACAAAATGACGCTCTCAGGCGCCGGGGGGAACTCCGGCAAACTCCAGTTGGAATGGGAGAACCATATCGCGTCCGTTTCTTTCACTGTGAAATAGCGCTCCCCTGGATCGGGACGGCCATGCGCGCACCGTGCTGTTTGGCGCTGTGGCAAGGGTTGTGGCGATGGGCCGGGATCTCTGCCGGCCGCAGGATCTGAAGCCGATCGCGATCGCCGATCCTCGTACGCATGGCGGCATGCCCGTTATGCAGGTACGCAGAAGCGGAAGAGTACCCGCGAGTTTCAGCACCCGGAGACTCTCCCTCGAAATCTCTCCAATCTTCTGTGGGCCGCTTTCGACATCAACGCACGGATGGAGGACGTACGGGCCTTCCGCCATGAATGCCCAGGAAATCGAAATCTACGTGGCCCTGCCCGAAGGCGTCTACCGCTTCGAGGCTGGGCCACACTGGTTGAGTCCGGGGTTGGCGGTGACTGGCGCGCCGAAACCGGAGTCCACGCTTACGTGGCGGACGCGGCCTGAACCTCATCCATGTCGTCGATTACCCCAACGGATGCCAGAAGCTGCCGCCGGGTTCGCATCCCATCGGCCGGAACGTCTACCTGTTTTGCGCGTTGGCAGGGCTTGGAACCATGTTCCCCGATTCACTCGACCGCGAGGCTTTGGCGAAGGCGCTCCACCTGCGGCCCAGCCAGCACATCCCGTACTCCCAGGTCCGCCGGTTACCCGAAGCAGTAGCTTCCGCAACGCGCGCCGGTGCCGGCCTCCGCGGCCTTGACGGCAAGTGCTTGCGCGCCACAAGCTTGCGGGAACATTTCGTTTTAGCGTAACGTATCAAATTACGGATGCCTTTTTGTAGCCAATGCGGAAACCAGGTGGACACCGGCGACGTCTACTGCGCCAAGTGCGGCGCCCGGCAGCCGGTAGCGCACCCGCGCCCCGCCGATCCGTTCGCTTCCATCACGCCGCGCACGGCATCCATCCTGTGCTATATCCCCGGACTCGGCTGGATCGGCTCGATCATCGTGCTGGCGTCGCAGAGGTTTCGCAACGACCGCATCGTACGTTTCCACGCGTTCCAGGGCCTGTATTTGTTTGTAGCATGGCTGATCGAAGACTGGGTGCTCACGCCGATTCTTTCCGGTATTCCGCATGTCCACCTCAATGGCATCGTCAAGGCGGTGCTGCTGTTCATGTCCATCTTCATGATCGTCAAGGCCAGCCACGAGGAAGCGTACTCCTTGCCCATCATCGGCGAACTGGCGGAGAGGTCTGTCTCGGAGAGGTAGCCGGCCGTCGCGTCTTTCCCGCTGCTGGTAATCGTCCAACCCTCCCACTACCGCAGCGCCCGCCCGCGCGGACGATGCGAGCATGGGCCTCAGCCGGCGACCGTCGGTCCGCAAGCGAGCCTGAAGATTTCCGAGTATCCACCAATATGAGGATTGAGAGGTACGAAGTGCTTCGGCGCTCGCGAGAAGTTACCCGAGTCTGCTCTCCAAAGTGGCCCCATCGCCGCGCTCTCGACAAGGCCGTCGTGTCTTGCAAGCGATCGCGGACGGTAGCCGTGATCCGTATGAAGGCTACCGTGAGGTATCTGGAATCTACCTCGATAGCAGCGGTGCCGTTGAAGAGCTGAAGCTGCTCTTTCGACTGCCGGACATCTACCCAGATGGACCTATCGATGTGGATGATAGTTTCGTCGGACCATCGTCACCGCCGCAGTCGATTGGCTCCAAGACAACTCGGGTTTGCCGGTTGCCCGTCCAGTTTGAGGGCCTGCCCGCACCGTGACAGGCCACGAGGCTTGTACTTCCGCCACTGAACTCGGAAGCCGGGGCAGTGGGGCGGTCCTCAACGCGATCAAGAGGATCTCCCCCGTCGTTCCCAGGCCGGACCGTAATCGCGACAACGCCCGCTGCGCGGCCAGAGTCCCGGACTCCATGTACCAATCTCTCCTCTTCGGCCGCGTTCATAACGACCGTCTCGTGCTCATACGGGTGCTTCGGCAACCCCGGCTCAATCAGTTCCACCCGGCGCCGATCAATCACCTCGGGTGAGCCGCCCTTAACGCTTACGCGAACCAAGGCTGCCCAGTCGTTATGATCGGAACTCCCACCACCAGGGGCGCTTGTCATCGGGCCGAGCAGCGTGCTGCCTCGCGGCGCAGGGAGTCCTGATCTTGCAGAGCGTGTCTTCGCCGAATCGTGTCGGCCATCCGCACGCTGGCGGGTCGCGGCGACGGACAACGCGGCGGGCGCCGGAACCCGTCGCCGGGCACCATGTAGCGCGCAGCGCCAGCACGCTCTTGCGCTACCGGCTGCGCCGGTCCGGGGCGGCGCTCACGATGGGTAACGACCGGCAACTGGATGGCCCGCAGTGCAAGGGCACGCCCGAGGGCGCCTGGGCCGTATCCCGCGCGGCCTGCAGGTCGCACTTGAAATTTTTCGGCTTTACGGTACCATTAACTCGTCGGCATGGGCCGAAAGGGAGAACAACATGACGCAATCGCAAATCGTTCAAGCATTGGCAGAGAAGTGCGAGGTCACCAAGAAAGTCTCGCAGGGCTTGCTCGCCGCCCTGTCTGACACGGCCATCCGCGAGGTCAAGAAGAATGGTGTATTCGTGTTGCCCGGCATAGGGCGACTGGTCCGTGTGGATCGCAAGGCGCGCATGGGACGTAACCCTGCCACTGGCGAGGCGATTCAGATCGCCGCCAAGAAGGTAGTGAAGTTTCGGGTAGGCAAAGCCGCGAAAGACGCCATCGTGCCGCCGAAGAAGGCGAAGGCCTAAGAGAACACTCAATGATACGCCGCGCACTGCGGCGCATTCAGATTCCCACGTTTAAGTGTTTTAGTCTACGGGGGAAGACAACACCATCCTGGAGATGGCCGTCGTCGGGTATCAGAGGGGAACTTGAAAGGCTCTCGGCGAAGATAGCCGATATTAAAGCGCAGCCGGTCAGCTCGGTCCTGGCCAGCCAAAGGCTATGGCAACGGCGACGGATCACGCGGGTCCGCAGAAGCGGCGCCCGATGAGCAAATCGGCCCGCGCCCGGATCGCCGCCGCACCGAGAGCGAGGTGGGCTGCGCAGAAACGGCAACAGGCCCAAGCGGTGAAGACTTAGGTGAGTGGAATCTTGTCTGCAATTTACCAGGCTCAGACGACTGTCCGCTTTTGGGCGCAAGTCCCGAGGCGAAGCCTATGAAAGCCATTGTTTATCAAAACTTTGGTTCACCCGATGTTCTGGAATGTCAGGACATTGAAAAGCCGACTCCTGCGGACGACGAGGTCCTGATAAAGGTTCGCGCGGCTTCCCTCAATCCACTGGACTGGAAATTGATGAAAGGCGGCCCGTTCATCGCCCGCCTGCTACTTGGGCTGGGCAAGCCGAAGATGAGACGCCCCGGCGTTGATGTGGCCGGCGAGGTCGAAGCGGTTGGCAAGAACGTAGCACAGTTCAAACCGGGCGACCAGGTGTTCGGGACTTGTGTTGGGGCGTTTGCCGAGTATGCGGTTTCCAGGTCGGCGGGCGGCTTGAAATCCGCGTTGGTCATCAAACCGGATAACCTGACATATGAGCAGGCCGCGTCCGCACCGGTGGCCGCCCTGACTGCATTGCAAGGTCTTCGTGACAAGGCACGAATTCAGCCCGGGCACAAAGTCCTGGTGAACGGTGCGGCGGGAGGCGTGGGCACGTTCGCGGTGCAGATCGCCAAGTCGTTCGGCGCGAATGTCATCGGCGTATGCAGCACGAGGAACGTGGACATAGTCCGATCCATCGGCGCGAATCAGGTCATTGATTACACCCAACAGGACTGCACCAAAAGCGGCCAACGCTACGACATCGTTTTGGATTGCGTTGGAAACCATTCCTTTTCGGAATGGACGCGCGTCTTGAATCCCAAAGGAATCCTCGTCGGGGTCGGAGCACCGGCCGACGTTGCGTTGTCGCGACTTCTGGCTGGTTTGATCGGCGCGCTTGTACGATCGGTGTTCGTGAGCCAGAAAATAGCGATGTTCATTGCCAGAGTGAACCAACAGGATCTGACGACCGTGAGGGATCTCATGGCGGCCGGAAAGGTAACGCCAGTCATCGACAAGCGTTACCGGTTGAGTGAGGCCCCCGAGGCCTTCCGATACATGGAAACAGGGCACGCTCGTGGAAAGGTAATCATCACTCCGGAACACTAGTGCATTCCGGCAGTTTGTCGGCCAACCGGGAAGTTATCGCCCAGCGCAACTGCGCAAAAACCAGACGGACTGCGGGGTATGAAGGCCTGCTCAGCCCGCCGTGAGCACCGCAAACGCTCGCCGCCGGCAGGCTGCCCTTTGCACGACCTGCGCCTCGGTCCGGCGCATCATCCGGCGCCGGGTTTCCCGCCCAGAGCGATACGAACGGCGTCGAGGCCCTCGCGACCGACGCGCGTGATAGCCAGCAGTTGCTCCTCGGACAGTTTGGCTAGGGCGGCATGCGGACGACGGCCCCCGCAAGGGACGCCTACGCAACCAGCACGCCGCTTCGCGGGCGTGCCGCCCGAAGCGCTCGCAGAACTGCCGCCGGCGTCGAGCGAGCGCGGGCGTGCGAAGGCCGCCCCAGCACGAACCCTTTCCGCAAGCAGTTCACCGCGCCGCGAGCGTGCCACCGAAGCGCTCGCAGAATCTCCGCCGGCGTGCATCGAGCGCGGGCGGCGGCACGGTTTTGGCTGCCGTAGCTCGCCCCTCGATCGATCCAGCCATCGCCGAGGCGGCTGCCGACACCGAGCGCGTACCAGCGCCGCTGCGGAACGCGCCCGCGGCTGGCTGCGTATGAACGCCTTACGCAAGCAGCACGCCGCTTCGCGGGCGTGCCCGCCGAAGCGCTCGCAGAACTGCCGCCGGCGTGGATCGAGCGCGGGCGGGACGGCGGTTCTGGCTGGGGTAGCTGGCCCGACGCACGCCCCGTACCTCGTCACCGTGCTGGACGGCGTGCATGCGACGGCCTACCCACCGCAGGAACGCCGCTCCTTGCTATGCGGCTGCGGGCATTACAGCTTGAACCAGTAGACGGGGGCACATGCGGCAAGGGCCGCGGCGGCTTGCAGCGCGAGCACGCGGAACGCCTGTCCTGGAGCCCGCGGGAGCCATTTCACCGCGAAATACGCCACTACTGGTACCTGTCCAGCCATGAGAAGTTGCCAGAGATGCGCCGCGGTCTCCTCGTCGGCTTCACGCACGACGCCGAATATCGCAACGTGACCCAGCACCAGAGCCAAGGCGGTTACGGACATTGCGATTGGAAGCAAGGCGCTCGGCTGCTTCATCGGTGGGACGTTCATCAGCACCTCCGCGGCTAATGATCTATGCCGCAATGAAAGTACTTTATGTGGTAATGCACAAATGGGCTACTTGTCAATTATCCTAGTCGGCACATGTGCCTCACGGCGTGGCTGAGGCGCATCCCGGCACTTGGCGGGCTATCTATGGAGGCCAGAAATTCAAAGAGAAATCCCGGTTTAGCGCGTCCAGTCAATTAAGATTGCCTCAAGTCGCAGTTTGACAGGCCTGCGGTATATACTTGGACCTGCCCTATAGAACGCATCGTGTTCCAGGGTCCAGGAGGCAATAAGCTATGCGTGGTATGTTCCCAATGTCGGTGGCCCTCGCTGCAGTCGCCGCTTTCGCCCAGGATGTGGTCCAGTTAGCGCCTGACCAGGTGAAAGTGGTTTTTGAAAACGATCGTGTCCGCGTGCTCCACTTCAACGAGCCGGGACACAGCAAGCTCCGCATGCATTCGCATCCCGCCTATGTGACGGTGGGGTTCACGACCGACCATTCCAAGTACACCTTCCCCGACGGGAAGGCCAGTGACGAACGCACTAAAGCCAACGAGGTAACCTACTCCAAGGGCGTGCGCACGCCTTTGAGAATCTTTCCGAAGCGGCGTCGGAATCTATCATGGTGGAGCTGAAGGCGCCGGGTGCGGTTGCGGCGGCGAAGACAACGCTAGACCCCGTCAAATTGGATCCCAAACACTACAAAGTGGTCCTCAATAATGACCAGGTTCGCGTTCTGCGG
>Ga0187855_10000483_pt1 | contig 35068 bp, 36 predicted proteins | sample June2016WEW_8_10_2_FD_132969 | JGI IMG/M metagenome (GOLD analysis project Ga0187855, IMG submission 132969) | Peatland microbial communities from SPRUCE experiment site at the Marcell Experimental Forest, Minnesota, USA - June2016WEW_8_10 | ecosystem: Environmental > Terrestrial > Soil >... | reverse complement strand
TGTAGCGGCGGGTCGGCGCGCGGCGGCCCAGCACGAACGCCACCCCCAGCGGGATAGCGGTCAGCGCATCCGCCGCGTTGTGCAGTGTGTCACCCAGCAGCGCCACCGATCCCGACAGCGCAGCCACCACCGCCTGGATCAGCGCGGTCAGGCCCAGCACACCCAGCGTGATCCACAGCGTCCGCATGCCCTCGGCGCTGCCCTCCATCACCGCATCGATCTGATCGGCTGCCTCATGCGAATGCGGGCGCAGCAGATGACGCAGCCAGGCCACCGGCCCGGATCCCCGATGATCATGCTCGTGCGCGTGCGGCTGCCCGTGGTCATGGCCGTGGTCATGGCCGTGCTCATGACCGGGCACGGCATCAGGGCGGTGGGCACGCGGGTGGCTCATGGCCCCAGGATGCCGGGAAAACCCTTTTGCAGCACCTAGACCACAACGCCATGGACGCACCTGCAACCAGGTCGCGTCTGCGGCTGCCAGCAGGGGCTGCATGTGGCCTATTGCCCGGTTGAGAAGATCTCCCGTACCTCGCGGGCGGCGTAGTACACCAGGACGTACCCGACGGCTCATCCAGGCCGATCGCTACGGCGGGCCAGTCCGTGTCTCGCCCGCCCCGAGGGCCTTGCGCCAGGCGGTCCCGCGCAGCAGCCGAAGGCCGTTGAGGCCAACGATGACTGTGGACCCCTCGTGACCCAGGACGCCGAGCGGCAGCGGCAGGTGCCCGGCCAGGTCCCAAGCGACCAGCCCGGCGATGATGGCCGCCGCGATGGCGAGGTTCGCGGTGACAACCCGGCGGGCCCGCCGAGACAGGGTGATCACGGCCGGGATGGTGGCCAGGTCATCGCGCATGATGACGGCGTCGGCGGTGTCCAGGGCGAGGTCGGATCCGGCCCGGCCCATGGCTACGCCCGTGTGTGCGGCGGCCAGTGCCGGGGCGTCGTTAATTCCGTCCCCGGTCAGCAGGACATGGTGGCCATCTGCCTCGAGGTGCTCGACGGCGACGGCTTTGTCCTGAGGCAGGAGGCCCGCGCGCACGTCGTGGATGCCGACCTGCCCGGCGAGCCGCCGCGCGGCCCGCGCGTTGTCGCCGGTGAGCAGGATCGGGGCGGCTCCCGTGACGGCGGTGATGCGGGCCACGGCCGTTGCGGCGGCCGGGCGGGTGCGGTCAGCGATGCCGAGCAGCGCGATCGCCGTGCCATCGACGCGGACCACCGCCACGGTCCGCCCGCTATCCTCCAGATCCGCGATTTGCGCGGCGGCAGTGTCGGCGTCGCCGGCGCTCAGCAGGTGGGCCGGGCTTCCGATTTCGACTCTGCGCCCGGAGACCATGGCCGTGACTCCGCGCCCAGGTGCGGCTGCGAAGTCGTCCGCATGGGCCAGCGGCAGCCCATTCCCGTGCGCGGCGGCGACCACGGCGCGAGCCAAAGGATGCTCGGAGGGAGTCTCGGCCGCCGCCGCCAGGGCGAGCACCTCGGTAGTGCCGAGATCAGCGGCGGGCAGGATCCTGATCTCCGCAAGGCGGGGAGTGCCCTCGGTCAGGGTCCCGGTCTTGTCGAACGCGACTACCGTCGTGGAGCCGAGTTGTTCCATCACCACTGCGGATTTCACGAGTACCCCGTGCCGCCCGGCGTTAGCGATGGAAGCCAGAAGCGGCGGCATCGTCGCGAGTACCACGGCACATGGCGAGGCGACGATCATGAAGGTCATCGCCCGCAGCAGGGTGGGCTGGAACGCCGCACCCGCAAGCAGGGGGATCGCGAACAGCAGCAATGTGGCGCTGACCATGCCGATCGAGTAACGCTGCTCGACTTTCTCGATGAACAGCTGCGTCCTGGCCTTGGCGGCGGAAGCCTCCTCGACCATCGCAACGATGCGGGCGACCACGGTGTCCGAGGCCGCCCGGTCAACGCGCACGCGCAGCGCGCCGGTGCCGTTGATGGTTCCGGCGAACACCTCATCGCCAGCCATCTTGGCGACCGGCAGCGGCTCGCCGGTGATGGTGGCCTGATCTACCTCGCTCGCCCCGTCCAGGACCTGGCCATCCACGCCGATCCGCTCGCCGGGCCGGACCAGCACCACGTCCCCGATTTGCAGGCTCGCCACCTCGACGATCTCTTCGGTTCCGGTGTCGCTGAGACGGACGGCTCGTTCCGGGGCCAGGTCGAGGAGGCCACGCACGGCCTGCGCGGTCCGGTGGGTCGCGACCGCTTCCAGGGCACCGGAGGTGGCGAAGATGACGATCAGCAGCCCGCCGTCCAGGACCTGCCCTACTGCCGCCGCGGCGATCGCCGCCACCACCATCAGCAGGTCAACGTCCAGGGTTTTCTCCCGCAACGCCTGCAGCCCAGCCAGGCCCGGCTCCCAGCCCCCGGCCGCGTAACAGGCCAGGAAGAACACCCAGGCCAGCCAGCCCGGCCCACTGGCGAAGTGCGTGATCAGCCCAGCCGCGAACAACGCTGTCGCCGCAGCGGCCCAGCGCACCTCGGGCAGCGACCGAAGGCCAGCGCCACCCGGCGCAGCGGCAGGCACCGCCGCGGGCGCGGTGGCCGTGGCGGGCTCCAGCAATCTGGCGGGCACCGGGATCTCCCTCCGGGAATCAGCGGATCAGGCTAGGATACCGGATGCTATGAAGAGGTGTTCATGTAAACACCTATGTTAAGCTTAGCGGCATGGGTCACGGCGCTAACAAAGACCAGCGAGAGGATGCGCCAGCCGCGCGCCTGGATCCTGTGTCGGCGGCGAAGGTCGCCACTACCCTCCAGGCGCTGGCGACCCCCAGCCGCCTGCTGATCCTCACCCGGCTGCGCGAGGCACCGTGTCCTGTGACTGAGCTGGCCGAGGCGGTCGGCATGGGGCAGTCCGCTGTCTCCCACCAGCTACGCCTGCTGCGCAACCTCGGCCTGGTCACTGGCACTCGTTCAGGGAAGAGCATCGTCTACAGCCTGTATGACAACCACGTCGCCATGCTCCTGGACCAGGCTGTCTACCACATCGAGCACCTGCGCCTGGGTATCTCAGATACGCCCGAGCCAGCCGTCGCAGTAGCAGCTACCTGACCGCTCCCGAACCGAACCGCCCTCTTTGCCAGCAGGGAATCAAGGGGCCCGGCTTCCTGCAGCCGTCCCGGCCGATGTCCGCTATCGGTGGCTGACCTGCTGCGCGTCAGCGTCGTCGTCAGCAGGCGAGCAGGCGCGGCCGACGGTCCTTACTAACCTGAACCTGTGGATGAGGTTGTGCGTACGGTTGCCGAGGCGATGCTGACGACTCCCGCGAGGCATCCTCTCGCCGCTACCGTCCGGGAGATACGCGGCTTCTTCAACGACAGCCATGTCCATGCCGCGCTAATCGTCAGCCCGGCTGGGTACCTGGTGGCGGTGGTGGAACGTGATGACATCGCCAAGAGCCAGGCTCCTGATGCCGCCGCTGCGCCGCTGGGACGACTCGCGGGCCGCACCGTGGCGGCGGGGGCCAGCCTCGCTGCGGTACAGCGGGCGATGAACGCAACCGGGCGGCGCCGGGCCGCGGTGACCAGCGACGACGGCACGCTTCTCGGCCTGCTGTGCCTGAAGGCCAGCTGGGCGGGATTCTGCTCCGACCAGGACGTCCGCGCCCGTACCGAAGCCGGCACCGCTGTCGTGGGAGGCTGCTAGCGTGGCGGCGAGCCGAGATTGATTACAGTGTTACACTCCGGCACATGGGTGACGTGCCGACGCTGTACGAGTGGGCAGGCGGCCGGGCGGCAATCGAGCAGATGATCGGCTGCTTCTACGACCGGGTCGAGCGCGACGACCTGCTCAGCCCGCTGTTCCCCGGCGGGGTCGGCGCCGCTCACCGCGAGCACGTCACCACCTGGTGGTGCGAGGTCTTCGGCGGCCCGGCCGGGTACACCGAGCGGCTCGGCGGGTACCCGGCCATGCTGGCCCATCACCGCGACCTGGGTATCACCACCGATCAGCGGTTTCGGTTCGCCTCACTGATGAGCCTGGCCGCGGACGACGCGGGCCTGCCGTCAGACCCGGAATTCCGGGCCGCGCTGGTCGGCTACCTGGAATGGGGCACCCGGCTGGCCATGCACAACTCCCAGCCCGGCGCCGACGTTGTGCAGCAGGCCCCGGTGCCGCACTGGGGCTGGGGCGTCGCCCCGCCCTACCAGCCCTGACCCCCCCATCGCGAGCTCGCGCCTCTGCCAAGGGATCCGATCGAGGACTGCGGGAGCCATGCTGGGAGCCACCACGGCGAACCAGCCTCGGTCCATTCGTACGTCCATGAACGGCAGAGCAGCGGATCTCCGAGGATGCGGATCAGCCTGGACGGCCTCGGAACCAGTTTGGGTACCTACGGATTAGAAGGTCGTGCCCGCTGCGTGCCCGATGAGGTGGTCGACCGAGGGCTACCACGGTCACTCTTGTACAACTCCGCAAGCGTCGTGATCTGCCTTTACCCACTTCAGCCTGCGCGCCGAGGAGACCTGATAAGGAAGAGGTCATCGGCCAAACAGGTGAGAAGGACGTTCTCTTCCTCAAGCAGCTCATCGAGGCGGGGAAGTACCGGGCGGTCATCGACCGGTGCTACCCGCTTATGCCGGAGCCTCTGTGTTAGGCCATTTCCATGCATACCAGGCAATAGCCGCCGTGGTAGCAATCATTATGATTGAGAAGAATCCATAAGCCAGAGTCGGCGTTTTGGCAAATAGCGTTACGAGCTGAACAATAGTCAAAAATATGGCTGCGATGATGTTCGCCCAGCGATTTGCTCGGTACTTCAGTACCCGAGACAGGAGGATCATGGCTATTGAAATCTCAATTAATACGCCGGCGCCCAGCAAGAAGGCTTGAGTGTAATGAACGGCCGGCTTATGATTTATGAATACGCTATAATACAACGTAGTAATATCGATGTAGGCGGCGTTGAACATATAGAATATCCAGAGCAGCGAGAGTCTTTCCTTCTTGCCGTGGGCGATCGCGGTCACCGGCGGCCCTTGCTCCGTCAGGGTCCCGGTTGCGTTTCGATCATTCATCTCAGGCCATCCCTGCGGTGACCGGGGGTAGCTGACCGCCGCCAAGGCGGATCCCGGTACCTGCGGACTACGCTACGGTAGTCAAAAAAAACTAGCAATGGATTTCCAGAAACGAAGTTAACCTACCGGGAATGAAGGAGTAAGCGGGTGCCCGTTCCGGCCAGGAGGGCCACGAGGCTAGGGATCTTGCTAACGGATTTGCCAACAACGGATATGGACAACGCCGGATGCATCTGGACCCGCAGCCGTCCGCGACCCCGGCGAGCAGGCCTGTGAGACAACCACGGACTGATCTGGACGGCCGGAATCTTGCTACGGATCAGTAGTGTCCGTGGCGATGAGCGGATAAGCTCGCATCAGCCCTTTCGGGGCTATGCTGCCAGGAGCGATTCTCGGATTACGTGATCAAGTTCCGGATTATCGTTAGGCGACCGCCACTGAATCGCCCAAATGTTGAGCCCTCTTTGGCGTGCCTCTTGCAACTTGTTCCGCGCTTCCGCGGACAATGCCGCATTTGTAACAAGGCGGCGCTGCTGCGCAGCACCGCACCCGGCCGCGCTTCGCGGCGGGCGTGCGGCCTGGGGGCCGACCCGCCGCGGCACGCCCGGGTCGCCTGGCACATGCGCCGAGTGTCGCTGGCCCAGCTCGGGATAGCTCTCCGGGCATGGCCGCCCGGCATGGGTCAGCGTGCGCTCCTGCCGCCGGCGGCTGGTGTGCTGCTGATCGCCTGCTCGCCGTACTCCCGCGCTGGCCATCGAGCGGCTGGCCACCTGGCAGACCACGCCGGTGGAATGGCGGCACAGCCTGGTCCGCGCGGACCGGTTCTCCTACGTTGCCCGCTGGTCCGCCCAGGACCAGGGCGCCGGTTTCGAGCCTGTCACCGGGACGAGGCAGCCGCCACCGCGCGAGCAGGCATCCCAGGCCGGAGGAGCCGATACCGGCCGCCGTGGCAGGGGTTCGGCAATGCCGCAGGGAACAGGCACCCTCTGATGCTGCGGTGTCAGGCTGCGTGGCGTTCCGGCGCTGATGCCGTTCCAGGCCGAGCTAGTTCTTCAGCGTCCAGATGATCACCTCGACCCGGTGGCGCAGCCAGTTCGGGAAGTAGCGGCACCCCGTTCGTAGGGTCGGCTGGGTGAAGGTGGCGTGACCCGGTGCTGGTGCGCCGGTTCGGGTGGTGATTCTGGCCGGTGGGTGTGACAGGTCGGCCGACGTCGTGCCGGCGGGCACCGGGTTCCGCGCCAGGGGTGCTGCGGGGGTCGCGGGAATGGGCCGTGGCACTGGTCATCCCGCTGGGGCGTGCACGGCGGCCAAGGCGGGGAGCCGGTCGGGGTGCCTGCTGCACGAGCCCGGCTCAGGGCGCGTGGCCGGCCAGATGCAGGGGTGCCGGGCCTTGACGTCAGTCGCTCCGTTAGTCAATCCTAACCGGGCGCGGCGGAGCTTCTTGATCACGTCGGCATCGTCTCGCTGGCCGCGCCGCCGGGGTGGCGGTTCCCGGGCCGTCGTGGAGGGGCGTAGGCCAGCCCGGTCAGGGCCAGGCCCAGTGATGTGCCCAAGGCCGCGGGCCATGTTGAGGATGCCATTGGCCATGCCTCAGAGCAGCCAGCGCGGGGCTGTGCCCTGCCACGATTCTACGTGATAGATACGGCGCTGAAGTGAAAGGTGGTGCCTACGCTGTTCTGGATGAACGCGCCGGGCAGGTGCCGCGCGATCGCGTGCGTGGCTTTCCAGCCCGTGCAGTGGGCGGGGACGATCACGTCGGGTGCGAGCTGCTCCAGCGCGCCGACGGTGTCGCCGATGATCGGCTCGAACAGGGGGCCGGTGAGATGGAACCCGCCGATGACCGCGTGCAGCTTGTCCACGCCGGTCAGGCGCTGGGCGTAACGGCAGATGTTGATCACGCCGGAGTGCCCGCAGCCGGTGAGGACGACGAGCCCGCGCCCGGTAACGTTAACGATCAGTGCCTGGTCGTCCAGGATCAGCGGGTCGGGCTCCCAGCTGCCGGCGCGCCAGGCTTGGTGGATGGGGAACCCCTTTTCAAAGCCGGTGACGCGGTCGACCTCGCCGGTGATCAGCACCGACCGGTCATACAGGAACGACGGCTGCCGCTGCTCGATGACGTCAAAGCCCGCTTCGTCCAGGGCGCGGCGGCTGGTGGTGGGCAGCTCGAACGGCTCACCGCCGGGAATAGTCAGCCGGCGCCGGGACCAGAACTCGGGGTGGATCAGCACCGGCAGGTTCACGCGGCCCACCCGGGCGATGAGCCCAGACAGCCCGGTGGCGTGGTCGAAGTGGCCGTGGCTGCACACGATCGCCTCGATGTCGGCGGGATCGCGGCCCAGGCGGCGCAGGTTGGCGGCGCAGCCGTCCGGTGTCACGCCGGTGTCGAACAGCAGCCGCCGCACCTGGCTGCCCTTGCGGACCTCGACCAGCGCGGAGAACCCGTGCTGGGCGAGCGGGGCGTCCGGCGCTTTGCCTTCCCGCAGCGTCGGCGCCTCCAGCATCGGCGTGTGCCGGCCCATCCCGGCTAGCGAGAGCCGCTTCGCGGGCCCCTGGTCCGGCAGCAGCATGTCCATGGTGTTGTCGCACACCGTCAGCACCGTCAGCTCATCGACCGGCTCGAGCGGAAGCACCTCGCCCTTCCACTCGGCGTTGGCCGGCAACGCCTCGACCGGGCTGCCTTCGGCATGGTTACCGGCGTCACACATCGACTGCTCCTCCCTGACCGCAGCCAGGCCAGGCTTCGTACCTCGGCCGGACCGTAACAGCAGCCCCAGGTCCGTTTGACTGGTTACGTCTGCTAGTTAACAGTTCGGGAGGGCGTTGTCGACCCAGGGGTGCGGTGTGGCGAGCCGGACGTCTGCCCGGTGAGCCGCTGGCGGGCAGCCTGCAGCGCTTTCGCGGAGATGTCCACGGCAATCACGCCAGGTGAAGTCGCCGCTGTCGGCCGGCGTGATGTCGGATTTCTGGGCCGCGTCGGCGGCGATGGATGCGGCGGTGGGTGTGACGTAGTTCCCGGCCTGGTTACGGATCGCGGCGTCGAAGAGGGCCGGCCCGTTGGAGTAGGACCGTTCGATGCAGCCGACGGAGAACGGGATGTGGGCAACGGCTTCCGCGACCCCGGTCTTCGAGCAGGTGTTAGGCCGGCACGCGGACGCGGTGTTCGGCAAGGTCGACACCGAGGCCCAGCTGGGGCTGGCCGGCGGATTCGGGATCTCCTCGATCCCGACGCTGATGGTGATCCGCGACGGGATCGTCCTCTATGCGCAGCCCGGCGTGCTGCCGGAGCCGGCGCTGGAGCAGCTGATCACCAAGGCCCGCGAGCTCGGCATGGACGAGGTCCGGGCGAGCGTCGCGGAACGTGGCGGGCCCGTCCCGTCCGGGGGTGCATGAGCCTTCCGGATTCACCGGCCGGCAATCGGCCAGGCTTCAGCTGCGATGCGGTCCTCCCCGGACTCGAACATGAAGATGGCCGGTATGGCCACCGTAGCGAGCCGGGGCCCGCTGCTGCGTCCCGGTCGAGGGTGGCAGGCCATTCACTATACCCCCATGGGTATAGTGAGCCTATGAGGCCGGGAGGTCGCTCACTGGCGGATCACCGGCGGCTGCCCACCGCAGCAGAGGGGGCTGGCATGAGCGCAGCCGGTGCAGGACAGAGTGCTTCCGCTGTCGCGGCAGCGGGACTGCCGACGTCGCCGCTGCTGGAGCGGGTCAGGCGGGGCATCATCGGTGAGGGTGAGCTGATGGATGGGCCATTCGGGCCGCGGCGTGTGACCTATGCCGACTACACGGCCTCCGGGCGGTCGCTGGATTTCATCGAGGATTTCATCCGCGACGCGGTGCTGCCGAGGTACGCGAACACGCACACCGAGAGCTCGGGGACCGGGCTGCAGACCGCCGGCGTGGTCCGCTGGCGCGAGCCGTCGCCGACGCCGACGCGCTGACACCCGCCGACCGGGTGGTCGACATCGGCTGCGGCCCCGGCACCGCCGTCCGGATGGCGGCCCGGCGCGCCGCCACCGCCACCGGGATCGATCCGGACCCGGCCATGCTGCGGCTCGCGCGGTGGATCACCGTGCTGTGGCGGCCGCCGGATGTCAGCTGGCTCGAGGGCCGGGCCAAGAAGCTGCCCCTGCCCGATGACCAGGCAACCGTGGTCTGGGCGATCAGCTCGGCTCACTACTGGGAGGACCGCGGCACCAGGATAGGCGAGGCCTGGCGGGTGCTGGCCCCGGGCGGGCGCCTGGTGCTCGCCGAGCGCCTGGCCAGGCCGGGAGCGCGCGCGCACGCCGCCCACGGGCTGACCCGTGACCACGCCGAGTACCTCGCCCGCCAGCTGGCCGACGTCGGCTTCGGCCAGGTACGGCTGCACACAGCCAAGGTCGGCCACCTCGAAACAGATCCTTCTATGATAGAGCTATAAATAGTTCCTCTACAGAAGTAAAGGGGAACAGGGTTGGGCGTTCTGGCTGTGCACTACCCCAGGGCGGAGGGCCGGTAGTGATGCTGCTGCGCGAGCCGGCCCGGCGGTGATCCGGCGACCGTTCGCACCCGACCCACTCGGTTGACTACCTGGCGACTCTGGAGCTACCCGGATGACCAGTCCTGACAGCGAGGCGCGCCGTCCCGGCCCATCGCACCGTCTCGGCCTGTCGCGCACCCGGCAGCCGGCCAGGGCTAGCGAGCGCCGGCGTCGCCCGCAGCCGCTGCTGAAGCAGCGCATGCCCTCCGGCCGCGGCGCCATCGAGCAGGCGAACATCACCAGCGGCGGAGCCGGAGTCCTCACGCCCCGGTTCTGGGTGATGGTGGCGCTGACCGGCATCGCTGCCGGGCTGCTCGGCGCGCTGATGATGGCGATCTTGTTCAACGTGCAGTACGCGGCGTTCGGCTACCACGCGGGCAGCCTGGAGCACGGCGTGGCGCAGGCATCCGCGGCCCGGCGGGTCGCCTCCTTGCTGATCGCGGGAGTGTTCGGCGGTGTCGCGTGGTTCCTGCTGCGGCGGTACACCAAGGGCGAGCCGTCAGAGCTCGACGAGGCGGTGTGGAACGGCGACGGGCGGCTGTCGTTCCGCCGCTGCCTGGGCACCTCGGTGATCTCCGAGGTTGTCATCGGCATGGGCGCCTCGCTCGGCCGGGAGGCCGCACCCAAGCTGCTGGGCGGCGCGTCCGGGAGCGTCCTGGCCGGCTGGGGCGGTCTGTCGGCGCAGCAGCGGCGGCTGCTGGTGGCGTGCGGCGGTGGCGCCGGGCTCGCCGCGGTCTACAACGTCCCGCTGGCCGGCGCCCTGTTCACCGCGGAGATCCTCATCGGCAGCATCTCCCTGCCGGTCATGCTGCCGGCCATCGCGTGCTCGTGGATCGCGACCGCCACCGCGTGGATCTACCTGCCCGATCACGCCATCTACCCCGGGATCCCGGACTACCGGTTCACCTGGTCGGTGATGACCTGGGCGGTGCTGGCCGGGCCGGTCATCGGGCTGGTCTCGGCCGGTTACATCCGGCTCATCGGCTGGGTGTCGTATCACCGCGCCAAGGGCACCACGGCGCTGTTCGCGCCGGTAATCGCCTTCGGCGTCCTCGGCGTCATCGGCATCTGGTACCCGCAGCTGTTCGGCAACGGCCTGGACATGGCCCGGGACGCGTTCCTCGGCATCAGCAGCGCCGGCCTGCTGCTCACCTTGTTCGCGCTCAAGCCGCTGGTCACGGCCATGTGCCTGGGCAGCAGCGCATCCGGCGGCCTGTTCACCCCGACGCTGGCCACCGGCGCGGTCCTCGGCGGCGCGCTCGGCATCGCCTGGAACCTGGCCTGGCCCGGTTCCCCGTCCGGCGCGTTCGCCATGGTCTGCGCGGCGGCCATGATCGGCGCGTCGATGCAGGCGCCGCTGTCCGGCCTGGCCCTCGTGCTCGAGCTCGCCCACAGCGGCTTCGGGCTGATGGTCCCGATGATGGCGGCGACCGGGATCGCCACCCTCGTCGCCTTCCACGTCGACGGGTACTCCATCTACTCCGCCCGGCTGCCCGCCCATACCGCGGACAGTGCGCCGGCCGCGTCAGCCGACAGCCAGGCTCAGCAGACGTCCCGCAGCGATCCGGGCCGGGCCTTACCAGTGGGATCGACCGCGGGCTATACGCGGCGGTGCCTGGCCGGCGGGCTGCTGGCTGTCGGCTGCGCCGCCGCGCTGGCTGTCCCCGCCCCGGATATGGTGATAGCGACCTGGCTGGGTCTGCTCGGCCTCGGCCTGAGCACCCATATCCCGGCCAGCAACACGGCGATCATGACGGCGATCCCGCCCGGACAAGCGGCCGCCGTCGGCGGATGGTGAACATGGCCCGCGGACTGGGAACCGCCCTGGGGGTGGCGGTAGTCACCCTGGCGCTCCATACGGCCGCGCGGCTGGGCCATGCCCCCGCCGGGCCCGCGGCGGCCGTGGCCGCGCTGGCCATCTGTGCCCTGCCGCCAGCATGGGCCAGGCGCCGCGTCGGCGCCGGGCGCAACAGCCGCGCCGTCCGCGCCGGCGGGCATGACTCCGGGACGGTGCCCCGGTGACCGCCACGGCCTCGGGTGGCGCAGCGGGCGGTGCCGGTGCCCGGGCCGACGGGCTGGCCGAGGGCGTCGCCCGGCTGCGCCGGGCGCTGCGGCGCGGCGCCCGGGTGGCCAGCCCGGGTAACCAGCTGGCCGTGGCCCAGCTGGAGCTGCTGTCGGTGGTGGCCGAGCACCCCGGAACCCGGCCCGGTCAGCTGGCCCGGCTGCTGCACATGCGGCCCAACACCGTCACCACCATCGTCAACGCGCTCACCGCCCGCGGCATGATCACCCGCGCCACCGCGGACGAGGACGGGCGCGCCATCGAGCTGACCGCCACCGACGCCGGACAACAGGCCGTGCACGCGTGGCAGGCCACCAACGCCGCCGTTCTCCACCTCGCCCTGTCCACCCTGCCCCAACCCCAGCAGCGCGCCCTCACCGCCGCGGTCCCGGCGATCGACGCCCTGGCGCGGGCAATCGACCGGCTGGCTGACACGCCGCCGGCCGACCAGGATCCCCGGTGAGCAGCCCGGCACGCCCGCACCAGGTCCGGGCCGCCGGACGTGCTCCAAGCTCAGGGAACTGCCCGAGCACCTCGGGTGCATCAGCAGCCTCATAACTGCCGACATAAGGATGGTGCACCAGTGAGTGAAGAGGAGATCGAAGCCATGATCAGCAGACTGAGCGGCCAGGCCGTCACCTTGCATGATGCCGATCCGGACGACAAGTCAGAGGTCTACCAGCAGCTAGGGCTGAGACTGACCTATCAGCCGGGGAAGAAGGTCGTGCGTGGCGCGATCAGCCTGGAGGCCACAGGGCATTGGTTTTTCGATGGTGCCCGAGGGGGGACTTGAACCCCCATGGACGGGAAATTTCCCCTATTGGGGAAATCATGAGATCAGGATAGCGGGAGCGCTCCCGCTCGCGTCAAGCCTGTCCCGTCAGGATTCGGACCAGATGCTGCCGGGGCCCATTCACGTTTCCAACAAGCTTCGTAGTCGCTCACCTGCCCCCTGACTGGCTGACTGTGGCAGTGTTTATTCAGTCGGGTCCGATGTAGCTGACAGCTACGATGTAGGCCGTGAACAGGTCGGATGGTGCTACCGCCGATGATGTGGCCTCGATGCCTTGGGCGATGACCCAAAACGAGCCACTCGATGTGGATGAGTTCATTAAGGAAGCCCAGAAACTGGTATGACTGGTGAAGACATTCCGACCACGCGCTGGTCCGCCGTTCTGACGCAGATCGCTGCTCCCGCACATCGTTTATCGTGGCGCACAAAATCTGGGAGTCAGCCTCCGCACCATCATAATGAGAGCACGCGGTGATCTCTTGTGACCATTCCTTCCCGGCGGACGCCGGGTGAGGCCATCCAGCGCATGCACGAGCTGAGCCTGGAGGCTGGCCCGCACATCACGGGCCAGCACGTCACCTCGAAACTCGTGATGAAGCGCTTCGCGGCGCCAGCGGGACAGGATAAGGGCCTGGTCTGCTACATCAGCCTGGACCACCCCGATCAGGCGTACATGCGCGGCCCTGCCGGCTGCGGCAAGGTGGACGATTTCCTAACATTCGCCTCCGGCTTCCTCGAAAAGTTGTGGAAGAAGACCGAAGACCAAATGCACGATGCACTGCTGGCTGTCGATGCTGGCACCGTGCTGAGCAGTGAGCGTCATTCAGCCACCATTAAGGACGCCATTGCGCTGCACTTCGCCCGAAGCCTGGCTACACGGCAAGTGAGTGAACAGCTCTGGCGGCAGGTGGTGCTCCAAGAGCGGACACGCTGGCTCCGCACCCCGGCCGGTCGCCGGGAGCTGCAACGGCTTTTCCGCCGGCGCTATAAGCTAGACGCCGCCGGACCGGCGGCGCTAGAAATCATGCTGGACGAGATCCTTGCGCTGTCCATGGAGATGTGGAACAGCGGCGCAAAGTTCGCCGAGGGGATCGAGTACATGCACGACCACGCGCAGGCGTGGCTCCGCACGCAGCAGCTGGAGATCCTGACCCCTGGCAGTGGCGAGTTCCTGATGGGGGACGTTCCCGCGCTCACCGTCCAGCGCGGCGTTCCGCGAGTGGGCGTGCTCGGCGGTATCGCGCTGCATGACGCCAGCTCGGTGTTCATGCCACTGGGGCCCCGCCACGTTGCCGGGCTTGGAAGGGTACCCCAGACCGCCGAGCTGTCCAGCGCCCAGGTCAATGAGGTCAACGCGGCCCAGATGCTCGGCGCCATGGAACGCGTCTACATGCGACCGGGCAGCGGGCTGGACGACTTTGTGCGGAAGATGATCGGTTCGCGCCAGGCAGCCAACGGTCAGCCACGGCTGACGGCCATCACTCCCGCCGAGGAATGACCGCCAAGCTCGGACTCAAACTGCGTATCCCAGTGGCGCCTTGCCGGGGTACCGGATCCGGGAATGATCGTGGTGCCTGCGGACCGTCTGGAGATGCGCGGCGACCGTGCACACTGGGACAGGATCCAGCCCGCTGGCAACCGGCGGCACCGGCCGCAACGCGAGCGCCGTGCAGGGCCTGGCGCGCTTGGCACGTAGTTGCCGGGCCTGTTCACGACCGGGGCCGTAGCTTAGCCTGATCTCATGTCAGCGTCTGATGCCGAGCCGGGATCGCCGTCAGCCATGCCATGGCCGGGGAAGGCGTACCAGGGCAGCGAGATCACTGTGTACTTCGACGCGCAGCGATGCCGGCATTCCGCCGAGTGCCTCCGCGGGCTTCCCGGGGTATTCAATGGCAAGCAGCGGCCCTGGATCGCCCCGGACGCCGCGAGCGCGGCGCTGGTCGCCGAGGTCATCGGCCGCTGCCCGTCCGGGGCCCTGCACTACCAGGCACCGGGTATTGCCGGTGAGCAGCCCGATGTCCCGGCCACTGTCCGCGCCGTCGAGCGCGGTCCTTTCCTCATCCGCGGTGATCTGCGGATACAGGCAGCCGGCGGCTGGGTGACCGATACCCGGGCGGCGCTGTGCCGGTGCACTCGCAGCGCCCGCCAGCCCTTCTGCGATGCTGCGTGCGACGCCCCCGAACCGCCGGGCCCGCCCGATCGTCCAGAAGAACAAAGACCGTGATCCGCCAGGACCGATGCGCACAAGTAACCGCCGTTATCTCAAGCCTGGATTTGGGCGTCTTCGCTGTAGCCGCCGCGGGTGTTTTGTGTGCTTCTTCCTGCGTGGCGGACGCGTTACCTGAACAGTGTCTCCGCCGAAGATCCGGTGCAAATCCCCTTGTCGCTGCTGTTTTTAGAACTGAGCGGCTACTGCGTGAATGCTGCTCGGCTACATGTCAACGCCGCAGACGTCCTGGTCAGGCGCGGCATAGATGAGACGGCTTCAGATAACCGCCGACCCTCTCTGGCGTTGGCCAGGCATACCCGACACATCTGAGCGCGGGCACGCAGAAGGGGCCGATCTGAGCTCCTCTGTCGAGTAAGCAGAAATCACCAGGGCAAGCCATCATCTTGAGTGTTCCGGACTCAGGTGCAGCCTGGTGTGAGGAGCACCCCCAATCGCCCGCGGGCGACGATTAGCGACGCTGGTAGCGTGCGGCGCGGCGAAACATCCGGCGAACTCGTGCCACGACTCCTGTTGGGCTAAGTTCGCCGCGTATTCCGAGGAGATAGCCGGCTGCGCTACGGCGTCTTTCCTCAGCGATCTGCCGGGCTTGGATGCTGGAGGCGATGAACTGGGCTGCCGCCATTCCGGCCTGGCCAGCGGCGACAGGAAGCCCAACGCCGGACACGGCAGCTGCTGTGACGGCCGGGAGTTCAAGTGACTTCATTGCCATCACCGCGCGCGCCGGCTGCAGTTTCAGTGCCCGGAGTCCGCGGTCGAGATCAGCAGTTGGGCGGAGCAGGTCCCGCTCCGCCATGATCGTTAGCCGCGCGTGCAGGATTCCCGGATCCTCGATCCGGGCCAGCTCCGTGAACTGTCCCGTCAGGGAGTCCAGGTGCGCGCAGAAGGCATCGAACTCGGGTGCCAGCTTGTGCCGTATCTCGACTATCTTCTCAGCCGGCAGGGCCTCGATTCCGGCAGGGACCGCCGCCTTGATCGCGATGGCCGCGTAAAGGCTGGCAATCCCGCCTTCCGGGCGGTCGGCGTCTGGCGTCTCACTCTCGTCGGTGAGCAGCACGCTTGCAAGGGTGTCGAGGCTCCAGCCGTTCAGAGTCCCATAGGAGCTGATCTGGTCGGTAACGACTGGCATGCCGTTCGCGCGGGCCACCTGGTCTGCAAGGGCCGAAAGGTAGATGGCCGCAAAGGCGAGCTGCTGTTCGGGTGGCAGCAGGTCCGCACCCGTCTGGCCGCGGGCGCGATACCGGTCCTCGTCGAGGGGCCATTCGACGCCATCGCGGTTAGTCTCGCCGATCCCGGCCGGTACGCCGGGCTGGCCCCGTGCGGCACCGCCCTGACCAGTCAGCAGGCCGCCCTGCTCGGGCGTGCCGCCAGGCCCGGGAGCCCGATCATCGTCGCGTTCGATGACGACCCGGCCGGGCGCAAGGCTGCCGTCCGCGCCCACGGCATCCTCAGCAAAATCAGCAGCCAGCTGCAAATCAGTGACGCTCTCCGGCCGCGATCCGGCCCAGATCATGCAAGACGACGGCGCGCCCGCCCTCACCGCGGTCCTCGGCACGCAGCTCCAGCCGCTGTCCGCAGTCGTCATCGACTCCGCCATCAGCCCGTGGGAGCACCGGCTGGATGAGACGGACGGCCCGCTGCTGGCGATGCGCAGCGCCGCCGCCGTCATCGCCGGGCTGCTGCCCACGGATACGGCCACGGTGATCCGGCGTGCCACCGCAGGCAGGGAACTGGCCACGGTCGATGAACAGATGCGGCCCATCGCCCTTCCCGAACTGCCGGACATCGCCAGGGGGCTGCCGGCCGGCATTGCCTGCCAGATCGCCCGGGTGGCCGAACGGCTCGGCATCACGGACTACTCCGATGTTCTGGCCGAAGTCGCGAACGCTGTCACTCGTCAAGACCCGCCGGAACCCATGGCAGGTGACCGCGCGCCCCGGCTGGCCGGAACCAGCTTCCCGCGACCGCCGCAGACAGCACCCGGCAGGGCTGAACCGGCGGCTATCCGGCCGCGAAGGCCCGGCAGCCGCGCGAACCGGGCGAGCAATAGGCGGTAGCACGACGGTGCACACGCATTTCCTTCGGCGCGCCCCGCCGACTGGCGGACCCGGTGACCGGTCCTCCTAGCGACCAAGGATCGCTAATGCTCGGATGAGCCCCAGTATTATCTGGTGCCGGCCTGGTCATCAGGCCGGTCCTTTTATGGAATCGACGGCCATGTAAGGACCGACAGCCACACATTCGGCGGCGGGCCCGCAGGCTACGCCGTTCAGGTGAATCTAGCTGGTGGCGGCACCGGCGGGCAGGGGTGCATGGACCGCGGTCCATGACGAACCGTGCATGGCCAGCAGCAATCCCTGGCTGTTGCCTGAGGAGTCGGTGAAGCCGCCGGAGGCGGTGCACGCGGTGGCTGACGGGCAGGCCATCCCGGTGATGAAGGTCTCGGGATTGGTGGCGGCGCGGGACGGAACCGGTGCCGTGGCCACGGTCCATGACCCTTGGTGCTGGGTCAGCAGCAGCACCTGGCCGTTGCCGGCGGTATTGGTGTAGCTGCCGGCGGCGGTGCATGTGGCGGCCGATGGGCAGGCCACCGCCGTGATGCTGCTGTAGGAGTTGGCGGCGGCGCCGGACGGAACCGGTGCCGTGGCCACGGTCCATGACCCTCGGTGCTGGGTCAGCAGCAGCCCTTCACTGTTACCTGCGGGGACGAAGTTGTTGCCGACGGCGGTGCACAGGGTGGCCGATGGGCAGGCCACCGCCCAGACGCTGGCGAAGGCGCCGGTGACGCCGGCGGGCAGCGGTGCTGTGACCGCGGTCCACGACGATCCGCGCATGGTCACCAGCAGCCCTTCGCTGCCCCCCGAGGGGAAGCCGGCGTTGTCGTACCAGCCGGTGGCAACGCATGCGGTGGCTGACGGGCACGCCATCCCCGCAATATCGATAGTGGAGCTGGTGGGGGCGTCGGCGGGCAGCGGTGCTGTGGCCGCGGTCCACGACGATCCGCGCATGGTCAGCAGGTACAGGTGGTTGTCAGGCCAGGGATCGTGGTAGTGGTCGACGTTGTAGTCGCCGACGGCGGTGCACGCGGTCGTCGACGGGCAGGCCAGAACCGAGATCGCGGCACCAAGATTGGCAGGGGCGCCGGCGGGCAGCGGTGCTGTGGCCGCGGTCCACGACGTTCCGCGCATGGTCAGCAGGAACAGGTGGCTGTTGCCCGCGGAGTCGGCCCAGTAACCAACGGCCACGCATTCCCAGGCTGCCGGACACGTTATCGCGGTGATGGAGGCTCCGGAGTAGGCGGCGGCGCCGGCCGGAACGGGTGCCGCGGCCGCGGTCCACGACGAACCGTTCCCGGTCAGCAGCAGCCCTCGGTAGTGGCCCGGTGAGTCGTTGTACTGGCCGACGGCCACGCATTCCCGGGCTGAGGGGCAGGCCACGCCGGAGATTATGGTCTGGGGCCTGGTCGCGGCGCCGGCCGGAACGGGTGCCGTGACCGCGGTCCACGACGAACCGTGTCCCGTCAGCAGCAGCCCCTGATAGTCGCCCGGTGAGTCGTTGTAGCCGCCGACGGCCACGCATTCCCGGGCTGAGGGGCAGGCCACGCCGGAGATTGAGCTGCTGGCTGAGACCGCGGGCTGCGGTTCAGTCCCGTGGCCAATGTCATGGCTGGGCACAGCGACCGTGCCCAGGGCCGCAGTTGGCAGGCCGCTGGCTGCCGGTGCGTGATCTGGGTCGGGCTGCCCGCCACCTGCTGCCGGACCAGCTAGACCGGCCAGGAGGACGGTAACCACCGCCGCTGTCAGTTTCATGCGTCACGACTCCCGCCCGCTCAGATACCCCGCACACGGTCCGCGAAGGATAAGAAGGCCGATCCAGTGGATCCCGGCCTCAAGCCACTCCTGGTTGACCGCAGCTATGACGACCCCGATAGCGCGCTCAATGTAGCAAAACGATTACCTTCCGTAGCTGCAATCTCGTCGTGGCATCGCCCGCGGTCAGACCCAAGCTGCTGGGCGCTGGCCCACTCGGCTATGGGCCGCAGCTCCTCGCCTGCCGGTCTGACCGCCTGGTGTCCCACTGTGCACGCAAAGCCGGCCTGGTTGAGCTCGGTGTAGACCTCTCGCGGTTTGGCGGTGGCCGCCAGGTGATGACATCTCGTGTGCCGGTCCCTGGGCGCGGTGACGCGTGGGGCAAGGAGAGCAGCCAGGCAGGATTCCGGTCACTGATGCCCGGCCACGTCAGCCACCGCGGCTACGCGCCCGCCCTCCAGAGGACAAGGACCATCGGCATGGGGGCGACCGCTGGTCCTTGCCATGTCCCTTAAGAAGCCTGGGGTTACCGGGTCGGCGGATACGCGGCTGGTGGATACTGTGGCGCCGGGTACGGCACGGGCTGGTACATGACCGGCTCCCGGCGGGGGAGCATGAAGGCCATCACCAGGGCGGCTATCCAGCCGACACCTGTGGGGAGCAGGTTGATGAAGATGAGCAATCCCAGGTCCTCGACCTTGCGGGCGATACCGATCAGCGTGGGGAGGACGTAAAGCAGCGCGAGACCGGTGATCAGCCCGACCCAGAACACGGGACTTTGAGCTAATGCGTTCATACCGTGCCTCCACGGCAAGTTTCTCACATCGGGCGGCCCGGCCGCCTGGCGTTCTGGACGGTAAGCGTTCGGGCGCGCGCCTGCCCGTTCTGCGGAGTGGCGGTGCCAGCAGCGCGGACGGCGTCAGTGACGCTGTACGGGAAGCTTTCCGCTGCCAGATGCGCCGCGTTCTTGTCGCCGGTTGCATGCGCGGTGGCGGTGTCGGCCGCTAGTTTCTCCTGGCCGGCTTGCTCCATGTGCCCGGCGCGCCCGCCGTCATGCCGGACGGGAGCCGCGGAAGCGCGGGCAAGGTCGAAGGCACGGTCACGTTCGGCGCCCGCGGCGATCCGCTCCTCGTTCTCGCCGCGGGCCAGCCGGGCGATCACGCCGGGGGACAGGGTGGTCGTCGCGCCCAGGACCGTGGCCAGCTCGTCCGGGCTCGGCTCAGACCCGCGTTCCTCGACAGCGCGGGCCTGGAGCCTGGAGACGATCTGCCGTCCGCGCTGCTCCTCCTGCGAGGCCGGGTCCGGTTCCAGGCCGGGCCGATGCAGCCTGTCGTCCGGCCCGGCGGCCTGCGCTGTGTTGTGCGGGGTGGCGGAGGCGGCCAGGTGCCGGTGATCTGCTGCGGGCCGCCGGGACGTGCATTCGGTGCGCGGGCGAACAACGGGATAGCCTCGCGCATCGCGTCGAACCGTCCGGCTCCCTCGGTGCGCAGCCGGTCATACCAGGCCATGGCGTAGGGATGGAGTGTGCGCAGCCGTTCTTCGGACCTGCTGGCGGCGGAGGCCGCCTCGGGGTCAGCGTCGGCGTAGGCCGCGGCAGCGCTCCAGGAACCGCCGGGACGCCCGGCGCGGCGGCGACGGGCAGGGGGCGGGTTGTCCCCGTCCTGCCGTGCTCCCGGCCGCTGGGCCGGGCACGCGGGGGAATGAGAGGAGCGATGAGGGGGGCGGTCATGGCCGCCTCGCCGTAGGGAGGGGCCGCGTGTTCGAGTGATGTCTGTTTTGCGGGAAATTTCCCGTGTTTGGGTGCCCGAGGGGGGACTTGAACACGGAAACCGGTGAGATATCCCTCCAATCTGGACGGTTCTCAAGAGCGGGATCTCGGCGGCCCTGAGCGCGCATAGCTGGATGATCTAGGAGACCCGTGGGATCGGCGGTCTCCTCGGGAAGAAGCGCCTGACGCTTCGTTGTCAGGCTACGGAGCTTGCTAAAATCTGGCCGGAGAGGTGATGGGACTCGCCTTTGGAATTGCGCGCTACCTGCTGATGGTCCCTAGTCGCCAGGCGATTAGGGAAAGGCTGCTAGTTGCCCATCACGAGAGTTCATGTACGCGTGTTCCGGCTAGGACCGGCTCCGGCCTCAGAGTCTTTCCACCGTTCCCTGGACACATTTCCTGGGGCCAATCAATTTCCGTTTGCGAGCTGATAGCACATGGGTCTGTCAGCGAGGGAGCAGCGGATCCTCTCGGAGATCGAGCACGACCTAGCGGCTGCTGAACCGCGCCTCAAGCGTGCCCTCGTCACGGCAAGATTGCCGATGCTGAACCGCAGATCGATTGTCACATCTAATGACATGGAACGCAGCCCACGTGCGTGGATCGCGGGGATGTGCGCCTCGCTGCTGTGCGGCATTGCGTTGCTGACGATCGGGCTGGAGGCGCATACCGTCATCCTGGCCGGGGCCGGTGCGCTGTTGGCTCAGTTCAGCCCAGTCGCCTTCGGCTACCTCCGCCGGAAAGCGCACAGGTCTTCACTGGGGAAGGCTGTCACCCGCGCGCCCGGCGGTACCCAGCTATCCTGATTTTGTTGCGGCGGAGGGGCTCGCCGTTAACCGCGACAGCGTCGCAGGGCGCGGTATCGTCGCCAACGGTCCCTTACCCGGTGGGTGGGAGGACAGGTGGGCTTGATCGAAGGCGACGATCTGCTGGCCGTTGCACTTAGTGATGTGGCCGCCCTGGGGACGGACCGTGACCGCGACCAGGTAACGGCTATCGGTGACCGGCTGAGGTCGGCGCGGCTGCGGGTGCTGGTGGCTGGTGAGGCCAAGCGGGGCAAGAGCACGCTGGTGAACGCCTTCCTCGGCCAGCCGGTGCTCCCGGTCGGGGTGACGCCGGTGACGGCGGTCGCGACCACCGTGCGATATGGGGACAGCGCGCTTGCCGAGGTGCGGTTCGCCGATGGGCATGAGGAGAGGCATCCGTACGCCGCGCTTGATGACCTGGTCACCGAGCGGGGGAATCCGGCGAACCGGCGCGGCATCGCCAGTGTCGCCGTCTATGTCGACGCTCCGGTCCTCGCGGACGGTGTGGAGCTGGTCGATACGCCCGGGACCGGTTCGGTGTTCGCCTGGGACACGGAGGCGGCTCATGACGCGCTCGAGACGATGGACGCGGCGGTGTTCGTGCTGACCGCCGATCCGCCGGTCTCGGCCGGTGAGCAGGACTTGCTGCGCAAGGTCGCGAAGCTTTCCGTGCGGACCTTTGTGGTGCTGAACAAGGCCGATTACCTGGATGAAGCCGGGCTGGCCGAGGCGGTCGGGTTCACGCAGCGGGTGCTCGCTGAGGTGCCGGGCCCCGCGGACTGGGCCGGCGCGTCCGGCGCGGTGTACCCGATGTCGGCTCGTGCCGCGCTCACACCGGCCGGCGATCCGGGGTTTGCCGCATTCGCTGCTGATTTTGCCGTCTACCTGAAGACCAGCCGGCTCAGCGATCTGCGCCTGTCGGCGGCCGGGCAGGCCCGCCGGATCGCCGTGTCGCTGCAGGACGAGGTGGCGCTGACGCGGCGGGCGGCCCAGATGCGGGCCGGGGACGCCGCGAGGCGGGTGGAAGAGTTCGGCGCGCGGCTGGCCGAGGTTGCCATACACAGCCGGGACGCGGTGGCCGTGGTCAATGCGGAGTCCGGGCGGCTGCTGTCCGCGCTCAACGACGCGGCGGACCAGAAGGTGCGCCGGCTGCGGGATGAGGCCGAAGGGCAGCTTGATGAGCTGCTTGGCGGCGAACTGCGGGCCGCGTCCCCGACCGATATCGAGCGAAGGGGACATGAACAACTGGCCGCGCTGGTCCTCGACTGGGTCAGCACCTGGCGCAACGAGCGCAGGGAGCAGATCGAGCAGGGGCTGGCCCGGGTGGACGCGCGGCTCGCCGGCGACCTGAAGGCCGAATTGGACATGCTGCGCGGTTCCGCCGCCGAGTTGCTGGACCTGGACCTGTCGGTGCCCGAGCCGGGCGGGCGGCTGACCGAGGACCGGGCTTTCTTCTTTTCCACGGGCGAGGATGCGGGCCAGACGGAGTTGCTGGCCGGGGCGATCCGCCGCAGCCTTCCCGGTGGAATCGGCCGGAGGCGGGCTAGGGAGTACCTGCGCCGGACGGCCGCCGACCTGGTGGGCAGCCAGGTTGGGCGGGCCCGGGCAGACCTGCAATACCGGCTGAGGGAGGCGACCCGCACGCTCGTTCGCGTGGTCGAGCAGCGCTATGCCGCTGGCACGGACCGTATGTCCGCGGCGCTTCGGACGGCAGCAGACCTGCGCCAGGAAAGCGACGCCGAGGCCAGGCGGAAGGAGGCAGACCTGGCCGAACGTGAAGGGGCGTTGCGCAGGGTGCTGGGCCTTCTCGATCAGGTGATGACGTAAGACCTGATCACGCGGGCCCGGCACAACGGGCGGCATGCCCGCGGCAGGTCTCATCCCACGGCGCACGCGCGGCACCGCCATGGGCTGACGCTTCCGTGGCATCTTCCTGAGAGGCCGTTAGCCGTATCGGCGGTTCAGAAGCGCGATTGCTCCTGCCGGAGCCCCATCCGGCGTGTCCAGTCTAACGGGCTCGGCCCCGGCCGCGACAGGGCGTGATGACAGACTCGGCGGCGCTGGCCGGGAAACGATACAATTGATCAGCGGCGTAGGCCGCCGGCGGTGGGCCCCGCCGTGTGTGCGGATCGTGCGCATGCTTGCCGGAAGGCCGATGGGTCCTGTGCTCCAATCGGAGGAGGCAGGACGATGTCGGCATCTGTGCTGCGGTCTGTCGAAGAGGTGCGCCCGTTCGGCCGGCTGTGCTGCCTGCCTGCGGGCGGGCGCGGCAATGGCCTCGACGACGACGCGTGGGCCCCGGTCCTGGAAATCAGCCAGGCGGCGGTACCGTCTGTTCTGGCCGCACTTGGGTCCGCGTCGGTTCCTGCCTACGCAGCTCCCGGCGGTTCGGCCGGATCGCGGTGCTCCGGGCGGCCCCTCGAACCGGGCAGCTGGCAGCTATGGGTGGGGGCCAGCGCCTACGGCCGTGCTGAGGCGGTGCCGCTGGCCGTGATGCCGCATCTCGCCCATGAGCTGGACAGTCGCGGTGACCGGGCGTGGCGATGACGGCAGCGCGGCGCGTGTGCGGGGCTGTTACGGCCTTTGCTGGTGTCGCGATCGTCGCATCGCTGGTCGGCGAACGCGGCCCGCTCGCGTTCGTCGATCATGCGGCGTTCGCCGCTGTCCGGGCCCGGCGCAGCCAGGCCGGCGTCATCGCCGCCCGCGGGATCAGTGCCCTCGCCGAGCCGGGCGTGACCTATCCCGCGGCCATCGTGGCGGGAATCGGCGCCTCCCGCCGTGCGGGCTGGCGACGGGCTTGCGTTCCGCTTCTCGTGGTGGCGACCGGTGCGGCGGCCCGGCGTCGCCTATCACGGGTGATCGCCCGGCCGCGTCCGCCCGCCGCCGCCTGGCTCATCGAGCCTGAGGGTTTCAGCCTGCCATCGAAGCACACCACCATCGCCGCTCTCACGGCTGGTGCATGCGTCCGGGCGGCCGGTGCACGTGGCCCTCGATACGCGGCACCGGCGCTGGCCGCGGCGGCCGTGGGGGCCAGCCGCGTGTACCTGGGGGTGCACTGGCCGGGAGACGTGCTCGCAGGCTGGATGTTCGCCGCAGGCTGGCTATGGCTCACCGATCCAGGATGACCTGAACCGTGGGCTTTACCGCCCGTCCTGCCGGCTGCCCGCCGGCCGGCGAGTGCCTGGCCACCCGAACGATGTCTTAACCCAGCCGCGAGGAACAGGAAGGTAACGCCCATGGACACGCCGGGAGGCACCGACGTGCGCTGCTCAACCGTTGTATTCCGCGATGACGCACCCTTGAGGGCCTCCCGCGAGCGGGTCAAGGTCCTGGCTGCGGCGCTGACCGGCGCGGGGGCTGAGCCATGACCAGGCCAGCCGATGACCGTGCTGCCGGGCGGCAAGACCAGCCGCCGCTGGCCGGGGACTCACCGGCGAGCGGCAACAGTACGGCCCGCCCTGTCAGCCCAGAAGGCGGCGCGCCCTCCGGCCGGCCGCAGGCCGGCGTTTCACCCCCGGCAGGTAGTGGTCACTTCTCCAGCTTGTTGTGCTCAGAGGCGCCGGCGGCCCTGGGCGCGGGGAGGCAGGACCAGGATCGCTCCTTCGCGCGGGATCTGAACCTGGATCAGATCGTGGCGGCGGTCGCCGGTGATCGTGAGGAGCGTGATCTCATCACGGAGGTTCTGTTCGGCCAACTGGACGATGCCGGCGCCGTGCGCTACCGCCAGAAGGTTTTTCAGGACCTGGAGGACCCTGCCCTGTTCGATGACGTCCAGCGCTTCGCCGGGCTCATGCAGGAGGTGCGCGCCCACCTGCGTCAGCTGGCGAAGATGCAGTACCGCTACCAGCGGGAGGGCTGGCTGCTGGACGCCGCGGCCATCTACTGCGACGCGGTGCAGTCCCTGGCCGGGCACCTCGCCTTGGCGCAGATCAGCTCCCGCGGCCTGCTGGCCTTCCGGGAGTACCTGGCTGGCTATGCGGCCTCGGCCGGGTTCACCGCCCTGGTGAGCGATACACGGAGCCGGGAGGACGCCCTGGGGCGCATCCGCTACTGCACCCGCATCCGGGGCGGCCGGGTCGAGGTGAGCCGCGACCAGGATGAAGCCGACTACAGCGCCATGGTGCTCAAGACCTTCGAGCGCTTCAAGCAGGGCGCGGTGAAGGACTACCGGGTCCACTACCGGACGTGGCCGGGGATGAACCAGGTCGCCGCGCAGATCCAAGAGCTGGTGGCCCGGCTGTTCCCGGAGGAGTTCACCGCCCTGGAGGAGTACTGCCGCCAGCACGCCGCATTCCTCGATGAGGGCATCCGGCGCGCCGACCAGGAGCTCCAGTTCTATCTCGCCTACCTCGACTACATCAGGCCGCTTCGCGCCGCCGGGCTGTGCTTCTGCTATCCCGAGGTCTCCGCCAGCTCGAAGGATGTCCGGGCCGCCGGCACCTTTGACCTGGCCCTGGCCCACAAGTTCGTCGCCGAGCGTAAGCCGGTGGTGACTAACGAGTTCCGCCTGGAGGGCCGCGAGCGCGTCTTCGTCGTGACCGGCCCCAACCAGGGAGGCAAGACCACCTTTGCCCGGACCTTCGGCCAGCTCCACCACCTGGCCAGCGCCGGCTGCCCGGTCCCGGGCAGCGCCGCCCGCCTGTTCCTTTCCGACCGGCTCTTCACCCATTTCGAGAGGGAGGAGGACCTGGCCGAGATGAGCGGGAAGCTGGAGGATGACCTGGTGCGGATCGGGGAGATCCTGCGGGCAGCCACGCCCGCCAGCATCGTGATCCTGAACGAGATCTTCACCTCCACCACCCTGCAGGATGCCCGCTTCCTGGGAACCAAGCTGCTGACGAAGGTCACCCAGCTCGGCGCCCTGTGCGTCTACGTCACCTTCGTGGACGAGCTGGCCTCGCTCGGGGAGCCGGTCGTCAGCATGATGAGCACGATCGTCCCGGACAACCCGGCCGAGCGCACGTACAAGGTGGTCAGGAAGCCAGCTGACGGCCTGGCCTACGCGCTGGCCCTCGCCGAGAAATACGACCTCACCTACGAGCTGCTGCGCGGCAGGGTCGCGTCATGAAGGCCCACCTCCTGTACGAAGCCCAGGACTTCGACTTCGGCGCCGGCCTGCCTGCCGGCCACGAGGACCTGATCCAGGACCTGGAGCTGACCACGCTGCTGCAGGCGATGGCCGCCGGTGACGAGTTCCTCTTCGAGGTGTCCGCGAAGGTGCTGCTCACCAGCCTCCATGATCCGGAAGCCATCCGCTACCGCCAGCGGGTCCTGGCCGACTGCCTCGCCCAGCCCGGGGTCATCCGGGAGATGTACGCCGTAGCGGCCGGCGCGCTGCAGGACAAGCGGCACCTGTGGGCGCAGTACGGCGGCACGTACCAGAATCCCTCGTCCAACCTCTCCGGTGCGGTCAGCTATCTCGAAGCCTTCGTGGCCCGCCTGCGGCAGCTGCGGCGGATTGCCGACGACCATGCCGGGAAGTTCCGCTCCGGCGGGCTGCGGACGCTGTTCGCCACGCTGCACCGCGAGCTGGACGACGAGTACTTCCAGGAGATCAGCGACCACCTCAAGCAGCTGCGCTTCCGCGCCGGCGTGCTGATCAGCGCCGAACTTGACCGGGACAACAGCGGGATCGGCTTCGTGCTGCGCGCCCCCGGTGACGCCAGGCGACGGTGGACCGAGCGGCTGGGCATCGGGCCGCGTTCCACCTACTCGTTCACCATCGCGCCCCGCGACCAGGCCGGAGGCCAGATCCTGGAGGACCTCACCAGCCGGGGAGTCAACCTGGTCGCCAACGCGGCCGCCCAGTCGGCAGACCATATCCGGAGCTACTTCACCATGCTGCGGGCCGAGCTGGGCTTCTACGTCAGCTGCCTCAACCTCGCCGACCGGCTCGCGGCCAAAGGGGCACCGACCACCGTCCCCGAGCCAGCTAAGCCGTCGTCGCTCGCGTTCTCGTGCACGGGCCTGCGTGATGCCTGCCTGGAGCTGCAGTCAGCAGGCCCGGTCACCGGCAACGATGTCCAGGCCGACGGGAAGTCGCTGGTCATCATCACCGGCGCCAACTCCGGAGGGAAATCCACCTTCCTGCGCAGCGCCGGTGTGGCCCAGCTCATGATGCAATGCGGGCTGTTCGTCACCGCCCAGTCCTACCGGGCCGATGTGACCCGCGGGATCTTCACCCACTTCATCCGGGAAGAGGACACCGGCATGACCAGCGGGCGGCTAGACGACGAGCTCAGGCGCATGAGCGCCATCGCCGACCAGATCACGCCGGGTTGCCTCATGCTGTTCAACGAGTCCTTCGCCGGCACCAACGAGCGAGAAGGATCCGAGATCGCCGGCCAGATCGTCCGCGCCCTGCTCGACGCGCAGGTCAAGGTATTCTTCGTCACCCACCGGTACAGCTTCGCGGAGCGCTTCCACCGCCAGCACGCAGCCACCACCCTGTTCCTGCGAGCCGAACGCCAGCCCGGCGGGCGCCGGAACTACAAGCTCGCCGTGAAAGAACCTCTCCCCACAAGCTTCGGAGAAGACCTCTACTACCGGCTCGCCGGCTGGCTGGATGAGGATAAAGCCGTCACCCCGGCTGCCGCGCGAGCAGCCCCGGATGGCGAACTCGACGGCGGCAGCCGGATGCGGCAGGCGGGTCAGATCGCCGCCGTGGCGCCGGACGCGCCGGGAGCCGGATGAGCCGGCCGGGGCGCCCCGTCCCGCGCGGACCTCAACGCCGGGCCCGCTGAGGGCCGCCTGGTAATCTACAAGCGGCGGAGGGGCCCGCCGTCAATCGCGCCAGTGCCAACGGTCCCTGCTCAGCAGGGAAAGGCGTGCGTGCGGCATGATGCAGGTTCTGGCTTTGAGCCATGCCCGGAAGTCCTATGACGGCAAGGTCGTCCTGGACGATGTGACGCTGGCGTTCTTGCCGGGTGCGAAGATCGGTGTGGTCGGACCGAACGGCATGGGCAAGTCCACGCTGCTGAAGATGATGGCCGGGCTGGAGCCGCCCTCCAACGGCGACGTCCGCCGCATGCCCGGTTACAGCATCGGGATCTTGCCGCAGGAGCCGGAGCTGGATGAAGCCAAGACCGTGCTCGGCAACGTCGAGGAAGGCGTCGCCGGGACCAGGGCCCTCATCGAGCGGTACGACCAGGTCGCGGCGAAGATGGCCGCGGAGTATTCGGATGACCTGCTGGAGGAGATGGGCTGGCTGCAAGAGCAGCTGGACCACCGGGAGGCCTGGGACCTGGACAGCCGGGTCGCCCGCGCGATGGACGCGCTCCGCTGCCCGCCCGCCGATGCGGACGTGTCCACGCTCTCGGGCGGGCAGCGGCGCCGGGTGGCGCTGTGCCAGCTGCTGTTGTCCCAGCCGGACCTGCTGCTGCTGGATGAGCCGACCAACCACCTGGACGCCGAGAGCGTGCAGTGGCTGGAACAGCACCTGGACAAATACCCGGGCACCGTGGTGGCGGTCACCCACGACCGGTACTTCCTGGACAACGTGGCCGGCTGGATCCTGGAACTGGACCGCGGCCACGCCTACCCGTATGAGGGGAACTACTCGACCTACCTGGAGACCAAGGCCGCCCGGATGACGGTCGAGGGACAGCGGGACGCCAAGCTGCGCCGCCGGCTGGAGGAAGAGCTGGCGTGGTTGCGGTCCAGCCCGCGCGCCCGCCAGGCCAAGAGCCGGGCCCGGCTGGACCGGTATGAGCAGATGGTCGCCGAGGCCGCGTCCCGGCAGAAGCTGGACTTCGAGCAGATCCAGATCCCGCCCGGCCCCCGGCTGGGCAGCCTGGTGGTCGAGGCCGATGGCCTGGTCAAGGGGTTCGGGGACCGGATGCTGATCGACGGGCTCAGCTTCAGCCTCCCGCCGAACGGCATCGTCGGGGTCATCGGCCCGAACGGGGTCGGCAAGACCACCCTGCTGAAGATGATCCTCGGGGAAGAGCAGCCCGACGCCGGGACCATCAAGGTCGGTGAGACGGTGCGGATCTCCTACACCGACCAGCTGCGCGCCGGGATCGCCCCGGGCAAGACCGTGTGGGAGGTCATCTCCGGCGGGCAGGCCTCCATCCGCGCCGGGCGGGCCGAGATCCCCAGCCGCGCCTATGTGGCCGCGTTCGGGTTCAAGGGACCGGACCAGCAGAAACCGGCCGGGCTGATGTCCGGCGGTGAGCGCGGCCGGGTGAACCTGGCGCTGACCCTCAGGCAGGGGGGCAACCTGCTGCTGCTGGATGAGCCCGCCAACGACCTGGACGTGGAGACCCTGGCGTCGCTGGAGGACGCGCTGGGCGAGTTCCCCGGCTGCGCGGTGATCACCAGCCACGACCGGTGGTTCCTGGACCGGGTCGCCACCCACATCCTGGCCTGGGAAGGCGGCGCGCGCTGGTACTGGTACGAGGGCAACTTCGCCGCCTATGAGCAGGACAAGACCGCGCGGCTGGGTGAGGAGGCTGCCCGCCCGCACCGGGTCACCTACCGCAAGCTGGCCCGGTGAACGGCGCGGGGGCGGCCATGAACGGCGACGACGCAGTCGAGGCGGTCCGTACCGCCTACCACACCCAGTGGCGGATATGGGAAGAACTGGCGCTCGAGCAGCTCGCCAGGAGCCAGGGCCTGGCCCGCCTCCCGCTGGTGCCGGGCTCTGAGGTGATCCAGCTCGTCAGCTGCGACGGGGTGCACCTGGGCCATGTACGCCGGGACGGCGAGTACTGGGTGGCGGTGACGGTGAGGGCGGCCCGGCCCTGCGGGCGGTACGGCAGCGCCGAGGCGGCCGCGCGCGGGCTGGCCCGCTTAGGCAGGATCCTGGCGGCATCGTCCGCATAGTCAGGCTCGCTTCCTGATGCCGCCGGGGTAAATCCGTACGATCCACCCGCCCAGCTGCGGCTTGAACAGAGCGGCTGCTGCGACACCGCGAGACCTCAGGTCGTCAGCCGTCCGCATCGCGGCGATGCGCGCGTCCCCGCCGATTCCGAAGAGCCGGATCCTGCCGGCGGGTTCGGTGTTTTCCTGCATCGGTGCTGCTCCAGCCACTGCACGCTGCTCTGCAGGGACCGTTGGCACTGGCGCGTTTCCCGGCGAGCCCCTCCGCCTCTCCTCACGTTACCGCGTATGAGGCCGTTGCTGTCTGGCACCGGGCTCCGCTGGCATTATGGTCAGGGCATGGGTGATGGGGCTCACCCTGGAATCGCGGGCCGGGAAGCGGTGCGCTGACGGTCCCTGGCTTCAGAGCCAGGAAGAGGTCGCATGCTGCCAAGCCTGACGCGTGCCCGCCAGGCCGCGAGGAACGCGTCGCCCGCGCTGAAGTTCGTGGTCATGGTCGGGATCATGAGCTTTTTCGCCGACTTCACCTACGAAGGGTCGCGCAGCATCACCGGCCCGTACCTCGGGATGCTCGGCGCCGGTGCGTTCGCGATCAGCGTCATCAGCGGGGCCGGGGAGTTCCTCGGCTACAACATCCGGACGTTCTCCGGCCGCGGCGCGGACCGGACCGGCCGGTACTGGCCGATCACCATCGGCGGCTACATCCTGCAGATGTCGGTCGTGCCGCTGCTCGCCCTCGCCGGGAACTGGCAGGTGGCCGCGCTGCTGATCATCGCCGAGCGGATCGGGAAGGGGATCCGCAATCCGCCGCGGGATGCGATGCTCTCCCACGCGGCCAAGGACATCGGCTACGGGCGGGCGTTCGGCCTGCACGAGGCGCTCGACCAGTTCGGTGCCCTGTTCGGCCCGCTGCTGGTCGCCCTGATCCTCGTGCTGAACCACCACGACTACAAGATCGCGTTCGCCGCGCTGGCGGTCCCGGCCGCTATCATGCTGTCGCTGCTGGCCGTGGCGCGGCTGCTCTACCCACGGCCGCAGGACCTCGCGCCCGGACCGGCCCCGGTAACCACTCAGCGCCTTCCCCGGGTGTTCTGGATATACGCCGGCGGCGCCGCGCTGGCCGCCGCCGGATTCGCCGACTTCCCACTGATCGCCTACCACTTCCAGCACGCCGGGACGGTGCCGCCCGCGCTGACACCGGTGTTCTACGCGGTCGCGATGGCGGTCAGCGGTACCGGGTCGCTGATCCTGGGCCGCGTGTTCGACCGGGCCGGGATCGGCGTGCTGATCCCGCTGACCATCGTTGCTGCGGCCTACGCGCCGCTGGTGTTCCTGGGTGGGTTCTGGGCCATCCTGGTCGGGATGTCGCTGTGGGGGCTGGGGATGGGCGTGCAGGAGTCGCTGATCCCGGCGGCAGTGGCGGCGATGGTCTCCCCGGACCGCCGGGCGTTCGCCTACGGCCTGTTCACCGGCATGTACGGCACCGCCTGGGTGGCTGGCAGCATCGTGATCGGCGTGCTTATCAACGTCTCGCTGGGCGGCCTGGTCGCGTTCTGCGTGGTCAGTGAGCTGGCCGCGATCCCGCTGATCCTGATCGTCCGTGCCCGCACCAAGCGCCCCAGCCCGCAGCCCGGGGACTGAGCCGCTCGTTCCCCGGCAGGGAGGAGAGATGGATGAGCTGAGGACCTACGCCGCCAGGCACGCTGCCGGATTCGGCGACTGCAGGGCAGCGAGACCTCTTCTATTTCTATCGGGGGCTCCGTGTCTCCCCGGCGATCTCCGCATGTGTCTGCGCGTCTATCCAGGTGATCGTTAAGAAGCGAATGTCCAGCTCAGCCTCGTTGGGGAAACCTCAATAACATCTCGCAAATCACCGAAGTCCGCCGGGACCATGCCATGTGACGCCGATCACGCGCTTCTTCACGGCGCTGGACTACCGCGGCACGATAGCGCTGTGTATAATTAAATTATCTAAGCGATGAGGCTCGCTTAACGCCGGAAACCTTGGCTAATGGCCTCTACCCGATCGGACGTGATAAACGTCGCTGAGAGGTTAGGGGCTTTTTCCGTGCTTGCAGTCATTGTGCGCATCGTGCCGGGCGTGGTGACGCTTGCTGGCCCCCGGCTGCATGCAGGAGTTGCTGCCCTGGCTGGCTTAATGACCTCGTCGGCTGGTCTCGACACCGCCAGCGCCCGCGTCCGTTCTGGCGCGCCTCGTCATCGTGTGGTGCAAACGCCCATGGATCTCTCTTGTCGTGCTGCGCCTTTGCTTTGCCATCTGACCGTATCGGTGATTGCGGATCGTTCCGATCAGCTTATATTCATCAAACCCCTCATTAGGAGAAAGATACAATGAACTGCTACGTGTGTGACCAGACCGGACGCACAACTCCAGCCGTCGCGAGCTGCCACCACTGTGCCGTTGCTCTTTGCCGAGAGCACTTGGACGAAGACCTAATTGGTCAGCACAGGCCCCACGGCCTCACAAGGCGTTCATGCAGCCACGACCTGGTCAGTTCGGCTAGGGCTCGGGCTCGTGGGCTGGCAAGCGCTTCGCAGTGATCGGCTAGCTGGGCTCCGCCCCAATCCGATGAGACGTGGGGCGAGTGAAAGGCTCCGTGCCTCGTGTGGACGGGTTGGTTCGTCCCTCTGGTGAGTGTTGGTTCAACGTCCGGTGTGGCCGGTGGATGTTGTAGTGATCGATGTACTCGCCGAGGACGAGCCGGCGTTCGCTGCGGATGCGGGCACGCCCGGGCATCACTGCGGCGGTGTGTGCTCCGTGACCCACTGACGCAAGCCGGGGTGCAGCCGCAGGGTTCTCATTCTCATCTCGCTGAGCGTGAACCCCGGTGCTGTCGGTTTCCCTGGCCGTATACGCGGTGAAGGATTCATCGACGTCGGCGTGGATGATGTGGAATTTCCAGCCGCCGCCACAATCCTGCACCTCGATCCCGGTAACGCGGTAGGGCGGGACTGGCCAGATCTCTTCGTTGGCCTCGCGATAAGCCGCTGCCTCGGGCGACTCGCCGTCATGTATTGCGCCGCCGGGCATGCCCCATGTGCCGCCTTCATCCACCCACCGGTGGCTCCGCCGCATCGGGGCTGAGCAGAAGCCATCGGCCGCAAAAACGGCGGTTCGGGAGGCTATGGTCTCCGCGTCAGGGCATCATCTGACCTGTCGCAAGATTATTGGATGGCAAGCCGCCGGGCCAGTGCCCGATGTACCGGCGAATTGCCGCCACACTGCGATGCCGGGCACGGCGGAGGCCCACGGTGCCGGCATGCTGGAAGTCATAGGAGATGAGCGGGGAATGCAGTGGCTGGAACAGCACCTGGACAATTACCCGCGCACAGTGGTAGCGGTTACCCACGACAGGTATTTCATGGACAACGTGGCCGGCTGGAACCTGGAACTGGACCGCGGCCAGGCCTAGTCCCGTGTTCTGGTGCTTCAATTGCTACGCCGTCAACGATCACCCGAGTGGGCCGTGCGACGTCTGCGGCGAACCGGTCGAGGCGCCGGCCGGCTTTTCCCTGGTTGACGGCCTGATCTGGGCATTGCGTCACCCCGACGGGGATCGAGCGCTACTGGCAGCGAGAACTCTCGGCAGGTTGCGGGCGCGCGAGAGTGTTCCGGCGCTCCGTCAGGCAGTGGAGGCTGGGAACGACATCTACCTGCGAGCAGAGGCCCTCCGGAGCCTCATCTCGATCGAGGGTGTTGAGCCGCTGCGCCCCTGGTTGGCTGAGCTCAGCCGCGTTCCTCCTTTCAATGTGCGAGACATCGCCCAGCGGGCTTTGGAAGAACAAGCCGGCGATAACACGCCCTGACTCCGTAACCGCCGCCGTCTGGCGATCTTTGGTCGCAGGCTTCTGGAGGTTTTGTGTCATCCCTGAAGGAGCGGGGCCGGCCAGGGCGGATGCCGCCACCGGCCGGTCGGGCCGGGAACAGCGTCTCGAAACTGCCGGAGATGACCCGGAACGGCCCGTACGTTCCGAGCGGACAGGGCAGTCGTGACCGCTAAGCGTATTCCTCTGCCGTTATCAGAGCATTCACAGGCTGGCCGCCGCGACGACCGGCTCCGGCTCAGCCGTGCCTGGCAGCCTGTGGCTGCCATGAGATCACGCGCCTTCGCACGCTTCGCAATAGGTGAGGATCCGCAGAGCCGCCGGGGCGCCGCCCGTAGCAGGCTCAAGCACGTAGCTGACCGTTGACGCGGACGGAACGCCGCACCAGGCGCCGGGCTCCATACTCAAGATGACGATCCGCAGGTACAGGGTGGATTGCATCGCGGGCCTCCTCGCCGTGAGGGCGATCGCTTAGCAGAGGCCATCAGCGGAAGCTCGGGTACGTCGGGCACGCGGCGCCGGGCTCCGCAGTTCAGGCGAGCCTCATCGCCTGTTCCCACTTTCGGCCGGTGCGGTGCGACGCGCAACCCCGGCAGGGAAACATCCCCGCGGTAGCGCTCGATTGGCGCGGGCAACTGCGCCCACTCCCACGCCGCGCGCTGCCGGTCCGAGGGCTTCACGCGGTTCTTCGGCATGCTCACCTCGGAACTGGACGACGAATACCTCCAGGTCGTCGAGGGCCACCTGAAAGAGCTGGGCTTCCGCCGGGGCACGCTGATCAGCGCGGGCCTGGGGCGGGGCAACAAGCGCCTGAACTACGTGCTGCGCAAGGCTGGGGAGCAGGGCTGGCGGGACCGTATCCCGATCGGGAACAGGCAGGGGTACAGCTTCTCCATCCCCGACCGTGATGACAACGGCCACCGGGCCCTCTCCGACTTGCGGTCCCGCGGGCTCAACGGCGCCGCCAACGCGCACGGGCGGATGAGCCGGACGGGCCGGGACAGTTCCTCGTTCCCGCCGATCATGTGCGCTACCACATCGCGGACGCTCCGACGCGCCGGTGCGGTCCCAGCACAACCCGCGTCTCTTTTCTTGTGCGCGCCGGCCTTCCGGGCGAAATAGCAGCGGCTCTTGACCCCTGATCTCCGGATCGGTCCCGGGGTAAAATGCGCTCCAGGCGATGAAGCCCGCCTTAACCGCCGCAATGGCTGATGGCTTCTACCGGATGGGCAACCGGTGAAGGCGCATGTGGGCACCGATGTGACCACCAGGAACCGCATCCTGATCGGTAACGCGTCACATCCGGTTAGCTGAGGAGGCATGGTGGAGGTCGAGGTTATCGTCGAGATCCCGCAGGGCTCGCGGAACAAGTACGAGATGGATCACGAGAC
>Ga0187855_10000481_pt1 | contig 35108 bp, 29 predicted proteins | sample June2016WEW_8_10_2_FD_132969 | JGI IMG/M metagenome (GOLD analysis project Ga0187855, IMG submission 132969) | Peatland microbial communities from SPRUCE experiment site at the Marcell Experimental Forest, Minnesota, USA - June2016WEW_8_10 | ecosystem: Environmental > Terrestrial > Soil >... | reverse complement strand
GCTCGCACGGGGGTCTCGGTGGCCCTCGCGCTGCCTTGCATGATTCTCGCCGGCTGGTGCCTGCGCCGGCTGTGGCTGCAGTATCTGGCGTGGCTGCCCGGGACGATCCAGGTGCCCCTGTTCGAATGCGCATGCGAGCTGGCCGGCGGGGTCACGGCCGAGCAGCTGACTACACAATTTCGCAACACGCTCTCGACGCTGCGCCTGCAGACCGATTCACCCTCGCCCGGCGCCCAGCCGCCGAGCGATTTTCTGGACGTGTTGAGCAAAGACGACGCGCTGCAGGGACCCGCCGGGAGCCTCTCGATCGCGCAAGTGGCGGCATTCGTGCGCGCGGTGTTCCCACCGACGGCGCTGGAAGTGCGCGGCACGCTGGTGAGTCGCGAAGACCCTTCCGGGCGGTGCTGCGGCGTCTCGCTGCGGGTGACACGCCTGCCCGACCAGGGCAGCGTGCTGGAGGACGTGTGGGACAAGGACTGGCCGGACACCATGCGCCGGGCGGCTGACAGCGCGATCGCCGCGATGCTCCCGCGAACGCGGCTTTGCAGGGGACCCTGGGTGACCTGGCGCGGGTATGTGATGAATCCGGTGGTGCTCGGCGCCTATGAAGACGCCGCTCGATTCGACGTGGACCAGCGTTACTACGCGGCGCTCAGGTGCTGCTACAGGGCGCTCGAGCACGATCCGCTCAATCGCGCCATACGGCTGCAGCTGGGAAAGCTGCAGGAGCAGTTGGGGCTCTACCTGGAAGCGCTCGGCACCTATCGGAGCATCCTCCTCGCCGGACGCCCCGCGGGACGCCGACTGCCGTTCCGCCTGTATAGGCCGCGCGCTCGCCGCGAGCGCAGGCGCCAGGCTGATATCGCCCGCTACCGCCAGATCGTGCTGCTCAGCGGCGATTCGGTCGCCGAGCAGTGGCACGAGGTGCGCCGGCGCGCGGGCAAGGACCCTTACCGGCAGGAGATGCGCGGGCTGTTGCACGAGCTCTGCGCGCAGCCGCTCGACCTCGACACGTGCTCGGAAGCTGAGCTCAGCCGTGGGCTCTGCGAGCGCGCGAGCAAGGATGCGAGCGCGCTGCGGTGGGCGCTGCGCGGATGGCGAGTCACTCATGTCGAACGTAACCAGCACCTTCTCGCCCGGACCGTTGCGGTGACCGAGGCACGCATCCGCGAACGCCTCGCGAGCCTCGACCCCGGCCGAACGCCGCCGTCCGCAAGCACGATCGACACACGGATCGAAAAGATCGATGGGCAGTTGCGCCGCTGCGCACGATGGACGGGACTGCGCAGCTATCAGAGCAATTACAACGCCGCCTGCCTGTACGCGCTGCCCCTCAAGGACGAATACCGCGAGCGCACCGAGGAGGATCGACGGGCGCGCAGGCTTCTCGCCCAGCGCGCCGTCCAGCAGTTGCAACTGGCCGCGGCCTTTGCCGACAGTGCGTTTTTGGCGAGCCGCCGCAACTGGCTCATCAGCGAGGACCCCGACCTGCAGGGCCTGCGCGATGAGCCCGAGTTCGCCACGTTCGTCTCGACCTACTTCCCGATGCCGGCCACCGCCGAACCCCGCTGGATCGCGACGGCGGATCTTGCGGCGCTCTACACCTACGAGCTGCTGCGCAGCATGGCACCGATACCCGCCGCCGGCTGGGGCAAGCGCGCCGAGATACCGGCGGCGGAGCGCGATGGGCGCACCCTCGCACACTGGTGGCGCAGCGAGAACACGCTGTGGCGAGCCATATCCGATGTTGCCTGCAACCCCTCGGACTGGCGCTCGCACCTCTCGCTGCTCGACACGCTCGGGGCTTGGAGCAGCGAGTTCCTCGCTCCCCGGTCGCACCGCCTTGCACCCGAGCAACAAGAGGGCGCGCGCATCAAACGGCGGCTGCCGTCGCTGGGCGATCTGCTCTTACGACAGAGCACCGCGATCCTCCCACCTCCCGCCGGCAGGATCGACCCAAAGCCAGTCTGGCTCACCGAGCACGCACACTCGATCTCAGATCACGATTTCGAAAAAGTCTGCCAGAGCCGGGCCAAGGCATGGAGCCAGATGGATGCCTACCTGGGCGCCGCCGAAGCCAACGCCAACGAGCGCCTCGACGGCTTCACCCGGGCGATCGCGGAGCTCGAAAGCGACGAGTCAGGCTGGGAGCTCGGCTGAACCGCCTCGACCTCTTTGGAGACCATTCAGCTCGGCCATGGGGGAGACCCCCCTACCCACCAGCTTCGTGCCGGCAACCGATCGTTCGCCGCTCCGCCAGGAGCGGAATCGGAGCGCGATTTTCGCAGCCACCACCACAAGGACGGGCAGGCACGCATTCGCCGGATGCATACCGAGCACGAACCCTCGAATCGATCTCATTGGCGATCAGCGAGTACGCATCTGTGTTCGGAGGCGATGCCAACACCGCCTCGGGCGGACGGTCTTCGGTCGCCGGAGGCAAAGAAATGAGCGCGACCGCGCTCTACGAACCATTGCTCTAGCAGGCTGGAGGGAAGCGGTGGGCGCCGCGTAACCGCGACGCCCACCGTTGTCCGATCGGCCGGTACTTGGACGACGGCCTTCAGCACTCAGCCTATCCGGCGAGGCGTTCGGCGCGTGCTGACTAGCCCTTCCGGCGTTCGGCGCGGTCGAGGCGCTTTTCGAAGCGCTCGTCGCGTGCCGTTCGGCGCGCGACCACGTCGGCGGTGGCGGTTGTGGCCCAGATTATGAGGGTGGCCCAGACATAGGTCTGCGCTCCGTGCACGGTGAGCCCGGGTACCACTGCGACGGCGATGAACAGCGCGATGATCGTCGACGCGAGTGCGAGCAGGCCGGCGAGCGCGATCGATGGCTGGCGCACCAGCACTTTGAGCGCGAGGAACTGCACCACGATGTGTGCGACCCAGAACACCAGCGTCGCCTCGAGCAGTCCGGCCGCGCTGATCGAGAGGTTTTCGAGTGCGATGTCGCACACCAGCAGCCCGGCAGCCACTCCCACGAGGCCTGCGAGCAGCCGGGTACCGAGCCTTTTGAGCACTCGCCTGAGTATATGGGGCGCGCGAAAGTGGGCGCGCGAAAGTGCCTAAACACCCGGCGCGCCGAGCAGCCCAGCCGCCGCGCCCACCGCGCCGGCGGCGAGCAGCGTCAGCACCACGCTGGCGCGGAGAGCGAGCAGCACCACGGCCGCGGCCGCCAGCAGCGCGTACTGCCATGTCTGGCTGAGCGCGCCGGCGAGCGGGATCGCCGAGCCGATGATCGCCCCTGCCGCGGCGGGGGCCGCGCCCGCCAGGAACGACAGCACGCGCTCGTTGAGCAGCAGCCGCTCGAAGCGGGCGGCGCCGAACAGGATGAACGAGAACGACGGCGCGAAAGCGACGAGCGCGGCCAGCAGCCCCGCGGGGATCCCTCCGGCGGAGTAGCCGACGGCCGCGACCGTCTGCGTCACCGGCCCTGGGGTGACCTGCCCCAGCGCCACGGCGTTCAGGAACTGGCTTTGGGTCATCCAGTGGTAGGTGTTGACGGCGTCCGACTGCATCAGCGGGACGATCACAAAGCCGCCGCCGAATGCGAGCGCGCCGACCTTCAGCGCCGTCCATATCAGTGCCCCCGTCCCACCTGGCTCTGCGAGCGTGGCGAGCAGCGGCCAGGCGTGCACGCCACCGGTACCGCCGGCCAGCCGCCGCTCCCAAGCAAGCTCGATCGCGCCGCACGCCAACAGGATCAGCACCAGCCACGGCCCCGCCGTGGCCGCCGCGAGCGCTCCGGCGAGCGCGTAGAGGAGGATGCGGGGCCGCTGTCGCTCAGCTGTGCGACGCCAGATCGGCACCGCCACGCCCAGCCCGGCCCGGACCGCGACGGCGGCGACGACCGCCCCCGCTCCCATCCCGGCGCCGCGGACCCAAACGGGTGGGGACCCGGAGAGAAACAGCACGGAGAGCGCGAGGATCGCCACCAGACCGGGCACGATGAAACCGAGCCCGCCGATCAGCGCGCCCTTCGGGCCGCGCAGCCGCCATGCGCAGTAGATCGCGAGCTGGGTCGAGGTTGGTCCCGGCAGCAGGTTGGTTGCCGCGAGCGCCCGCTCAAACTGATCCTCGGTCAGCCACTCCCGATGTGTGACGCACAGCTCGCGGAACAGCGTGATGTGTGCCGGCGGCCCACCGAAGCCGACGCACCCGATGCGGCCCCACTCCCGCGCGATCGTGCGCAGCGACACGCCGCCTTGCCGTGGCGTGTCGGGTTGTGGGCACAATGAGGCTGTAGCTGCGGTGCCCACCACGCGATCGTAGTCGTCGTGGAGAAACGGGGTGGTTGAAAGGTGGCTTCGATGACAATGGCGCGCGGGGAGAAAAGAAGCCAGATGCTGAGCCGTCCAGCGGGACGGATCGGGAGCGAAATGACGCCGATGATGAGCCGTCCAGCGGGACGGTCGGGAGCGAAAATGACGCAGACGATGAGCCTTCCACCAGGACGACCAAGCGCATGAGCGGAGCGGATATCGGGCTTGCCCTGTCGGTGTTCCTCGCCTGCACGGTAGAGGCGGTCGAGGCGCTGACGATCGTGCTCGCTGTGGGCAGCACGCGCAGCTGGTCGTCCGCGATGAGCGGCGTCGGCGCCGCTACGCTCGCACTCGCTGTGATCGTGGTCGCGCTGGGCCCCGCCCTCACCTCGCTGCCGATCGGCGTGCTGAGGGTGATCGTGGGTGGCCTGCTGCTGATCTTCGGCCTGCAGTGGCTGCGCAAGGGGATCCTGCGCGCCGCGGGGCTGAAGGCCAAGCACGACGAGCTGCTGATCTACGAGGAAGAGGCGCAGGCCGCACGCGCGGCCGGGGGCCGGCGTCCGGGCCTCGACGGCTACGCCTTCACGATCGCCTTCAAGGGTGTGCTGCTGGAGGGTTTGGAGGTGGCGTTCATAGTGCTCACCTTCGGCGCCAACCAGCACCGTGTTCCCCTGGCTGCTGCCGCCGCCGGACTCGCCGTGCTCCTCGTCGTCGCTGCGGGAGCCGCCGCACGGGCGCCGCTGGCGAGGGTGCCGGAGAACACGATGAAGCTCGTGGTTGGTGTGATGCTCACCTCGTTCGGCATGTTCTGGGGGGCGGAGGGCGCCGGCGCCGGCTGGCCGGGCGGCGACGCCGCGCTGCTGGCGATCGTCCCGGGCGTGCTGATCGCCACGGTCGCGATGGCGAGGATCCTCAGCCACGTCGCCCGTCCGGTGCCTCTCGAACAGGTCCAGGTCGCCACCGAACCGCTGGGCACCGGGACGTGAGCCCATGAAACGGGCACGGGCATTCGCGCTCGCCGTTTGGGAGTTTGTGGTGGGCGACGACTGGCGCACCGCGATCGGGGTTGTCCTCGCGCTCGGGTTGACGGCGATTGCCGCTGCCGCGGGGCTCTCCGCTTGGTGGGTGATGCCGCTCGCGGTGCTCGGGCTGCTCGCGCTCTCGATCCGCCGCGCCGCACAAGGCAGCTCCCGCCGATAGCCGCGCGTGGCGAGGCTACGCCGGCTGTCTGACCTTGGCGTGAGCCAGCCGAGCCAGCGCCGCGCGATGGCGCTTGGCGCCGCCCAGCAGCGCGGCATCGAGCTGGGCGCGCTTGAACAGCCAGTGCACGTCGGCCTCCCACGTGAAGCCGATCCCGCCGTGCATCTGAATCGCGCCCGCGGTGACCGACTTGCCGCCTTCGGCCGCCGCGGCGCCAGCGAGGGCCGCGGCCTCGGGCAGCAGTTGCGGGTCGGCGTCGCTGGCCCACGCCGCGTAGTAGGCGCTCGAGCGCGCGCTCTCGGTGTGGAGCAGCATCTCCGCGCAGCGGTGCGCCACGGCCTGAAATGAGCCGACGGGGACCCCAAACTGTTTGCGCTCCTTGACGTATGCGAGCGTCATGTCGAGCGCGCGCTGGCAGACGCCCACCACCTCGGCGGCGATCGCGGTGCGGATCCGATCGGCGGCGCCGGGGCCGAGGGGCTCTCCCTCCCCCGCGACGGTCGCGAATCGCCGGGTGGGGTCGATCGAGACGAAGTCGCCTGTTTCGGGCGCGGCGATCAGTTCGGCGTGGTCGCCGTCGATCACGACCACCACCGCGGCGCCGGCGGCGTCGGCCGCCAGCTCGCGCGTGCCGATCCCGGCGCTCAGCTCGCCCGAGGCAAGGCCCGGCAGCCAGCGGGCGCGCTGCTCGTCGCTGCCGGTGGCCTGGATGACCGCGGCGGCGGAGGCCGTGGAGAGGAAGGGGGTGGCTGCGCAGGCGTACCCGAGCTCCTCCGCCAGCACCGCCAGCTCGACCGCGCCGAGTCCCTGCCCGCCGTGCTCCTCCGCAACCGCGATCCCTGGCCAGCCGAGCTCCACCAGCTCGCTCCACAGCGCGGCGTCGTATGCGGCAGCCTCGGCGGCCTCGCGTACCTTGGCGAACGGCGAGCGTGCGGCGAGCAGCTCGTGCGCGACGTCTTTGATCTCGCGCTGGTTGGAGGTGAGGTCGAAATCCACGGTCGTTCCCTAACGGATTGTGTGTTGGGTTGGTCGGCGCCAGATGGTGCGGGGAGACCTCATATGACTACGATGGGCCCACCAACCAGCTACTGGACCACTCATAGCCCTCGTCTGGCTGCTGTCCCACAGATCCAGTTGGTGGTTGGGCCTCCAAACTAAAGACACCACACCACCTCTAACGCGACTTCGGCAGGCCGAGCACGCGCTCGGCGACGATGTTCTTGAGCACCTCCGTGGTGCCTCCCTCGATCGAGTTGCCGCGGGCGCGCAACAGCTCATACGCCCACGGATCCCCGGCCCGCAGCGCCCCGGGGCCGAGCAACTCGGCGGCCAGCTGCGTGAGCCGCTGGTTGGTGTCCGACCACATCCACTTGGTGAGCGACCCCTCCGGGCCGGGCTGGCCGTACTTCTCGATCGCGGTCAGCCCCCGGTAGGCGGTGAGCCGCACGATCTCGGTGCGCAGGTGCAACTCGCCGAGGCTGTCGGCGACGACGGGATCCTCGAGCAATCCCTCGTGGGCGGCCGCTTCGATCAGGCGGTCGAGCAGCTGCCTCAGACGGACCTGCAGGAAGAACCCCAGCCCGGCGCGCTCGTTCATCAGCGTTGTGAGCGCGACCTTCCAGCCGTTGCCGATGCCGCCGAGCACGTTCTCGCTCGGCACGCGGGCGCCGTCGAGGAACAGCTCGTTGAACTCGGGCTCCCCCGTGATCTGGCGCAGCGGGCGGATCTGCACCCCCTGCTGCTCCATGTCCAGCAGGAAGTAGGTGAGCCCCTTATGCTTGGGCGCGTCGGGGTCGGAGCGCGCGAGGAGCATGCACCACTTCGAGTACTGCGCGCCGCTGGTCCACACCTTCTGGCCGGTGAGCACCCACTCATCGCCGTCCTGCACGGCGCGCGTTTTCAGGCTGGCGAGATCCGAGCCGGCGTCGGGCTCGGAGAAGCCCTGGCACCAGATCTCATCCGCTGTGAGGATCGGCGACAGATAGCGCTCCCGCTGCTGCTCTGTGCCCCAGCTCATGATCGTCGGGCCGGCCAGCAGCAGGCCGAGCACGTTGGCGGGCAGCGGGGCGCCGGAGCGGCCCAGCTCCTCGAAGAAGATCGCCGATTCGGTGAGCGTCGCCCCGCGGCCGCCGTACTCGCGCGGCCAGTGCACGGCAGCCCAGCCGCCCTCGGCGAGCCGGCGCTGGAAGTCGCGCCGGTGGGCGTACTGGCGATCTTCGTCGCCTTCCGGCGCCGGCCCCGGGTCGTTCGCGGCAAACCAGGCGCGCAGCTCGTCGCGGAACGCGGTCTCCGCCCGGCTGAACGTCAGGTCCATGCGCGCACTCTACATATCGGTTGCATGGTGGCAGCGCCACATGTGGCGCTGCCCCGCCGGCGCATGCGCCGGCGGCCGGGCAGTGCATGCACTGCCCGGGGAGGCCGCACATGTGCGGCCTCCAACTACTCCGCCGCGCGCCGCGCGTGGATCTCGATCAGCTCCAGCTGCATGCTGCGAGACTCCTCGCCGGGCCTCGGATGCAGCCGTCGCCAGGCACCGTCACAGCCGAGCTCCCACGCGTTCTGGTTGTCGTGAAAGGCACGGTCGAGCACGTCCAGCAATTCCGCCCGCAGCTCGGGGACCTCGATCGGGACGGCGAGCTCCACGCGGTGGTCGAGGTTGCGCGGCATCAGGTCGGCGGAGGCGATGTACACGAGCTGCTCACCTCCGCGGGAGAAGGCGTACACGCGGGAGTGCTCGAGCAGTCGCCCCACCACGGAGATCACGCGGATGTTCTCGGAGATCCCTTGCAGGCCGGGGCGCAAACAGCAGATCCCGCGGACGTTCAGATCCACCTGCACGCCGGCCTGCGAGGCGCGGTAGAGCGCGCGGATGCAGGGGCCGTCCACCAGCGCGTTCATCTTCATCGTGATCCGCGCGGGACTTGAGCCCCGCCCGCCCGTGTGCGCGGCGATCGTGCGGTCGATCTCGGCGATCAGCCCGTCGCGCAGCTGCGTGGGGGCGATCAGCACCTTGCGGTAGTGCAGCGGGCGGCCGTAGCCGGTGAGGTAGTTGAACATGTCGGTCACGTCCGCCCCGATCTGCGGGTCGGTGGTGAACAGCCCGAAGTCGGTGTACAGGCGCGCGGTCGTCGAGTGGTAGTTGCCGGTGCCGATGTGCACGTAGTTGCGCACCCCCTCGCCCTCGCGGCGCACCACCAGCACGCACTTGACGTGCGTCTTCAGCGCCGGCTGGCCGTACACCACGTGCACGCCGGCCTCCTCCAGCACCGAGGCCCAATGGATGTTCATGCGCTCGTCAAAGCGCGCCTTGAGCTCCACCAGCGCGACCGCCTGCTTGCCGCTCTCGGTGGCGTCGATCAACGCGGGCACCAGCGGCGAGTCGTCGCTTGTGCGATACACCGTCAGCTTGATCGCCAGCACATCCGGGTCGGCGACGGCCTGCTGCACGAAGCGCTCGACGGAGGTGGAGAAGGAGTCGTAGGGGTGGTGCACGAGGATGTCGCCTTCACGCATCGCGGCGAGCACATCGGGCCGCTCGCCCTCGTGGCGCAGCAGGCGGGGGTGGGTGATCGGGCTCATCGGCGGGTCGCGCAGCTCGGGCATGCCGGGGAGGCGCACGATCTGCCACAGCGAGCCCATGTCGAGCAGGCCGTCGACGGGGTAGATTTCCTCCTCGGCGACGCCCAGCAGCCCAACCAGCTCGCTGCGCAGCGGTGCCGAGCAATGGGCGCCGAGCTCGACGCGCACGATCTCACCGAAGCGGCGGCGGCGCAGCTCGTCCTCGACGGCCTGCAGCAGGTCGGCGGCGTCGTCGGAGACCTCCAGGTCGGCGTCGCGGGTGACACGGAAGAGGTGGTGGTCGACGATCTCCATCCCGGGGAACAGCGCACCGAGGTGGTGGGCGATCACCTCCTCCAGCGCCACGAATGTGACCCCCTCCGTGGCGACGACCTCGCGGCTCCCGGCGGCGACGACCTCGCGGCTCCCGGCGGCGACGACCTCGCGGCTCCCTGTGGTGTCGCCCTCACCGGCGGCCGCAGGAACCTCGATGAAGCGGGGCAGGATCTCGGTGGGGACCTTCACCCGCGCGAACACCGTCTGGTCGGTAACCGGGTCGCGCACCAGCACCGCGAGGCTCAGCGAAAGGTTGGAGATGTAAGGGAAGGGCCGCCCGGGTGCCACCGCGAGGGGGGTGAGCGTGGGGAAGATGACCTGCTGGAAGTGTCTCGCGAGGTGGGTGCGCTGGTGCTCGTCTAGCTCCTCGAAGCCCACCAGGTGGATGCCGTGGCCGGCCAGCGCGGGCCGCAGGCGCTGCTCGAAGCAGGCGGTGAGGCGCCCGCCCAGCTCCAGCACCTGCTCGCGGATCAGCCCGATCGTCTGCGAGGGGGTGGATCCGTCCTGGGAGGGGTTCTCCACGCCCGCCTCGATCTGGTCGTGCAGGCCGGCCACGCGCACCATGTAGTACTCGTCGAGGTTGGTGGTGTAGATCGCGCAGAACTTCACGCGCTCCAGTAGCGGCAGCTCCTCGTCCTCGGCGAGCTGCAGCACGCGCTCGTTGAAGTCCAGCCACGACACCTCGCGGTTGAGGTAGAGCGAGGGGTCGCTGAGTTGGCGCTCCTTGGCCGGCGAGGGGTCGGGTGCCGGCTGGCGCTCGGCGTGGGCTTGATCGATGCTCATACGACTCTCAACGCTACACCCTGAACATATCGCTACTGTGAAGCGCAAGGGAGATGCCTCGCCAGCTCTGGTTGCTACGTCATGCGGACGCCGAGCCGCACGGAACCCGCGAGGACTCAGCGCGGCGCCTCACCGAGCGCGGCGAGCGCCAGGCGCGCTTGGCGGGCAAGGCGATCGCGCTGATGGGTGTGGAGTTCGAAGCGCTGCTGAGCAGTCCCAAGGAGCGTGCGCTGCGCACCGCGACGGTAGCGGCACAGGCGTGGGGCGAGCGACGGGGCGCGAAGGTGGAGGTCCACGCGCCGCTGGCGGGGGGCTTCGACGCGCGGCAGGCGCTGGACGCGCTGGCGGACATCGGAACGGAGGGGCGGCTGCTGGTGGTCGGCCACGAGCCGGACCTCTCGAACGTGGTGGGCGAACTGACGGGGGCACGCATCGATCTCAAGAAGGGCGGGCTGGTGGTGGTGAGGCTGGATGGCGCCAGCGGGGAGCTGGTGGCGATACTGCGCCCCCACGAGTTGGCGCTGATCGCCGCGGGTGGATAGGGTCCGGCCCACATGAACCGAGGCTCGGCATTCATCACCGGAATCACCGGCCAGGACGGCTCCTACCTCGCGGAGCTGCTGCTGGAGAAGGGGTATGACGTGCACGGGATGGTGCGCCGCTCCTCGACGGAGAGGTTCGAGCGGATCGAGCACCTGCGCGAGCGGATCACGCTGTATCAGGGCGACCTGCTCGACCAGCGCTCGCTGGTCGACGCGCTGCGCGCGGCACGCCCTCAGGAGGTCTACAACCTGGCGGCGATGTCGTTCGTGGCGGTGTCGTGGATCCAGCCGACGCTGACGGCGGAGTTCACGGGGGTGGGGGTGACGCGGATGCTGGAGGCGGTGCGCGAAGTGTGCCCCGAGGCGCGTTTCTACCAGGCCTCCTCGAGCGAGATGTTCGGCAAGGTGCGGGAGGTGCCGCAGAACGAGCACACTCCCTTCTATCCCCGCTCCCCGTACGGGGTCGCGAAGGCGTACGGGCACTTCATCACGGTCAATTACCGCGAGTCCTACGGGCTGCACGCGACCAGCGGGATCCTCTTCAACCACGAGAGTCCCCGCCGCGGGCTGGAGTTCGTGACCCGCAAGATCACCTGGCACGCCGCCGCGATCAAGCTCGGCCTCGTTGAGAAGCTGCAGCTCGGCAACCTCGACGCCGAACGTGATTGGGGATATGCGAAGGACTATGTGGAGGCGATGTGGCTGATGCTCCAGCGCGAACAGCCCGAGGACTACGTGATCGCGACGGGTACGGCGCATTCGGTGCGTGAATGCCTGGAGATAGCCTTCGATCAGGCTGGAATCGAGATCGACGGGCGGGTCGAGGTCGATAAGTCGCTGGTACGCCCCGCCGAGGTGGATCACCTGATCGGCGACCCCACCAAGGCGCGCGAGGATCTCGGATGGGAGCCGCGGACCAGCTTCGAGCAGCTGATCAGGCTGATGGTGGACGCCGACCATCGGTCGCTGAGTGGTGCGGATCGCAGGCCGGTGGTGGACGCCGACCACCGGTCACCAAGTGGCGCGGATCGCAGGCTGGTGGGTGGCTGAGCCGCCGCGCCGCGCGCTCCTGACCGGGCTGACGGGCCAGGACGGCTCGTTCCTGGCGGAGCTGTTGCTCGCGGAGGGGTATGCGGTGACCGGCGTGGTGCGCGGCTGGCCGCGACGAGCCTCGCTGGGCGCGGCCGAGCACCTGCGCGGCCGGGTGGCCGCCCTGCCGGGGGAATTGCTCGATCCCGAGAGCCTGCGAGCTGCGGTTCGAGAGGTGCGCCCGCACGAGCTCTACCACCTCGCGGCGCCTTCGTTCCTGCCGGCCTCGTGGGAGCGCCCGGCGGAGACCTGCGCGGCAATCGTTGGCGCGACGGCGGCGCTGTTGGAGGCGGTGCGCGAGGTGGACCCGCAGATTCGCGTGTTCGTGGCTGGCACCGGCGCGATCTTCGGCGACGCCGGGGAGAGTCCCCAGCGCGAGGAGACGTGCTGCCGGCCGGAGAGCCCCTACGCGATCGCTAAGCTCGCCGCGCACAACCTCGTGGGCGCGATGCGCGACCACGACGGGCTGTGGGCGTGCTCGGGGATCCTCTACAACCACGAGTCCGAGCGCCGTCCCGAGCAGTTCGTGACGCGCAAGCTCACGCGTGCGGCGGCCGCGGTGGAGCTGGGGCTGGCCAGTGAGGTGGAGGTGGGGGACCTCGACGCGGTGCGCGACTGGTCGTTCGCCGGGGACCTCATGCGCGGCGCCTGGCTGATGCTCCAGCAGGAGGAGCCCCGGGATCTGATCCTCGCAAGCGGCGAGCCTCACACGGTGGCGGAGTGGGCGGACGCTGCATTCGCCTGCGTGGGCAGGGAGGCCGAGGATTACGTCCGCGTGGCGAGCGAGCTGGTGCGCGCGCCGGAGGCCACCGCGATGGTCGGCGATTGGAGCAGAGCGCGGGAGTGGCTGGGTTGGCGCCCCAGCATCGGCTTCGAGCAGCTGGTGGAGCGGATGGTGCGGGCCGACTTGGAAGCGTTGCGCGTCGTGACCGGCTGATCAGACAGACGCGCCGTTACCAGCCGCCCGTCCGATCGGCCGTTACCGACTGATCAGACCAGCGCCTCGAGCCGATCCGGCTCGATCTCAGGTACTGGGGTCGGTGCCTGCGGCCGCTCGGGCGCCATTGCAACTTGGGGCGAGCCCTCCTGGGGTGAGCCGTCAGCGGATTCGGCGGCGAAGCGGTAGCCGATGCCGAAGTGGGTGTGGATGTAGCGCCACTCGGGGGATGCCTTCTCGAGCTTCTGGCGGAGCTTGCGCACGAACACGTCCACCGAGCGGTCGCCGCGCACCATCGCGTAGCCCCACAGCCGCGAGTAGATTTCCTCGCGCTCCAGCACCCGCCCGTCGGCGGCGGCGAGCAGCTCGATCAGCTCGAACTCGCGGCGGGTGAGGTCGAGGCTCTGGCCGGAGACGAATGCCTGGAAGCGGTCGGAGCGGATCTCCACCTCGCCCGCGGTGAAGGACTTGATCTCGGTGCGTCCGGCCGGCCGGCGGCGGCGGCGCACGACGCTCTGGATGCGCGCGATCACCTCCTCGGGGTGGCAGGGCTTGGTGATCCAGTCATCGGCGCCCAGACGCAGCCCGCGCACCCGCTGAGCCACGGTGGAGGGGCCGGTGCAGACGACGATCCCCAGATCCGGGAGCGCACCGCAGAGGCGCTCCAACCACTCCCACGCCTGTGGCCCGAGCACGGCGAGGTCCACCACGAGCGCGGAGAGGCGCATCGCGCCGATCGCCTCCGACGGGACGGGGCTGGCGAGCACGCGATGCTCCCAGCTGAGGCGGTCGAGGCGCTTGGAGAGTACCTGGATAAAGCCGCTGTCGCGGTCGAGAACCGCCACTCGTAAAGGCGGGGCTGGCGAGGAGGGGCTGCGTGCGTCCGCTTGGCCCCCCTGCTCGGCGCGGATGGTTTCCATCATCGCGGGCCCCAGTCTAAGCGAATCTCTTACGGCTGTGTTGTCAGCTCGGACGATGGTCACAGGATCTTCACAGCGGAAACCCGCTAATTGCGACAAATGTCACCCAGTCTCGCTGCGCATTGGCACGATCGGTCGGTAGGGGACTCGATGAAGTATGCATTTTTTTGGGCCCCTACCACTTCATTTTTTGAAGGGTTGGGGTCCAAAAACATCAATACAACACCCGGCCTCACCCAGCTTGCCAGCCCACCCCCGGCCTCACCCCCTGCGAGCGCCGTGGTCACCTCCGGACCCACCCCCCACGAGCGCCGTGGTCACCTCCGGACCCACCCCTCGCGAGCGCCGTGGCCGCCTCCGTGTCGCGACCAGCAAGATCCGCCTCCCGCGAGAGCGCCGCCGCGCTCAATCTTGCCCGAATGGGTGGGAGGAGTCGGAGAACTCGCGGAACAGGCCGGTGACCACGAACGCGACCTGCTCGCCGATGTCCACGGCGTTGTCGCCTACGCGCTCCAACGCTCTGGCGACGAGAATCATGTGCATCGCCCATTCGCGCGTGTCGGGGTCGTCGCCGATGTCCAGCGCCATCCGGAAGATGTCGCGGTTGAGGCGGTTGATCGCGCTGTCCTGGCGCACGAGGTCTTCGGCCAGCGCGATGTCGCGCCCGGCGAAGGCGGCCTTGGACTGGGTTACCTCCGAGCGAGCGAGGCCGCCCATCTTCAACAGCGCCTCCAGCAAGGGCCGGCGCACCGGGGGCTCGTAGCCGGAGAGCGGGATCAGCTTGGCGATGTTGACGCACTGGTCGCCCATCCGCTCGATGTTCTTCATCACGTGCAGCAGCGCGGCGACGACCCGCAGGTCGCCGGCGACCGGGGCCTGGAGCGCGAGCAGCGAAAGGATCCCTTGGTGGATCTCCAGGTAGCGCCCGTCGACCCGGTCGTCGTCGGCGATCACCATCTGGGCCAGCTCCACGTCCTGATGCTCGAGCGCCTCGAGCACGCGGTCGAGCTGCTCGACGATGATGTCGAGGCCGCCGAGCGCGCGGCGCTCGAGCTCGCGCAACTGCTCCTGGAAGTGCTGGCGAGGCGTGGCCTTGCCGCCTGCGAAACCTCCCGCGCTGCCCGGAACCCCGCCCATCCCCGCCGCGAGCGCCGAGCCCGCGGCGCCTCCTGCGCTTCCCCGGGGTGGGACAGGCGCCCGCCCCTCCGGGGAATCAGCCGAACTTCCCGGTGACATATTCCTCGGTGCGCGAGTCGGAGGGTTTGGTGAAGATCTCATCGGTCGGCCCCACCTCGACGAGCTCGCCGGTGAGCATGAACGCCGTGCGGTCGGCGACGCGGGCGGCCTGCTGCATGTTGTGGGTGACGATCACGATCGTGATGCGCTGCTTTAGCTGCTCGATCAGCTCCTCGATCTTCAGCGTGGCGATCGGGTCCAGCGCCGAGCAGGGCTCGTCCATCAGCAGCACCTCTGGGTCGACGGCGAGCGAGCGAGCGATGCAGAGGCGCTGCTGCTGCCCGCCGGAGAGCCCCACGCCGGGGGAGGAGAGGCGCCCGGAGACCTCATCCCACAGGCCGGCGCCGCGCAGCGCGCTCTCGACGCGGTGCTGCAGCTCGCCCCGCCGGGAGCGGCCGATTGTGAGGCGCAGGCCGGCGGCGACGTTGTCGAAAATCGACATCGTCGGGAACGGGTTGGGCTTCTGAAACACCATCCCAACGGCGCGGCGCACCGCGATCACATCGACCGCTGGGTCGTAGATGTCGAGCTCGTCCAGCAGCACGCGGCCCTCGGCGCGGGCGCCGGGGATCTCCTCGTGCATGCGGTTGATGCAGCGCACCATCGTCGACTTGCCGCAGCCGGAGGGGCCGATGATCGCGGTGACCTGGTTGGCGGGGAAGCTCAGGTCGATCCCCTTCACCTGCTCGGAGGAGCCGTAGAAGGCGCGCAACCCCTCCAGGCGCACCTCATGCGCGACCTTGGCGACGGATTGCGCGCCCCCCGCTGCGGCTCCGGCCTTCGGGGGGGCCGGCTGCGTGGAGGGCCCGCTTGCAGGCGAGGGGCGTTCGTGTGGCTGCAGCATGTCCTCAGGAGTCTGCTGGATCGGGGAGGGATGTGCGTCGGGGCTCATGCAAGGCGACTCCTGCGGGCGACCAAGCGGGCGATCAGGTTGAGTATGAGGATCATCGCGACGAGCGTCAACGCGGCACCCCACGCACGGTTTACCACTTCGGTGGTCGGGGATGTGACGTCGTTGTATATCTGGTAGGGCAGCGAGTTCATGAACGAGCCGAGGTTGAGCGAGGTCTGGTTGGTGTGCCCGGCGGTGAACAGCAGCGGCGCGGTCTCGCCGGCGGCGCGGGCGACGGCGAGCAGGATGCCGGTGAGCATCCCGGTGAGCGCGGTCGGCAGCACCACCCGGAAGATCACCTTCCAGCGCGGCGCGCCGAGCGCGAGCGCCGACTCGCGCAGGGCGCCGGGCACCAGCTGCAGGATCACCTCGGCGGAGCGGATCACGACTGGGAGCATCAACAACGAGAGCGCCAGCGAGCCCTTGTAGCCGGCGTAGGTGGAGCCGGTGCCGATGATCAGCGCGATGTAAATGAACAGCCCAAACACGATCGAGGGGACCCCGGTGAGCACGTCGACGAAGAAGCGCACAGTGTTGGCAAACCAGGCGGGCTGGCCGTACTCGACCAGCCACAGCGCCACGCCCACCCCGATCGGGATCGCGATCGCGGAGGCGAGCGCGACCATCTCCAGCGTGCCGAGGATCGCGCTCTTGATCCCACCGATCGATGAGCCGCCGAAGAACGTGCTGCCGGTTGGGTCGGTCGTGAAGAAGTTCCAGCTCCATGCCCCCAGCCCCTTTACCAGCAGGTAGTAGACGATCAGCACGAGCGGCACCAAGGCGACCAGCGTGGCGGCCAGCAGCACCCCCCGCGCGAGCCGGTCGGCGCGCCGTCGCCGCGGGCTGACCGCGAAGCGCGCGAGGCGATCCTCACTCATGCCCCCACCGCCGCGGCGATGCCAAGATCGGCCGGCCCCTCGCTCGCTCCTCCGCGGGAGCGCCCGCGCGCGGCGCGCAGCACGAACAGACGCGCGATCGCGTTGACGAGCAGCGTGAGCACAAACAACACGAGGGCGCAAGCAAACAGCGCGGAGCGGTGCAGCCCGGTGGCCTCGCCGAATTCGTTGGCGAGCACCGCCGCCAGGGTGTAGCCCTGCCCGAACAGGTGGTGGGCGAGCGTGGGGGAGTCGCCGATCACGATCGTTACGGCGATCGTCTCGCCGATCGCACGCCCCAGCCCGAGCATCGCGCCCCCCACGATCCCGGGGCGGCAGTAAGGGATGATCGCGATGCGGATCATCTCCCAGCGGGTGGCCCCCAGCCCGAGCGCGGCCTCCTTGTGATCGGAGGGCACGGTGCTCATCACCTCGCGGGCGATCGCGGAGACGATCGGGAGGATCATGATCGCGAGAATCAGCCCGGCGATGAAGCAGTTGGGGATCGTGACGATGCCGCCACCGATGAAGGGGATGAACGAAAGGCGGTCGGCAACCCACTGCTCGGCCGGCTGCAGCTTGGGGGCGAGGAAGAAGATGCCCCACAGCCCGTACACCACCGAGGGAACCGCGGCGAGTAGCTCGACCAGCACGGTCAGCGGCGCCAGCAGCCGCCGGGGACACAGCTCGGTGAGGTACACCGCGGTGGCAACTGCGATCGGCACCCCCATCACCAGCGCCAGAGCGGAGGTGATCAGCGTCCCGATGAGCAGCGGCAGGGCGCCGAACTGTCCGGCGCTGGGATCCCAGTTGTTGTCGAAGACGAAGTTGAATATGCCGGCGGCGGCAAACGCGGGGCGCGCTTCGCCGAACAGGCGCACGAAGAAGTAGACGATCAGAACGAGGATCAGCGCGGCGAGCGCGGTGAGCCCGTACTTCAGGGCGCGGTCGGGTAGGCGCGCAAGCGGTGAACGCTCCAGTAGGGAACGCTCACCGCCTGTGGGAGCCGATGCCGCCTCCATGCTCAACCTGACCGGTGGGCCACAGTCGAACGCGGGGGCGATATCAGCTCAATGCTCACCAAAGCGCCTTTCAGCCTAACTCAGCGGTGAGCCTTCGCATTCCAGGCCGCCCACGGCTTCCTTGGACTTCGCGAGGATCGCCGCCGGCAGCACGGCGTAGTCGGCCTTGGCGAGGATGCTCTGCCCCGCGCCGAGACCGTAGTTGAGGAACTTCACGACGGCTTCCGCGGCCGTCTTGCCGCCGGGCACGCCGGCTTTGCACATGTCCTTGTAGACCATGACGAAGGTCTGCGAGGTGATCGGGTAGGCCTGCGGCGAGGAGGGGTTTTTGATCTTGAAGCCGAGGTTGGCAGGCACTTCGATGCCTTCCGCGGCGGCGCTGGTCGAGGCCAGGGTGGGCGCCACGAAGTTGCCCGCCTTGTTCTTCACGCTGGCGTAGGTGAAGTTGTGCTGCAGCGCATAGGCCTGCTCGACATAGCCGATCGAGCCGGTGGTCTGCTCGACAGCGCCCGCGACGCCGGCATTGCCCTTGGCGCCGGTGCCTGTCGGCCAGGCCGGTTCCTTGCTGCCGGGGCCGACCTTTTTCAACCATTCGGGGTCGACAGCCGCAAGGAAGCCGGTGAAGCCCGCGGAGGTGCCCGAGGAGTCCGAGCGGTGGACCACCGTGATCGGGGTGCTCGGCAGCGTGACCCCCGGGTTGAGTGCCGCGATTGCGGGGTCGTTCCAGGTTTTGATGTTGCCGAGGTAGATGTCGGCGATTGTGGTGCCGTCGAGCTTGAGGCCGGATTTGACGCCGGGGAGGTTGTAGGAGACGGTGATCGCGCCCAGGAACATTGGGATCTGGACCGGTTCGCCAACCTTGCCGAGGGCCGTTTCTTCTTCGGACTTCAGCGGCGGGTCGGAGGCGCCGAAGTCGACGGTCTTGCCTTCAAGCGCGGTGATGCCGGCACCAGAGCCGACGGCCTGATAGTTGACGGTCACGCCGGAGGGGGAGCCCGAGGCGCCCCACTGTTCGTAAACCGGAGCCGCAAAGGTGGAGCCGGCGCCGGAGATCGTGGCTGACGAGCTGGTCGTGGTGCCGGTGGTCGTCGAGTTTGAGCTGCCGCAGGCAGCGACGAGCAGTGAGAGCGCCGCGACGCCCAGAGCCGTCGCGGCTGTCTTTTGCAAGTTGATCACTATTGCGTCTCCCTATGCTTTTGATGGGGTAGATGGATCGGGGCAGAGCGGGTAGATGCGCAGCAGAGTGCACCCCACCCGAGCGATGCCGACTCTACTGTCCTAGTCCACCGCCCCCGCCGTGTGAAAATTTCGTGAAGGCTGGGGTTGGAAGCGGTAGCCGAAGCCGGGATGGGTGTGGATGAAGCGACGATCGGGCATCGCCGCTTCGAGCTTGGTACGCAGCTTGGAGACATACACGTCAACCGAGCGGTCGCCGGCGCGCAGCTCGCCGCCCCACACCACGCGGTAGAGTTCCTCGCGCGTGACGATCGTCCCAAGTCGCTTCGCCATCGCGACGAGCAGCTCGAACTCGCGCACGGAGAGTGTCAGCACCTGGCCGGTGGCGAGCGCCAGTCCCTCGGTGGGGTGGATCTCCAGCTCCCCCGCGTAGATGGTGCCGCCGTTGTTCCCGGGAGACTCTTCCACAGGCCAGCATGATCGAGGTTGGCGAGCGCTTTTGAGTTGCGAACTCGTGATTCATTCGTGAAAAAAATGTGAAAGCCCCGGGGCGGGCGGACGGGCAGCCTCCATCGGCGGCGCTGGGCGAATATCCTGCGCCGATGAGTTTCCTGCGCCGCGACTTCGACAGCTCCCTGATGGAACTGGTGGAGGAGGCGGGGCGCAACGTGCAGCGCTCGGGCCTGCTGATGCGCGACCTGCTGGCCGACTTCCCCGAGCACGCCCCGCTGGCGCGCGACCTGAAGGTGTGCGAGCAGGAGGGCGATCGCATCACCCACGACATCATCCATCGCCTCACCGCCGGCGGCCGCGTGCGGGCGCCGTTCGCGGCCAGCGACGGCTACGCGCTGGCGACGGCGCTCGACGACATCGTCGACTACACCGAGCACGCCGCCGCGCAGATGGTGTTGTACGGCGTGGAGGCCCCGATGGAGCAGGCGGTCGAGTTCGCCGAGGTGCTGGTCGGGGCCGGCGAGCAGATTGCACGAGCCCTACGCTGCCTGCGCACCGGCACCGAGCTCGGCCCCCACCTGGTGGAGATCCATCGCCTGGAGAACGAGGGCGACCGCCTGCAGCGCGACGCCGTCGCCTCTCTGTTCGCGGGCGGCATCGACCCGATGGTTGTGATCCGCTGGAAGGACATCTTCGAGTCGCTGGAGGCCGCCGTCGACGCCTGCGAGACGGTCGCCCACGTGCTGGAGGGGATCGTGCTCAAGCAGCGGGGGCGCTGGCGGTGAGGCCCCCCGCGCGAGCCTGCGCCTGAGCGCACAGCTCGGCCAGCCCGATCGCCTCGGTCGACGGCGCGGGGCGGTAGCGCTCGACCCCGGGATAGACGATCAACGCCCGCTCGGGTGAGAGGTCGGCGAGCGCGGAGTGAAAGCCCCGCTCTACCGTCGGCGCCAGGCTGCGCTTGATCTCCACCGCCCACTCGCCGCCGCCGGGCCAGCCGAGGATCAGGTCCACCTCCGCTCCGTTGGCGGTGCGATAGAAGCTCGCCTGTACTTGATGCCCGCCCGCCCCGGCCGTCGCCAGCAGATTCTCGATCGCCATGCCCTCCCAGCTGGGCCCGACGATCGGGTGCCCGAGGATCGCCTCCTTGTCTGCGAGTCCGAGCAGCGTGTGCAGCAGGCCGCTGTCGCGCACGTACACCTTCGGCGAGCGCACCAGCCGCTTGCCCAGGTTGGGCAGGCGCGGGGGGAGGCGCCGGACGAGCAGCAGATCGACCATTAGGTCGAGGTAGTGGGCGACGGTTGTCCCGCTGACGCCGAGGTTGCGCGCAAGCTGCGCCGCGTTCAGAAGGCCGCCCTGGTGGTGCGCGAACATCGTCCACAGCCGCCGCAGCGTCTCGGCCGGGATGCGCGGGCCGAGCTGCGGGATGTCGCGCTCCAGGTAGGTGCGAATGAAGTCCTGGCGCCAGCGCAGGCTGACCGCGTCGTTGGTGGAGAGGAAGCTCTCCGGGAAGCCGCCGCGAACCCACAGCTCGTCGAGCCGCTCCCCGCCCACCTCGGTGACGTCGAATGGCGAGAGCTCGACGAACGCGATCCGCCCCGCCAAGGTCTCTCCCGACTGTGCCAGCAGGTCGATCGCGGCGGAGCCCAGCAGCAGAAACCTACCTGTCGCCCGGCCGTCGCGCCGGGCCTCGTCGATCACGCCCCGGAGCACTTCGAACAGGCCGGGCGCGCGGTGGATCTCATCGAGGATCACCAACTCGTCGGCGTGGTCGGCGAAGTAGAGCGCTGGCTCGGCGAGGCGCGCGCGGTCGGCGGCAGACTCCAGGTCCAGGTACACCGACGGTCGCCCCTTGGCGATCGCCAGGGCAAGTGTGGTCTTGCCTGCCTGCCGTGGGCCGACCAGGGCCACGGCAGGCATGTGCTCCAGCAGCGACTCGACTTCAGCGGCGGCGCGACGCTCGATCATCCATGCAATTATAAACTACAGATGGAGATTTGCATGGATGATGATTTTGCGGGAAGGTGGCGCATGTGCCGGAGGGGATCGTGCTCAAGCAGCGGGGGCGCTGGCCGTAGGTGTCGGCGATCGGCAGGTCGCTCGGCACAAAGGTTGTCCGCGGCTCTGGGTATGGTCGAAGACACTTGTACTCATAAACGGCTTGCCTGATACCATCAATCCATGGCGGTCAGTGCCCCTTCTGTCACCACTGCCGACGAGCTTTTCGCCATGCCCGAGGATGGGGCGCGCCACGAGTTGCTGCGCGGGGAGCTGCGGGAGTTGACCAAGCCGGGCTTTGAGCATGGCTGCGTCGCGTCCACAATAGGCATGCTGCTCGCGATCCACGCACGCCAGACGGGCAGCGGCGTGACGATCGCGGCAGAGACAGGCTGTCTCCTGGCGCGCGACCCCGACACCGTGCGCGCTCCCGACGCAGCGTTCATCTCCAAGAAGCGCGTGGACGAGGTTGGCCGGACCGTAAAGTTCTGGCCGGGTGCGCCGGACCTCGCCGTGGAGGTGGTATCGCCCAGCGACACCTTTCACGAGGTGGAGGATAAGGCGCTTGAATGGATCGCCGCCGGCGCAATCGCGGTGTTCGTGATCGATCCCGCCAAACAGACGGCGACCGTCTATCGGGGCAAGGCGGACGTTCACGTGTACAACGTCAGAGAGATTGTCGATCTGAGCGACGCCGTGCCGGGCTTCAGCGTGGCTGTGGCCGAACTTTTCGCCTGAACCGCGGGACGGTTGAGTCCGACCGTCCTTCGGTCAACCATGCAATCGTAGACCTCGACTTGAGATTTGCGTGGTTCGCGCGGTATCGAGCACGGCACGGCGAGCCTTGCGTGGTAGTGCCGTGCGCCTGGCTCTACCCCACGCCGGCCGGCTCCGGGTCCACCACGGGCGCGGGATTCTCCGGCGCTAAACCTGCCGACGCTGCGGTCTTGCCCGCCGCGCCCGCCGAACGGGCTCGGGCCAGCCACAGCCCGCCGCAGGCGAGTAGCGTGGCACAGAGGATCCAGCCGAGCGCCGTCGTTTCCACGCCCACATACTTCAGGCCGGAGGCGAAGATCACGAACGCGATCACGGGGCGCACGTAGCGGTCGGGCATCGTCGAGGAGAAGCGCGAGCCCACGTACACCGCTGGGACGCTGCCGATCACCAGCGAGGTGGTGACGCCGAAGTCGACGTGGCCGAAGGCGAGCGCCCCCAGCGCGGCGGCCGCCGTCAGCGGGACGGCCTGCGTCAGGTCGGTGCCCACCAGCTGGCCGGCCCCGAGGGCAGGGTAGAGGAACAGCATCATCACGATCATCAGCGAGCCAGAGCCGACCGAGGTCATGCCGACAATCAGCCCTCCCACGATCCCGATTGCCACGGTTGGCAGCGGGCGGGGGACAATCTCATGCACAACGGCTGTGCGCGTGTTGCCGGAGCGGCGGTCGAGCGCCATTCGCAACACCATCGCGCTGGCGCCCACCAGCAGCGCCGCGCCGAGCACGATCTCGATTTTTTCCTGGTCCATCTTCGAGCCGCCCATCAGGTGCAGCAGGTAGGCGCCGAGGAAGGCGGCGGGCACCGAGCCCAGCACCATCCAGCCGACCAGCTTGAAGTTGACGGTGCGCGCGCGCATGTGCACCCCTGCGCCGACGGGACGCATCAACACGGCGGCGACGAGGTCGCTGGAGATCGCCGTGGAGGGCGTGATCCCGAACAGCAGGATCAGCATCGGGCTCATCAACGCGCCTCCGCCGGCGCCGGTCATGCCGACCAGCAGCCCTACGATGGCGGCGCCGAGGACTATGTATGGATCTACGTGCATAGGGGTGGCGGGTGCCTTCGAGACCTACCGCGAACAGCTCTTTGTACCAAAATCGATTGACGAAGTAAAGTCGATCGGTCAACTGGGGTTTGTTGGAAGTCGCCGCTCAGAACGTGCTCGGCGGCGCGCTTGCTTCGACCTGCGCGCCCGAGGCGCTGCCGATGAACAGCACCTGGAAGGGGGTGCTGCCGTGCGCCGCGACCCTACTGAGCACCGCCCGACCGGCCGCCACAATCCGCCCGCCGCGGCGGGCGATCCCGTAGACGACCAGTTCGCGCTGGGTCACCGCGGAGTTGTTGTGGACGGTCCCCGCCACGCCGCTGCCGCCGCCTTCTTCGTTGGCGTGCACGGCCGTGAGCACGATCTGCGGCACGGCGGCAGGCGCCTGTGGCGCTTCGCCCACGACTGCGCTCACGCTCGCCGGCGCTTCGGCGGCCTGCACCTGGTCGTCGATCCAGTCGAACTGCGCTCCGGCCGCGAGCAGCGACACCGTCGTGAGCGCCCCTTCCAGGCCGGCGGCGTTGTTCTGGTAGAGCGTGCTCCCGCCCGCGCCCTTCACTGTGATCGCAATCGGCATGTCGCGCAGGGTGTGGGTGGAGACGTTGCGCAGTGTGACGACCACCGCTGTGCCTTCGGAGCTGTGCACCGCCTGGGTGGCCACCACCCTCACCGCGCTGCTGGCGTGGGCGATCGACAGGCCTTTGGCGACTTGCACCGGGTGCTCGGCCTTGGCGAGCTTCGCCGCCTTTTCCAGCTGCGCGCTCTTTTCCTGGCTGCTCTCGCATCCGCCCAGCGCGAGAGTCAGTGTGAGCACTGCCCCGACGCACCTTGCCCACCTTCCCATCGACCCCTTCAGCAACGCTTCGACCCGCGGTGCGAGCGCCCGCCCTCCTCTGGCCTGCCTCAGCGACGCGCCTACCCGCGGTGCGAGCACCCGCCCACCCTCCTCATTTTCCCCTGCTCACCCGAACGCCCCGCCGATGTAGTCGCGCGTGCGCTGCTGGCGGGGCTGGTCGAACACCTGCTCTGCCGTGCCGTACTCGACCAGCTCGCCGAGGTGCATGAACGCGACGTGGTCGGCCACGCGCTGGGCCTGCTGGAGGTTGTGGGTGACGATCACGATCGCCACGCTCTCGCGCAGCTCCACGATCAACTCCTCGATCACCGCCGTTGAGATCGGGTCGAGCGCCGAGCAGGGCTCGTCGAGCAGCAGCACCTCCGGGTCGGCCGCCAGCGCGCGCGCGATGCACAGCCGCTGCTGCTGGCCGCCCGACAGCGACAGCGCGGGGCGGTCGAGGTCCTCGGCGACCTCATCGTGCAGCCCCGCGCGGCGCAGCGCCTCGCGCACCGCCGGCTCAAGCGTCGCGCGCCGGGCGCGGCGGCGCCGGCCGGGGGCCTCGCGCAGCGCGTAGGCGACGTTCTCGAAGATGCTCATCGGGAACGGGTTGGGCTGCTGGAACACCATCGTCACGCGCCTGCGCAGCGCGTTGACCTCGATCTCGTGGATCTCTTCGCCGTCCAGCGTGATCCGCCCCGCGCGGCCCGCCCCGGCGGTGATCTCGGTGAGGCGGTTGAGCGAGCGCAGCAGCGTCGTCTTGCCCGAGCCGCTCGCGCCGATCAGCGCCAGCACCTCTCCGCGGCGCACCGGCAGGCTGACGTCGCGCACCACCCACTTCTCGCCGTACGCCAGCGACACCGATTCGATTTGCATCCGCTCTTCAGGGGGGTACGCCGCCGCCGGGCGCGCGGCGCGGCGGCGGGCGAGGATTGCCGACCCGCCCGCCGCGCCCGGGACGGCCGTGCTCGCGCCGTTGCCCGAGCCCTCGCCGGGGGCGGTGGGCGCGACCACGCGCGGGTGGCGGTCGGCCGCGATCCGGCGCACGGGTGGGGGGAGGGTGCTCATCAGGGTGTAGGTGGTGTGAGCGTGCCCACCGGCGCGCTTGTGGTGGGGGCGCTCGTTGACGGGCGGGTGGGGCGCAGCGTGCTCATCGTTTGGCCGTCCACGTGGTCGTGCCCAGCGACAGCCCTTTGCTGAGGCGCGTCACAAGGGCGTTGAGCGCCAGCACCAGCATCAGCAGCACGAAGCCGGCGGCGTACGCCTTCTGGGGAGAGTTGCCGTCACCGGAGGGCGCGTAATAGTAGATGTAGTAGCTGAGCGTCGACCCGGTGCCGCGCAGCGTGTTGAGCACGGGCGCCCCACCGGCGCCTTCGAGCTTCAGTGTGCCCAGTAGGATCAGGATGATCGCGGTGTCGCCGATGATCCTCCCCATCCCCAGCACCGCGCCGCTGGCGATCCCGGTGCGGCTGGAGGGCAGCAGCACCCGCCGGATCGTGGTTGCGCGCGTCTTGCCGAGCGCGTAGGAGGCCTCGCGCATACGCGCCGGCAGCTGCAGCAGCGCCTCGCGTGAGGCGCCCACCACCAGCGGCAGCGCCAGCACCGACATGATGATCCCGGCGTTGAGAAACGACTGGCCGCCCACCGTCCCGTTGCTGGCGCTCCCGGAGAGAAACGCGAACAGTGGACGGGCGAACAGCAACAGCCCGAACAGGGCCAGCACGATGCTGGGGATCCCGGCGATCGTCTCGATTCCCGATTCCACCGCGCGCGCCAGCCACCGTGGGCGCGCGTACTCCACCAGCCACACCGCGATCCCCACGCCCGCCGGCGCCGCGATCCCGATGCCGATCGCGGTGAGGATGAACGTCCCGATCAGCGGGTCGAGGAAGCCGCCGGAGTGCTTTTCCGCCAGCACCCCCGGCGAGGGAGATTCGACGAACAGGCTGGGGCGCAGCGCCGAGATTCCCTTGATGAACATGAACACCACGATCCCGACTGCCACCACGCACAGCCCGATCCCCACGGCCCAGCACAGCCAGTAGGCCAGCCGGTCCACCAGCGGCCACGACGAGGTCGATTCGCGGCGTGGGCGCACGATCGCGGCGGCCGGCGGCTGCAGTGCGGGGCCTGCGCTCGCCATCAGATGCCGATTCCGTAGCGTTTGAGCGGCTGCCTCACTGCCCATCCGGCGAGCGACAGCAGCGCCGCGCTGAACAGCAGCAGCGCGGCGATTGCGTACACGGTGTGCCCGATCGGGGTGTTGGGGTTGTCGCCAAATTCCTTGACGATCGACGCCGCCAGCGGCTGGATCGGCTCGAACAGGAACGTCAGCCCGTCCAGCGGGTTGGGCGCCCACGGCCGGCCGCCGCCGATCATCGCGAGCATGATCGCCTCGCCGAGCGCCCGCGCGGTGCCCAGCACTGTGGCGGAGACGATCGCCGGTCGCGCGGCGCGCACCGACACTCGCCAGATCGTGCGCCAGCGGTTGACGCCGAGCGCCACCGAGCCTTCCCGCCAGGTGGCTGGCACCGCGGCGAGCGCACCGGAGATGAGCGCGATCATGATCGGCAGGATCATCACCGTCAGCACCAGCGTGGCGGTGAGCAGGCCCTCGCCGCTCAGCTGCACCACATACTGCACCGATTCCTTGCGCGGGATGCTGATCAGGCTGTTGACCCACGGCGCCAGCAGCAGCAGCCCCACCAGTCCGTAGATAACCGAAGGCACGCCCGCCAGCAGCCGTACCACCGGTTCGAGCACGCGTCTGACCGGCAGCGGCGCGAACTCGGTGATGAAGATCGCCGCGAGCGTCGATACGACCAGCGCGATCACCACCGCGCCGATCGTGCACAGCAGCGTCCCCCAGATCAGCGGCCAGGCGCTGAAGTACAGCAGCGGGTGGCCCGGCAGCGCGGTGCCCACCTGCATCGCGCGGAACTGCAGGACGGGATCCCCGCTGTTGCCAAACCAGCCGAGGCCGTTGGCTTCGAAGGACGGCCAGCCGTTGACCAGCACCGTCACAAGCATCGCCGCGATCAAAGCCAGCGTGCCGGCGGCCAGTGTGCCGAGCGCGAACTCGACGCGCCGGTCGCGGGCGGCCTCCTTCCGGTGGGCGGTGAGCTGGGCGGCGTGACGCTGCCGACGCGCCTCCCGCGGGTGTGGGGGCGCGGCCGGCGGGACGGCTGGGGGAAATGCCTCAGCGCTCACAGCCGTCCGCCCGCCGCCGCGTCCCGCTCAGCTCGCCGTCCGCTAGTGGACGGCGATCCAGCTGGAGTTGATGATGTTTTTGGTGGTCTTGTTGCCGCTCGTCACCCAGGCGATGTACTTGGCCGCTTCGCCTTTCGGCGCCCCCTTGCTGACCATCCAGAAGTTGCGCACGCCGCCGTACTGCCCCGAGCGGGCGTTGCGCAGGCTGCACGCCACGCCCTGGTAGTTGGCCGCGTGCACGCCCTGGGTGTAGGCGAAGGAGACGAAGCCGATCGCGCCCGGGGCGGCGGAGATCGCGTTCTGCTCTTCGCTGTTGGAGTTCTCGGCGCTGGCGGCGGGGGAGATCGCCAGATCTTCGCCCATGAAGATGTTTTTGAAGGCGTCCTGGGTGCCGGAGGCGTTGGAGCGGTCGAACAGTTCGATCGGGCCGGACACCTTCGCGCCTTCGACTTCGCCCCAGTCGCGGATCGTGCCGCTGAAGATCTTCTGGATCTCTTCCTGGGAAAAATTGGGAATCGGGTTCTTGTCGTTGGTGATCACGCAGATGCCGTCGCGCGCGATCTTCGTGAACACCAGGCCGTGGGGGTCGGTGCTGAGCGGGTCGCGCGAGGAGTCGCCGATGTCGAATTTCCCGCTTGCCACGCCCGCGATGCCGATGTCGGACTGCCCACCCTCGACCTTCGGTTCGGGGATGTGCGGGAACTGGTGGTGATAGGCGGCCGCGAGTTTCTGCTGTAGCGGGAGCACCGAGGTTGAGCCTCCGATGATCAGGCGCTTGGCGGCCACCGCCGCGGTGGGCGCGGCGAGCATCAGGGCGAAGGTCAGTGAGACGGCGAGGGTGCGGTGAGCGCGCACAGGGACTCCTTTGCTTTCGGGGGCGTTGCAGTCTTTGCGGCCGGCCGGGGCGCTCAAGTGAACAGGTGGTGGCCAGTTGGAGAAAATTTGGTGAAGAATGCTGAAAGCCCGTCCGCCCTCGCACCTCTCATGTTTCGTTTTTGTGAAGGCACTTTGCTTTTCCCTCCCGCTCATGTAGACCTCCAGCAGATCCGGCGCCGACCACTCGTCGCCAACCTCGATCGTCTCTGCCTGCGGCCACCGCCGCATGGAGGCCATCACTCATGACCGACGAGCCCAGCTCTCCCAACCCCGAGTTCCCGCCCGCGCCACCACCGCCCGCGGCGAGCAATGGACGCGCCAACGGTGCTGGTGGCGCAGGGGGGCGGGCACCCCAGACAAGCCGCGCCACGGTGCGCTCGGGCCTTGCCACACGGCGCAGCCCGGTGCTGGCGAGCCTCGGCGCGGGCCTGCAGAGCCTCCGGCGGATCGCCTTCCGCGATCCGATCGCGCTGTTCCTGCTGCTCGCCTCGATCGGCCTGGCGATCGCGTTCGCCACGCTGCTCGGCTCGATCGCGCCGTCCAGCGCCGGCCGGCAGGTGCCGCTCAGCACGGTGCACAAGCTCGCCGGGCACCACCAGATCGCGACCGCACTGTTGCTCGATCACGACAACCGCGTCGAGCTGGTCACGACCGCAAAGGCTCCCGCGATCGCGGCCGACGGGGCGATCCTCGGCACGAGCGGCGAAAGCGGCGAAGCCACCAAAGGCGGTGCCAGTGGGGGCATCGGGGCCGCCTCCACCGAAGGCGCCGGTACAGCCGCCGCCGTGGCCCCCGGACTGGTTGGGGCCAAGGTTTTGTGGGCCTCCTACCCGGCCTCCGGCGCGCAGACCCAGCAACTGATCCGCGAACTGGAAACCGGCGGCGCGATCGTCAGCGTCGATCAGCAGGCCGGCAAGGGCACGAAGACGATCATCGTCCAGTTCCTGATCCCGATCCTGCTGCTCGTGTGCCTCTTCTCGCTGTTCATGCGCCTCGGCACCGAAGGCGCCGCGGGCGGCATCGCCGGCTTCTCGCAGTTTGCCGGCAAAGGCAAGAAGAAGGGCAAGGGCACCTCCGACCGCATCACTTTCGCCGACGTGGCCGGCGCCGGCGAAGCGGTGGCCGAGCTGCGCGAGATCCGCGACTTCCTCGCCGAACCGCAGAAATACCTGAGCGTGGGCGCCGCCGCGCCCAAGGGCGTGCTGCTGGTCGGCCCTCCCGGCACCGGCAAGACGCTGCTCGCCAAGGCGGTCGCCGGCGAAGCGGACGCGGCCTTCTTCTCGCTGTCGGGCTCCGACTTCGTGGAGTCGTTAGTCGGTGTGGGGGCGGCGCGCGTACGCGACCTCTTCCGCAAGGCGCGCAAGGCGGCGCCCGCGATCATCTTTATCGACGAGCTCGATGCCGCGGGGCGCAAGCGCGGCGCGGGCATCGGGCAGGGCAACGACGAGCGCGAGCAGACGCTCAACCAGATCCTCGTCGAGATGGACGGCTTCGCCGGCGACGGCGGCCTGGTGGTAATGGGCGCGACCAACCGGCCCGACATCCTCGACCCGGCGCTGCTGCGCCCCGGGCGCTTCGACCGCCAGATCGTGATCGACAACCCCGACGTGCACGGGCGCCTTGAGATCCTGCGCCTGCACGGCGGCAAGCGCCCGCTCGCACCCGACGCGTCGCTGGAAGAGGTCGCGCGCCAGACGCCCGGCTTCAGCGGCGCCGAGCTTGCCAACGTGATCAACGAGGCGGCGCTTTTGAGCGTCCGCGACGGGCGCGTGGAGATCGACCAGCACACGCTCGAGGAGGCGATCGACCGGGTCGTCGCCGGCCCCGCCAAGCGCCACATCCTGAGCGCCGAGGAGCGCTGGCTGATCTCGATTCACGAGTCCTCCCACGCGGTCGTCACCGATGCGCTCGGCCAGAAGACCTCCACGCGCAAGCTCTCGATCGTCGCGCGCGGGCGCCAGCTCGGCACCGCCGCGCACATGCTCACCGACCGCGACCAGGTGATCATGAGCGAGCCCGACCTGCACCGTCAGCTGATCTCGATCCTCGCCGGCCTGGCGGGGGAGCGGATGGCGTTCGGCAACCACTCGACCTCGGTCAACGACGACCTGCACGCCGCCACCGCGCTGGCGCGCTCGATGGTCACCTCGTTCGGGATGTCCCCTGCGCTGGGTCTTGTGACGATCGGCGAGAAGAGCGGCGAGGTGTTCCTCGGCGCCTCGTTGCAGGACCTCGGCTCGGTTGGTCCGCACACCTTGGACGTGATCGACGACGAGGTCGAGCGGCTGGTCGGCGACGCCGAGTCGCGCGCCGCGGTGATCCTCGATCGCAACTGGTCGACCGTCGAAGAGACCGCCACTGCGCTGCTGGAGCAGGAGACGCTCTCCGGTGTGGCGCTTGAGGCGGTGCTCTCCACCGTGCAGGAGGTCACGCTCGAGGAGCTGCGCGACGTGCGCCGCGCCTCCACCACGCCCCCACGCTTCACCACCCGCGGCGACCCTGAGCAGGCGACGTGAGAGCCTCCGCTGTGCATTCTTGGTCGCCCCCCGCGCTGTGGCCACGCCGCGACTCTGGGCGAGTGCGATGAGAGCGCGGCGCCGGCTGCCCTCGCCGGCGATGGGTGTTGCGCTGGTCGCGCTCGTCTTCTCCACGACCGGGCTCGCCGACGCAGCCCGCCACGCGGTGGTTGCCGCGATCGCCGGACACCCGATCAGCTCCAAGCCCCACCCCGGCGCGCTGCTGACGCTGGGGCGCAACGGGAAGTTCCCCTCTGCGGCGATCCCCACCGTTGGCACCGCCGAGAACGCCAAGCGCTTCGATGGCAAAACCGCCGAGCAGATCGTCGCCACCTGCCCGCCCGATACCGTCGACCTCGGCACCTGGTGCCTGGAATCGACGCCCTTCCCGCTCACCAACGCGGACGCCGGCAAGAACAACTTCATTTGGGCCAGCAAGAAGTGCGAGGAAGAAGGCGGTTGGCTGCCCTCGGCCGCCGAACTGCTGGGGGGCGCCGCGCGCGTAAAGCTCGAGTCCACGATCCACGACTCGCCACTGACCGCCACGATCAACCTCGACCCCAGCCGCGGCCTCAAAGACGAACGCGAGATGAGCGCCACGCTGGTCACGACCGAAGCGGGCTCCGCGGCGGCCGGCTTCGAGGGCGTCAGCGAAGGCGCGACCGGTGACCCCCGCCAGGGCCAGCCCAACCCGATCCCGCTGCCCGCCAACCCGCTGCCGGAATCGCTGCAGTACGTGGATGTCTACTCCAACGGCACCAAAGGCGGCTTCGCCGGCTCGCAGCCGGTCAACGAAGCGCAGAACTTCCGCTGCGCCTACGCGCCGTCGCCGGGCGCCCTCAATAAATCGACCTCGTGACATGCGGTGCCGGACTCGCAAGACGCTTGCCGCTCTCGCCGCGGCTCTGGCTCTCGCGATCCTGCCAGCCTGTGCGCAGGCGGTGATCCTGCCCGCCACGACGATCGACGGCCCGAGCGAGAGCATCGCCGGCTTCGGTGGTACGGCGATGGCCGAAGACGGCAGCGGTGGGGTCGTGTACCTCAAGACCGTCGAAGGCGTCGCCCACGTGTTCGTCTCGCGCTATGTCGAAGGGCGCTGGTCGGCGCCGATCCGGGTGGACACCGAAGAGCAGTTCGCAGCCGGCTGGCCCCGCATCGGAGCGGCCGCCGGGGGTGAGCTGATCGTCGTGTGGGCCACGCCGTTCGCCACCAGCCCGACCACCGGCAAGCCGATCTACGAGCTGCTCGGGGCCGAGCTCGGCCCCGGCGCCGAAAACTTCGGCCAGGCCATCATCGTCGACCGCGACATCGAAGAAGGAACCGACACCAGCCCCGACCTCGCGGTCAGCTCTACCGGCCAGGCCGACGTGGTCTATCGCGTGATCGACACCAACAAAGTGGGGGTCTCGCTGCTGCGGGCAGGTGACGTTCCTGAGAGCGTGCGCCTGGCACACTTCGACGGCCGGCGCTGGTCCAACCTCGGCGCGATCAACCGCGACGCCGCGGTCGGCATGCGCCCGCCCACGCAGGACAACGCCCCCCAGGTCGCGATCGGCCCCACGGGCAACGGGGTGGTCGTGTGGCAGGAGCCCGACATCGAAGGCGTCGCGCGGATCTGGGCGCGGCGGGTGTTCGGCAGCGCGCTCAACTACGTGATGCCGGTCTCCGCCGAAACCTACAACGGGGCGCAGATCACCGACGACGCCGATGCCCCCAGCGTCGCTTTCTCGCGCCTCGGCCAGGCCGAGGTCGCCTACCGGCAGGCCGCCGGTCCTTCCTCGCCGCTGCCGGGGCCGCGCATCTTCCTGAACATCCTGCCCGACGGCGAATCGGCGAACGGCGGTGAGTTTCAGGGCGCGAGCATCGCCGACTCCGCCGTCTCCGGGGGCAAGAGCGCAACCGTCGGGCCACCGGCGATCGACATCGACGAAAAGCGCTCCGTGCGCGTGCTCTACGACGACAACGGCGCCCCCCGCGTGATCGAAGGCAACGACAAAGGGCTGACGGGCGCGCTCTCGCTCGGGCCCCCGTTCGCCGGCGGCGAACAGAGCGTCGCCAGCGTGATGAACCCCGAAGGCGGGGGGGTCTCGGCCTGGCCGAGCGCCGAAGCGCAGGGCCACCCCGCGGTGGCGGTGCGCGAGGACTTCCCGGGCGGGGCCGTGCAGACGGCGCTGGTGAGCGGCGGCGCCGGCGGCGAAGTGGCGGAACTGGCGGTCGGGCGCTCGGGGCTCGGGGACGGCCTGATCGCCTTCCGCCAGGGGCAGCTTGGCGACGCCGCGATCGTCGCGGCGTCGGCGACGGCGCCGCCCTCCCAGTTCGTGCTGACGCTGCCCAAAGCGTGGGTGAAACCGAATCAGGCGCTCGTCTCCTGGCCGCCCGCTCCCACCTCCGACGGGCCGCTGAGCTACCACCTCGTACTCGACGGCCACATCCAGCCCACGCCGTTGGGTGAAGCATCTCGCTCCGCACGCCTCGACCCCCGCGGTCTGAGCTCGGGCAGGCATCGTGTGCAGGTGCTCGCCACCGACCGCGATGGCGAGTCCACGCTGACCGCTCCCGCGACGCTGCTGATCGCCGGCGTGCCGCCGACCGTCAAGGTCAAGCTTGCAGGTGGCGGCGCGGCGGTGCGCGTGCGGGTGCGCGACTCATACGCGGGCGTGGACTCCCATGCGGTGAGCGTCAGCTTCGGCGACGGCGCGTTCGCGCACGGCCACACGAGCTTCTCCCACCGCTACCGCCAAGCGGGCGTCTACCGCGTGGTCGTGCACGTGCGCGATGCGATCGGCAACGCCGGGGTGGTGAGCCAGTGGGTGAGCGTGCGATGAGGTGGTTGTTCGCCGCGGGGCTCATTTGCATGTTGACTGCGCTTGCGCCGGCCCCCGCAAAGGCCGACCTGTTCGGGCCGATCTCGCTCGTCTCCGAGGGCGCACTCAATGGGGGCGTGGCGCAGCAGATGGAATACGCGCACGACGCCGCGATCTCCGGCAACGGCGTGTACGTCACCTTCGACGGCTCGATCGCCGGCGTCACCGGGGTGTGGCGGCGCGATCTGCTCACCGACTCGCTCGAACAGGTGGCCGGGGGCGACGCCGAGATGCCCTCGATCAGCGCCAACGGGCAGTACCTGAGCTTCACCACCAACGAAGGGTCGAGCCTGCCCGCGATCACCGACGGGCAGCCCGACGAAGCGCCCAAGCAGGAAGCGGCGAACGTGTACGTGCGCAACATGGCGCTGGCGCCCGGCGAAGCGGGCGCCTTCACGGTCGTCTCGGCCGCCAACGGCTCCGCCGAACCGCTCGCCTACCACGGCGCGAACACGACGATGGGGGCGAGTGCGGCTGCCCGCTCGGCGATCAGCGCCGACGGCGGCGAGGTCGCGTTCGTCACGACCGCCGTCTCCAACCTCGTCGCCTACCCGAAGCTCGAAGAAGAAGAACGGGGCAGGGGCGAAACGCCGCAGCCGCACACGCCCGCCGGCCAGGTCGCGGTGCGCTACCTCGAAAGCGGCCGCACCGTGCTAGTCAGCCGCTGCTACTTCGAATGCGGCGAATCGACCGCCTCTGGGGCCAGCGAACCGGTCGTCGGCAGGGGGCAGCTCGGCGCTGTCTACCCGGGGGAACAGTTGAAGTTCCCCGCGATCCCGGAAACGGGCGAATGGCCAGGCGCCTCGATCAGCGCCGACGGCAGCACCGTGGCGTGGATGGGGGAGGAGATCGGCGAGCAGGCGGCGGCGCTTCCCGCTGAAACGCTCGACCCTGGGTACACCGAACCGCTGTGGCGGCGGATCGCTCCCGGCTCGGAAACTGTCACGGAGCGGGTGACCGGAGGATCGGACCCGGGCAATCCCCTGTGCGTGGAATCGGGTGAGAGCGCGCTGCCGGCCACGCCCTCCGCGCTTGACCCATGCCAGGGGCCGTTCGTGACCGAACAGGGGGGCGGACGCCCCACCACCGGAGTGTGGGGCGCGAGCCGCGGCGTCGGCGACTTCATCCCGCGGCTCAGCGCCGACGGCTACACCGTCGCGTTCCTCTCCGAGGAGAAGCTGCTCGCCGAGAGCCTCGGTTTCGGGCCGGCCGGCACCGGGCAGCCGAGCGATCTCTTCACGGCCGACATGCACCCCGGCCTCACTCGCGATCAGGCGCTCACCCCGCTGACCGAGATCGGGCCCGAAAAGGACACCTATTCCGGGGCGATCGCCGACTTCGAAATCTCCGCCGACGGCGAGCAGATCGCGTTCACCACGCTGCGCACGCAGTTCCCGCTCGGCCACCCCCAGTACGTGGACGCGCCGGCGTCCGAACCGGGGCTGCCGGAGCTGTTCGACATCGATCTGCGCGACGGCACGCTCACGCGGGTGACGCACGGCTACGCGGGTGGGCCGAGCGAACAGCCCCACAAAACCAACCTCCAGGAAGAAGACCAGTATGGGGATCCCCCCAAGGGCTTCGGCGCGCTCTCGCCCGCCTTCTCCGCCAACGGGGAAACGCTCGTGTTCACCTCGACGGCAGACAACCTCGTCTACGGGGACGGCAACACACCTCCCGGCGACGCCCCCTCCGCGGAACCCGCCAACG
>Ga0187855_10000480_pt1 | contig 35139 bp, 34 predicted proteins | sample June2016WEW_8_10_2_FD_132969 | JGI IMG/M metagenome (GOLD analysis project Ga0187855, IMG submission 132969) | Peatland microbial communities from SPRUCE experiment site at the Marcell Experimental Forest, Minnesota, USA - June2016WEW_8_10 | ecosystem: Environmental > Terrestrial > Soil >... | reverse complement strand
TGTTTCGCAAGGCGTCCACTGGGATCGTGCAGAACCTGAGCTTCGGAACGTTCATTTACAAGCGGGAGAAGACCGACATGCAGACCGAGGGCATGCCGGAGGGGAAGCCGCCGTATCTCAACGGCCAGGAGATCGGGATGTTCAAGGCGACCGACTGGGAGCCGTTCGAGATTTCTCCGTGCCCCGTGCCAGCGGATTTCAACACGTGTTTTTTGAACGCGGAACCCAACGGTGAAATCGCAGTCTTCGGTGCGCCCGATCAGGGCGTGATTGATGCAATCCGGGCACTCAGCCCACAAAAGGAGAAACCTGCAATGCCGGAAACCACGCAGGCTACGGGCGCGGATGCCCGTGTTGTAAACGATCAGGCCTTGGCCGCCGTCCGTGAGGAAGCGATTAAGGCCGAGCGGTTGCGCGTCAGCGAGATCACTGCGCTGGGCGCCACTGTCCAACCCTATGGCATCGATGGGCCGACCATCGTCAGCAAGTTCATCGCGGATGGTATCTCGGTGGACGACGCCCGCAAACAGTTGTTCGCGGCGATGGAGCAGCACGGCAAAAAGGACGTGCAGGGCGGTGTCTTCACTCCGAACCCGAATACCGGCGGGACGTTGGGCAGCGGGAAGGATGCCTTGGTCAAGCGGCTGGAGTGCATGCAGGCCGCGATCACCCTGCGCGCCGATAGCCGGTTCTTTCTCGCCCGCCATCCGCTCTCCGGAGGGTATCTCGCCGGCTGCGGAGAGCAGCAGCAGCGTGACGCAGAGGAGAAGGGACGGGAGTACCGCAACTTCAAGCTGATGGACATGGCCAAGGAGTACTTGCAACTCCGTGGCGTGGACACGCGCGGTTGGGACTCGAACCGCATCGCGGAGACCGCCATGCGCGCTCCGTCCCGCAGCGTGGAGTATTTCGAAGGCGGCGCGGAGTCGACCTCGGACTTCCCCGCGATCCTGGCGAACGTCGCCAACAAAACCCTGCGCCAGGGATACGAAGCGTATCCCCGCACGTTCCAGCCGTTCTGCCGCCAGATGACGGCGGCCGACTTCAAGCCGATCAATCGCGTGATGCTGGCGGATGCCCCCAGCCTGCAGCAGTTGAATGAAAAGGGCGAGTACCACCGCGCGCAGTTGACCGACAACAACGTTAGCTACCAGCTCGCCACCTACGGCGAGATCGTGGCGATCACCCGCAAGGTGATTATCAACGATGACTTGCAGGCGTTTACTCGCGTCCCGGCGTTGTTGGGTGTGGCCGCAGCCCGCCTGGAGTCCGACACGGTTTGGGGGCTGATCATCAACAACCCGCAGGCGATTTACGCGGGTGATACGGGACAGACCGCGCTGTTCGCCGCCGCCCATAACAACTTGCTGACCGGCGCCGGCACCAACATCAACCCGCAGACCAATCCCGGCACTACCCAGGCGCCGGGCCCGCTGGCGGCGCTCGCCAACGGTCGCCAGAATATGCGCCTTCAGAAGGGGCCGCAGGGTACTCCCCTGAACCTGATTCCGCGGTTCATCGCGGTACCGACCGCCCTCGAAACTTACGCACTCCAGTTCATCTTCCCGATCAACCTCGCTTCGGCGACTCCGGGTTCGGTGGTGCCGGAGTGGGTGCGCGGTCTCGTTCCGGTCGTCGAGCCGCGTCTCGACGCCGCGAGCGAAATCGCGTGGTATCTGATCGCGGACCCGGCGCAGATCGACACCATCGAGTACTGCTACCTCGAAGGCCAGCAGGGCGTGTACATCGAGACCAAGCAGGGCTTCGAGATCGATGGCGTCGAGATCAAGGCGCGCATGGACTTCGGCGCGGCGGCTATCGACTATCGCGGCCTGCAGAAAAGCGCGGGCGCGTAAGCCGCCGAGTAGGTGCGGCAGCATGAAAGCATCGCCGGGCTGGTTCGCCGGCCCGGCACAGGAGAACGAGAGGAAGCGATGAAGAACTACGTTCAGCAAGGCAAGACGATCACGGTGATCGCGCCGTATGCCGTAAGCTCGGGCGGCGGTGTGGAGATCGCCGGCACGGGATACCTGTTCGGTATCGCCGTCAACAACCAGAACCTCGGCGACAACATGGAAATGCAGGTGGAGGGTGTCTTCGATCTCGCCAAGGACACGAGCACTTTCAACGAAGGCGATTACGTGTACTGGAACAACACCGCATTCCAGGCCACCTCGACGGTCGGCACCAACAAGAAGATCGGTGTCGCCGTCCTGATGCAGGCAAACGGGATTGCGGCGCCCGGTGGCGCGGCGGGCGATCCGACTGTCCGTGTGCGCCTGAACCCGGCGTTCTAGGAACCCGCTGGAGGGGCGGCGGCTCTTCGCCCGCCGTCCCTCCGCTCATTCTCTTTTATGCCCGATTGGTCTGCCACCGCCGCGAGCGTGAATCTCAGCATGCAAAACGCGTTCGGCGAATCTGTGGAGTACCAGGCGATGCAAGCGGGACAGGCGGTCGGCACCGCCTCCACGATCACGATCATCCGGCGCATCCGCGAGCGGATGGAAGCGGGCGCGGTGGCGAGTGTTGAGGAGATCGACGTGAACCCGACGGATCTTCCGGTCCTGCCCGCGCGCGGCGACATCGTTGAAGCATGGGGAGCGGTCTTTACGGTGACCACCGTACGGCAGCCCGATCCGTACGGGATGATTCACCTCACGCTGACAATGCAGCCGCCGTCGCAATGATTAACCCCAAAACGATTCTCGCGGAATGGGTTACCGCACTACAGGCCCTTCCGAATCTGGTCGAGGCGCTGGGCGGGAATTCCGCGCAGATACAGTTCTATTCCGAGAACATCACCGTCTTCGGGCAGCCCACTCAGGCGAACGTAAGGTTGGCGGTGTTGTCGATGCCGCCCGGCTCGCTGATGATTGTCTGGAACGGCAGCGGGCCTGGCAGGCTCGGGAACGCGCTTGTCTTCGTTCACCACTTCGCGCTGTTTCTGCGTGCGCCGGAAACCGCAAACGTCGGCTATGAGGATCTCTGGACCTGGATCGTCGAAGACATCCCAGAGAGCAGCACGCTAAAGATGCTCCACACTCAGATCGATCCGAACGCCGAGCCGATGGATTTCTATTTGCCCGAGGCGCGGCGCAACACTATCGTGATCAGCGCAGACGGAACCACGTTTGAGTATTTCGAAGTGGCGGTCCGGCTGATCGAGGCCACGAACCCGTAAGCCGGTGCCAACCGGAGTCGAGGATACGATGCAGAACGTTCCAACCTGTTTTATGCAATCGCCGCAGGGCGACGAAATCAAGGAAGTCCCGGCGACGAGCGCAGCCCTGACGCCGCTGATGGCTGCTGGCTGGCATCAGGTACCCGCGCCGGTGAAACCGACTACCACTCCGAAGGAGGCCAAGTAGCCATGGCGAACATAAACGAGCTGATGGATGGCTGGAGCTACGGGCAGCAGACGAACATCACCACGCCCGCCGCGCAGACGGCGATCTGGCGCCTTACGAATCTCAACACCAAGCCGTGGGCCAAGGTGCCGGTGAACGAGGACGACCGCGCTGAAATCGGCAAAGGGCATGAGTTCCCGACGCAGCTCTTCAAGTCGCACTACAACATGCCGACGTACGAGATTTCGAAGTACTGCTCGTCCGAATTCCTGGCGTTCGTGATGGCATTCTCGCTCGGAAACGTGACCGCGGTTGCCGGCACCGGGGCGACGCCTCCCACCACCTACACGATTGTTCCGGCGATGGGCGCGACCAACCCGACCGGCCTCGAGCTGCCCTACTTCTCGTTCGTGCAGCAAATGCGGCCCGGAGCCTCGGCGATTCTGGATGAAATCCTGATCGGGTGCGCGATCAAGAACTGGAAGCTTGCGATCAAGAACTCTCCGGGCCGCGCGAGCGCCACCCTGGTCGCCGAGTGCGTGACGACCGGTCAGTACCTGACGCCGAGCGGGATTACCCTTCCGACCGGGGCTCAGCAGCTCCACGAGTTCAACGCGGGGATGGTCACCGCGTTGACCATCAACGGCATTAATTACCTCGCGGGCGGATCTGGCAAGAACTTTGTGTCGCTCGACGCCTCGTGGGAAAACAACTTCCGGCCGGGCTTCTTTCCAGGTTCTGGCGAACAGGACGGCTTCCAGATTCAGGGACGCTTCGAGTGGGGCGACCGGAGCTTCGCCGTGCAGTTTGTGGTGCGCGTGCAGGCAGGCTCTGCGGAGTACGGCAACTTGGTCAATCAGGTCATCGGTCCGGCGACGATCACCTTTACCCGCGACGCCAACAACGTGTTCACCATGGACATTCAATCGATGGGGTTTAACGTGGTCGAGTTGTCCAACACCGATGGCATCGCCACGATGCAGGTTACCGGCGTCCAGTTGTATGACCCGACCAACGGGCTCGTCACGATGTCGATCACCACACCCCAGGCAGGAATTTGCGCACCCCCCGCGTAGGCGTGCGACTCCTTCCGTCCGATATAGCAATCGATGGAACAGCAAACCAGCAATCCCCTTTTTGACGCCTCGAAAACCATCATCGTGCCGATCTTATCGGGCGGCGAGAAACGGTGCGAGGTTCGTTTCCCTTCCGATGAGGAATGGTGCGGGTGGGCGCGCGCGCAACGCACCATTCGCCATTTCCTCGGGCGCGGGAAGTCGCAGAGCGAGGACATCGACCTTCCGAGGATCAACGCGGAGCTATTCGCCAAGATCCGCCTCGATAAGGACGGCCCGGCTTTCGACGACGCCGAGGCCGGCATGGTGATCGGGCGCGTCGAGCGGACGAACATCACTGCCATCGAACGCGAGGGCAATAACTACCGGATCGCGATGAAGGTTCCGGGCGCGCGCGTGGTGCACGTGCTGCGCATGCCGACCGCCAAGGAGATGCAGGAGCACGAGAAGGCCTCGACCAGCGTGATGGCGGCGCGGCGCTCGGTGGAGACGCGGGCCTTCCTGGAGCCGAGTGGGGCGCTTTACGACAAGCTCCACGTCTCCCACGTGGGGTACGCGGGGACGGTGCCGATTGTTCACAAGTCAGCGGCCGTCTCCGAGGTGATCGCACAGCTCGCTATCGAAGGCGACGACGACCCGGAATAGCGGGGCCCGACTCCCCAGAGGGGCCGGGCCTGCGATTCCTGATCCGGTCGGCGGTGCGGCAGCAATCAGCCTGTGGCAGGGAGGAAGACTGTCCGGACCGCGTGTTTCGCTGCCGGGTGTGCGGCTACTCCTCGTCGGAGGAGCTGGATGGCTGCCCGGCTTGCAAAGCCGGATGGAAGGCGATTGACGTCAGTCACGGGCCGAACTGCCCGAAAAACCTGCTCGACGAGGCGATGGAGACGCCGAACGGGCTTCTGGTGCGCCGGTGCTTTCGATTGTTGAACGCGAAGACAATCGGCATCACGATCACGCTGGACGATATCACCGAGGAGGAATTTCGGGCGATGGAGTTGATTGAAGCGGAACACAAGGACAGCGTCGACGCGGCGGATCGGGACGCCAAGAGTTTTCAGGAATTGCTGCTGCGCAAACTCTCCAGGAGATAGGCGATGGGCTTTCGATATCAGCCGGTGGTGCGGCACGCCCGCTTCGTTTACTCGCCGTATACCTCGGACGAGATGTTGGGCTTTGGCGAACTGCTCGCGGACACCATCCGGCAACGCATCCAAAGTGGGATGAACATCTACGACCAGGCGGCGGCGGCGCTCAAGCCGGGGCGCGACGGCCACAAGGGTTACCCCGATATGAAGACCGCACGCGGCCTCCAGCCGATCCGCGACTGGACGTGGACCGGCCACACGCTGCGCTGTCTGAAGGTTCTGGTTGTCAACGAAAACAGGGCCACTCTCGGGTTCCTCGATGAGTCGCTGCCGGGCCGCATGCAGACCGCGTCCGAGATCGCGTTCTACGGCAATCAGATCGAGCGGATGTGGGGTGTGTCGGAGCGCGATCGGGCGATCACCGTCTCTGCCATGGAGAACTATCGGCCCCTGGTGGTGGCGGTAGACGGCGCCAATGGGATGGACGATCAGGAGCGCGCCGCGGTCGAGCGGGCCTCGCGAGGATTCCGGCAGATCGGCGCGCAGCAATACTTCAGCGGGTTGAAACGAGTGGCTTAAGATGCCAGCAGCAGAAAAGGTCATTCTCGAAGCCGAAGACACGACGGCAGGGCCGGTTCGCAGCGCGAACCAGAACCTCCAAAATTTCGAGCGGCAGGCCGAGGGCACGCACGGCAAGGTCATTCGCATTACCGATCAGACCCGCACGTCGATTCAACGGCTGATCTCGTCACTCGAAAAGCAAGCTGAAACCTACGGCAAGAGCGGCGTCGACCGGCTGATCGCGCAGCGCGACTCCTTGCTCCAGCGCTATGCCAAGGAGCCGCAGGCCATCGACGCGATCACCAGCGCGTACGACCGCATGATCGCCACACAGAAGAAGGCCGACGCCACGGCGGCGCTGGAAAAGCAAACCAAGTCGATTGAAACGTTCGGCGAACGCATCGCTCAGTCGGTTCAGAATCCGATCCAGGGCGCGGGGAGCGCGGTGACCGGACTGCTCGGGAAGATCGGCCCGCTGGGCGTAGCGCTCGGCGCGGGCGCGGCGGTCATCACCGGCTTTGCTATCGCCACGCTTGAAGCGGCCAAGAGCCTTGGGGAGTATGGCGTGCGCATCAAGGACGCGGAATTGCGGACGGGTTTGACGGCAAAAGAGGTCGCGCAGTTCGGCTTCGCAGCGCGCGCGGTGGGCCAGGACGTCTCGATCTTCGAACGCATGATGCGGGGACTCTCGAACGCGGTCGACGATACCGGCAAGGAGGGTGAGAAGGCGCGCGCCTGGCTGCAACGCTTTGGCGTCGATATCCAAGGCGTGCGCACCGGCATGGTCCCGACCTCGACGGTCTTGCTACAAATCTCGAAAGGCCTCGAATCGCTGCCGGAGGGCTTTGACCGCGACAAGGTGGCGATGGATCTGTTCAAGCGCGCCGGGATCGAGGCAATTCCGGTCATGGATGGCTTGCGGGAGCGCATCCAGCGGGCGCGGGAGCTGGGCTTCGGGCCGAACGAATCCGACGTGAAGCGCTACGAGGAATTGAACCAGAAGGTCGTCGAGTTCGAAACGCGGTGGGAATCGGCGGTGCGCAACATCAAGTCGCTGCTCGTCGATATGGCAAACGCCTTCGGTTGGGTCATCGACAAGATCGCAAGCAAAGCGCCCGCGCCGAGCAAGCAGGAGTTGGCGGAACGCGAGGCGCATGCCAAGCACATTGCCGATCTTCAGCAGCAGGGTACGGCGGCATTGCAGGCGCAGCAGAAGACTCTCCAGCAACAAGTAGCGCAGACCAAGCCCGGCATGATGGATTGGGTGAAGGAGGGGGTGGCTGCCGTCGGCGCTTATTACGGGTTCCCGATGCCCGTCGGCAAGCTGAGCGCCAACGCGGAACAATGGGCCACGAATCAGACGAAGCTCGCCGACGTAACTGAAGCACTCGACGCCATCGCCGCGCGCCCCAAACCTCACCCGCCGATGATCGAACCACCGGCGGGCAAAACCGGCGACGAGGGTTATGGCGCCGCCGTGCGTTCGGCCCGGCGCGAATTGGCCGAACTTCAGGGCGGGGGCGAGGACCGGTTTGCGGCAATTGCGGCAGAGCGCCAGGAGGCCATCGAAGACGCCCTCGAACGCTTCAAGGGGAAGGCTGCACCTCTGGTAGAGATCCTGAAGCAGGTGTACGACGCAAAGTGGGTCAAGGAGTACAACACCGAGCAGGACCGGCTGAACAAAGAAATCGACGAGCAGAAGAAAAAGTGGGACGAGTTGTCCGGCAAGTCTTCGAAGGCTATCGGATCGGCGTTCGCCCAGGACATCGCCGAGGGCAATAAGAGGCTGGAGGAGCAGAGCAAGGCGGTTGCGAAGCTCGCCGCCGAATGGGTGAAACTTCGGGATACGGGCGAATCGCAAGCGCTCGCGCATGCCAAGCGCATGATCGGGATTTCGAGCGACGATGACGCGCTGGGAGTTCTCAAGGCGCAGCAGGCTCTCGACTACGGCCAGATCGAAAAGACGCGTCAGGCGGCGCTAAGCAACCTGTCCACAAACCCGCTCGAGGCCATCGAGCAGCGCATGGTCGCCGAGAAAGCTGCCGCGAACGCCGTGGGCGAGCTGCGATACCAGTGGGAAGAGAAGCTCGCTGAGGCCCAGAAAAAAGCGGCCAAGGAGGCCCAGGACGCGCTCGATGCGCAGGAAAAATCCATCGAGAAGGTGCTGGACAAGCTCTACAACACGCTCTTTACCAAGCCCCGCGACTTCGGCAAGGACCTCGCGAAGACGATTCACGAGGAGGTGCTCAAGCCGGTGGTGTCGGGCATCAGTGGCGTGACCGCGAGCGTGCTGCACCCGATTATCTATGGCGACGACGGCAAGGGCGGGATTGCCGGCGTCTTCAAGAACATGTTCGGGGGTGGCAAGAGCGGCGACCCGGTCAAGGTCTCGACCGACCAGAACACAGCCGCGACGATCCAGAACACGGCGCACATTGCGGCGATGACCGCCGTGCTCGCGGGCGCGATGGGCATGTCGGCTCCATCGGTTCCTGCAGCTACCGGCATGCCCGGCGTCTCCTTGCCCAGCATCTCCGCGCCGGCCGTCTCGGTCCCGATCCGGACCGGCGGCGGTGGCGGTGGCGTTGGCGTTGGCGCCGGGAGCGTCGCCACGGTCGCAGCGGTCGCAGGGCCTAGTTTCTCGGACCTCGCGAACCTGCCATTGAACCACGACCGCATCGCGCAGACGCTCGATATGAGCGCGCCCATCAGCCAGACCGGGCCCAACGGTTCGTTCGGCACGGCGGCGATGGCCAATCTGCCGATGAACCAGGGCCTGTCGCAGATGATTCAGATGGCGGCGGGGGGCAAGCTCCAGGGTTCCGGCGGCGGATCGCAGATCCTATCCAACCTCAAAAGCTCCGTCTGGAACCAGAAGGAATTCACATCCCTCCAGGACTCGGGAAGCAGCGGCTTCGTGAGCGGGTTGGGCGCCGTGGCCAAGTCTCCGGCCGTCGGCGCCGCCGGGATGATGCTCGCCGAAAGCGGCCTGCTGGGTTCGCACCAGGGAACGTGGGGCGGCGTCGGCATGGGCGCTGCCGGAGGCGCGATGATCGGTTTTCAGATGGGCGGTCCGCTCGGCGCACTCATCGGCGGCGTGGCTGGCGCCGGCATCGGCATTGGGGAGAAGCTCGCCGGTATCGAGTCGCCGCAAAAGAAAGCGCACGACGACATCAAATCGATCTATGGCGTCGATATCCCGCAGAACAGCGGGACCATCAAGCAGGTCGTCAGCATCGCGCAATCCGAGTTCGGCAACGATATCGCGGTCGCTGTGCGGTCGCCCAAGGTCCGGCAACTGGTAATGCTCTATTCGGAAGCCACCGGTCAGAAGATGCCGCTCTCCGCTTCCACGCCCTACGCCGGATCGCTCGTCGAGCAGGGCGGGAACCTGTACCAGCAGGCCAGCTTCCAGAACAACGCGTGGCACTCGTACACATCGAACCTGCCGACTCTGGGCGGGCTTGGTGGGTCGCCGTTCCCGACGACGGCTGGCCCCAACGTGGAATCGGGCATGGGCGCCACGAGCATCTCGCTCAACATCAACGGCCAGCCGATCACGTCGGACTTCGTGGCGGATCAGTCCATGGCGGCGCAGGCCACCGGCTACGGGCGCGCGCAGCAGTCGGCCAACCTGCAAGTGCCGGGGCTTATGGTGTCGTGATGCGCAGCGCATCCAGAACAATCGTATTAACAGTTTTCATGCCCGGATACTAACTCGCCGCACCATCAAAGCCAACATGCCCGGAAACCTCTTATATGCCGATCCGACCGGCGTGATGCCGTTTTCGCTGTCAACCGCGTTCACCGAGATGCGCGAGTACGTTCAGCTTCAGAACCAGTATCACGACGGAACGATCCATCGTTCGCAGCTCGCACAGACATCGCGCCGCAGCTACCGCCAGACCAAGCGCCTCAACGCGACGGCGCTGGCGGCGCTGTATGCGTTCCTCGAAGCACAGAACGGCGGGCTGCTGCCCTTCTTCTTTTACGATCCCTTCGACGTAATCGCCGGCCACCTTCCCGGCAGCAACTACGATCCTACCGGCGCGAACGTTCAGGGCCGTGTGACGGTGGTGTTCCGGAACAACGCGTGGACGCAGGCGACCGACGTGTGCCGCAGCAACGTCTCCGGGCTTGAACTGGTCGAGGTCGCGTAATGGCCGACACGATTGGCCGCATCACCGTACCCACCACCACGCTCTCGACCGGCGGCGCTGGCCTCAGCGGGACGCAGGTCTTCCCCCTCACCACCCAGCCGCCGTTTGGCTTCTCGGTCGCGCGCCCTGTAATCACGCACCGATTTGGCTCGCTCGACGCCAAGCAGGAGCAGCGGTATTTCGTCGGCATCGGGCCGCGCAGCTTCCGGTTCGTCCGGCCGAACCTGGGCTGGACCGAAGCACGGGAGTTGCGATCCTTCTGGGAGTCGATGCAGGGGCCGTGGCAGGCGTTCACTTATAACGTCCCCAATGCCGACGGTACTACCACACCGACGCTCGTCACATTCCAGCAGACACCGCTCTCCCTCGAAGACCTGCGGAACTACTGCCAGGCCGGGCTGAACTTCATCGAGGTCGTCGATCCTACGCAGGCACCGACGTACAACGTCAGTTCCACCTGCCTGCGGTTCCCCTCGAGCGCGCTCACCGCGGCGCTGCTTTCCGAGACACAACAGATCATCCCGCTGATCCACATTCGGGTGCGAGAGGCCGCGGTTCCGGATATCTGGCTGTCCGACCGGCGCGTGACTCTTACGGACGCCGCCAGTGGCGCGGTCGCCGCAGCTATGGGCTGGTCGGCCAGTTCGCAGCTATACCTGCCGCGCGTCACCGGCATTGGAGAGCAAGGCTCCGACGTTCTGATCTCGCAGGACATCAAAGGCTCGTCCGACAACGTGAAATTCACGTTTGGTAACGCCGACCGCGTCATGACGCAGCTTTCGAACGACACGGACCTGATGTACGCCGCCATCGACTTCTGTGCGCTCCACGTGAACTCCGGCATCGTAATCCAAATCTGGAAGGGCGTCCTGCGGACGTATACGAGCGACGGAACGCCGAACTTTCCGGTGGCCTGCTCCGATGGATTCTTCCAGATTATGAACCAGTACCCGGAGCGGCAGGCGAGCCGGATGTGCTGGAAGCAATACAACGATGGCGTCTACTGTCCGTTCGCCACGCAGGGGAGCTTGCAGACGTCGGGCGAATCGACGGCTGGCGTGGCCTTCCAATACAACAACAGCAGCGGTGCCACGGTTTCGGGCGGCGACCCAAACTCGTGCGATTACTATCTGGAATCGGCCAACGGATGCCAAGCGCACGGGATGACGCCTTACTTCGGCGGGCAGCAGGCCGACCCGCAGGGCGTGACGATCAAGGATGACTCGACGGGCTTCATCGGCTTTGGGCGTAATGTGGTCACCGCCACTTCGATCATCTCGGAAACGATCTGGGGCCTCGCGTTGCCGGAGATCTGGTGCAACTCCGGAGGGAACCCGCTCTACGCGTTCATGGCCACGGCGTTGATGGTCGCGTACCGTGACGAATCCACCTATGCCGATTCGCTGGGCATCCTGGGCGCCGGGCCGCTGGGCGGCTTTACGCAGTCGGCGGTGGTCGCGACCGCCGATGGCTTCCGGTACGTGGTGGCGCCCATGGTTGACGGCTACACGTGGCAAGGATTCAAGGTCAACGGCAACTTGAACATCACGAAGAACCAGCCCGGCATGGGTCTGCGGCAGGTGGCCGGCAACGATCCGGTGAACCCGACCACGGATTACTTTTCACTGGGCGCGGGCACACCGCAAGTGTGGGAGCCGAACAATTACGCCGCCGGGATTGCGCTGTGCGAACTGCGCATCACGAAGTCGAGCACGATCCAGCCTTCCACGCCCGACCAGCACCAGATGACGATTCCCATCGACTACGGGCTGACGGGTTACGCATGGGACCACAACGGAAACCGCACGTCGGTGATGGGCCTCGTGAACCCCTTCTGGGTCGTCATCAACATGCTGATGCGCGCGTGCAACCTCGCGCACTGTATCCCCCCACCCATCAACCCGCAGTCCATCGTGGTCACGCTGCCGCCGAGTTCCTTCTTCAGCTTTGCCGGATCGACAGTTGGGACCTTCGTCGGTATCGGGCTTCTCGTCGCCGGCTACGCGCTTTTCGATCCGGAAGCGCTGATCGCCGGGCTCGTCATGCTCATCGGCAGCGCGTTCGTCGGGAACGAATTCAGCGTTCCGATGAGCAACGCGGCAAATCAGGCCGCGACGCTGCTGCAGCAGAACCTTTCCGCCTGGCAGGCGCTGGCGCCCGTCTACCAGACCACCACGAACCAGGCGCTGTTCATCGCCAACTTCAACACGGTCTGGAACGCCTACGTGCAGGCCTGCGTCGTGATCGCCGGGCCGAACCCGACCGGCAACGCGGAATTGGCGCTTATCGCCTCGGTTCAGGACCGGATGCCTGTTGGCATGACATCGACGGTCGGCAGCATCACGTTCCACGGGGACGGCAAATACGATTGGTTCGCGTACTACCTTACTCCGATCCAGAATAGCCCGCTGCCCGGCAACACCCTGCCCGCAATCGATAACCCGGCGGCGCAGCTACAGATGTTCGTCCTCTCGTCTCTCACGAACGCCGCCGGGACGGGCGCGGCCGACCTCGCGGCGCTGCAGGTCGCGCCCGTCCTGGGTGGTGGCGGGACCACTTATGCCGTCACATCGGCGGGAGAACTTGTCGGCGTAAGCCCCATGGTGGTCGTGGACACAAGCGGGAACGCGACATTCCAGTACACCAATTCTTCCGGAAATCTGGTAACTGTGCCGATCTCGCTCGCGCTTACGAACGGATGGGTGAGCGCGACTAGCGGAACGACCGAAACCCAGTTCCAGTTTCAGGGCACCATCGGGAGCCAGAAGCCGTTCCGCGATTGGGTGACGGAGGTCCTCAACTGCTGCCTGGGCTTCTACACCTGGGAATTCGGGGCGCTCAAGCTCGGCATCCGGGTCAACGCCAGCGCGGTCGACGCTTATACTGTCGCGAACCGGCTGTATCAGAGCCTTAAGCTCACGCCCGTCACCGCGGCGTTCGAGCACCTCGTGATCAGCTATGCCGATGTCGCATATCAGTTCCAAGCCAACACCGCCGAGTACTGCGACAAGAGCCACGCCGCCTACTATGGCCGGCAGGGAGCGCCGCTCACGAGCCAGATGCACTCTGTCGGCATCTCGACGTTGAGCCAGGCGCTGCGCGTTGCCGCCACCAGGACGCGCGAGGAGGTTGGCGGCGTTACCCCGATGGAGTGGCGTAACGCGCGAACGGCTTCCTGGCTGACGACGCTCCTGGGCCTCGGAAATGAGGTCGGGCAGGTCGTCTCGATGACCGATCCCGACATTCCCGGCGCGCGCGGCGTCTGCAATGTAGCGGGAGCCACCGCCACCTGGGTGAGCGGGGACGCATGGACGTATGCCGGCACACCTTCGGGCGATACCGAACTGATCGATAAGGTAATCCTGATCGGCGGCGAGCAGGTGACGATCACCGCCGTCGCGAGCGACGGGTCCACCATCACCACGTCGCCCGCGCCGCCCAGCGGGACCGGGCTCGCGTTCCACGTCATCACGATGTGCTTCCGCATCGAGCGGTGGGCGCTCAAGAAGGACTGGTCGGTCGAGATCCAAGGGCGCACGGTGACCACATCGATGTACGACCTGGTCGTCGGCCCGAAGCCCGTCGACGTCGCGCCTGCGCCACCGCCACCGATCTTCTACCCCATCCCGTTCGGCCCGGCGTGGGCTCCATACCAAATCCAGGCTGCCGCCAACGACGCGCTCTTTCCGGGCGAGTGGACCTTCGATTCGGACCAGGAGTACAGCACCCTCTCGGACGGCAGTCAACAGGCTTTAATGCTGATTACCGGCAAGCTCCCGGTAACGCAGTTCAGCCCTACGGGCGCGGGCGCTCCCGCTATCGGATCTATTGCGCAGTCCTCGACCGGCGGATCGGTTCCCCCCTGCGCAACGCTGTACCTGTCGATCTGCGCGCTCGACGCCAACGGCCTGCCATCGGCGCCCTCGAACATCGCGGTCCTCGGTACCGGCATCCTCGGGACCGACAGCTTCACGCTGAACGATATCACATGGCCGGCGATTACAGGCCTTGCCAGCTTCGTGCTTTTCATCGGCGTCGAGGACGACTTGATTTGCGAGCAGATGACCGGCGAGCTGACGCCGACCGGCGGCGGCACGACGTACGGTCCGGCTTCCATCTCGTTCAACGGCCCGGTGGCTCGCTCCACGTGGGCGTTGCCGACGCCTTACGTGAGCCGGGTGCGGGTGAAGGCGAAACTGCTCGTTCACTCCGGGGTTGCCGGGCTGGCGGTGACCGGCGTCGCGGTCAACATCGTCATCTGCAGCGGCCTTGTCGATCCCGGCGGTACCTTCACTCCGGTAGGCCGCATACTCTCCTGCGTAGGCCGGCCCAACGCGCCGACGCCGTTTGCGAGCTTCAATATCACCGCTTTCGACAACACCACCGGCGCGATGACGCTCGACCGCGACCCGAGCACCATCGTGCTCGTGGGCGACGCGGTGGTGATCCGCAACGTGGGCACGTCGCTCACGGCGAACCCCACTCTCGTTTCCTCGGTCACCGATACCGGATATCAGAACATCGCCAACGGTTACGGTGGCATGACGCCGGGCGCGGAAGTCGGGAATCTTATCCGGATTATCAAGGGCACCGGGCGCAACCAGCCACCCTCCACCATTACCGCGAACACGGCGACCCAGCTAACCTTCCAGCCGCCGCTGCTGATGGACATCACGACCATATGGATCGTCGAAGGCCCCACCTGGGCGTACCAATCAGATTCGAGCGCGGCGGGCAACGCGGTGCCGACGACGCCCGTCACGATTTCGGTCCCGACCCAGAACTTCATCCTGCAGCCCATGCTGATCGCCGGCTTCACCGTCGACGTGAACGGCAACGAATCGCCCGACGATGGAAGCGCTCCGGTCCGCGAAGACTGGATTTACGGCAGCTTGGGGACTGTAACCGTCAGCCAAAGCATGACGCAACTGGCGAGCCACTGCACCGTGCAGTTCGATACCTCGCACGTCACCGGCGCCACGAGCCAGTTAAATGCCGGTATCGCGGCGGGCGCAACAGCGTTGGTGCTGAATTCCAACTACACGGAACCGAACGGTACATACCTCACAGTTGACAGCGAGTCCTTCCTGGTGACGGCGGGCACTGGCACGCCCAACCTCACTGTCGTCCCCGGCCAACTGGGCACGACGCAGGCTTTGCATGCCGCAAATGCGAGCGTCTCCATACCCGGTTGCCTCGTGTTCACGCTCCAGCGGCCCGGGCAGGTGCCCAATCAAAACTTTTACGGCCACAAAAACTCACCCGATATCAATTATGTGAAGGTCATCAGCCCCTCCGGCGCGTACTGGCTGCTCACCGATATGAGCCCTGCGCGCGGCACGCTCTACCTGAAAGCGCCCGCACAATGACGCCGACACCATCGGACTGGATTCAGCTTAACGGGCCCGGCGCGGCCTCGCTGGGCGACGTGGGCGGCGCGCTCGCCGCGAGCGATGCGCTCGGGAACAAGGCCACGTTCTTCTCGGGCTTCGGCAATCCGATCCTGCCGGGCGTCGACAAGGGCACGCGCCACATCATCTCCCAAGCGGCGACGCCATCGGCCCTGTATGCTTTCCTGGCGCAACCACCGGCGGCGGGCTCTTTTACGTTCGACATCCTGCTCAGCCAGGATGGCGGCAACACGTGGAACTCGATCTTAAATAACCCGATCAGCATGACCGCCTCCGGGCCGACCACCTCGAACGACTTCGCGCCCACAAGCGGCTTCGCGATCACCAACCTGCTGCGCCTCGACATCCTCTCGACCGGCGTGGGCCCGGGCTTCGCGACCGGCTTCCAGTGCGTGCTGGCCCTGGCGAGCATCACGCCGCCATCGTTCGACCGCGCCACGATGGCCTTCGGCCTGATCTCATCGCCGCCCCTGGGACGCGACTTTGGCGGCTACTATCTGGTGGTCCGCAATAATCAGCCGAGGGCGATTTACGTCCAGGTCAAGCAGCCGCCCCTCGCGAACGTCACGCTCGACATCCAGGTGCTGCGTCCAGGCGTCTCAACCTGGACATCGATCTTCCCTGCCGGCGGGCAGCCGGTCATCGAGCCGACGATCAGCGGCACCCTCGCGAGTCAGACCTTCGCGCCCGGCCTTTTGTTTGAGCCGGGCGACCTGCTGCGACCCTACATTCTGAGCGGCCCTTCAGGATCCGGCACCGGCACCGGTTACAGCGTGGTTCTTGAAATGGAGACATTGCAATGAGCGTCATCTATAGCGGCCAGACCATTCTCAATACGACCATCGATGGCAGCACGCAAACGAATTTCAATCAAGCGCTGGTGAACGCGCTAATCTCTGCTGGCTGGTCGCTCGTGCAGTCCGGTTCGTCGAACGGTATCTGGCGCGTACGCAGTGCGGCCACTCCGCAGGGCTTGCAGGGCGACCTGTGGCTCTACAACGGCACCGCTACTTCAGGCACGGCCCCCGCCATCCTGGAGGCCGCGAGCATGCTCTCCACGACCAACGTCGGCACCTCCAGCTACCAGAACCAGTCGCCGGTGAGCATCGCTTGTGGTGCGGGCTTCACCTATCAGCTGATCGCCACCGGCTTTTATTTCTACCTCGTTCGCACGACGATTCCGTGTCCCGCGCAGAGCAGCTACTTCTGGTGCGTGCCGTACCTGCCGTCGAATCTCACGGGCCTGATTAGTTCGTTCCTTATCGCGTATGGCTCGACAGGCGGCAATGACACGCTGGGCAGCACCGGGCTTTTTGGCTCCGCCTCCGGGCTCCCGGGAATGAGCGGCTCGTTCAGCTATTTAAACGGAGCGGGCCACACCGGATCGAGCGCGTGGAACCTCTGGGGAATCGTGCAGTTTGCGAGCGGCACTGGAGGCTACACGTCGGTTGCCGCGACCTGGTTCGACGGCTCCGTCGAGTTTTACGAGCCGCGCGTGATGGCATACCAGACCGGATCGACTGGTTCGCAGACGGGCAACCAGCGCGCGTGCGGCTACATGTGGGACGCGCTCGTATTGAATCAGGCCCTGCCGCGTGGCACCACGATCTCGTATGACAGCGGAACGTGGCTCGCCATCTCGGAGAACACCACGCCCAGCTTACTCATCAAGATCGCATAGCCATGCCCCAGGCGTACCTTTACCAGAACGCGAATCTCCTCAGCGTGCTCGCAAGCTCGCTGCAGATCGGGCTCTTCAGCCAAAGTCCTGCGGGCAATGGCGTCGGAGTTGAGCTGAGCGGCGTGAATGCGCCCGGCTACGCGCGTCAGTCAATCACTCTTTCGCCGGTCCTCAACATGTGCGCGTCGAACACCAGCGCGATCTCCTGGACCGCAACCGGCAACTGGGCAACGGCGCTCTTCTTCGGGATCTTCCTCACTTCGACAGGCGACCTGACTTACTGGGGCGCGTTGCCCGGCAGCGGCTTCCTGACCGGACAGGCAGGCAGCACGCCTACGATCCGGGCTGGCGCGCTGCTGGTCGACTGGACGAACCCCGCGATGGGCGCTGCGGCCAACTGGGGCCCGTACGTGGGGATCACTCCCATCGACAACCCTGCAGCGATCTCGTTCATGAACCAGATGGCCTGGGCGACCGACGTCGAGGGCATGCCTAGCATCCCACTGCCGTCCGGCAGCAATGCAATCCCGCGCGACACGGGCCTCGCGTTGTTCTTGAACGCAATGCCAGATCAAACGCTGGGCAGTTATCTGTATTTCAACGTCATCGACGCCACGCGCGGAACGACAGCCGGCTTCACCGTCGCCGGCCCGAATGCCCTGGCTTTCTGAGGAGTAATTCATGGCAAAGAGCTACTATCTTGACAACACCTTTCTCAGTGCGGTCCTCAATGGCGTCGCGTACACGTCACCGACGCAGATCCTGGTTGCACTCTATACTTCGTCGCCTGGTCCTGGCGGCGGCGGGGTTGAAGTCAGCAACGGATCAAGCGGCTACGCGCGCACCGCAGGCACGTTCGCCTCGCCAGCCAATGGGACGATCAGCAACAACGCCTCCGTGACATTCCCGCAGGCTGCCGCGCCCTGGGGCACCATCGTGGCGTTCGCACTGTTCGACCAGCTCGGAAACATGCTGTGGTACGGCAATCTCACGGCATCAAAGACCATCAATACCGGTGACCAGCTCACGTTCGCCACCGGTGGCTTGACGGTTACGGAGACTTAAAAACTCATGAAAGCTGCTATTCGCGCACTTACTAAGAAGTACCTTCCCCACCCGGTTACGGGCGAGCCCGCGCTTCACGTCGCGGCGGAGGTTGATTTCCTGGACGACTCTGGCAAGACCGTCCACTCGCAGCAGTACGCCCATCTACCCGAGAACACGCGCCCGGAGTATTACCAGGAGCAGGCCGATGTCATGCAGAACGACCTCGAGCTCACCGCGCAGTGGGCCAAGGAAGCCGAGAAGAAGGCAGCAGACGAAAACACCGCAAACGATGCAATTGCTGCGATCGGCCAACACTACAACTTGAACTTTCACGAGGAGGTACCGATCAATGACGTTAAAAACTAAAATGCGGCTCAATGGCTGGACGGAAATTGCCGTCCTGGACGCCAATGGGCGCCGCAAACGATTGTGGGCCGAGAACGCCCTTGGCCGGTACATCCGTCGCCATCTCGGGATGGATCTCAAGGGCTGGTTCCTGTTGGGGAACTGGACCGATCGGCTGGTGCGCGCGAACACCATCACGAACGTAGGACACGCCGCCGGAAACGGCCGCATCTCGAACCAAGGCTCCTATAACGCCATGGTCAATCTGGCGATCGGGATCGGTACCCAAGGCACCCCCGCGACCGCGACCGCCCTGGCATCCGAAATCACCACCGGCGGTGGTTCACGCGGCGCCGCGACCGCTTCGCAGGTGACCACCACCGTCACCAACGACACGACGCAGCTTGTGAAGACGTGGACCTTTACCTCTTCGTTTGCCGTCACCGAGGAGTGCATCATCGACAACGCATCGTCGGGCGGCAACATGATGGCGTACCAGTCGTTCTCCGCTGTCAACGTGGTTTCGACCGATCAGCTTACCGTCACGCATAAATATCAGACGTAGGAGCCACTGAATGGCCATCACCTACGAGAGTGGCAACGTCGGGGACAACGCCACCGACGCCAATGCCACGTCGATGAATATTACGATTGGCGGCACGCTCACCAGTTCTGATGTCTTCTTTGCAGTTCTCACAGGCTGGTCGACCGGCAGCGATTTTACCAGCATCACCCAAACGAACGTCACGTGGACGTACCTCACGGATTGGGTCAACTCGACCAACAACTGCGAGATAGAGCTGTGGGTGGGGTTCGCCACAGGCACTCCGGGCACCACCATTACTGTGCATAACAACGTTTCGTGTTTTCTGGTGGGCACAATATCGCGCTGGCAGGGTTTCGTGAGTCAGCCGAACATGATACGCGGGGTATACACCGGAGTCGGGAATCTACCAAGCAGTTTTCCGGAAAACACGAATCAAACTGTCGTTACCGGAATCAGTTGCAACGCCGGCGATGCCCTTTTGGCGTGCCTCTGGTGGGATTATTCCGCCCCCATGGCCAGCAGCTTGTCCTCCGCTTTGGGCGGGACTTATTATTCGCAGACGTTCGTAGGGTGGTCTCCATCTGGCCAAACCGATCAAGGGTGGGCGGCAGAAGTCGCCACCTCCGCAGTTTCTAATTTCAGTATCCGGATGGAAGACATCAACGGAGCGATTACAGGATCGCCGCCTTATTTTGGAATAGTATTCATTCTCAAAGGCTCTCTCGGCGGCGATTCCTATAACCAAACTTTCTCCGACCCCCTACCGATCACGGAGACCATTGCGAAGAGTACCGCGCGAAGCAGTCTCTCCGACCCCTTTACCAGCGTCTTTTCCGATACCTTCGTCCAGCATCGCGTACTGCCGGGCGAATCTTTTACCGAAACATTTTCCTTTCAGGATTTGGGAATCGTAAGGAATCCTGCCAAGCTGCCGAAAGATCCGTTTACCATCACGGAATCGTTCCTGGCAACGCAGACGATCAACGCTAAGGCATTTTCAGATCCATTCATACTGGTTGAGAGCATTTCGAAGGCGATCAGTCGCTCCACGTTTTTGGACGCCTACACCATGGTGGAGTCGTTCACGAGTTCGTTGAACGCGCCGGCGGTTGGGGCCATCTCCATCGTGCAGGGGTGGACGTCTGGCGGTTCCGGCATTGCCAGCGGATCTGGCTTCACGATCCCCGCGATGTCTCCCGGTCAAACCCTCATCATTTTCGCCGCAGCTAACAGCGCGAATGGGTTCCAGAGCGGCTACCCCACCTGCACGAACATGACGTTTTACGCCGGCCCAGTTTCTACCTCCGAAAGCGGCCTGTACCACGCGTGGGTCACCGCAGGGCAACCCACAGGTACGACCGGAACTTCCGTCACGTTCAATTTCGGAAGCCAAGTCGATTTCGTGCTTCAGTTCTTGATTATTTCCGGCGCGGCTACCGGAAACCCGTTCGATTCGGTTACCTCTTTCAATTACTCCAGCAGCGCCGTAGGCACCGCCAGCGTGAGTGCCGCGCAGCCAACCAATGCCAACGAACTGGAAATGTTCATCGTAGCCAGTGCCACGACGGCTTCCACGGTTGGTCTGATGTGGGGTAACGGCGGCCATGTTGCGTTCAACGGGCAGAGCATGAATTTTTGCGGGATCATGGACTACACCATCAATTCCGGCAATCCCGGCTCCCATACCGATAGTTTCACGTACACGCCCACATCCTCCTTTATAGGCCTTGTCGCCTACGTCATGCCGACGGTCACCCCCTTTCACGTTCCGCTAGCTCTCTCCGACCAATTTTCTGTCTCTGATCAAGTGGCGAAAACGACCGCGCGCTCCTTCGCGGGCGAGACCGGGATCTATTCCGTTTTCGCGGACGTTTTTGCAAAGAACCACGGGCACGTTTCCCCCACACTGTCCGATTCATTCACCAGCGTGTTTGCCGATGTGTTTTCTAAAAAGCCTGGCAAGCTGCCGGTCGATCCGTTCGCTGTGGTGGAATCTTTCAGCCCGGCGCACACCCACGCGCCGGGTTCTTTCTCGGACCCCTTCACGTTGCTGGACACAATCCAGAAAGCAACTGCCCGCGGCGTCGTCGCCGATCAGTTCTCTTTGCTGGAACCAACGTTCAGCACGACGCATGGATATTTTCCGCCCGCACCCACGGACACGTTCTCCCTGGCGGATGTCTTCGCCACGTTGCAACTCCATTTCTTGAATGAGTCGGACACATTCGCCCTCTCGGACATTTCCAGCCTGACTCACAACCAGACACCGAACTTTTCCGACACGATCAACCTCTCGGATATCTTCGGCAAATCGCACGCGCAATTCGCTTCCCTGGCGGACGCGCTCAACCTGCTGGAGACTATCAGCACGGTCCGCGCTTACCACGAGAGCTTCCTTGATACGATCACGATCCTGGAGGCCTTCTTCAAGACCACTGGCGGGGGCGGTGTCCTACTGGTCTACGCCACCGGCGCGCTCCTGGGCTCCTCGGCCGCCTCTGCTTTTCTTGCGGCCTGGGTGCACGCCGCCGCGACCGGCCACGGCTATGCGGCGGCGAGAGTCAGCATCTCGTTCCTGATCGCGGCTATGCTCAAGGGTGCGAGTCTGCTCGCCGGGCTCGCCGCGCAGGAATTCACGGACACCGGCGCGGCCTCCGGCGGCTCCACTGCCACCGGCGTCGAGGGTGCGCATCTGGTGGTGGTCAGCGGCTCGACCGAGGGCGGCAGCAGCAGCACCTCAGCCTCAGAGCTCTCGACCGCAACGACAGGCGAGGCCGACGGTCTATCGCCAGAGCTGGACTGCGATACGCAGTGCGTCTATCTGGGCGAGGGCGTCACGACGCCGGAGGTCCCTGGGTCCGCGGTAGCCGTGGCCACCTACGCAATGCTGCGCCTCGTGGCCGCGCTGCGCGGGTCGAGCCTCGCCCGGGCCCAGGTGTTCTCGCCCATCGTCGCAACCGGCTCGTGCGAGGGCGGCAGCGCTGCGGCGTACGTGAGCCTCGCGATCTACGATGCCGAATCGGTCGAGGGCGATTCGCAGGCCAGCGGGCTAGCGGGTGCGACCGTCCACCTGATCGGCTCGTGCTCTCCGATCATGGCATCGGGGGCGGTCGGCACCGCGAACTACGGGCCAGGGCAGCTCGCTGGCAGCCTTGTGGGGCGCGGCAGGGCGACCGCTGCGGCATCGATGTAGCGTCCGGCCGGAAGCAGTCGATAAATCCTGCAGGAGGACAGATGTCCGAGGATACCGACCGCCAGGCCCGGCTGGCCCAGATCGCACAGATCGCGGTTGCGCTGGAGGAGGCTACCGGCTGCCCGGCGCCGATGATGGTCGCGCAATGGGCAGTCGAGTCGCGCTGGGGAGCGAAACCGTGCGGCAATGCAAATTATTTTGGGATGAAGGCGAACCCGCGCGACCCGCAGTCATGCCAGGACCCCACTGTCGAGGTCGTCGAGGGCAAGCCGGAGGACGAGACGCTGGCGTTCGCCGACTACGGTTCCATCCAAGCGTCGGCGGCCGACTATGCCGCGCTGATCACCACGGCCGACCCGTACAAGGCCGCGTGGGCGCAATACCTGCAGGACCACAACCTCGACGAATTGATCTGTGCGGTGGCTGCGAAATACGCCACCGACCCCGGCTACGCCACGCTGGTGACGCTGATCGCCCACCAGCAGAACGTGACGCGCGCCATCGCCGCCGCGCGCCAGAAAGGTCCCAATGCCTGACCGGGAGACCCCAACGCCGTCCGCGGCTACCGGCGGGACGCCGCCCTACGAACCGGGCCGCCTGTACCCACTCTGGACGCCGGACCCGCCGCCGTTCCTCAACCGCCTGAAACTCGCGCTCACTTGCGCCCTGTTGGCCGCCGTAACCGGTCTGGTAGTCCAAGCCACCTTCCTGCTCCACGCCGCCACAAAGGCCACCCGTGCGCTACCCGTGGCCATTTCTCGGGACCTGCGGGACGGAGGTGCGGGCTTGGCCGCCCAGGTCGCCGCGCTGCGTCAGGAGCTCTCCTCCCAAATCACGTTAACCCGCCAGGACCTCCTGGGCCGGACGGAGCGGCAGGTAGCCGCGTTGCGCCAGGACGTCATGGGCCAGGTCACCGCCATCCGGACCGCTGCGCTGGCTGAGGTAGGCGCCATCCGGACCACCGCGGATCGGCGCGTGGGTGACACGCTCGAGCGCGTGGACGGCGCGCTGGGGGAGGTCGAGGAGCTGCGCGGCGACCTCCAGCCGGTCGTGACGCACGCCGCCAGATTCACCAAGCAGGTCGATGACGCCGCCCCACTGTTCCTCGACTGCGAGTACAACCCGGACTGCTTCTTCAACCGCTACGTCGGGGCGTCCAAGAGCATCGAGCGGGCCGCGGGCAACTTCGCCCAGGTGTCACTCGACTTCCGGAACGCTCTGCCGACCGGCATCGCGACGTGGCAGGGCATAGGCACCAACGTGGCCGGCATTACCGGAAACATCAACCAGCTTACGAAGCCGCGTTGGTACGATCGGCTGCTCGGCTACGGGCTCAATGGTGTGATCATTTACCGCAATCTGAACCCGGTAACCAGCGTGGCCGTAAAGGGCGCGCAACTGATCGCCTCGCACCCATAAGACGAACCCAATGAAACTGATTACGAGCATCATCGCACTGCTGCTGACGGCGTTCGCGGCGGGCCCGCCCGACCAGTTTTCGCAAAGCTCGCCCTCCCCCTGCGCCGCACACGATATGTTTTGGGGCCACGTCTACAACGCGACGCGGCTGACCTTCCAGGCGCCGTGCGTGCGCGTGACAGGCGTAATCGCCGACGCCACCGCCGGCAAGGAGAAGGACGGCCTCCGGCACGAGGAGGACGGCGACTCGCACGGCTGGCTGCGCCTCGATTCGGGCCAGGACAAGTATTTAAACGATGGCAACCGCACCCACGAGGGCGGCAATCCGGTGTTCGAAGTTGTCTGCCTGTTCCCGGTGAAGCAGCCGGATGCAGTGGCCGCGTGCAAGGACTATCACAGCCCGCTCATCGTGCCGCCAGTCGGGTCGCACGTCGCGATGGTCGGCACCTGGGTGCTCGACGACAACCACGAACACTGGCTCGAGATCCATCCGGTTTTTCAGATCGAGACGTTGAAGTAACGAGGCAATCTACCATGAAACTCTTGAAGGCTTTTTCCGCGATCCTCCTGGCGTGCTGCGCGACCGCGCAGACCACCACGCCTGTGGCGTCCGCTACGACGCCAACCGTCACATTCCCCGCTATCCCGCTTCCGACCTCGGTCGCGGCATTCGGAGAGTTCAACCAGCTCGGCAGTCCGCGATTCACGATGGGCATCTCGGCCATTTACCCGGTGTCCGGATCGACCGGCATCTACGGCACCACTACCGCCGATATCCTGCCGAAGCTGGCGGTCGATCCGACTACCGGCAGGAAGTTCTACGCCATCTCGTCGTCGGTGCGCCAGGGCTTCCACAAAGACCTGTTCGACACCGGCCACGCGAGCTTCCTGATCGGCGCAGACGTTGGACCCAGCTTCAATCAGGCGCAGCCGTCCGGCATCAACGTGAACTTCTCCTCGTCATTCGTGGCGACAGCAATTTATCAGATCACGCCGGCATTCAGCTTCCTGCTGCCGGTGCGGATGCTGTATATCACCGGCATCGGCTGGAACCCGGTGGTCGAGGCGGGCGTGGTCATCAACCTGAAGAATCTGCCGAAGGCGAAAAAGTGATGGCCGCCCCGTCAACACCACCTTCCTGCGTGGAAAAGGCGCCGATTGCCGGTTTCATCGAGCGCGAGGCGGGCCACGTGGTGATCAGCCTCGTGCTGATCTGCATGGGTGCTGCGCTGTGGTCCCTCAAGGTTCCCAAGGCCGAGGATCTCATCCCTTTCGCTACCGGCGTGCTCGCCAGGAGCATGATCGGCCGGCAGTACAAACCGCAGCAATAAATCAGCCTGCCGGTGGAGAGTTGGTTCTTCCTCGGGCCGGAACCCGTCAGTTCTCCATGTCGGCGACTTTTAGTTCGCTTGGGATTGGCTCAGAGCGGCTAACGGGGAGGAGTGCGTTCTTCGGCAATACAAAATGAGGCGGGGTTTTGCAACTTTGTCAACGTATACGCCCCCTGCGGCGTCTAACATACGAAGTTTTTGTCGGCGTGAGCATATGGGCTGGGAGGAGGTAAATAGTGTGATGCGAATCGTGCGTACGCTCATAATAGTGAGCTTGATCGCGTGTTCTCTCAGCTCCCAAACGCCTGCACCGCGACCAACATTCGAAGTTGCGTCGATCAAGATCAAGGCAACATCCGACGGAGGCCCCGCGGACATGGTGCCGCGGCGCTCAGGCAACAGGGTCTCGATGCACAACATTACACTGGAGCTGGTAATCCCCTATGCGTATCACGTCCCTCGAGGCTACCCCTTGGAAGGCGATCTGGATGCCCCGGATGACTGGAAATGGTTTGACATCGAAGCCGTAGCACCAGGGTCGCCCACTGACGACCAAATACGTGTGATGTTTCAATCGCTCTTGGAGGATCGCTTCAAGCTCAGGGTCCACCACGAGACGCAGCAGCGCGAGGTTTACGCACTAGTCCCAGGGAAAAGAAAGCCGAAGCTGAAGGAGTGGCAACTGGGCGAAAAGCCACTCAGCGTCAGAGACAGGCCGGTTCCCGAGGGCACCATGGGCAACTTCTCAAGCCGGGAGGAACCTTATCACGTCGCCGGCCGGAAAGTGCCGATGACGAAGCTAGCGTCCTACTTAAGGCTTATGCTTCGGACGCTCGTCATCGATAAAACGGGGCTTTCAGGCGATTTCGACCTCGAACTCGTTTGGGGATCTCAGGGGGAAGAGCGGCCCAGCGGCCCTCCGGACCCCGCTGAAGTGGCAGCCGCGCTTCAGGCGCAAATTGGGCTGGGGCTTGTGAGGTCCAAGGAACCGATCGATGTTCTGGTGGTGGATCGCTTCGAGAAACCGTCGGCCAAATAGCTGGGGGTGGTCACGATTGTGAAGTGAATGTTCGGGGCCGCCGTGCCGGCCAAGGTCCGAAACGACTACGGGGCCAAGTGAGCAGGTCAAGCCACGATAACGCCGTCTATCACTCGGAACATGTTCTTCTCGCAAAAGAAATTACGGCTTGCGCAGCCTCATAAAAAAGCTCTTGCCGCCACCCTCGTCCTTGACCTCGTCGATCTGAAACCCCGCATGGGCGGCAAGCCCAGAGTAATACGGAACATCCAGGGCCCTCCCAAATTTCAGGATGGAATAGCCGTAGACGATGGTCTCGTTGGGCAGGTGTGTCCGCAACCAAGCTGTATATGATTCCTTTGTGGAACCAGGGGTGGCGGCGGGCACCACTGAGTCCCAAATCAACCAGGTGCCGCCCGGCTGCAACACTCGAAACACTTCAGAGAACACTTTCTCATGAATGTCCGGCTTCATGAACAGCAGCGAGTAGTACGCTGTCACCGTCGGGAAACTGCTATCCAGGAACTTCAGGTCGGACGCATCCATCACAATCTTCAGAAAATCTGACGGAGCTTCCTTAAGTTCGCGCGGAGAGATGTCGATGGCCACTACCTGCTTGGGCTTGATCCGTCCGATAGTGCCCCGGCAGCCGCCTCCGATGTCCAGGATGTAGCCCCTGTCGGGAAGGCCCTGGACGACGATGTCTTGGCGCTCAGACAGGTGTTCATCCCGATTGGGTGCCGGGGTGGTCTGAGCGGGAGCGAGAAGCGTAACGGCGGCGAGGGCAAGCGGAATGCGGAACCAGTTCATATACTGCTCAACACCGCCGAGCCAACTTTTGTGACAGGCGGCACGCCACTTGGGGATTGCCCCAGTGGCGCGGATCGGTCGAATTCGGTTTCGATGAATCCGTCTTTTGTCTACGAAGGCGTTCCCCTGTCTCGTGCTCGCATCGAATCGGGCCCGAACGGCGGTCGAATGAAACCTGAGCCGTCCGACATCGTTGCGGGGAAAGGTTAGGGTGGAGGATACTGTGTGTCGAGGGGCTCCGTGATGATCGTTATGCATAAAAGCCTTTGGTCTGCCGCCACGCTCGCCGCCGGGTGCCTTTTCGCGCAGTCCGCTGACCGGCCGAAATTCGAAGTGGCTTCCGTTAAGCTGGCGGCGGACCAGAGGGTGATGTTCGTCCGCCCGATGCCGGGCGGACGCCTGACGGCCAACGCTCCGGTGAAGCTCCTGGCGATGAACGCATACGGCCTGCAACGCTCGGAGATTGCGGGTGGCCCCGACTGGATCAATGACGATCGGTATGACATCGACGCGAAGGCCGGGGACGACGCCGACCGCGCGCGATTGATGCAGATGCTGCAAAACCTGCTGGAGGACCGCTTTCAGATGAGAGTTCACCGCGAGTCTCGCGAAACCCCGGTGTATCTGCTGAGTGTCGGCAAAAATGGTCCCAAGCTGGCCCGGTCCGGGGATGGCGGATGCCCGGCGGCCGATACACCCGTGGCTACTGGCCGGGCTGGCGCTACGGAGCGCCCCTGCGGACAGATCCGGATCTCGTCGTCCGCTGCGGGCGTTCGCATGGAGGGCGACCGGGTGCCCGTTTCCGAGCTGCTCCGGGTCCTCGCCGTCGCGCTGAATCAGCCCGTACTCGACAAGACGGCCCTATCAGGCGTATTCGACGTCCGGCTCCAATTCAAAGACGAGCCTCCGGGAGCACCTCCGTCGGACTCCTCCGGCCCGTCCGTATTCGACGCGGTGAAGGAACAGCTCGGCCTCAAGCTGGAATCCGGCAAAGGGCCCGTGGAATTCCTTGTCATCGACCACGTCGAGCGCCCCACTGCCAACTGAAAGGCCAAGGGGCCAAGCGTTCCCCTTTTTGGGTTGGGAATGATGGGTTGGGTTCGCGTCCATTACCCAAATTTATGGTGGGGCTGAACGCCATTAATGGACGAGAAACGCCGTTTGCCCAGTGTAGGCATCCGAAGCAGCCTCGCCCTCAGTTCTCCGTCGGCCTCTCTACCCGGTCCACTACCAGTACCTGGACGGGGCCCCTAGTTCTCTTCAGCTTCAGTCCCAGGTCTTGCTCCACAGCCGTTACCAGATCCGGCACCGGTGTCGTCACGGTAATATCCCGCGCAAAAGGCACATCGAATTCATACCATCCGCCCGCGAGGCCCGTAAGATTCCGCACTGGCGATTCCAGCCGCGCGCTCAGGGCCCACACCAAGTCCTCGATAGACCCGGGTCCCACCAGTCGAGACACGCCCGGCTCGCGCTCTGCCAATCTTCGATTCCATGCGCCTTTCCGATTCGGATCCCCAGGCTTCAGCTTCGGCCCGTTTTTCGCAACCGTCAGATCGTACGCCAGCAGTTCGCGGCTCTCCCAGTGGTACTTCAGTTTGAACCGCTCCTCCAGTAGCGCCTGGAACATCAATCGCAGATCGTCGTCGCGGGGCGGCCCAGGCGCCATCGCATCGATGTCATAAACCTCCCATCCGTCCGGCATCTGGAGGTTCCCGGCGAGTTGATAGGAGGTCGTCATCGCTCCGCCCGCTAGATGGTACGCATAGATGACCGCCGTCGCCACACGGATGTTGTGCATCTCGACCCGGCTGCCCGATACCCGTGGGTTCGGATCCGCAGGGCCGTTACCCGTGCTTCGCTTTACCGACGCCACCTCGAACGTAGGACGCTTCCCTTGTCCCATTGCGCCCCAGGCGACCGCCATCGCCAAAAGCACCCGCACAATCCTCATACCTCCATGACTCATCGCAGACCGAAAACGTGCATACGCACTCCCGTTAAGACTATCGCAAAGTGCGTTCCCTGAGTGAGCCAAGAGATGACGTGCCGCGTTGTGGACGAAGAGTGGGGTGCGAGTTGCGCGGCACTCCGGCCGCTTACGCCTCTGCACTCGCCACCAATAGGTCTTCAACGCCCATCCACCTGATCGCCGCGAGGATTCGGTCATCGTGTCGACATTGGTGGATTTCCCCGCCCAACCAGTCCGCGATTCTGACAATATCCAAATTCAGCCGATCAACATAGCAGCTCCAGACGGCTTTTTGCGGGTCAAACCGGAAAGGCGGATCGACGCCTGTCATGGCGTATTCCGCGAGAGCAGAAGGGAGAGGCAGTAGATAAGCCACCACTCGCCCCCCAGGACACGCCATATGCGTCAGGTTGTTTCGAAATAGCTTCCACACTTCAGCGGCTTCCTTCTTGCCCAATCCCAAATTGACCACGCCGGTCATTCCCGCAATCAACTTGGCGAATGCTACCTCCTCATTGCATTCGCCAATTCGAGGTGTTTTCCAACTCTCCTTCAGGGCCTTTTTCAGTTCCGTTTTCGCGACCGGAATGAGCTGAAGAAGTTCATCTTTGGCCTTTCTAGCGTCGTCGATATCTGACTCCGTCGTGAAGCTGTTGGGGTCCGCGAGATGGAGATATACCTTAGCGAGGAAGCCAAGCAGATTCATCTGGCCGGTAAGCATCAGAAAGTTGCCACCGCCCATCGGCTCGGTCGACGTTTTACCGGGCTCGACAAACGTACCTAGCTTATCGTGTCGCGTGCGAAAAAATGTGTGGCAATCGTTTCTAATCCATTCCGCGCGCTGCCACACCTCACGCGCCAGAACTTCCTTTGCAGTCGGCATTTGCCGCCACGAGGTTATATTGTCCCATGGCCCTTACCGTACATGCAGTTCCCGTCATCCGCTAATTACGGCCGTGAAGCGGCTATCGTTTTTTTGAGAGCCTCACCAGACCGCCCGAGGATGTTATCCCGTCCGCCACCGGCGTGGCCAGGAGCATGATCAGGAGGCAGTCCAAACCGCGCAGCAGTAGCATCCCCACCGCAAACCAGCGCCTACCCACGCCGCGCATGGACACGTGCGCGCGCGGGCCACTATTCCTGTCCGTTTTGGACTTGTACCCCGCACCTTAAGTGCATGAAATCGCGCGGCTAATTTCCAAATCCCTATGTCATACTGCAAAGTCTGAAATACCCGCAGCAACATGAATACGGGAAATCCGCGTCCGCAACACCATTGCATTGTGGCGGATGCGAGCAAGTGCCTGAGATTTGCTGTAGTCCAATCCGCGCTTCGCTGGAAATCGGATTTGGAGCGTTAAGAGTCGGTTACAGACGAACTTGCTACATTCAATTTGCGCGCGAATCGGAATGGGCGTAGAGTCCTTTTTGTGGTCCCAAGAACGCGCCGGAAATCGAGGTCGCAAAGGGCGTTCTTGGAAGCGGAAACTACAAGTCGTTTGTAGCGCCACAGGCCAAGGAGACGAGCCAGGGTCGTCCTCCAAAGCCAAATACACGAAGAATGTGAACGCGCCCGAAGTGTGTGCGCGTGACCCCGTAATCGACCGGAGATAAGCCATGCCGACGAAGTACAGGAAAACTGCGTCCGAAAGGAAGCCCAAGAAGAAAAAGCGGGGCCGGTATCCCGAATTGCGATTGGCTGCCGAGATTGCAGGCGTTTCCCATTGGACGGTTTACAAGGTCCTGGACGGCAGCACGCAGTCGCAGAAGGTCAAGCTCGCGCTCGAAATGGCCCGCGCCCAGTTGCGCGCGAAGAAGCGTGAAGAATTGAGGGCCGCGCGTAAGGAATTGCGCCGGCTGAAAACCGAGCAGAAAAAGCTCCAGCAGGTGTTGGAGAGCGGGCGGGCGGCGTGAGCTCATCCCGCATCAGCATCGAGGCCGGAGAAATCCGCGTGCAGCCGTCATTCGCCGACATGGTCTTGGTGAAGCGGCTGGGCGGAAAGTTCCGGGGATCGGCCTGGCGGTGGCGGGCCACTTCAGCGAACGCGCGCATGCTTCGCCGCAAACTTCGCGCGGTCGAGGCCACCGCGGAATTCGAGGCGCTGGCCGGTGCGGTAGCGGCGGCGGTTGAGAACCATTTCGCGGCCACGCCGCCCGCCCAAGTGGTGGCAAACGCCGAGACGCTGCTCCAGCCGACACCGGTGGTGGCGCTTGTGGTGGAAGAAGAACCGCCGCTGGTCATACCGGGCCTGCGGACGCGGCCCTGGCGGCATCAAGTGGCGGCTTTCCGGTTTTGCATGAAGAAGTTCGAGGCCGGCTTTCACGGCATTCTCCTCGCGATGATCATGGGCACGGGCAAGTCGCTAGTGGCTTGCATGCTGGTCCTGGCGTTGGCCGCAAAGAAAGTTCTGATCATCTGCCCGTTGCGGGTGGTGCCGGTGTGGGCGACCCAGTTCGCGCGCCACGTGGAGGCGCCGGTCGTGATCGTCACGCTCGACGAGGACGCCGGCACGGTGGCGCAGAAGGCGCAGTACGCAGAGGAGAAGCTGAAGCTGGCGCAGGCACGGGGCGTTCCGTTCGTGTGCGTCATCAATTACGACTCGATGTGGCGGGAGCCGTTCTGCGAGTGGGCGGAGAAGAATTTGTGGGACCTTATCGTCCCCGACGAAATCCACCGCGCGAAATCGCCGAGTGGAAAGGCCTCGCTCGAACTGAAACGTCTGCGTGCAAAGGCGCGTTATCGGGTGGGCTTGAGCGGGACGCCCATGCCGCACGGACCGATGGACGTGTTCGCGCCGTTCCGGTTCCTGGACGTCCGGATTTTCGGGCCGGCGTTCAGCGCATTCCGGCAGAAGTACGCCGTGATGGGCGGCTACCAGCGCAAGCAGATTACCGGGTTCCAGAACCTCGATGAGCTCGAAAAGCTGATGGCCATGGTCACGTTCCGGGTGGGTAAGGAGGTTCTGGAGTTGCCCTCCGAGACCAGTGTGACTTACACCTGCGAACTCACCGGCGAAGCCGCCAGGATCTATAAGGATCTGGACGAGGACTTTATCGCGCACGTGAAGGACGGGACCATCACGGCGGCGAACGCGATGGTGAAGTTACTCCGGCTGCAGCAGGTCACCGGCGGCTGCGTGCCGACCGACGACGCCGTGGTGCACCGCGTCGATTCCGCCAAACTCAAGCTGCTGGCCGACACGCTGGAGGATATCGGATCGGACGAGCCGGTGGTGGTGTTCGGGCGGTTCCACGCCGACCTGGATGCGATCCACGAGGCGTGCGTCCAGGTGGGCGCGGCCAACGAGACGGCTTTGAAGTCGCTTGAGCTCTCCGGCCGCCGGGACGAGATCGCGCGGTGGCAGGCCGGCGAGGCGCAGGTCCTGGCGGTGCAGATCGACTCCGGCGGCGAGGGCGTGGATTTGACGCGCGCCCGCTATTCGATTTTCTATTCCACGGGTTTCAAGCTGGGCAAGTACGAGCAGGCGAAGGCGCGCACGCACCGGCCAGGGCAGGAGAAGCCCGTCACCCACATCCACCTCGTTGCCAAGGGAACGGTGGACGTGAAGATTATGCGGGCGCTCGAAAAGCGCGCCGAGGTAGTCGAAGCAATTCTCTCGGAAATCAAGAACTAAAGGACAGATCGGTTATGAACATGGAACCGCTCAGGGAATTTGTGTCCCTGGAGAAGAAGAAGAAGGATCTCGACGCCGAACTGAAGGCGGCGAACCAGCGGCTCGACGAACTGGAGCAGATCATTATTCCCCTCTTCATCGAGGACGGCGTGCCGTCGATGGCCGTCGAGGCCGACGGTATGACGCGCACGTTGTCTATCTACCAGGACGTGTATGCCAGCCCAATCAACGACCGTGGCGAGGTGGTGGGCGCTCTCAAGGAGTCGGAGTTGGGGCAGTACGTTGCCGAAAACTACAACACCAATTCGCTCACCAGTTACGTGCGGGAGCTCTGGAAGGAATTGAAGGACACAGCCAGGCGGGACGGTCGGATCGTTACCGAAGCCGATCTGCGCGCCGCGCTGCCGTCGGCGCTGCAGCCGGTTCTGAGAATCTCTCTGCTCCACAAACTGAGCAGCACCAGGAGCAGCAAGACCACCAAGTGAAAGGAGTTTTATGTCGCAGGAGTTAACGAAAAGCAGTCCGGCGCCGGCAGCGTTGCTGGTGACGGAAGAAGAAGCGGCGGCCGTTCGTGAAGCCTTTGCCGTCAACATCGCGTCCGGCAGCATTACGGAGTTCGATCTGCCGCGCATCAGGCCGGTGAATGGCGAGGCGCTCTGGAAGATCCCGACGCTCGAAGGTCACCAGACCGCGCAGTCCATCGAAGGCGTGGTGGTGTTCGCGCGGGACACGCGGGCATATTACCCCGGCAAGGACATCACGAACCAGCCGCCGGATTGCTCGTCGATGGACGGCATCACCGGAATTGCCAAGGCCGGCGTGAACCTGGGCGGCGAATGCCGGAAGTGTCCGATGGCCCAGTGGGAGTCGGCGCCCGATAGCGGCGCGCAGGCCTGCAAGCAGTCGAAGCAGCTTTTCATTCTGCGCGGGTCGTCGATGTTCCTGGAGGTCGTGAGCCTCCCGCCGACGAGCCTCAAGGCCGTCCGGCAGTTCTTCCTGAAGCTGGTCACGCAGGGCGTGCAGTACCACCAGTGCATCCTGCGGATCGACCTGAAGGAATCGACCAACGCCCAGCACCAGAAGTATGGCACGGCGGTTTTGAACTTCGTCCGGAAACTCTCGGCCGAGGAGGTGGCGCGCGCGGTCGAATTCCGCAAGCTGGCGGAATCCATCGCCGAGCGCGTGGATATTAGCCCGACCAACGAGTAGTGCTGGCCGGCGTCGATGGGAGAATCGCATGTTTCCGAAGAGCATTTATGAAATCGATAACGGCGCGACGGTGAACGAGTTCGCCGCCGCGCTGCACGCGCTCAACACCTCGGTCCGCGAAGTCGGCAAGGGTGGCGAGGTCACGTTGACGATCAGCGTCACGCCGGCTTCCAAGGGGAATACCGACGTCGTGATGGTCAAGTCCAAGGTGAAGGCCAAGCTGCCGGAGGCGTCCCGGCGCCAGACGGTCTTCTACCTCGACGACAACAACCAACTCGTCCGTAACGATCCGCAGCAGCAGACGCTTCCCCTGCGGGTTGTGGACATCGAGCAGCCGAAGGAACTGAAGGAGGTCATCTAACCCATGGGAAACGATTATCGGAACACCGACATTCACGAGCCGGGACGGAAGGGCGACACTGAAGCCGCCCTCGCGGCGGGCGTCGCTCTGGCTGGCCCGCAGTCGCCGCTCGCGGTGGATAAGAATTTGGCCGCCTATGCGGTCCTGCCGAAGGGCTATCAACTGGAATCGCTCGAGGCGTTCCTCGAGCGTCCGTTGCGGATCAGGGAGGAAGTCGCCCTGCAGGACGCCGACAGCTTCATCGCATATCTCAACGACTTCAAGGTCCTCGACGTTTCGCGGATCTTTTTCAACGGCGACGAGGAGCAGTTTACGGCGGTGCTCGACTACCACGGGACCGACGAGGCCTCCTGGTGCACCCACAACGCCGGGTTCAAGCCGCGCCGCAGCGAGGAGTTCAAGACGTGGCTGGCCGGCAACCGCAAGCAGATGACCCAGGTCGACTTCGCGCGCTTCCTGGAAGAGAATCTGCCGGACGTGGTCGAACCGAATAGCGCGGAACTCCTCCAGGTGGCGCTCACGTTCGAAGCGAAGCGCTCCGTCGAGTTCTCCTCCGGCGTGCGCCTCGCCAACGGTCAGATTCAGTTCCAGTTCGACGAGACCATCCGCGGCGCCGCCCAGAAGGGCACCATCGAAATCCCCGAGCAGTTCGTGCTGGGCATTTCGATTCATACCAACGGGCCGGCATACCGCATCCCGGTGCGTCTGCGCTGGCGGCTGCAGGAATCGAAGCTGACCTTCTGGTACGAGATGGTCCGGCCGCACAAGTTCATCGAGGACGCGCTGCGCGAGATCCTGGCGCGCGTCGCGCAGGAGACCGGCATCGCGGTACTGGCGGGAGCGCGGACGAAGTAGTTGGGGGAGCCGGTGGCGGGCAATCGCAGATTTACCGACCCGCCGCCGGCATTTGTGGAGCACAGCCAACCGGCAG
>Ga0187855_10000478_pt1 | contig 35226 bp, 34 predicted proteins | sample June2016WEW_8_10_2_FD_132969 | JGI IMG/M metagenome (GOLD analysis project Ga0187855, IMG submission 132969) | Peatland microbial communities from SPRUCE experiment site at the Marcell Experimental Forest, Minnesota, USA - June2016WEW_8_10 | ecosystem: Environmental > Terrestrial > Soil >... | reverse complement strand
GCCGCGAGGCGGGGCCGGAAGGAAGCGTGCAGCAAAGACGCGAGCCGATGAACCAGAAACCGGATATGAGGCCTACGGTGACGGGCGAGCGAGCCAAGGATTGCGAAGCCCCTATCCATCCAGTGCACGGGTGGTAAATCCGGCGGTGGCGCGTCGAAGGCGGTCGAACTTAGCTCGGGAGATCTGCGGCAGGTCAGGGAATCGTGACTGAGGATGAAGCGACTCATTCTGGGAGTGCCGCAGCAGTCAGCAAAGGGCGGGCGTAGTCGGTCATGCAGTCGGCAAGGATATGGAGGCACTCCAAGGCCGAAAGGCGGAGCAACCGATAGGCCAAGCCGGGAAACGATGAGCGAAGGTCCGCACCGTAGCCCGCAAGGGGAGTAAAGGGAAGGGCAAGTAAGCAGCGCGATCTCCGGGACGACAGACGGCAGAAAAGCCAATATTGTTTGGCCATGCGGAGGCCAGTAGAGGCGAAGCCCCGAGGGGCATCCAGGAAGGGACCGAATCGCCTTCTGGCGACGCACTATGCAGAAAGCTTGGCTAGTTCACACCTAGCTCAACCCGCCGAACCGCCGTATGCGGACCCGCATGTACGGTGGTGTGGGCGGGGAGGACGTGTCCCGCTATCCCGATTCGAAACCCCGAACACGCAGAGATCCGCCCTCAGTGCAGGTGAAACAGAGTTTCCAGCAAGAAAAACATCCCCGCACCTACGAATACGAGAAGGGCCATCTTCATCGCGGGTTCCTTATTTACTTCGGGCACCAGATCCGACGCGGCGACGTAGATCGTCACGCCCGCCGCCAGCGGCAACCCCGCGCTCACATGATGTCGAAATACAGCCATCGTGAGAACGCCGGCCAACGTCGCTCCGCCCAAAATAACGGACGCGCCCCAAGCGGTCCCCCGGCTCCGGCCGCTGGCTAGCATCACCGAACTCACTGTGAAGCCCTCCGGAATTTTGTGCAGGAAAATCGCGAAGAAGATAAGCCAGCCCAGAGCATTCGAAACCAGAAATCCCGAGGCGATTGCGATGCCGTCAAAAAATGTATGGATGATCAGGCCGAGCAGCACCGAATATCCCTTGTGCGCGTGGATGAATTCATCTTTATGCGTCTCTTCGCCAAAGTGGAAGTGAGGAGTAACAGTGTGCTCGAAGAAATGAATGATCAGATAGCCCAGCAGAATTAAGAACGCCGCGCTCCGCCCGCGCAGTTCCAGGCTCTCTGGAACCATCTCGATCAAGGTCGTGGCCAGCATGAATCCTGCGCCCAGCGCCACAAAATAGCGCAAGTAACGCCGCTCCCAATTGCGCTGCACGATGATCGCGCCGCCAAACACGTTGGCGGCGGCGGCGGTAAGGCCCAGCAGGATGCTGATGAGAATGGCGCTCATGTGCAGTTGGCGAGGATGATATCAGAGGAGGTCACCACGGAGTCACGGAGTCACGGAGAAGACCAAGACCTGTTTTTCTTCGTGACTTCCGTATCCCCGTGGTGGATTTAGGATCTATCCCGAGTGCCTGATGTGCATCACGTCCCCGTCTTGCACAATATAGTCTTTGCCTTCGAGCCGGAGGGTGCCCTTGGCGCGGGCGTTGGCTTCGGAGCCGGCTTCCAGCAACTGATCCCATCGAATGGTTTCCGCGCGGATGAAATGTTTTTCCAGATCAGAGTGGATCGCTCCCGCCGCTTCCTGTGCGCGTGAGTGCGCAGGAACCTGCCAAGCTCGGCACTCGTCTTCGCCGGCGGTGAAGAATGAAATCAGTCCGAGTAGTTTGTACGTGGTCCGAATGAGGCGGACGAGGCCGCTTTCCGTCAGCCCGTAGCTGGAAAGAAATTCCGCTGCGTCAGCGTCGCTCATCTCGGCAAGTTCCGCCTCCACCTTGCCGCAGATGGCGGTGGCCGCGGCATTTGGCCGCGCGGCGATTTCCGTGAGCTTATATTTGCTCACCGCTTCTTCCAGTTCCTTGCCCAGTTCGGTTGACTCGCCGATGTTGAGCACATAGAAAATCGGCTTCTCGCTCAAGAACATGAAACCCTTGATGCGCTTCTTGTCTTCCGGTGTCATCTCCATTTCGCGCAGCGGTTTGTCCGATTCCACTTGCGCCTTGGCGCGCTTCAACAACTCGAATTCTTTTTCGAGTTCGGGAGTCTTCATCTTCTTGAGATCTTTTTCCAGACGCTCCAGCCGCTTTTCGATCTGACCGAGGTCGCTCACCAGGAGATCGAATTCCACATTCTTGATGTCTTTCAGGGGATCGATTTCTCCCGCATGTGGCACCGAAGGATCGTCGAACACGCGGACCACGTGGGCCAGCGCATCCACGTTGCGCAGATGAGCTGCGTAGGCGCTGTCTTTCAGCGCCTCCTGCCCAATGGCTCCTACATCCACATACTCCACTGAAGTGTGTGTGAGCTTCTTCGGGTTGTAGAGCGTGGCCAGGCGGTCGAGGCGATCGTCTGGAACTTTCGCTACGCCGATGTGCGCCTCGCGCGGATTCGCGCCCGCCTGATCCGAAAGATGCGCCTTGGTCAAAATACGAAACAACGATGTCTTGCCTACTTGAGGCAGGCCGATAATCCCAGTCTTCATAAGATAGCTTCCAGCTTCTAGCTCCTAGCTTTTTGCGAAAGGGTGACGAAACTAGAGTAGCTGCGCACTGTGCGCTCCAGCTGTCGTCGAACAACATTTCAGCATAAATGATCGAGGACACAACTGCCCAACGGATGCAAGAGGGGTGGGCCAGCAGCCAGCCGCTAGAAGCTGCGTGCGGTCAAATAGACCACCAGTAACCCCAACAGCAGCACCGCGCCTTCTACGCGCGTCGACCATACATGGAGAGCATCGAACTGAATCCGCTCGGGATTGTCGATCGGCACGGATCTTACCTCGACGAGCGAGTCACGAAGCGCGTCCATGCGCGGAATAATGCCGAACTGCGAAATCAACGTGAGTGCGAGCATTAAGCAGAGCAGTATGTGGCGCGCGGCAAAGACGTGCGCGGCGCCGTCTGTGAGGCGGCTGTAGAGCAGGGAACTGATCAGGAAGACGATTGCGGAGATAATGGCGATCCAGTGCAGCTTGCCGAGCGCGCGTCCAACGACATTACCGGCCAGATGGGAGGTTGGCAGAACGGAGAAAGCCGTAGGCGCCAACACGAAGGCAAAGAAGATCAGCCCCCCAATCCACACGACGAGCGACAGCAGCATGAGAAAACGCAGGAAAGGCATAGCGGAGAATTATATGCTCGCGCGGGGAGCTGGAGTCACGCTGAGGGCTAAGGTCCTCTTTCTATCGGCGCTGAGCGGCCTAAACCGGCACGGCGACATTCTCTACGATGTCGCGCAGCACCTGGTCGGCCTGCTCGGACTTTTTCATCGTTGAGGCATACTGACCGTTGACCACCACGCGGTGTGCGAACACTGGGACCGCCAGCGGCTTGAAATCTTCGGGAGTGCAGAAGCTGCGGCCATCGAGAAATGCCATGGCCTGGGCCGCACGATAAAGGGCCTGCGCGCCGCGCGGCGATACCCCCAGGGAGAGATATTCGGAATTGCGCGTGCGGCGCACAATCTCCAGCGCGTACGTGACCAGAGACTCATCCACACGAATCAGCTTCACGGCTTCTTGCATCTCGAGGACATCAGCGCCGGTCAGCACCGGGCGCAAATCGTGCAGGTGGGCGGCACCGGCTTCGGAGCGAAGAATCTCGCGCTCCGCGGCTGCCTCGGGATAGCCCATTCTCACCCGCATCAGGAAGCGGTCCAACTGTGATTCCGGCAGAGGATATGTGCCGTGATGCTCCACCGGATTTTGCGTCGCAATCACCAGAAACGGCTGCGGTAATTCGTAGGAATGCGCATCGACCGTAACCTGGCCCTCGTTCATCGCCTCCAGCAACGCCGATTGTGTTTTCGGCGTGGTGCGGTTGATCTCATCCGCCAGCAGAACATTGGTGAATACTGGACCGCGCTTGAATTCGAATTCCTGTTCCATCGACGAATACACCGAGATGCCAATCACGTCAGAAGGCAGCATGTCGCTGGTGAATTGGACCCGCTGAAAGGTGCAATCGATGGCGCGGGCGAGAGCCTGTCCGAGTGTGGTCTTGCCGACGCCGGGCACACCTTCGATCAGCAGGTGTCCGCGGGCAAAGATGCTGACCAGCGCGAGCCGCACCACATCGTCTTTGCCGCGAATCACGCGGCGAAGAGATTTTTCTAATTCGACGGCTTTGTGGGATACAGCGATGACGGTCTCGGAAGACATTGAATCGATTCTACTATCAGGCATGCAGGTGGCGGAGTTACCGATGTCACAGGACTTCAGCGGCTGCTAGCTCCCGCCCGATATGCGCAGCTGCAACGGTAGTCTCATTCCGAACCTTCGCGCCGGCGCGACCACAAAATGAGAACGCCATCATCGCCACGTCTTGCATAGATTCAAGCTAGAGGCCAGCAGCTAGAAGCGCTCTTACTGCATAAACTCGGCGGGCCGCCCAGTCAGACGTTCGATTCGCTTTGCAATTGGCGGATGCGTCGAAAACAAGTTTCCGAAATTCATGCCCAGCAGCGGCTGGATGATAAACAGATGTGCCGTCGTGGGCGAGGCGGCCATCGGGATGCGCCTCGAATATGCATCGAGCTTCTGCAGGGCGCTTGCCAGGGCATAAGGATTGCCAGTGAAACGGGCTCCGGTAGCGTCCGCCTGATACTCTCGCGAGCGCGATACCGCAAGCTGAATCAGGCTCGCCGCGATGGGAGCGACAATCAGCATAAGCAATCCCGCCAAACCTCCGCCGCCGCGTTCCTCACGTTCGCCGCGTCCGAAGCCGCCAAAAATCATCGCCCAGCGGCCCATGCTGGCCAGCATGGTAATGGCGCCGGCAATCGTTGCCGCCACCGAACTAATCAGGATGTCGCGATTATTCACGTGGCCGAGTTCATGGGCGAGCACGCCTTCGAGTTCCTCATCATTCAGCAAACCCAAAATTCCATGGGTCACAGCCACCGATGCGTGCTTCGGATTGCGGCCAGTGGCAAACGCGTTTGGCGACTCGGTGGGGATCACGTAGATCTTCGGCATCGGGATCCCAATCTTTTGGGTCAGTCGTTCCACCGCCTCATAGGCGCGCGGCAGTTGCTCGCGGGTCACAGGCTGAGCGCGGTACATGGCCAGCGCAATCTTGTCCGAATAGAAATAGGAGACGAAGTTCATCACGGCGGCAAAGACCAGCGCGAGCACCATCCCATTCTGTCCGCCGAAGTAGCGGCCAATGAACATCAGAAGCAGCGTAAGCGAAGTCAACAGAAACGCGGTCTTGAATGTGTTTCCCATAATCGATCTCACCTATTGGATGTTACGCCCTCGGAGCGGATGCAGTGAGCCGTTTCGGGAAGAACGGATTCGGGAAATGCCCGGTCCGTACCCCCCGGGACTGATACCCTCCCCCGGTCTATAGCAACCAGGATGTTGGAGGGAATAAAAAATCTGAGCGCTGCAATAGCTTAGGGGCAAAATATTGAAACTAAAACATTTACGCACGGCGCGCTCGAGCACGGCCGCACCCTGCCGCTTAGGGGTGATCGTCTGGCTTGGGTGTGGATGGCAAAATCAGATGTCACGCCAGTCCGTCCGGTGCTGGCCATAGGCAATACCCCGCGAGACCGCGCGGTCCGGCTCTTGAGTGTCTTGCGAGGTCGGGACCGCGGAATCTCGGTGGACCGAGATGGAAGTTATGCGGTGACCGAAACTCCGCTCATACTAGACTGCGACGTGGACTCGGTCTGCACTGCACCGGTCTGGGACGATTGCTGGAAATGCTGGACCAGTGAGCTGTAGGGCTGTTGCGCCGTGGAGAGGTTGCCGGATTGCAGCGCGGTGGCCGAGCCGGTCGAGGGGCTCGCTGATCTCACTCGATCCGCTGCCGCCGTCATGCTCCGAGATTTTGCAGAGTAGCCAAATCTGATTGCGACGCGGATAGGTTGCCGGACTGGAGGTCCTGGCCGAGTTGCTGGAATTCCTGACGAAACTGTTGCGCGATACTTTGAACGCTCTGCCTGTGGTAGAGACTACCACTGGAAATGCCTGGAACGGATATGAAGTTGTCTCCTTAAGGGGAACGGTTCGCTCCCACCGCCTATCGGGAAGTGATCGGGAGTTTTCTTGCCGACCTTGAGGCGCCGATGCATCCTGCAATAGGGCAGGTCGTGTGCTATAGACTTCACGGAGCTTCCGGACTCAGATCGATCACATTCGACAATACTTAAGCGATCGCCACTTGGATTGATTTCCGGGAAAGGGTTTATCCGGATCCATTGAGATGGCCAAAGGCTGCCGCTGACTCGGCAAGAATGGACGAATCTCGAACTCGCGCAGATGTCAGTTTGGTTTTATTTTGTTGCGCGGCTGGAACAGTGGCGCGCCCCAGGCGCTCGCTGCCAAGAGGGCTCCAAAGAGGATGATGGCGTCGATGCTGGATCGCCCTTCAGCGGACCAGTAAACATCGCGGAGATTCAGCCAGAGGGCGAATTCGTCGAGCGTGAGGGCTGCGCCCACGCCGTAAAGGATGGACATCAGGCGGCTCAGAAGGATTGACGAATCGTCGACGCCCGTGCCGATATCGGCCAGCCACCCGTAGCCAACCACGAGGAGAATGAGAACTCCGAAAACCAGATGGTGAATGTGGCGGCCACTCGGCTGGATAATAAAATGGAATGGCGGGATGTGGTGTTCGATGGCATAAACCACGGCCCGAACGCCGGCGAAGGTAAGAAAGAAACTGACAGAAGCGACAAAGAGGCGACGGCGTGGACGGTCGGGAATGCGTTCGTGAACAACGGTGCCGAAGGCAGTGCCCTGCAGCAGCAGCAAGAGAAAAGCGGTTCCCGCGATGGTAAGCAGGAGGATGAACCAGGAATAGGCCATGGGGAGAATTGTACCTAGTACCGAGAGAATCATTTTTGCTCGGTACTCGGTACTCGCAACTTTAGACTGCGGAGGCTACGCCTTCTGGGCTTCGCGTTTTAGCGCGCGGTCCAAGGTTTGATCGAGAGCGGACTTGGCTTTCTCATAATCGGCTTGCGAGATTTGGCCTTGCTTGCGCTCGACTTCAAGTTGGAAAAGTTCTTCCTTGATGCCTTCCATCAGCAAGGAAGTCGGCCGCGCAACGGCCGATGAGCGCGATTGCAAAACGCTGACTGCTGCGGGCTCGTAGTCATCCTCTTCTTGCATGATGGAGCCAGCCCTTTGTGATCTAACGGCGCCGGCGGCGGACTGCTGACGGGACGCCACGTATACGCCGCCGATGAGCAGGACCGCGGCGAAGCCGCCCAGAATCCACCAGCGATATTTCTGCAGTGGATCAGGAGCGTCAATCGGCGGTCCCAACCCGCCGCCGGGACGATTGCTGGACTGCGCGCCGGGTGCGGAAGTTGGCCCATCTTCGCCGGTGCCTTGCGCTCCATTCTCCTGGGCGGTTTCGAGCGTGCCTTCGCCGGAAACTTTGAAGGCTAGATTTTGTCCGGGGGTGGTATTGGACGCGACTTGCACGCTGGCGGTGGGCTCGCTGGGATAATTAATCAATTTGAAGCCGGCCGAAGTTGCAGCTGTGTTGAACTGCATCGCCTTGGGCAGCATGACGACGAAGTGCTGCAAGGGATAAATCGACTTGGGATCCAGATTCGCGCTGCCACTGTAGGGGAGCTGGTAGCTCACTTCGAAGCGCGTCAGTCCTGGCCGGAGGGGGAAGATAAACGAATAGCGATTCTTCTCGCCTTCGGGCACGGGAGCGGACTTCAGCGGGTTGCCTCCTTCGGTGGTGGCCGTTGCGGAATCGTCGATGACGTGGGCACCGTCGGGAATGTAAAACTCGAGATTGCGCTCATTCATCTGGGTGCGCTGGGGATTGGAGGTGTTCTGCACTCCAAATTCCCGGGTCACCAGAATCTGGCCTTGCTCGGCCTGGATGCGCATGATGTCGGCGACTACCTCGATGCCGTCAACTTTTTTCGCGGCGTCATAAACCTCGATCGCCACCGAAGTCGTTCCCGGAGGGGCCATGCGGTGATAGGTGACGTCCTGATGGATGGCGCGAATTAAGTGCGGCGATTGCGCGTCGTCGAGCTTGAAACTGAATTGGCCTTTGGCGTCGGTCTTGGTGCGGCCGGATTCTTCCATGCCCTGACCGAGCTTGAACATGACCACATCGTCTCCGGCGGATGGCTTGCCGGTGGTGGAATTTTTCACGGTCCCGGTGAGGGTTTGGGCGGAGGCGAGGGAGGCGAGGAGGAGAATGGCTACTGAGGCCAACAAAGGCTTTCTGACAACGACTTGTCTACGCCGACGGATTCCGCGTGCGCGCGAGGGATCCCCTTCGACGAGCTCAGGGCAAGCTTTCGACTGTGTGCCTGCTTCGCTTCGCGAGGTAGGCACTTCGCTCAGGATGACAGTTGACGATTTCAAGATCGTTTTCCTTTTTGGGGCGCGGGAATTTTTTCCAGGCGGTCGATCTCGGCCAGGATGGTGGCGGCCTCGTCCTGCAGAGAAGATTTCAGGGAGGCGTAGTCGACGTCGGGAACCTTGCCGGCTTTGTACTCGAAGTTGAGATCGCGCAGGTTTTCGTAGACCGCATCCTTGCGCTCGCGCAAATACCCGGCGCGCGTTTTCTCCGGGCCTAGAAAAAGTCTTCCGGGAAGATAGAAAACATAATAGAGAGAAGCGACGCCGAGCATGATGCAGAGAGGAAGCCAAGTCATAGATCGGTCTCCTTGCGGGCCTGGTCGCGGAATTGTTCGAGCTCGGGGCCCGGAATGGGAGTCAGCCCGTCGGCGATGGCGGGAGCGGGCCGATTTTTCCAGGAGCGAATCACAAGCGCGATCAAACCGAAGCCGAGAAACAGAGCGGCGAACGGCATGATATAGGCGGCGCGGTCAAAACCTTTTGTGGTGGGAGCCGCGAGAACCGTTGGTCCGTATTTTTGCACAAAGCCTTGTTCGACCAGGCTGTCACTGTCTCCGCGGGTGAGCGATGCCATGAGTTCGTTGCGCATGCCGTCGGAGGCGGGGCAGCCAACATGATTGCATTCCAGAAGAATCTGATTGCAACCGCAGATGCACATGAGTTGATGGCCGAGTTCGGTGAAACGGGTGGCGGGATCTCCGGCGCCGAGCAGGGTGAAGACGGCGGCAGACAGCAAGAGGGCTTGGAAAGCTTTGCGACGAAACATGCGTGCCCATAAAGAAACTGCCGCGCGCCCGGCGGACAGCCGAGGGCGGCTGTCCCCACATTTAATTCTGCCCATTTGCCTGTTGTTCATCAGTCTCCTGTCACCGCGGGCTCGGCATGTGGGTGCGTCATGCGGGCGCGGGCTGGGACCCGGACCGGAGCGGGCGCATTCGGGATCAGGGCGAGAACGGTTCCGATCAGCATGATCCAGACGCCCATCCAGATCCACATGACCAGAGCGTTCAAATGCGCCTTCAAAATCGGGTGACCGTTATCCTGATTCAATCCCTCAAACACAACGTAGAGATCCTCGTTGAGGGTGGAGCGAATGTCGGGCATGGTCGAGGTTTGCTGGCTGGCGTGGTAGAAGCGGCGCTCGGGCGTCATGGTGTCGATCTGCTTGCCGGCTTTGAAAACGTCGAGAATTGCCCACTGGCTGTAATGGTCGGGGTTGTCGTCTTCGGTGGAGGAGCGGCAGATGAGGGTGTAAGGACCGATGGTCATCTTGTCGCCGTTCTTCATCTCCATTTCTTTGTCTTGATTGAATGCGGCGCCGGCGAAGCCGATGATGACGACCACCACGCCAAAGTGGACGATGTAGCCTCCGTAGCGGCGAGTGTTGCGGTGGGTGAGTTGCACCATCGAGGCGAACATGCCTTGGCCGGTGTGCTTGGAGATGACGCGGCCGCCGCGGTAGAACTCGCTGGCTACGGTGAGGGTCACGAGCACCGAGAGTGCGATGGCCATCAGCGAATAGAAGTAGGAAATATCCCGCCAGGGCTTGAGGCCGAACGCCGATCCCCAGCTTTGCGGCGTGCTCATCAGGAAAACGACGACCACGATGGCGCCGACAGTCGGCCACATGAAATTGCGCTTCAGGCTTTCGAGAGAAGTCTTGCGCCACGCCAGGAGGGGGCCGACGGCGGTGAGGATCAGGAGCAGCAGGGCTACGGGGATGGCGACGCGGTTGTAGAAGGGAGCGCCGACTGTGACTTTGTTGCCTTGCACGAGTTCGGAAATCTTCGGGAACCAGGTGCCCCAGAGCACGGTGAAGCAGAGCAGGACGAAAAGAAGATTGTTGAACAGGAAGCTGGATTCGCGCGAGATAAGGGATTCGAGTTTGTGCTCGCTGCGCAGGTGCGATTTGTTCTTGAAGAAGAAAAAGAGGAACACGATCAGGGTGATGGCGAGGAACCAGGCGAACCAATCTCCGATGGAAGATTGTGCGAAGGCGTGGACGGAGCTGATGATGCCGCTGCGAGTGAGGAAGGTTCCGAGGATGGCCAGCCAGAATGTGGCGAAGACCAGCCACATGTTCCACATCTTCAGCATGCCGCGCTTTTCCTGCATCATCACGGAATGCAGGAAGGCGGTGCCGGTGAGCCAGGGCATGAGCGACGCGTTCTCGACGGGATCCCATCCCCAATAGCCGCCCCAGCCAAGAACGGAATAGGCCCAGTGGGCGCCGAGAAAGACTCCGCAGGTGAGGAAGGCCCAGGTGACCATGGTCCAGCGGCGGGTGATGTGGATCCACTTTTCGCCAGGATACTTCATGATCAGCGCGCCCAGCGCAAAGGCGAAGGGGATGGTGAAGCCGACATAGCCGAGATAGAGCATGGGCGGGTGGATCACCATCTCGGGATATTGGAGCAGAGGATTCAGGCCATTACCGTCGGCGGGAATGGTACCTTGCACGATGGCGAAGGGATGCGCGGCGAAATTCAGCAACAAGAGAAAGAAAATCTGCACGCCGGATAGAACCACCGAAGCGTAGGCGAAGAGGCGTGGGTCCGTTTTGTAACGGAGACGGAGAACGAATCCGTACGCTGCCAGCAGCAGCGACCAGAACAACAACGAACCTTCCTGGCCGGACCACAGCACGGCAAACTTATAAGGACCGGGTAGAGCGCGGTTGCTATGGTGAAGAATGTAGGCAATAGAGAAATCGTCGCGGAAGGCGCAGATGACGAGGACCATCGAAGCGAGGAGGACAGCGGCGAAGGTGGCAATTCCGGCGCGCCGGGCGGTTTCGCCGATACGCTCCGATGCCTGGCGGATGGTGGTGATCAGCGGGCTTTCTTCCAGAGAAGCCGGAAGGGCCCCGCGGCCGGCAGTAGCGCCCGCCGGTTGCAAGGAAGTCCGGTTCTGGAAAGCCAGCGCGATGATCCCAGCGACGAACGAGTACACGCTCAACGCCAAAGCGAGGAGAAGTGAGAAACTACCTATTTCCGCCATGTGCAGGGAACCCCACACTATTTTTTCAGAAATACCCCTGCTAGGCAACCAGCCCAGACGGAGGAGCGGTCTCAGATCCCCGCGGAAACCAGCAGGCGGCAAGAGCGTCTGGCCGACGGCAGATCGGCATTCGCTACTAATCAGTTACATTGATGACTGCGGAACCCAGCCCAGGCGGCAGCCATAGTCCTACCGCCTCTTTCATCATTCAAAGAGCCACTACGCTGAGTGCTGACGGTAGCGCTGCATCACTTCACATTCCGCAGTGAACCAGTCCTCGGCCTCGCTGCCCGAAGCGGGATCGCGGTGCTGGTAGAGCTCGTAGGCGCGGCGCCGGATCTCGTCTTCAAGGTTAATGGGAACCACATTCTTACGAGGTTCCGTTTTGAGAACTTCAAACTTCTTAGGTTCTGGCGTGCTCTTGGTCTCTGGCCTGACTTCGGCGGCTGCCGGTTGAGGTGTTGCGACTGCGTTTACAACGGGAACACTGGGCGTGCTGTTGACGCCGGGTTGCTCCTTGCTCGTACGACTCGATTTGCCTGATGTGGATCTTGGTCTCGCCATATCGGATACTCCTTCTATAACTAAGTTTAGGAATGAATGGTACTGGCCCCCACATACACTTTTGCCCCGCAACCTTTAAGAGGACGATAGAACTAAGTTGTAAGAGTTAAGCTCAGTATAAGCCTGTCGAGGCTGTGGAAACCGCGCTTCGGAGAAGAAAATGGCGAAGTGCTTTGTGCTGTTACGGCACTCGTCCCCTGTGACCGGTGTCATGGAAAGGCTGCGCCGCGCAAACGATTCGAATTGAATCAGCCAGGGCCAATGAATCCGTAGAGTCATACCGTCATGGAAGCCGTGCCGACCGCGAAGCCGCTGTCAAGGAGGTGTCTCCATGACTCACGTTGCCTCGTCTTTCCATAATCTCCGGTCCCGATTCCCAAGACATCCACGCCTTCGGGCAATGCGGCAGCACTTGAGTGTTGATGGGGCTGGGTGTACATTCTTGCTGCCCGATTAAAGCAGTCCAAGGAGCAGCGTTATGGGAATTCTGGCGTGGATCGTGGTTGGGCTGATCGCAGGCTGGCTGGCTGGCAAAGTCATGAAGGGCGGTGGATACGGCATAATTGTGGACATAATTCTCGGAATCCTCGGCGGCATTGTGGGCGGCTGGGTTTTTGGGCTTCTGGGAATTTGGCCGGGAGGTGGCATGATCGGCTCCATTATTGTGGCATTTGTTGGCGCAATAATTCTGGTATGGATTTCGCGCTTGCTGAAAAAAGCCTAACCCCCAAGAGGCAGTGGGCGTACATGGCTGTCGGAAAACCGAGTCGAAATCCGATCAAACTGATGTAAAATTGATGGAAAGCAAGTCTGATTCACTCGTGGCGGCCGGCGCTTAAGGCCATACACTTCAATATTCTTGGCGCTATCGTCTAGGGGTTAGGACGGAAGATTCTCAATCTTCAAACCCGGGTTCGATTCCCGGTAGCGCTACCATACCCTCCGTTCCTCGCTGATTCCAAGCGAGATGCTCAGTCCCTCAGGGCGCTTGTAGTCTTTCCCAAAGGCTTTGTCCGCATTCGCCACTTTGGCTTCCTCGCCAACCGGCGGCGCGCCACCCTCCTGCCGCTTTGCCTTCAACTACTCGGAGCTGTACAGCCATCGCAGACCGAACCAGAAACCTCTACTGCCCGGGAACCGAGTCCACTTTGGCTCTGTCCCAAATGTGGCGGCCGCATGGTGGTCATCGAGAGACTTACGCCTGCCCAGATCCAACTCCGTTCTCCGCCCTCTCTCGCCGGAGTAGCCGCATGAAACCAATTTCCCAAAACCGCAAACCTCGATCCGTCTTTCGGCTCGATCCGCCCTCGTGCGCCTTGCCGCCGAAAAAAGTTCTTCTCCCTGGCCCCAGAATCTGTTCCAACCGCGACCAGCTTCTACTCCATCACCGTCTCCAAGCCATACTGCTCCTCTCCCACCAAGCACACCGGTCCATTGCCTACGTCATGCCACCCATCCACGCTATTGAAAACCCATAGCCACCGGCGTCCAACCCACCACGGGGCGGCTTCCTTCAAGTCGTTGTATCAAAAGCGACCGCCGCAGATTCTGATGAGGCCACCAACTTCTCCTCTGCGGTCGCTTCTGATACAACACTAGGACTTCTGGCCCGCGTCGTTGGCTCGGTAATCATCAATTGTCTTGGGAACTTGGTTCACTTTTCAGGCGGTGATTAGCCGTTCTGCTGAACGGCAAGAACCTCTGCACTCCTCGCCCCGCCCAACCGCTGCAAGAACTTCCCACCATGCTCCCGCCGGCCCACGAACCACCCTGACGAAAAAATGGTTTTCGCCGAAGCGAAAACCATTTAGCGTCGAAGCGTCCCCCCTCGTCCGCTGAGCCGCGAACTAGACTTTCTCTTAGAGCAATTCCGGGATCGTCGTTTGCATGGTGATGCGAGTCGCCGTGATCGTGCCGATGATGAAGGCAGTCGTCTTCCCTGCGGGATCGGTGGCTCTCAGCGAGAACTTGCCGCTGAAAGAGTTTCCGTCCGCCGACAAAGTAACCGCTTCGATGATCCGGGTCGGCCCGGTTGGATTCCCAATCCCGGTCGGCGCATTGGTGGTATCGTTGCCGCCCCAGGCGAAATGATTTACTCTGTATTTGTTCCGCGCGACTTTCTTCCAAATGCCCATGCAGAAATCCCCATCCTGAGGCGGCCGCCCCGAGTTCATGATCTCCGTGCCATCGCCATGCCAGACGATAATGGCATTGTCGATTGGAGTGCCGTCCGGTGGTGCTTCACTGTTGCCCTCGGCAGTGAACATCACATGCCACATCCCCACGATTGGCTCTACCGTGTCGGCAGCTTGAGTCAGTAGCGCCGTCGGATCGCCCACCCGCCAGGCCTGCTTATGAAGCTTCGCCGTCGGAGTGCCACACTGGGCCGCGGCCATCGCGGTCAAGAAGGCTCCGATCAAAACGAAGCCCAGACCCGCACGGAACATCTTGGAAATTGTTTTCATAAATCATCTCCTTGTAATTCTTGTTCGAAAAGTTCGCTCGATGAGAACTTCTTCGAACTCCGGGCCGCATCCTGTCGCGGATGCCAAAAAATCACAAGGACGGCAAGGTAAAGATTGGGTGAAGAAACCTGAAGCCCTAACCAATTGACCCCAAAAGCCTTTACCCACGCGACCCCCGGCAATGCTATAGTTTTGTGCCTCAGTCGTGGGGCGGTATGTCTGAGTCGCAGTACAGATTCGCTGAATTCCAGCTCGATTGCGCCAGCTTCGAGTTGCGCCGGCAGGGACGCGCCCAGAAAAGCGAGCGCATTTCCCTCGAGCGCATCCCCATGGAGCTGCTGATCCTTCTTCTGGAGCGGCAAGGTAGCGTCGTCACCCGCCAGGAAATCGTCGACCGTCTCTGGGGCAAGGATGTTTTTGTCGACACCGAACACGGCATCAACACCGCGATCCGCAAAGTCCGCCAGGCCCTGAAAGACGACCCGGACAACCCCCGTTTCGTCCACACGGTATCGGGCAAAGGCTATCGATTCGTAACCGAAAAAAATGGCCGGCCTGAAACACCCGAACTCATGGAGGGGTGGACGCCTCCTACACCCAGCGGCCCAGACTCATCGGGCCGCAGTCTAACCACCAGAGATACAGCTGCGCCGCGCCGTGCCCTAACCAGGAGAAAGACTGCCATCGCCATCGCCGCCCTCAGTCTACTCGCCGCTACTCTCATAGTCGTCCTGCGACCCCGCCTCTTTCCCTCCACCCACGCCACCCAAATCCACTCCCTGGCCGTAATCCCGCTCGCCAACCTCTCCGGCGACGCCAACCAGGATTACTTCGCCGACGGCATGACCGATGAACTCATCTCGGCCCTGGCCAAGAATCGAACTCTCCGAGTCATATCCCGCACCTCGGCCATGCAATACATAAGGAGTGAAGCGTCCTCTTCCCGAGATCGCGCGCGAGCTTGGCGTCGATGGCATCCTTGAAGGTTCCATCGAGCGCACATCCAACCGCGTGCACATGACGGTGCAGTTGATCTACGCACCTACCGACACGCATGTTTGGGCCGAAAGCTACGACCGCGATCTCAACCAGGCTTACTCGCTCCCCGAAGAACTTTCCCAGACCGTCGCCAAAGAAGTGAAAGCCGCGACCTCGCGCACGCCCGCGCCCCGCTACATCAATCCCGAGGCGCACGACGCCTATCTGCGCGGGCGCTATGTCTGGTTCCAATTCGACGCCATTCACAGCCTCGAATATTTCCAGAAAGCGATCCAGATTCAGCCCGATTATGCGGCCGCATGGTCGGGACTGGCCGACGCGTATGGAATCCGCGCCGTCGACAACGAATGTCCTGCCAGCGACATAACGGCCCAAACCGAAGCAGCTGCCCGCAAAGCCGTCGAACTCGATGATTCCCTGCCCGAGGCACACCTTTCGCTCGGTGCCTGGTACTTTTTCGAGGCCTGGGATGTACCCCGCGCCGAAGCAGAATTCAAGCGTTCTATCGAACTCGATGCCGGCCTCTCCGACGCCCATCACCTTTATTCCTACCTGCTCGTCGCCACCAATCGCCGCGAAGAGTCGCTGCAGGAGCAGAAACGCGCTACCGAACTTGATCCCCTTCTCCGCAACTGGGGATTGGGATTCGAGTACATCCAATTGCGTCGGTTCGATGCTGCCATCAACGATCTCCAGCTTCGCGCCCAGGTTCTGCCCAACGATTTCTGGACCCGCGTCATGCTGTCCTACGCCTATCTGGAGAAGAGTATGGCGCCGCAAGCGGAGCAGGAACTCGAAAAAGCGTTTCAAGTCGCCAACTGGACCGATGCCGCGCAAGGCCTCGACCGGGCCTTCGAACGCGGCGGCGAAAAGGCCGCCAATCAGTGGTTTGTGGATGCTCTCAAAGCCCGCGCTCGCACCAGATACGTCTCACCCATGGAGTATGCCCAGGCCTATGCTGACATGGGCGACAAAGATGAAACCATGAAGTATCTCGAAGAGTGCTACCGGACGCGCGCGCCCTGGCTCATCATGGTGCAGAACGAACCGCGCTTCGACTTCCTCCACTCCGATCCTCGCTACCAAACTCTGATCAGGAAGATCGGCCTCCAACTCGCCCCATGACCACATCCTCCCAGTTCGGCGAATTCGAGCTCGACCGCTCTCGCTTCGAGCTGCGCCACAAATGCGATAACTCCCGGTTGGTCCAACAGGAAGTTAGCCAGAAACTGGCTTGTCGGAAGTTGGCGCCGGCCTTGCAGGTCCAAGCCGCTTTACGTTGGCGCTTGTGGTGGGCCCGCCCCCGCGGTTAGCTTTTTTGCGAAGGGCGGAAGTCGGAAATGCCGGCGCCAAGTGGGTTTGCTCAGGCGTCCACAACAAAATCAAATAGCACACGCAGCATCGCCCCCACCCCTTCGACAACCTCAGGGCAGGCTCTTGCAAGAAAAGCAATTATGAGACACCTCAGTTTTGTGATTGTTCGGACCACTTACCGAAAGGTGGGGCGCAGCTATCTGACTATCACGAAAGATCTCACGCGCGTCATGAGTCGGATCAAAGCGCTGTATCGCAGCTGGGCCATACCCTGTAGTGGTGCCACCGTCTATGCCCCGCGGCATCGTGCCGAATGGCTGGCCAAGATTCCAGAACCTGGGGTTCGTAGGTTTCGTACAGTGAGGAAGCGGTTGGGTGTAGGCAGCGTAGGCAAAATGACAGTAAAAACTCTTGTCTGTCTCCCGTGAGAAACAATAGGAAAATGCCTACACTACCCTACGCCCTACACTGTTTGGAACCGGGTTATTGATTTCCCGCCTACCCTCCCAACGGAATTCAAGCATCATTCACCGACAATGAGGGACGGTCCACAGACCTTCAGAACCGCTGATAGAGGCGTGGATTCACTTCGGTTCCTAATTGCCAGAATGCAGGAATTGCCATGAACATTGAACAAATCCCCGCCTGACATCGCGAGCGGCGCGTAGTTGATCTTGCTGCGAACGAGGTGGAATCACTTTTTCGGAGGAAAAACTAATCGTATGAATGCACGACGTGAAGCGGTGGCTGATGATTGCGAAACATCCATTCATGGATAGAAGTTGCCCCACGTGGCGGGCGAGAAAGAACTATCAGCGGCTCTGCGCTCGGTATCCAGCAATCATGACAAAGTTGGGCTACGATGAGTTCTCGGCCTTTTAGCGAATCGTTTGAAATGCACGTCCACGCTTGCTGTGCAGATTACCCGGAGAGGTTTTGAGTGCTATGCCCCGATTTCGACAAACGGCAAACGGGAGTAGAACGGAAGAGGATTTAGACCCTTGCCTTCGCAGGCTTTAGCCCTCGCTTTGTTTTGCGATCAGTAGCAAGTTGGGCTTCTGCCGCAAGACTTTCTTTCTCGTATCCGGACATCGTGCACGGGTAATCCAAAACTCTCGTTGAGTGCGCCTTTACACGCGACTTCCGTTTATTCGTCTTGCCGTGCATGAAACTGGATGATAGCGCGAAACAGTTTTGTTCGTCTGTACGCAAGCGCACAAGAATCCCTTGGCTGATCGCTCCGGTTTGAGAAAAGAAACGCAGGGGCGGACACGGTGAGGATTCATCGCCCCTGCGCCCCGCCACCGTAGAGTTGACAGAATGGCGGGACATCCCCGATTCAGAGGTCATTAGCAAAATGGCTTCGGACAAATCAAGCTTGTCCGTGACAGTCAATCACACATTCTATGCTGTGTTAATTATGCAGTCGTCAGAGCGAGCGCACGGCGCTTAATCTCTTCGCACAACTGCCAGAATTCCTTTACGTCAACGTCGGTTAGCAATTCTGCCTTAGCGTGCACGAGCACGCGGGCAAGCGCCTGCTCCAGATCCTCATCCGTGTAACAGCCTAGGTCGGTCAGTTGGTTTGTCATGGATGAAACAAACCAAGATATTCACCCCGAGAACCTCTGACTGTTCAAAATTGCTCACTTCTTCGATTATTATGTGCGGTAGCGCACATTGCGGCGATGCTTTCACAAGCGCAAATAGCAAAGGTCAGAGCTGAAATTGAGGCATTGGAAAGAGGTCGCGCGAATTGCACCGATAGCGGCATCCGGAAACTGATTGTGTCTTTCACTCTTTTGCAAATCGTGCGCTGCACGTTTCGGGCATGAAAAAATAGAGGATAGCGAACGCCGCCTCCGCCACCCCGGCGAGGAAAAGGAAACCAGCGCGAAAGCCCGTGTGGTGAACGATACTACCTGCGATGACTTGGCTCAGAGCTGCGCCGATTCCGACCGCAGTGGTGATGGCTCCCAGCGTGAGATTGAATCGGCCCGTACCTCGCGTTAGATCGGCGATCACGAGCACGGACACAACGCCGAAAATTCCCGCTCCTACGCCGTCCATGATTTGGATGGCCACGAGCAAGTCCGTACTGGACGTGAGGGTGTAAAGAACGCCACGAATCGGAAGTACGCCGAACGCGATCAGTAGAAGTGGCTTTCGACCTCACGTTCCGGCCGTTCGTCCCGGCCAAGACGCGATCAGAGTGATGACGAACTGCGTCGTTACTACGCACGCCGACATGAACATCATTGAGCTTCGCCCCTGCCCCTTTGCCAGCATCTCGCCAAGCAGCGGCAGCATCGCTGCGTTCGCGAAATGGAACATCACGGCGCAGACGAGGAAGATAACCAGAGGGTGATCCTGAAAGAGCGCCCAGACGCTCTCCGCTTTGCCGCCTTTCTCGCCATCAGTTGCGCCACGGGCGACCTCGTAGTCGATGTCTGTGGGTCTGATTAGGAGCAGGACAGAGTCGTGGGGACAGCGAATGCCGCGACGAAGAAGAATATGCTGCGGTCGGAGACGAAATAGCCGAGTAGTCCCATCGACACGGCGGCAATCACACTCCCAGCCGAGTTGAACGTCTGATTGCGACCTTGGCGAGTGTCGAATGCGGCACGTCCGACGATCCCGAGTGACATGGCGCAGATGGCTGGGAGGAAGATGCTCGACGTGCCGCCAATCAAGACCTGAGCGCCCATGACAGGCCGGAACGACGGGACCAGAGCGATTCGCAATGCTCCCGCAGCCAGCGCGGCCACCGCCACACCGACTAGCGATCGCTTTGATCGCACGGCGTCAACGAACCCGCCAGCCGGGGTCTGCGTGAGAATTCCTGCGACCCCGCCGACCGTGAGCGCGAGCCCGACGCTCCCTTCGTTCCATTTATAGCCAGCGAGGTAGATCGCAAGGAACGGTCCCAGCCCTGTCTGCACGTCGGCGAGGAGGAAGTTGACAATCGAGGCCAAGCAGCGTTCGCCGTGAAGGGGAGGGCTTGGTCTCGATGGAGGCGTCGGGCTCTGGCACGCTCTTAATCAGGGATCTCCTTTCTGTGCTCAGCCCTTTCGCGGAAGAATCTATTTAACCCACTCCAGCCACGCCCATCCCACGATCAACGTCATGACGGTAATCGGCAGCCCAACCCGGAAATATTCCCAGAACCCGATCTTCACTTCCGGCTTGGCGCTCTCGACCACAATGATGTTCGCCACGCTGCCCGTGATCGTCAGGTTCCCCGCTAGCGTCGAAGCCATCGCCAGTACCAGCCACGCCGTATGCGGATTGGTAAAGTTCGGTGCCAGCGATTTCAAGAGCATCACCGCTGGTACATTACTCACAATATTGCTCAGCAACGACACGGCAATCGTGAAAACCCCCAGATTGTGGAGATTCCAATGGTCCGCGATCCGCAGAAACTTCCCTATAATTCCGGCGTTTTGCGCCCCGCCAACAATCAAGAACAGCCCGACAAAGAACACCAGAAGTCCCCAGTCCACTTCCTCGTACAGCTTTCGGGGCTCCAGGGTTCGGGTAATCAGCAATACCGCTGCGCCTAGAGCCGCTGCCATCGCCGGAGGCACACCTACGAAAAATGCGATCACAACTGCGGTTACCACAATCGCGGGTTTCGTCAGCCGTGAAAGATCGAGCGGCGGCAATGGAATCCCGTCGTCCACTAATCCCGCATGCTTCACCTTCCGCATCTGCATCCAGTGCAGCACCATCCAATCTAGGAACAAACCCACCACTGCGACAGGACCAAGATGTCGGAGGAAGTCACGATAGGCAATGCCGGAGAACGACCCGATCAGCATGTTCTGCGGATTCCCCGTGATACTCGCCACACTGCCGATATTCGATGCGGTTGCCACTGCTAACAGATACGGCAATGATTCAAGCCGCAGCCTGCGCGTAATATTCAGCACGAACGGCACCATCACGAGGCAAACAATATCGTTCACGAAAAACGCGGAAAGCACTCCCGATGTGAAGACTACCGCAGGCAGCAAATGCGACGGCTTTAGCCTTCGCAGTACAATTTCCGCAGTCCACTCGAAGAATCCCACCAGATGAAGATTGCCTACAATCAGCATCATCGAGAACAACAGCACCAACGTGGGGAAATCTATGAAGCTTAGCGCGTCGGCAGGATGTGCGATGCGGAACGCCACCATGCCCACAGCGCCGATAATCGCCGCGCCCGCACGGTCAATTTTTAGTCCGGGAAACTTTCCGAGCGCAAAAACCAGATAGCTCGCGAGAAAGATGACGTAAGCAGCCAGAGTTTGAACGTCCAAAACTGTCGTCGGCGAGAGATGAACCATGTTGTTCGCAGCCGCTTGTGCAGGCGCAACTCATGGTAGCAAAAGGGATCGGCGACTTCAGGGTGAACACGGCCGACATTTTTCTGCGGCTTGCACCAGTTGGACGGCTTGGCCAAATGCGGTGACTGCCGCTGTCCACGACCGCATGCCAGCCATCCTTGATCCAGACAGCTACGAGTTTGTGGCTTGATCCGGGCATGAGGGATGTGAGTGCGGCGTCCGAACTGCTGAAGCCTTTCGATGCTCGGCTGATGGGGTGCTATCCAGTGAGCACTCGGGTTAACCATGTGGCGAACGATGACGAGGAATGTTCCGCACCTGTAGGACTCGCACAGATTCAGAACGATCTTTTCGCATAGTTGGAAGTGCGCAGCCCCGAACATTCGATAGCACGTCGGAGCCATTCCACTCGGCAATCCAGGCTAGCCTGTTATTTGAGCAGACTTCGGGGAAGGGCTGTTCGACGGGCGTCCTTGACTCTAAATGAGTCTGAGGCGCTTTGGTTTGTATGGTTTTAGTGTTTTTGCAATAGATCAGTACCGACCGGGTTCTCAGGCTGCATCTTCTGCCGCTTTCTTACTCGCTTGACTGTCTTCTTCGCCTTGCAGGTTTTGGTCGTTTTTCGCATCCGCACCAGTGTCGTCCGCGACAGGCTTGATGCCTGGCAGCAGTCTTTGGTATGTCGAGAGTATCTTCGTGAGTTTCCCTTTCGCCAGATGTTTCTGCTATCGGGTTTTCCGTGGTCTTCGGCGACTCTTTCTTAACATCCTGTTCAGCGGTCTTCATGGCGGACGAGAGTAGGTAATCGACCCTTACCCGAACGGCAAGCCATCTGACGCTGCTCGCTTTTCCCGCCTGCTCGAAATGGGCAGCAAGTTCTTCCTCATTGCCTATTCCCTTGTCCTTCAACAATTGCAAAAGGGCGCGCTCTGAGTCTCTAAAGCCTCAAAGGCGGGAAACAACTCGTGGAGTATCTCCTGAGCGATTTTCGCGTTCATAACTTCGTTCATAATTTCAGCTCCTCCGACACTGTTGGATGCAAATTATCCCCGCCTCAAATATCGCCTGTCCTTGGCGAGTTAAGACTGTGGAACTACGCACTTGCTGACTTGGCAAGGGCATGAGCTTTCTTGGTGACCATCTTGAGCCAAGGTTGGTGCAGTCTCATTCGACCGTCGTCATCCCAGTTTACGAGCGCGTCGTCTTCGTTCGTTTGCTCAACTGTTCCGAATTTCTCCAGTCGGCTTTCCGAAATTAGCCAAACCCTCGACGCGATCACCGGGATTCAGTTCCGAGTCGGGAGCAGTGGGCTGGACGAGCGGTGGCCTCTTGGCTCGATCTGAGTCAGCAGTTGCTCCGGCGTATGACAGAGGCGGTTGCGGAGCTTTGTGCAGTTTTCGGGTCAGTTTATTGATGCGGCTCATAATCTCCATGTTCTTCCCAGTGTCGTGTTCATCTTCTCGTTATCTCGTTAAGCCGAGCATAGGCTTGGAAAGGATGGCTTGGCCGATCCAAAGTGCACACTTTTGACAAGTTAATTTGGCTAAGGCAGAGACCGTACGAATCGAGCGGTTAAAGTGATCCAATGTGCTCAGACGTGCGTCTTCGCCACTTGTAGCATGAGGGTTTTGCTCGGTGGTGGGGGCGCTGGGGATACTCTCGTTGGCGCGGCTAGCGCGATCACACAAAACGCCTGACCATGCTGCTTGATTCTATTTTGCAGCATTTATGGGGGATGTTCGACTCCGGAGATAGACCGGTGAACTCCCTTTCAGGTTTCCTGAACTAAGTCAGCCCACCTGAAGCGTTGTTCTCCCTTAGATTTTCAGGAAAGCCGCATACCCCATGGATTCGAATACGATCCTGCACGAAGTTCAGCAACTCTACAATGTGAGTGACCGTCTTGACTCGCTGTCGGAGGAACATCCTCTCGTCTCAGAAGCACTCATCACTATTTCAGGAAGCGTTCGGAACACCGCGACGTTGTTAGAGGTGCCGCTGGCCACGAAAATAGCGCCGATCGCCCGATTAGACCCAGCAAGCGCCTGATTTGCTCACTTGCGGTGGAGCCTTTGTTTGTAGGAGCCGGAGCCGGACGCTAGTCGTGAAGGACGATGTTGAGAAGCGAACTGTGAACCTGTAATTCATCGCCAGCGTGATAATCAATGAATCCCAATTTTCTAAACCTGTTCATGAAAAAGCTCACCCGCGAACGGGTTGTACCCACCATTTCTGCCAGCGTCTCCTGACTGATCTTCGGGATCACAGATTCGGGCTTTCCGTCCTTGCCGAAGTGAGCCAGCAATAGCAACATCCGGGCAAGTCTTTTTTCGCTGGAATTGAAAAGCTGGTCAACCAAATCCTCTTCGTATCGGATGTTCCTTGTCAGCAAATATGCCACGAACATGTCGGAAAACGCGTGTTCCCGATGAAGCACTTCCATCATGTACGTCTTGTCGATCTGCATCACGGAGCAATCGGTCATTGCGGCTGCGGAGCACATGCGGAGAGGCTGCCCTGTAAGGCAACCCTCTCCGAAGAAATCGCCCTCGTTCAGAATGCCTATGGTGGCTTCCTTCCCGCTCTGCGACACAACGGTGAGTTTCACTTTTCCTTCCTGAATATAAAAAACACAATCGGACGGGTCGCCCTGAACAAAGATGGTCTGCTTTTTGGGAAAAGCTGCGATCTTCCTACCGCCGTCCATGGTCAAAAGGAATGCCGTGGGATTGAATTTGCTGAGTTTCTTGGCTGGTACCACGGGTGTCATGACCCTCCCTCAAAAATTGAGAATGCGTAGAAGGCAAGTTCCTAGAATGAAAGAGTGCGGATGAGGGCGAGAACAACGTCGAGTTGGCGGGCAAAACCGCGATCCACTCGACACCAACAATGATTTCACTCTTGATGTCGAAAGTCAAGACAGGCGCAGACTTTCGAGCGAAGCGCGAGCCGCCCCTCGACTGATGTCGGGCACAATGACCAATTCAAGAGCGGTGACATCCGACAGTTCAACCTGATATTCCTCGACCTCTCGTGTCGTCTTAGGGGGACTGAAATTCCACTGCTGGCGCACAATTTCTCGGAAGGCGCCTCCGCCATCCCTAGACCATCGCAGAACGAACTCTTGGGTACGCTCTGTCTCGGTTTCTTCGAAGACGAGCGCGATGCGTGTGAGTCTTTGTGGCTGATCGAAGTTTAGTCGAATGGTTTGAGTGCCGGAATTGGCGGCACGCCAGCCCCGCACTTCCGCTGCGGCCAACGCAGACTCCACCGGGTAACCCTTATCTTCCGATGTGACCTCGACCACTGCGAGACGGTCGAGGTCCAGCCAACCTTCGCCCCGCGACGGCACATCGAGCGGAATTGGGGTCATCAGGCGCTTGCGCATGACGCTAGTTTACCTCTGGTCCTGCTTTCTGATGATCTGCGATTGAGAACGGGCTCGCCTCCGGAGCCATTTCTCAGGTCGGCGTGTACGTTCTTACGATTATCGTGACCGTCATTCTCGACTGAGCCCCCAGACGGCATTCGATTTTCCACAGGAGCCCGGTGGAGCCATTCCTCACCGCCGTAAAGAAGAAATAGCCTGTGATCGAGCAGCACTTGCGGGAGGGCTGTTTGACTGAGCGTTCCGTGACTCGATTGAGTTTGGGGTGCTTTTGTTTATGTCACGGGGAATGATATGAGTTTGTTCGGCAAAGGACCAAGAGACCCAAGTATTCAAATCGGACTCGGGTCAGTTCTTTCGGTGGTGGTTCTTTTTGTGACCGTTAGCTTCTGCAAGATTTTCCGGTATTTCCTGTGGTAAGCCGCAGTGATGTCACGTTGGCACGTCCGAGGCGTTCCCCAGCACATATGAGAACGCAGACTGGTTGTGAGCGGTTCAGAGGCGGGCTGTTTGCCTGAGAGTCCCATGACTCGAAGGAGTTTGGGGCGCTTTCGTTTTTTAGGCTGTTGTCGCTGTGAGACCGTCTGCGATGGAACATGTTTTCCCTGTGGCATGTTTTTGCATTGCCGTCAAATGCTGACTGTTTGTATATCAACGCGAAAGAGAGCTTGGCACTGAATGCCGCTTGTCCGCTCGCAGTCGGCTAAACCCTCTCGCTATAGCAATCCCGGCAGGCCGTTATACAGGGCAACGTCGCGCTCCTCCTCGGCAGGAGGAAGTCTGGTTTTGGCATTGCAGTTGCTCTTGTTCTAGCCGATAGCCAATTTGGTGCCCCGAGAGACTCCTTTCCCCAGATTCCCGATTCACCCGAGAAAGCCCCCGAATCGGCAAGATCGCTGACGCGGAACGCCATCTGGCGCTCAACAAAGGGAGAACGTGGATGACACTTAAACTGTACAACCCTCAGCAAACGGGTGCTCGTTTGCCTGCACGCCAGATGCAGAATCCTCCATGTGGAAGGGACTGTGCGCGGAGACTCCATCGGTGATCCATAATGACAGGGATTGGCTCGACTTTTATAGAGCCGCGGCGATGGAATTCGATCGGAACAAGTTGCCAGCGAGCATCGACGTGGCTGAGAAGGCTATCCAACAACGCCTACGAGGATTGCCGATTGCTCACTCTAAGGAGCATCGCAAACTGAGAGATGCACTCAACAGCCTCGCGGCTCTCAAGAGAATGCTCTAGCAGATTTGGCGTCCATTCCACCAGCCCACGACTGACTCCCCGAAATCGGCCTACCCTTCGGTACCCGTGGCTGCTTTCCCTTGGTTGAGTATATCTTCCACCTTACGTAGGAGTTCCGAAGGAAGGAATGGCTTTTCCAGAACGTTTGCGCCGTATTCGCGCAGCTCGGGGAACTGATCCCCAAATCCCGTTATAAACAAGAACTTCATTTCGGGGCGTGCTGTACGGATTCGGTCGGACAACTGAAGTCCGTTCAGGCTTGGCATGACAATATCACTTACCACAAGGTCTACTGAGTCATCCTGTTGCTGACACAAACGGAGTGCCTCTGCACCATCGGCGGCAGGAAAGACTGAAAACCCAACCCGTTCGAGCGTCCTTTGCAGAAGGTTTCGAAGGTTGCTGTTGTCTTCGACCAAAAGGACCGTGGCAGGAGGCTGACGGCTGGGTGCAAGGTGGATTCCAGTCCCGGACGGAGCCTCTCGTGTGCGGCGTAGTTCCAACTCGTACATGATTCGTCGAGCGAGAATCTGCAAGGCATCTATTTGCTCGGCAGTCAGGAGGTGAGGCACTCTGTCCATTACAGCTAGCGTGCCTAAGGAATGGGTATCAGCGGCAATTAGTGGTATCCCGGCATAGAATCGAATACCGATTTGCTTCACCAAGAAACTGTTCATGAATCTTCTGTCAGAGATTGGATCGGGGACAATCAGAACGTCGGACTGCAAGATTGCGTGGGCGCAGAACGAGCCATCTCGCGGAATCTCATTCATTTCAAGGCTGATTTCAGCCTTAAACCATATCCTTTGCTCATCCACGAAAGCGATGACGGCGACCGGCGTGTCGCACATAAGAGCGGCTAGATGCGCGATGTCGTCGAACCCTTGCTCGCGGGATGTTCCCAGAACTCGAAAGCTACGAAGACTTTCGAGACGGGAGCCTTCGTTTTCTGGCAGAGGCGACTCCACTGACGCTTCGCAAAACGTGAAGCGGTCCGCTCAGGACCGCCCGGCACCGACGCGAATTCTAGCAGCGCACTATTCCTAGAAAACACGCAACCGTCACCCTATTTTATTCGACGTTCGGCACTCAACCCTCTCATTTTGTTTGGTGTTACGAAAACAGAACAAACTGGTTTGCAGGGTGGAAAGAGCCCTGCGTTCACCTTGTCGGGTGCTGGATATCTCTTTAGGTTGTCCTGAATCGAAATTTACAGTAGAAACCACCGAAGAGCTTTATGGCACGTGTGCTTGCCATAAGGTACGGGTACCTAGCTAGGCGCACCATTGGACATGAGCAAAACACTTCCGGAATGCCCCGACTCAGGCACTTCTGATCGCTCGGTCGCTGCCGATGTTGTCCTCGACGGGAGCCAGTCGAGGAAGAAGATGAAGAGGAAAACGAAGACGACGGCTACTTAGAGTGAGCGTGTCCCCCGAGATCGGAGCCAGACCACGCCCATTGATCCCAATACGAAAAAAATATGTCCTCAAGCATTAGAAGTGCCTGTTCTTGCGTAGTCCAAGCATCGAACCTCCGAGGTTGACTGCTTGGGTCCTGAATGCCCGACGGACTGAAACTCTCTGTTCAACTCGTTCAAAACCACACTTGCATACACCAAGTCTTGTAATTCTGGCTCGCCGTCCGCAGCCTCCCGGATCAAGTGGACTGCGCGTTCCCCAGCAGCTTTTCGCGCTTCAAGTATTCGTCGAGGGACAAGTTCCATGTTTGTTTCAAGGACGGCAGCCCTGTATAACTGCTTCCATGATTGGACATCTTGAGATCGTCGGTCGCTCTCATTCATAGAGGCTCCTCGTCATGGGAAATGAGGGAACACAATTCAATTTAAGAAGACGCATTATATACACGATCTTGGTAGTCTGTCAGTACGTTGACGGACTTACGACTCTGCGGCGGTGAGAAGGGCAGTACAGCGACTACGAATTGCCCGGCACCCCTCAATCGGGCCGCACGACATCCTGAACTCGATCACAGGGTCACTGTTGCCGACTACGTTCAGTTGATGTCGAAACACGGGCCGAATCATCTAGAGCAGATCGAGCGGCTGAAGAAAGAAGCAATAGAGAAATAGAGTCTAGAGACTCGACCACCATCAAGTTTCGTTTCAGGAATGGAGTGGCACATGCATTCGTTTCTTTGCAGAAGGCTTCGTTCTCTCCTTCGCCTTCTGGTCATCGGACCCTTGTTGATCGGCTGTGGTCCTACGCCCGCTGCGGCGAGCGAGCGTAAGCCAAAAATTCGCACCATCACCGCTTTTGTGCGGATTGACTCCTCGCAGTACCGACAGCAATTTGAGGGAGCCGTTACCGTGCTTCGTCAGGCGAAAACCGCGTTTGAGCGAGGCGGGTACGAAGTCCAAACCATCCGAATTACAACCCAGCCGTTCACCCAATATGTGGGCGGCCGATCCGCAGCGGAGGCTCTGGATTTCTTCAAGAGTCTCGATGACCTGTCGAAGCGAGACTCGTTCCTGCTGAATATCGGACCCCTGACTGTGGCGGACTCATCGGACGCCGCCCAAGTTGACTTGCTCAGCCATGTCCTGGCCCAGACAAGAGCGAACGCGAGCTTGGTGGTGGCAGATGAAGGCGGGGTGTCTTGGAGCGCGATCCGAAGTGCCGCGCAGGTGATCAAGTACGTGGAAGAACACAGCCTCAATGGCACGAACAATTTTGATTTCGCCGCTGTCGCCATGGTGCCGCCCAACGTGCCCTTTTTCCCCGCGTCCAATCACGACGGTGAGGGACATGAGTTTTCGGTTGGCTGGGAAGCGGGCGAATTCGTTGAGGATGTCCTGGCGGGGGCTAATCGAGATATGAAAGAGGCGAAAGAGCTACTTTCCAGAGCATTCGAGCAGCAGGCACGGGCGGTGGATGCAATTGCCACACAAGTGGAGAAGGACTCCGGATGGAGCTACATGGGGCTTGACCCAACGCCTGCGCCGAATGTGGATTCATCCATAGGAGCCGCGATTGAGACGCTTACCGGGGCTATGTTCGGTTCCAGTGGCACGCTTTCGGCTGCTGCCATCATCACGGAAGCCGAACGTTCTATTTCGGTCAGGCGGATAGGTTACTCCGGTCTCATGTTACCCGTGCTCGAAGACCCCGTGCTGGCGCAACGGTGGAGCGACGGGACATTCGATCTCGACTCTCTGCTGGCCTACTCGGCCGTGTGCGGTACTGGGCTCGATGCAATTCCATTGCCCGGCGATGTTTCGCGAGAACGATTAGAACGAATCATGGGGGATGTGGCGAGTCTTGCCTTCAAGTGGCACAAGCCGCTCACGGCCCGGCTGATACCAGCACCGGGCAAAAAGGCAGGAGATCGAACGGATTTCGATTTTGGAGTCGCCAAATTCCCGAACACAAGTATAAAGCCGCTGCGATAGCACGAGTCTAGAGGAGGACGATATGCCAAGTTCGCAAGACACCCTCAAAAGACCGCCTCACCCGCTATCGCCAGATTAAGATCAGCGTGATCGGCAGAAGATCCGGGAAGACGATCTCGATTCCGGTCTGGTTCGTGCTTGAGGATGAAACGCTGTACCTCCTAGCGTGCAAGGCTCCGAGACCCAGTGGTACAAGAATGTTCTCAAGAACCCGTCGATTCGTATTAATGCGCGGGGCGTGGAAGCGGAATTCCGGGCAAAGCCAGTTACCGACGCCGAAGGTCTGAATTCCGTGATCGAGAAGTTCCGCGAGAAGTACGGGGCGAAGGACGTGAAGAAGTATTATTCGAAGTTCGATGTGGCGGTTGCGGTAGAACTGGGCTGACAACCGTTTCTTGAGAACCAAATAGAGCTACAAATCGAAAGGCGTACGCGGTTCCGATTTCCTGAAGACGAGCCACCCCAGCAGTCCGACACACAAGAGCACAGCACCAAAAGCTGCTACAAGTACCAGCGTGTGCGCCGACCACATGCTTGTCACGAACCGCCTGCCGAACACAGATGCGAGGTAAGCCAAGACGGAAAAGCGGCACAGCCGTCCCAGGCCGAAGGACAGCACAAACGCAATGAAGGGATAGCGCGTTACCCCAGCGGCGATTACAAAAGCGGATGTCGGAAATGGTGGCGGAAGGAATGCGGCGAGCGACAGAGAAAGGCTTCCAAAACGATGTAAGAATGCTGTGACTCTGTCGAATACCGCTCCCCTAATACGTCGATGGAGGATTCCAAGACGTGATAGGCGGTAAGCGGCTGAAGCCCCGCAGACCGAGCCTGCGGTGCTGCACATAGAGTAATAGGGCCATCGCTCTGGGTGCAGGGAGGCCAAGACTACGGTGAGCGCGTCAACTCCACCGAGAGTGGGTAGCACAGAGCTATCAAGGGCCGCAAGAATGAACACTCCAATCCCACCCAAGTGCCTCAGCATTGAGATAAATGATGTCACTGGTTCGATGATACGGCTTGATCAGCTTTCCTTCGCGCCGTGTTCCGCTTCGAACGATTCTTCCCGCCCGTGCATGGGAATGTCTGCGTTTGCCAAAGAGTACCAGGCGTACCATTGAGCATGAGCAAAATACATTCAGCACGCCCCGACTCAGACCGTTCTGATGGGTTGGTAACTGCCGATGTCCTCCTTCGACAGGAACCAGAAGAGGATGAAGAGGAAGAGGATGAAGAGGAAGACGACCGCAAAGAAGAAGATGACGATGATGGCACAGACGAAGGCTACTCGGAGTGAGTGGCTTCAATGAGTGAAGGATGAAGCGAGAACATTTCGTCAAGGTAGTCGAGGAGACGCTGGACTCGCTCCCAGAAGAATTTCGCAGTCGCATTCAGAATGTTGCTGTCTTGGTGGAGGATTTTCCGGCGAACCAACGATCAGTGAAGCCGGGGCGAGGTCGGCTGCTTCTAGGCGTCTTTCATGGCGTGCCCACCACCAAGAAGAGCATATTCGACTTGCCGAGCGGACCCGATCACATCGTCCTCTATCAGAAGAATATCGAAGCGGTTTGCTCAAGTGAGGCAGAAGTCCGCGAACAAATCCGCCTCACTGTTATCCATGAACTCGGCCACTATTTCGGGATGGATGAGGAACAACTGAAGGACGTCTAGATGCTCCGCTGGAGCGCGGCGACGTGAGTAATCCGCTTCGCACCGTGAGAGTGTGATGCCCTTCATAAAAGGGCGTCCAGACCAGCTAGGTCTGGACGCCAGCAAACCTGAAGGGAGCGTCAAGAGACTCTCCTACATGCAACTTAGATCGAAGCCTTGGGATACGCAAGATTCCCGTCGTACCTCAATCCACGTTACCTGACGGGTCTAATTCTGTCAGAGAACACTGCGCTCGCCAACTAACGCCCGGAGCCCACGACCAAGGACGTGTCATAGATTCTTGAGTAGCGGCGATAGCGGACGGCGACTTGTGTACCGGGTCTGTGATGTTTGATCTCGGTGTCGAGTTCCTCAGCGGTGAATCGGTAGTGATCATCGACTGCAAGAATGACATCTCCTGCCATTATTCCCGCCCGCTCAGCGGGTCCACCGGGCGTAACGCGGTCGAGAGTGATTCCATCGTGTCTGACCTTGGGATTCTCGTCCGTTGATGCGCCGATGTTCGCATTGCTGAACACTGGGGTGGAAACGGTCCCGTCTGGACCCGCCCGCGCATCAGTTTTGCCTTCGTCCTGAGAGAGGGTTCCCTTTGTCGTTTCACGGTCTTCTGCGAGCACACCAAATGTGTATATTTTCCCCGACGCAGAAATGCTCGCTGACAAGACGCCAGGTGCTAAAAATCCGTACTCGCCTACTTCTAGGCTGCCGAGTCGCACACGCCACAACCGATCCCCAATCTTCTCAGGCTGAAAAGATACTTCGTCTCGTTGAGCCCCTCCCGATTGATGCAACACCCCACCCGTCACCGAACGGAACTCACGTCGCTCTCCCTTCTGGTGCAATCTCAAAAGCTGGTACTCGGTTGCGGACGTTCCCTCGACAGTCTTAATGAGGAACTCAAGAGGAGCTTTCACCTGCGTCGGGCTTGTGGGCTTCAATACCTTGCCGTTAATGTCGCCTTTCACGATAAAGAGGGTTGCATGACTCTTCGCCACGCCCCCGGTCTGCCAATTGACAACCTCCGGTTCCAGAAAAGTCGCCTGGCCATTCAGCACCGTATAAACTCCAGCCTCCTCAGGCAGAACGAATTTGCCGATACTTGGAGATGCAGAAGCCGGATTGCCCGGCATCGCACTATTGCCATGTGGATTTATCATGGCGCGGATCACGGCATCAGAGACTTTGCCGAGCTTCAATGTCTTCAATCCCGCGACACTCGTGTCAAAATCGGTCGCGTCGGTGGCGTGGATTTTGTCGATAACCACATCATCCGATAGACCCAGCGAGACCATATCGATAACATCCTGATTGGTCATTCGGTGCGTCAACTGCTGGCCGAGACCAACAGCGGCAAGCAGCAGCACCGACACCACCGCGCTCAGATGACGCATCTGTTGAACTCTAGAATGTGGCTTTCGGTGCAAGCGAAATTATAGCCCAAGCTTAGAATCAATCCCTGCGTGCCCTCCGCATCCTCGCCGCGGCCAAGTCGATTTCTCCACTAATCAGCGCATCCGAACTGGGTGATAATAGTCGAGCATGTGCGCCCTCTCGGATGACCCCTCTGTTGTCTTGGATCGCGAGCCTGATCTAGAAAAGAGCCAAGAATCCGGCCCACGCATCCGCTGCCCGCTCTGCGGCTGGTCGCCCCGCAAAGAAGACCGCTGGTTTTGTGCCTGCGGACACGAATGGAACACCTTCGATACGGGTGGGGTGTGCCCGGCGTGCCTCCATCAGTGGACTTCAACACAGTGTCTCTCTTGCACCCGCTGGTCGCCGCATTCTGATTGGTATGCTCAGTGAGACATGCGGCGCAAAATGATCACAATTCGTTCGAACTGCATCCTCCCTGTGACCACGCTCCTTTTTATTCTTCTAGTAGGAGCCAGTGGAACTGTTGCGGCCCAGTCCGCCACGAATGAATGGAATGTGCTAAAACCGGGGGTGAAGGAAGTTCAGGCTCCGTTTCCTTCGTTGAAGCCATCCGCGACGATCAAAGTTGGTGGAACGGCAGACTGGGTTCTGATAACCGATGACGCTGTTTGGGTCGCAAGCACGAAACCCTATGCCGTCCACCGGATTGATCCGGCAAGGAACAGGATCATTGCCACGATACGTGTGTCCGGCGAAGTTTGCTCAGGCTTGGCTTCCGGGTTCGGGAGCATTTGGGTTCCGCTCTGTGGGAAGACGCCCACCCTTGTTCGCATCGACGCAGCTAAGAACAGGATCACGGCGACACTCCCGATTCCGCCAGCGGGCCCGGAAGGTGGCATCACAGCCAGTGACGATAGCGTTTGGATGCTGACAGACAAGAACGGCACGCTCAATCGGATCGATCCGTCCACGAATAGTGTGCGCCAGGAGATTTCAGTGCCACCCGGTTCCTATAACCCACTTTTCAGCAATGGCATTGTCTGGATCACTGGCGTGGAGAGCAGTGTCCTGACTGCCGTGGATGCTATTACCGGCAAACTACTGGAGTCGGTACCTGTGGGGCCAAATCCCCGCTTTCTCGCTGCTGGCGGTGGTTATGTTTGGACGCTGAACCAAGGCGACGGAACTGTCAGCCGAGTTGATGAGAAGAGTCGGAAGGTGACCGCCACGATTCAAGCGGGTATTCCCGGAGCTGGCGGCGACATCGGGTGTGGGGCCGAATCAGTGTGGCCGACTGTCTTAGGCGTTCCGCTCACTCGTATCGATGCCACCACGAACAAGGTCGTGAAGCAATGGGTAGGAAAGGGCGGGGATTCCTTGCGCTTCGGTTACGGTTCGATCTGGCTCACGGACTACAAGAAGGGTTTGCTCTCGCGATTTCCTCTTCAAGAAGTCTTAAGTCATTAGTTCGGCCGTTTCCCCGACAAGAGACCGATTCTTAGAATCGCTGAAGCCGGAGGAACCCCTGTGCAAAAGTGACCATTCTTAGGGGCGGCTTTGATATTAGAGTGACTTTTGCCGCAGAAACTTTTGCGGTACTCAAGCAGCAACCGAGGAAGCAAATGTCAAACCAACATTCTGTCACGAAGCGCCACCGACGGCCGAAGTCGGACAAGCGCGTAGACTTCACCGCACGAACGATGGCGATTTTGAAGCAACTGTCACAGGCGGCGAAAGTAAGTGAATCTCATAGGGTGCTGCCGAAAAGCGTGTGACTGTTCCGGGTTTCCGTAGGGACGCATGCAATAGCAGAATCGTAGAACAACAACAGGAGGGTTTATGTCTCGCTTTCGTATGTTGCAAGTCTGGATGGCGACAGCGATGCTGTGTATGGGATTGACAGTAGGGCCGAAAGTGGCCGCGGGTGGCACCCAGACCTTCACCGGAAAGGTTAGCGATGCCATGTGTGGAGCCAAACATTCAGAGGGGAATATCGCTCCCGCAGACTGCGTTCGAGCCTGCGTGCAAAAGGGCGCTAATTATGCGCTTGTGGTTGGCGACAAGGTATATACGCTTGATACAAAGGATCAAGCGGTGTCGGCCGAACTGAACAAGCTGGCTTGGCAGCAAGCCGAAGTTACGGGCACAGCCAACGGAGGCACGATTTCGGTGAGGGCGGTGACTCCCGCCGCCAAATAGGAGTCGGGAATAACGGCTCTCCGCAGTGAAGCCAACCGTGAGCGACTTCTATGGGTGATCGGTCGAGGCCCGCCCTGCAGCAGGCTGGAACCAATGCGAATGGCAAACATGACGATCCGGCAATGCGTGAGTGGGCCAGAAGAAAACAGCGGCGAATGCGGGGCGGGCTCAGTTCAGGAAATCGCCGAATGATTGGCTGCGAAGCACCAGGTGGGGGACTACAGTTTGCGCAACATCGAGAAGTGGAAAGCCATGAATGGCCTCCACGCTCCGATCCACGTGCCTCTGGGTGTGTCCTGAGTTGAGCCGCATCGCCCTTTGCCCTGCCGCCCGTGCCGGAATCTCTTCTTTCCCCGTGTTTTCCTTTTATGTGAAGCGCACCATGTCGGGTTCGGCTCCCAGGCGGATCGCAGCCGCTCAAAAAGCACGGGGGGGGCGAAGATACGGGCAGAGAAAAAGAAATAGACTGTTTAGTGGATTTGGAAGCCTGCTGCGAGGTATGCGGCAGGCTCTCGTGTTTGCCAGTGGTTAAATCCTCTCGACCTTAGTTGCAAGTAATGCTGGGGGTCTCCTTCGGCAATTCGAGACAAGCCGTGCGTTGCTTTGTGCTCTACTGCTGATTTGCGATCGACTCTGGAGTGGAAGCCCTCAGGGGTCACATCAAAAGCGGCCAACGAGGGTCACTTCAAAACCGGCCATCTCTAACAATGTCGCCCCCTGTCAAGCATTTTTTAAGCGCAGTCCTGCGTGCACTCTGGGAAGCGCGCCATTTCGCTCTCGCTGAAAAAATTTCCATCG
>Ga0187855_10000475_pt1 | contig 35284 bp, 29 predicted proteins | sample June2016WEW_8_10_2_FD_132969 | JGI IMG/M metagenome (GOLD analysis project Ga0187855, IMG submission 132969) | Peatland microbial communities from SPRUCE experiment site at the Marcell Experimental Forest, Minnesota, USA - June2016WEW_8_10 | ecosystem: Environmental > Terrestrial > Soil >... | reverse complement strand
CAGGCCGAACTGGGTGTCGTCTTCGACTACGTCTTCGTCTCTTCCGTGACGGGCGGGACGCAGGCCGGCATGGTGGCCGGCTTCGCGCTCGGCGACGACTCGCCCACGGTCGTCGGCATCGACGCCTCGGCCAAACCCGAAGAGACCTGGGAGCAGGTCGCTCGCATCGCACGTGCGACCGCGAAACTCATCGGTGTCGAGCGCGAGATACCCGACGAGGAGATCATCCTGGACGACCGCTTCCACGCCGGCACATACGGGATACCCGATGAGCGCACGCTCGACGCGATGCGACTGGGGGCGTCGCTGGAAGCGATGATCACCGACCCGGTCTACGAGGGGAAGTCCCTCGCCGGACTGATCCACATGGTCCGCGACCGAGAGATCCCACCGGACGCCAACGTGCTCTTCGCCCACTTGGGGGGCCAGCCGGCCCTCAACGCCTACGCCAGTCTGTTCACGTGAGCGCCGTGAGTCCGTTCGTCATCACCATTCCCGACGGCCTGGTGCGCGGCTCGCTGGGCGATATACCCAGTGACGTCGAAGTCGTGGAGTGGGACATGTCCTCTCCGGCACCGCGGCAGCGCATCGACATCGTGATCCCGCCGTACCTTCAGTCGTGGGACGGCCTCGCGAATCTCGACGGTGTCGACGTGGGACTGGTGCAGTGTCTCACGCTCGGTTACGACGGTGTCACCGAGTACCTACCCAAGAACATGGTGTTCGCGAACGCCGCCTCGGTGCACGAGACGTCGACGGCCGAGATGACGCTGACGTTGATCCTGGCTTCGCAGCGTTACATTCCCGACTTCGTACGCGCGGCCGACGCCGGCAAATGGACGCCCTCGTGGCACCCGAGCCTCGCCGATCGCACGGTGCTCCTCGTCGGGTACGGCGGGGTCGGACGCGCCATCGAGGCGAGGCTCCTGCCCTTCGAAGTGACGGTCCTGCGTCTCGCGCGTCACGAGCGCACCGACGAGCGCGGTCGCATCTACGGCCAGGACGCCTTGCACGAACTGTTGCCGATGGCCGACATCGTGGTCGCGGCGGTGCTGCTCGACGAGAGCACTCATCACCTCGTGGACGCAGAGTTCCTCTCCTTGATGCCCGACGGCAGCCTGTTCGTGAACATCGCGCGCGGCGGCGTCGCCGACACCGAGGCCCTCCTCGCCGAAGCACGGAGCGGTCGAATCCGCCTGGCCCTCGACGTGACCGACCCGGAGCCACTGCCCGACGGTCACCCGCTCTTCGGTCTGTCGAACGTCCTCATCTCACCGCACGTCGCGGGAATGAGTTCGGCCGCCCTGCCGCGTATCACGCGGCTCATCCGCGAACAGATCGAGCGATTGCGTCGTGGCGACGTTCCACTAAACGTGGTGATCCGAACCTAGCTGCGAGCGCCCACGAGGGTGAGATAGACGTCGCACAGGTTCCAGCCGGTGCGACCGCCGGGGATCAACTGTCCGAGTTCAAACAGTGCGGAGTAACTGTCGTGGTCGCGAACCACGCTCGAGAAGTCGATGCCGCGTTCGCGAGCGCGACGTAGCGTCTCTCCGTCCGTCCAACCACCAGCAATGCCCCGGACGAAGTCTCGCCCATCCGTGGCCCGCGCGACGGCGACAACGTCACGTTCGTTCGTACCGAACGCCCCGGCCATGCGCCACGCGAACTCCTGACACCGACCACCCAGGCCGGAACCTCGTAGTCGCACCGTCGCCTCACCGACTCCGACGACACAGAAAGGCCCCTGCACCAGGGATTCCGTCATCAGGTTCGCCCTCATCAGGTCGACGATTTCTTGCACGTCGCCGTGCAGCGAGGCACCGAGTTCGACCACGCGGTACCCGCGTCGTGACGCCTCGGCACCGACCGCCACGAGCACCCGAGCCGGCTCGGCGATGACCCGGTTCACGTGGTCGGTCGTCACCGCCTTGTCCATGAGGTCGCCGCGGCGTTCGCGCGCCTCGAGAATTCGTGACGCCAGAGGCGTGTCGCTCCTGTCGACCACGCGCAGCAGTCGTTCGATCTCTGCGCGCGTCGGCACGAATTCGAACGTGAGTCCTGACGCCACCCAACGATCGCCCGAGACCACGTTGTCGACCATTATCAGCGACATCGAGCGTGGCGTTCGAACGTGACGCAGTATCGCCCCACCGGCGATGGACGAACTCGCCGCGCGCAGTTGATTGAGCGTCGTGATGTCCGCACCGGACTCGAGGACCGCCGCGAAGAGTTCGTGAAGGCCCTCGAGGTCCATCGGCGGCTCGGGCAGCGCACACAGGCTCGACGCTCCGCCGGATATCAAGAAGACGGTGCATTCAGCGTTCGACGTACCGGCCAAGAATTCGACCAGTCGCTCGCCGGCCAACAGACTGCCCAGTCCCGGCAGCGGGTGCTCGCCGATGACGAACTCGACGTCGGAGTCCAAGGAGAACGCCGGTCCCTCGTCGACGATGACGAGGCGACGCAACACGTGGTTGCCCAGCACGTCGTGTGTCGCGGTGGCCATCTCCCGGGCGGCCTTGCCGATGGCGATGACGTCGACATCTCGGTCGATCACGTCGGACTCGCGCAACTGCGTGTCGATAAGTGCGCGCAGGTCGAGTCCGAACGACCACGCCTCGCTGATGGCGAGCGCGTCGTCCAGAAGCTCGCTGGTCATGCGAATCCCATCTCGGTGCGAAGTATCTCTCCGACTTGAGCGAATCCTACGAAAGAACAGCGGGTATCGAGGCCGTCCTACGTCGCGGCGACGAAGACCTCGCGCGCGATCATGCTCTGACGTGACTGGGTGTGCCGCCACGTGGCGAGCAATGCGATGGCGAGATTCGCCAGTCCGGCGAACGACGTCGCCGTGAGAGCGGCCCAGAGGTGGTCACCGGTGTAGTAGAGAATCCAGAGCGCGCATCCGAACGCGCCGACGAACCACGAGGTCGCCGACACGCCGGTGGCGTCCGGATGACGGATGAGTTCGACCAGTTGTGGTGCACGGTTGATCGACATGGCCACACCCGTGCCGAAGAGCCCGCCGGCCCAACCCCACAGCAGCGTCGGCACGACGCAGCAGAGAACGAAGTAGCCGAACGCCCTCGCCGGGACGGCCCATCGCCGCCAGGGCGCCAGACGAAAGACGATCGACAGTTGAATCGGCATGATGAGCACGCTGCCCAGGATGACCTCGGCCGAATGGGCCGCGATGCCGTAAGTGATCCAGAAACAGCCCATGTAGACAAAGAGCACCCACGTCGCCAGCGAGACCCCTTCGACGCCCAGCGTTCGGACCCGGCGTAACTGGTACGAGGTCCCGACGATGCCACTCGCCACAGCCAACCACCCCATCGATATCGTGAAGGAGTGCCAAGTCATTGACCAAGTTTACCGGTCGCTTTTTCTATCGACGGCGATTTGCTGCAGAAATGACGGCTTCGAGTGACGCGTCGAGGATCGACGAACTCATCCCGACTCCCCACCACGTCGTACCGTCATCACCCTCGGCTTCGACGTAGGCGACGGCCGACGCGGCCGAGCCTGACGTGAGAGCGTGCTCGGAGTAGTCGCGGACCTTGAACTTCACGTCCATCTCCGTGCGCAGGCCGTCCATCAACGCGTCAATCGGGCCGTTACCCTCCCCCTTCACGGTGACGTGATGGCCGTTCACCACCAGTTGGGCGAAGATCCGAGTGCTGGTCTGGTCGGCCGAGACCTCGCTCGACAGCAGTTGGATGGTCGGATTGTCCGGCTGGTACGTCGTCGTGAACACGTCCCAGATCTCGGCCGGTGAGATCTCGGTGCCGGTCGCCTCGGTCAACTCCTGGACCTGCTTGGAGAACTCGACCTGCATGGCGCGCGGCAGGTCCAGTCCGTGCTCGGCGCTGAGGAGATAGGCGACGCCACCCTTGCCGGACTGGGAGTTCACGCGGATGATGGCCTCGTAGGTCCGACCGGTGTGCTTGGGATCGATCGGCAGATACGGCACCTCCCAGACGTCGTACGTGTCGCCGATCGCCAGCATTCCCTTCTTGATGGCGTCCTGATGGGAACCGGAAAAGGCGGTGTAGACGAGCTCGCCCACGTAGGGGTGGCGCATGTGCACCGGCAGCCGATTGGCGTACTCGGCGACGTGGCGCGCCTTGTCGATGTCGCGGATGTCGAGTTCGGGGTCCACACCCTGGGAGAACAGGTTGAGCGCCAGGTTGACGACGTCGACGTTGCCCGTGCGCTCCCCGTTGCCGAACAGCGTGCCCTCGACGCGGTCCGCACCGGCGAGTACGCCGAGCTCGGCGGCGGCGACCCCGGTACCCCGGTCGTTGTGGGGGTGCAACGAGAGCACGACGCTCTCGCGACGGTTCACGTGACGCAGGAACCATTCGATCGCGTCGGCGTAGAGGTTCGGCGTGTACATCTCGACCGTCGCCGGGAGGTTCAGGATCAGCGGTCGATCGGGCGATGGATCGATGACGTCGATCACCGCGTTGCAGACCTCCAGCGCGTAATCCAATTCGGTGCCGGTGAAGCTCTCGGGCGAGTACTCGTAGTAGAACTCGGTCGACGGCGACATCGACTCGAGGCGACGACAGAACGCGGCCGCGTCGGTCGCGATCTTTTGGATGCCGGCCTTGTCGAGGCCGAAGACGACCCGTCGCTGGAGCGTTGAGACCGAGTTGTAGAAGTGGATGATGGCGCGACGCGCCCCGACGACCGACTCGTACGTGCGCCGGATCAGGTCCTCGCGGCACTGCGTGAGGACCTGGATCGTGACGTCCTCCGGGACCAGGTCGTTCTCGATGATGTGTCGCACGAAGTCGAAGTCAGGTTGGGACGCCGAGGGGAACCCGACCTCGATCTCCTTGAAGCCCATCTCGACGAGCTGGGCGAACATGACATTCTTGCGCTCTAGGTCCATCGGGTCGATGAGGGCCTGATTGCCGTCGCGCAGGTCGACGCTGCACCATCGGGGCGCCTTGGTCAGTCGGCGGTTCGGCCAGGTGCGGTCCGGCAGGTCGACCGGAATCGTCGGTGCGTACTTGGCGTAGGCCATGGGGCTGGGCTGCTGATTGTCCTTCACCTGGTTGATCCTTTCCATCACTGTCGTACGAGAAACAAAAAACCCCCGCCAAAGCGGGGGTCGGGGCGAGCAGGTGCTCACCCCTATCGAAGCAGCAGGTCCTTTTGGCCGGTTCTCATGTCGTCATTCTACTCAGGACGGCGGAAATGTCCAGAGAAAGCGACCGCTAACCTCATGGGTCATGGGCGCACTCAAAGCAGTTCTCAAAGTTCTGTTCGTTCTAGTCGTCGCGGCGAGCATCGCCGGTGTCGTCATGTTGGTGAAGCGGCCCAAGGACACCGAGTCGGTCTCCTTTGACGAATGGCCTGACGTGCCGCGCAATCCCGCATCCGAATAGCCCGTAGCAATTGATCGCAAGGAGAAATCATGACTGACATGCAATACCGTCGACTCGGCCGTTCCGGTCTCAAGGTGAGCCTGCTCTCCTTCGGAAGTTGGGTGACGTTCGCCAACGCCAACCAGATCGAAACCGCTAAGCAGGCGGCCGAGTGTCTCAGTGCCGCCCAGGAAGCGGGCGTCAACTTCTTCGATAACGCCGAGGCGTACTCCGGGGGCGAATCAGAACGCGTCATGGGCGAAGCCTTTCGCGAACTGGGTTGGAAGCGCCACGAGTACGTCGTCTCCACGAAGCTCTACTGGGGACTGTTCGACGTACCCAATATGCGCTTCACCCTGAATCGCAAGTACCTCTCACAGGCGATCGACGGTTCACTCGAGCGTTTCGGCCTCGACTTCGTCGACCTCGTGTTCTGTCACCGACCTGACCCGAACACGCCGATCGAGGAGACCGTCTGGGCGATGAGCGACATGGTCTCCCAGGGCAAGGCCCTCTACTGGGGTACCTCGGAGTGGCACGCCGACGAGATCCGCGCGGCCTACGACATCGCCGATCGTCACCACCTTCACAAGCCGGTCATGGAACAGCCGGAGTACAACATCCTGCATCGGCGCAAGGTCGAAAAGGAGTACGCCCGGCTCTACGAGGACGTCGGGCTCGGGACGACCATCTGGTCGCCGCTGGCCTCAGGTCTCCTCACCGGCAAGTACCTCAACGGGGTGCCCGAGGGTTCTCGCGCGTCACTGCCCGGTTACGAATGGCTGAAGGAGATACTCACCGATGCGGCCAGCAACAAGAAGGTGGCCGACCTCAAGGTGATCGCCGACGAGTTGGACGTCACGCTCGCCCAGTTCTCCCTCGCCTGGTGCGCGATGAACCCACACGTGTCGACGGTCATCACCGGCGCGTCGAACGCCGCACAGGTTCGAGAGAACATGACGGCACTCGACGTACTGCCCCTGCTCACGCCCGAGATCATGGAGCGCGTCAACCTCATCAGCAACTCCTAGATCTCGATGAACGAGTCACGCATTGGGATCATCGGCGGGCTCTCGTGGGAGTCGACGGCGTCGTACTATCGATACTTCAACGAGCTGTTCGTCGGGACCAACGAATGGTCACAGCCGCAACTACTGATCGACTCGATTGACTTCGGGACTATCGTGCCGTTGCAACGAGATGGTGACTGGGATGCCACCGGGGAGATCCTCGCCGCTTCGGCCCGACGCCTGGAGCGGGCCGGCGCCACGGTGCTGGGCATCGGCGCCAACACTATGCACATCAACTTCACCCGCGTCCAAGACGCCGTCGCCATACCCGTGGTTGACGTGCGCGACGTCGTAGCTAAGGAGTCGCTCGGGCACGGCCATCACACGATCGGTTTACTCGGGACAAAGTACCTGATCGACGCGGAGTTCTACTCGGACCGTCTGCACGAATTGGGCGTGACGTCCATCAAGCCAACAGAAGAGCAGACCGAACGGCTCCAGTTCATCATCTTCTCGGAGTTGACGAGGGGCGTCGTGACAAAGGGCTCGCGGGCCTACCTTCGCGAAGTCGCTTCATCGTGTCTTGAGCGCGGAGCGAGCGTCGTCGGACTCTGCTGCACCGAGTTCGGGATGCTGATGAGCGAAGAGGAGTCCTTCCCAGTGATCGACTCGACCAAGGCGCACGTCCGAGCATTGCTCGAAGCGTAAGTCAGGGTCGCCGTCCGTTCATCGTGAGCGCTAGCTCGATGCCCGCCAGTGTTCGCGCAGGGCGCCCACTCATCGGCCGTTACGTCGGCACCACTAGCGGGAGCTCTACGGCGACCGTGAGCCCGCCGCCCGGGGTGTCCTCAAAGAGGATGCGCCCACCCAAGAGTTGCGTGATTCCTGAGGCCACTGTGAGATTGAGACCCGCGTTGAGTTGATCTCCGCTCAGTCGATGGAAGGGCGCGACCACCGCTTCTCGCAGTGCCGCGGGCATACCGGGTCCGCGATCGACCACCAGCATCTCGATGAAATCTCCGACGACCCGGGCCTTGATGTTTACCGGTTTGTCGAGCGGACTGAACCGGCAGGCGTTGCTCACGATATTGCCGATGACGCGTTGGATTAGGACCGGATCGTTGGTCAAATCCGGCAAATCGTTCGGGACGTCGGATTCGACCAGGCGCCCTCGTGTATCGACACCGGCGATCGCCTTGGCTATCACGGAGTCGATTCGCACGGCTTCGGGATGAATTGCCACTTCGCCGGCTTCCAGGCGACCGGCATCGATGAGGTTGACAACGAGGCGCGTCAGCTGCCGCACCTGCACCTCCACGCCACTGAGCACCGCGTTGCGTTCGTCCAGGGAGCGTCGCTCGTGGCTTCCCGTGAGCAACGAGATGTTGGTCTGCATCTGCTCCAGAGGGCCAAGCAGTTCCTTCGATGCGGTTCGGAAGAGAGCCAGGCGAAGCGACTCCGCTTCGGCAATCTCTTGCAGTTGGTTTGCGTCACGAGCGATCATCTGACTTCGTAGACCGGCAGCGACCCGGCGGGCGAACGCGCCAATCAACTGCGTATCTTGATCGTCCAACGTCGCGCCATTCACGTAAAGACGGTGATCCTCATCGATGTCAAAACGTGTTCCACTGTCGAAATCACTGATCGCCTCACCGCTCACCAGGTCGCTCACCCACTGGTCGTCGCGTTGTGTCACCAGTGCGACGCTCGTGGCCGCGAAGACCGCTCGCAGCGATTCAAGGAGCGGAAGAATGTCTTCGTGGGAGGCGGCGACACTCGCGGCGGCCCCAGCGAGGATCTCTGCCTCGGCGCGTGCGCGCTCCGCCTGATGTGAGCTTTGGGCGAAACGGCTGACGATCACACTCGCGGATACCGCGAAGAGCAAGTACGCGACGATCGCCACCACGTCGTCCGGGCGAGCGACCTCCAAGGTATGAAGCGGTCTGACGAAGTAGTAGTTCTCGAGTCCCGACGCCAAAACCGCTCCGACCAGCCCGACCATCAGCGCGCCGGCCCACGTGGTGAGGGCGAGGATCGCCACCAAGTAGACCAAGAACACGGTGGAGAGGGAGAGGCTCGATCGAATCTGGCTCATCACGATGGTCAAGATCGGCATTAATACGATCGTCGTCGCCAGGGCGGCGATCTTGCGCGCCCACGTCACGTGCTCAGTCTGTCGCCGACGATGAACGTGGGGTGGTCGCACTCCCCCGACCGCGATGATGTGGACGTCGAGATCGCGCGCGTGGCGCAACACCTTTTCCACGACCCCGTTCGCCGGGCGCCAGAAGGGACGGGGACGACTCGAACCCAGGACGATTTGGGTGCCGCGCTCGCTGCGCGCGAAAGTGACCAGCGCCGTCGCGGTGTCGTCGTCGACGATTTCTTGAAACTTGCCTTCAAACTCCTCAACCAGTTCGCGCGCTTCGGACGTGTCCGTCGGAACGTGACGGATTTCATCGGCTCTTACGACGTGAACCGCAAAGAGCTCCGCGCCGGTCCTCGACGCGATGCGCGCGGCCCGACGAAGCAGGTCAAGGTCGGTGGCCGTGCCCGTTATCCCGACGATGAGTCGTTCGCGGGTCTCCCAGGACTTATCGATCGCGTGCTCGTCAAGATAGCGCTGCAGTGAGTCCTCAACTCGGTCGGCCAGCCACAGCAGCGCCAACTCTCGAAGCGCGCTGAGGTTGCCCACGCGAAAGTAGTTCGCCAACGACGCGTCGATCTTGTCGGCGGCGTAGATGTTGCCGTGCGCCATTCGTCGACGCAGCGCCTCGGGTGTGAGATCGACGATCTCAATCTGTTCGGCGCGACGAACGATGGCGTCCGGAATGGTCTCTTGTTGGTGGATGCCGGTGATCTTCTCCACCACGTCGTTGACCGACTCCAGGTGTTGGATGTTCACGGTGGTGATTACATCAATGCCCGCGTCCAACAGCGCGTCGACGTCTTGCCACCGCTTCTCGTGCGTACTGCCCGCCACGTTCGTGTGCGCGAGCTCGTCTACCAGCGCCACGGCTGGGTGTCGGGCCAAAACGGCATCGAGGTCCATCTCTTCCAGCAGCGCGCCGCGATATTCGTGCGTGGCGCGTGGAATCACCTCGAGATCCCTGAGTTGGGCCTCGGTGAGCGCTCGACCGTGGGTCTCCACGTACGCAACGACGACGTCGGTGCCGCGTTCTCGCCGACGCCAGCCTTCGTCGAGCATGCGATAGGTCTTGCCGACGCCGGGCGCCGAACCCAAATAGACCCGCAGGACCCCTCGTTGCATTGAACCAGTATCGCCGAAGGTCATTCGGCGTCGGCGCTTTGTGCTGCGTCCGACCTACGTTCCATGCAGTTCGCCGACCAGGTAGGCGGCGACCACGTCCACGAGCGCGACAGCCACGATTCTCTGCTCCAATGTGACCGCGGCGCCGGGTGTCGGCGTCACTACGAAGCGTCCGACGACTCGACCGCGCCATTTCGCGAGGATCTCGGCCTCGGGACCGGGCAGACCGATCTCCCTGGCGGGCCAGCGCAGTCCAACGAGGGCGACGTCACCGTTGGACTGAATCCGCGCCAGCGGCGGTTCGGCGAGCGCCCGGTCGAATCGACTGGCCCGCAACGAGAGCAGCGTGACCAACGAATCATTCGCCTGGTCGATCATCGACCCGATTGGCGCCGAGTCGGCCGCGAGAACGGCGACCCCGTGGATCATCTCCACGTACGCCGTCGAGGTGTTGGCCGCCTGCCAGTGTTGACGGCTTCGGGCCGCGAGTTCAGTGACCACGACCCCAACCACGAAAATGGCGATCGTGGTTTCGAGGTCGGGCCGATGACTGATGGCGAACCGGTCGTAGGGCCGAGTGAGGAAGAAGTCGAACCACAGTGCGGACGACGCGCTCGCGAGTACGCCCGAGAGACGATTGCCTGTCACGGCGACCGCGACGATCACTATTACCATGACCAGCGCGGCTGCGGTCCCGGCGAAGGTACCGCGGAAGGGAACGAGGATCGAGGCGACGATGATCGGTGCGACCACCCCGACGACGATCGCCAAACGAGTGCGATTACGAATAATGCGTCCGATCATCGTTGCCCCCTCTCTTCAATCGACACGCTAGCGAGACATGTCACACTCTCACTGACGAGCGCTGAAGATGAATTGGATGGGACGGAGGAGGTCGATTACCTCTCCAGCTTCGCGAGGCCCTCATTCAACTGCAGCACGTCGATGTAAGTCGAACCAATGAATCCCAAGAGCGCCGAATGCGTCTGTTGCCTAATGAGTGTGCGCAACTTGGAAGGCGAGATACCGGTGGCCTTGGACACCATCCCAATCTGCACCGTCGCGTCAATCGCGGAGATATCGGGGTCAATGCCACTGCCTGAAGTGGTCACCAGATCCACCGTGGGGTCGACGCCGAGGTTGTGCCAGTACGCGACGAGCGCCTTAGTGTCGGCAACGAGGACCTTGGAACGAGGACCGAGGTTGGTAGCGCCGGACTCACCGTCATGACCGTTCGCGACGAGCGGATTGTCGCCGCCCGAGCTCGTGGCGGTTGCGGCGTACGGTCCGGTGTCATCGGGGCGACCGTGGAAGACGCAACTGCCGAGCGGGTTTCCCGGGCATTTTGTGGCAGCCCAGTTCTGGCCGATGAGCGGTGATCCGTTGGCCGTCAGTGAACCGTCGGCCTGGTGCTTGAACAGCAACTGAGACACGCCGACACCTGCGAAGGAGTAGACGAAACCGAAGAACACGAGACAGACGACCGCCAGAACGAGCGAGCGGCGAAGATGTACGAGCATGGCCAATCCTTTTAGTAGGCGTGCAGCGCGACGAGCACGAGATCGATGAGCTTGATGAAGATGAATGGGAGAATGACGCCGCCCACCCCGTAGATCAAGACGTTGCGCCGGAGAATCGCCGCCGAGTTGGCGGGACGGAACTTCACTCCTCGAAGCGCCAAGGGGATGAGTGCCACGATCACGAGGGCGTTGAAGATCACGGCCGACAGCACTGCGGTCTGCGGGTTGTGCAACCGCAGGATGTTAAGTGCGCGCAGTTGGGGATAGGCCACGACGAAGAGCGCCGGAATGATCGCGAAGTACTTGGCGATGTCGTTGGCGATCGAGAAGGTCGTCAGTGACCCTCTGGTGATGAGCAGCTGCTTGCCAATCTCGACGATGTCGAGCAGCTTGGTGGGGTTTGAATCCAGGTCCACCATGTTGCCCGCCTCTTTGGCGGCCGTCGTACCGGTGTTCATGGCGACACCGACGTCGGCCTGGGCCAGCGCCGGTGCGTCATTGGTGCCGTCGCCGGTCATGGCCACCAACTTGCCGCCCTCCTGCTCCTGCCTGATGAGCGCCATCTTGGCTTCGGGCGTGGCTTCGGCGAGGAAGTCGTCCACGCCGGCCTCCTGCGCGATCGCGGCCGCCGTCAGCGGGTTGTCGCCGGTGATCATGACGGTGCGGATACCCAATTGGCGCATCTCGTCGAACTTTTCGCGGATACCCTGCTTCACGACATCCTTCAACTCGATGACGCCCAGGATGACCGCGCCGTCGGCGACGACCAGCGGGGTCGATCCGGCACGCGAAACCCGCTCGACAATCTCATCAAGATCGCTCGGCGTCGTGCCACCCTGTTCACTTACCCAGCTCTTGACCGATTCAGCCGCGCCCTTTCGGATTTGTCGTTCGCCGATGTCCAGGCCCGACATGCGCGTCGTTGCGGTGAACGGGACGAAGACGTGGTCGGCCTCGAGAGAACGCCCCCGGATGTCGAAGAGCTCCTTCGCGAGCACCACGATGGAGCGACCCTCGGGAGTCTCGTCCGCCAGCGACGCGAGTTGAGCCACGTCCGCGACCTCTTGCTCGTTGTGACCGCCCACCGGATAGAAGTTGGACGCCATGCGGTTGCCCAACGTAATCGTGCCGGTCTTGTCCAACAACAGCGTTTGCACGTCGCCGGCCGCCTCGACAGCTCGCCCACTCATCGCGAGCACGTTGCGCTGGACGAGACGGTCCATGCCCGCGATGCCGATCGCCGAGAGCAACGCGCCGATCGTCGTGGGAATGAGGCACACCAGCAGCGACACCAGTACCACCACCGACACCGAACCATGGGCAAAGTTGGCGAAAGGTACCAACGTGACTACGACCGGTATAAAGACGATGGTTAGGACGGCGAGCAGGATCGTGAGGGCGATCTCGTTCGGCGTCTTTTGACGGTTGGCGCCTTCGACGAGCGAGATCATGCGATCGATGAAGGTGTGGCCCCGTTCGGCGGTGATGCGTACGACGATGCGGTCCGACAGTACCTTGGTACCCCCAGTAACGGCGGATCGGTCGCCACCGGACTCGCGAATCACGGGCGCCGACTCTCCGGTGATCGCTGACTCGTCCACCGAAGCGATACCTTCGATTATTTCGCCGTCGGAGGGGATGACGTCATTCGCCTCACAGACGACCAGGTCACCTTTCGCGAGGGACGCGGCAGGAACCAGTTCTTCGGTGCCGTCCGCGCGAAGGCGGCGCGCCTCGGTCTCCGATCGCATCTTTCGAAGAGTCTCCGCCTGAGCCTTGCCCCGGCCCTCGGCCATAGCCTCGGCGAAATTGGCGAAGATCACTGTCAGGAAGAGCCATACCGTGATGGACCACGTGAAGGTGCTCGGATGGGCGACCGCTTCGAAGAGCGTGACAATCGACCCGACCAGCACGACGAACATGACGGGGTTCTTGACCTGCAATCTCGGGTCAAGCTTGGTGACGGAGCCCTTCAACGCTTGGCGCAGGATCGGCCCGTCAAAAAGTCCCCGGGCCTGGGCAACACCATGGGCGCCCGGCTCGGCGGTTGACTGATTCATAAGAGTGGTCATTAGAAGAACCTCGCGTGGCTAAGTTGCTCGACGATTGGGCCGAGGGAGACGGCAGGGAAGAACGTGAGTCCGCCGATGATCAAGATCACACCGATGGTGAGACCGACGAACATCCCGTTGTCGGTACGGAACGTACCGAGGCTCTGGGGCACGACATCCTTCTGGGCCAGGACCCCTCCCAGCGCAATCGCCGGAATCATGACGCCGAAGCGACCCACCAGCATGTCAATCGCACCGATGATGTTGTAGAAGGGCGTATTGCCACTAAGGCCAGCCATGGCCGAGCCGTTGTTGTTGGCCTGCGAGGTCAACCCGTAAAGGATCTCCGAGAACCCGTGGGGCCCAGCATTGAGTGGCCCCGCCCGCCCGGCCGCTACCGACACAGCGATGGCCGTCAGGAGCAGCACGATGATGGGCATTACTAACGCGCCGAGACCCGCGAGTTTGACCTCTCTCGCCTGAATTTTCTTCCCTAGGTACTCCGGCGTGCGACCGATCATCAATCCTCCGATGAATACGGCGATGATCGCGTAGATGAGCAGCGTGTAGAGCCCGGTGCCGGTACCACCGGGCGTCACTTCACCGAGCATCATGCCCGTCATGGGGCCCATGCCGCCGATCGGGTTGAACGAATCGGTCGCCGCATCGACGGCGCCATCGGAAGTCTGGGTCATCGCCACGTTGAACAGGGCGCTGGTGGTGTCGCCGAAGCGGACCTCTTTGCCTTCCATGTTGCCCACGGGCGAGTAGATGTGCGCCGCGGCGATGGCCGGATTGTTCTGGTGCTCGGCGTTGGCGGTGAAGCCCACCCACACCCCGAAGATGATCACCATTACCGCCAGCAGAGCTGCACCGTGACGGATACTCCCCACCATCTTGCCGAAGGTGTAAGTGAGGGCGAATGGGATGGACAAGGTGAGCCAGATGTAGAGCAGGTTGGTGAGTCCAGTTGGGTTCTCGAATGGGTGGGCGAGGTCGACGTTGAAGAATCCACCGCCGTTCGTTCCCAGTTGCATGATGGAGCCCATGAATCCCGCCGGACCGCGAGCGAGGGTCTGCGTGACGCCATTCAGATAGTCGTGGATGGTCACGGTTCCAGCCAAGGTATCCACCGCGCCCTGACCGACAATGATGATGCCAGCAACGAACGCGATCGGCAACAAGATGTAGAACATGCAGCGCGTCATGTCGACCCAGAAGTTGCCAATCGTGGCCGACTTACGACGCGAGAAGCCTCGTACCAGCACGATGGCGGCGGCGATACCCACGGCCGGGCTGACGAACTGCTGTACGGTGAGGGCGCCCATCTGGGAGAAATACGACATCGCCGTTTCGCCGCCGTAGTTCTGCCAGTTGGTGTTGGTCACGAATGACGTCGCCGTATTGAGACTCAACGCCGGTCCGACGGCGCCAAAGTGCTGGGGATTCAAGGGCAACGAGCCCTGAATTCGTATGATCACGTAGGTAAAGGCGATAGAGACGGCCGTGAAGATGATCATCGCGCCGGCGTAGCGCTTCCAGGTCTGCTCTTGTTCGGGACTCGTGCCGAGCATCCGGTAGATCGGTCGCTCGATGAAGCCGAGGAAGTGCACGCGTCCATCGAAGACGGCGGCCATGTACGAACCGAGGTAGCGCCAGGCGAGCCCGAGAGTGATTACCAGGGCGAGGATGGTGAGAAAGAAGCCCATTTAGAATTTCTCCGGCTTGAACATCGCGTAGCCGAGGTAAAGGAACGTCACCACGGAGAGACACAGAAGGATTATTTGGGAAAGACTCATACGCGGTCCAACGCCCAGATGAGTCCGAGCATCGCCAGGGTGAAAGCGATTATGCCGAGTGCTGAATAAAGATCTGCCATTGCTCCAGTGTCACGGGAGCGGCCTTAACAGGGTCTTAAAAAGTTCTTACTCGTCTTAATAATGGCTTCATTTCCGCGAGGGCTGAGAAATTCGTACTCTGGACAATACTGATGTCGTGCGCAGACATATCGTCGGTTCGATCGTGGGGGTCGCGAGTGCTCTCGCGCTGGGACTCGCGATGTTGCCCCTGCGACCTCACATCAGTGTGTCGACCGCGGCGCTGGTCATGGTCATACCCGTCGTCGTCGGATCGGTCATCGGCGGGTTCCAAGCCGGAATCTCGAGCGTCGTCGCCGGATTCCTCGTCTACGACTACGGCTACATACCCCCGTACAGGACTTTGGACGTCGGCACGCCGCAAAACTGGGCCGCCCTAGGTGTCTACGTCATCGTGATGCTGCTGGTGGCGAGCGTCGTGGCGAGCCTGGACTCCTCTCGAATCGAGGCACAACGTGGCGGCGAAGCGGCGCACCACCTCTCGGAACTCTCCGAGAACCTGGTCGGCGACCGTCCGGTCGACGATCTCCTCGATACGATCGTGTCCGCGGTCCACGCGGTCTTCGCGATTCCGGGCGTCTCATTACTGGTCCTTGACGAGGGCGTCCTGAAGGTCGTCGCGTCGGCCGGCGAGCCACTCACGGAAGATGAACTGGCCCAACTCGGTCCCCGCTCGGGTCAACCGATCAGCGTCGGCACGGACACCGCGTCGTCCGGTCAACTTCGCACCATCGCGCTGTCCGCGTCCGGTCGCGCGGTGGGCATCCTCGCCCTGCGCAGTCTGCCGACCTCGAAGAACGACCGGGCGGTCCTCAACACCTTCGCCAACGACGCGGCGTTGGCGTTGGAACGCGCGCAACTGCGCGAGCAGGCGCTGCGCTCGAAACTCCTCGAAGAGGTCGACCGTTTTCGCCAGAGCCTCATGGGTGCCGTATCCCACGACCTGCGAACACCGCTCGCGACGATCAAGGTCGCCTCCTCGACGCTCTCCAACCGAGCCGTGTCGCTGAGCGCCGATCAGCTCGGCGAGCTCTACAACCTCATCGAGGTCGAGTCGGACCGACTCACTCGCTTGGTTTCGAACCTCCTGGACATCACGCGAATAGAGGCCGGCGTCTTCACCGTCAACGCGACGCCGACGTCGGTCCAGGAGTTGGTGCGCGAGGCCGTAAATACCATGGAGCCGACCCTCGGTACGCACCGGGTCGACTCGATCGTGCCCGCGGCCCTTCCGGCAGTCAACGTCGACCCGTTGCTGATCGGTCAGGTGCTGATCAATCTGCTCGATAACGCCAATCGACACTCGCCCACCGACGGCGTCATCACCGTCGAAGCGCGTCGTGACGAGAAGCACGTCGTGCTCTCGGTTGCCGACCAGGGACCGGGCATCTCGCCGAGCCAACGACAGGTCGTCTTCGAGCGTTTCGCACAACTCGACAAGGGCGGTCGAGCCGGTCTCGGTCTCACGATCGCCAAGACGTTCGTCGAGGCCCACGGCGAAGAGATCTGGTACGAGGACGCCCCGAATCACGGGGCGCGATTCGTCTTCTCGCTCCCGTTGGCCGACGAGTCCGCGACGCTACGGTAACGACTGTGGCCAAGATTCTCGTGATCGACGATGATTCGTCGCTGAATCGAGCGTTGCGCGTCGGTCTCCAGGCCGGCGGGCATGAGGTCATCACGGCCGCCACCGGCGAACACGGCATAACTCAGACCGCGCTGAACGCACCCGACGTGGTCGTGCTCGACATGGGTCTGCCCGACATGGACGGCATCGAAGTCTGTCGCACCATCCGCGGCTGGAGCGACGTCCCGATCATCATCCTCTCGGCGACCGGCACGGAGAATCGCAAGGTCACCGCACTTGACGCCGGCGCGAACGACTACGTCACCAAGCCCTTCAGCATGCCCGAGCTCGAGGCGCGCATCAGGGTCGTGACCCGCGGTCGGGGGCTCGACCGCGGTGACCCCACGGAAATGTCACTCACCTGTGGCGCCCTGGACCTCGACCTCGTCCACCATGACGTCTCGCTCGCCGGAGTGAACGTCGCTCTGACGACCAAGGAGTTTGAAGTGCTCGCCTTCTTGGCCCGTCACGCGGGCAAGACCTGCACGCACCAGATGATTCTCGGCGCCGTGTGGGGCTCCGGCTACGGCGCCGAAGCCCAGTACGTGCACGCCTACGTGCATCGACTCCGTCAGAAGTTGAACGACGAGTCGGCCGAACTGATCACGACGGTGCCCGGCGTCGGCTACTCGCTCAACTGCGGCGACTGAGGACATCGTTCTAGCGCAGCGTGATCAGGTGGATGTCTTGGATGCCGTCGGCATCGCGGAGTCGAGCGATCACGTCACTCGGTGTCGGAATCTCGGTCGAGAGGACCATCAGCGCCGTCCTCGTTCGCAGGTCCGGACCCACGGCCATTGAACTGATCGAGACGCCGGCCTCGCCGAGCGCGACGCCCACCATGCCGATCATGCCCGGCCGGTCATCGTTGTGCACGACGAGCATTGAGGCGGCCGGCGGGATCTCGACGCTGTGACCGTCGACGCCCACGATTCGTGTCTCGAGTCGGGTGCCGATCGTGACCAGCGTGCCCGAGACCGCGTGGTCCCCGGAGCGCACCGAGATCTGATTAACGTACTCTGGCGACTCGACGGTCGATATCTCGCTGTAGGTGAGGTTGTGGTCCTCGGCGAGCTGTGGCGCGTTGACGAATGAGACGCCCTCGTGCCCGGTCGCGGTGAGCAGACCCTTCAGCGCACAGAGCGTGAGGATCTTGGTCCCCGAGCCGGCGAGCTCGCCGAGGTAGTTGACCTCGAGGTCGGCCGGCTTCCCGTCCAACAGCCCGCCGATGAATCGGCCGAGGACCTCGGCCAGTCCCATGAAGGGTCGAACGGCGTTGGACACCTCGCCCGCGGCGACGTTGACGGCGTAGGGGACGAAGTCGCCGGCGAGCGCCAGCTGCACCTGTTCGGCGATCGTGATCCCGGCCTTGTCCTGGGCTTCGAAGGTCGAGGCCCCGAGGTGGGGCACGACGACGACCGACGGTAGTTCGAAGAGAGGTGACTCGGTGGTCGGCTCCTTCTCGAACACGTCGAGGGCCGCACCCTGCACGTGGCCGTTTCGGATCGCGTCGGCCAGGTCGGCTTCGTTCACGATGCCGCCACGAGCGACGTTGATGATACGCACGCCCGGCTTGGTCTTCGCCAACGCGGCCGCGTCCAGGAGGTTCGTCGTCTCCTTCGTCTTGGGCAGGTGGATCGTGATGAAGTCACTCCGGGCGAGCAGGGTGTCAAGGTCGACCAGTTCGACGCCCATGTGTCGCGCTCGTTCCTCGGAGATGAAGGGGTCGAAGGCGATCAGGTGCATGCCGAAGGCCGAGGCACGCTGGGCGACCAACGCACCGATCTTGCCGAGACCGACAACGCCGAGGGTCTTGCCGTGCAGTTCGACGCCCTCCCACTTACTGCGTTCCCACTTGCCCGCCTTTAACGCGCTGTGGGCTTGGGGGATGTTGCGCGCCTGCGCCAATAAGAGAGCCATCGTCTGTTCGGCCGCGGAGAGGATGTTCGAGACCGGCGCGTTGACGACCATCACGCCGAGCTCGGTCGCCTTGGCGACGTCGACGTTGTCCAGTCCGATGCCGGCGCGACCGACGACGACGAGGTCCTTCGCCGCTTCGAGCGTCGGGCCGTCGACCTTCGTCGCCGAACGAATGATCAGCGCGTGTGCACCGACGACCGCATCGATCAACGCGGTCGGCGAAAGACCGAGTCGGATGTCCACCTCGTGCCCGGCGTCGCGCAACTCTTGAAGACCGGAGTCGGCGATCTCTTCGGTTACCAATACACGAGCCACCAGGTCACCTTTCGTAGAGTCTTCTCAGACTACGGGAAAATGAACGGGTCTCAGCCTGCGGCGACGAAGTTCGCCAGGCGCTCGAGTCCCTCGACGATGTCGGCGTCGCCCAGCGCGGAGCTGAGGCGGAAATAGCCGGGCGTTCCGAAAGCCTCGCCGGGCACGACCGCGATCTTGATCGATTCGAGCAGGATCTCGGCCAGTTCCGCTGACGAGTGAGCCACTCGCCCCCCGAAGGAACGTCCCAGGAGTCCCGAAACGTTCGGGTAGCAGTAGAAGGCACCCTCAGGCTCGGCGCAACTGATGCCGTCGATGGCGTTGAGCATCGACGTCATGACCTTGCGGCGCCGATCGAAGGCGGTGCGCATCTCGTAGACCGCGCTCAGGTCTCCGTTCAGCGCGGCCACCGCCGCGCGCTGGGAGATGTTCGAGATGTTCGACGTCGTCTGACTTTGGTAGTTGACGGCGGCGTCCATCACGTCCGGCGCGCTGATCATCCAACCGACGCGCCAACCCGTCATGGCGTACGTCTTCGCGACGCCGTTGACCACGATCCAGCGATCACCGAGCTCGGGTGCCACGACCGGCATCGACACGAATTCGGCGTCGCCGTACACGAGGTGTTCGTAGATCTCGTCACAGAGCACCCAGATGTCGTGCTCGGCGGCCCACCGGCCGATCGCCGCGACGTCGTCGGGGCGCACGACGGCACCCGAAGGGTTCGAGGGCGACGTGAAGACCAGCATCGTCGTCTTCTCGGTGCGCGTTCGCTCGAGTTCGTCGACGCTCACGCGAAAGCCGTTCGAATCAGACGTCATCACCGGCACCGGCGTGCCGCCGGCCAGGTAGACGGCCTCGGGGTACGTCGTCCAATACGGCGCGGGTATCAGTACTTCGTCGCCCGGGTTCAACTTCGTCATCATGGCCGTGATGATCGCGTGCTTGCCGCCGTTCGTGACGAGCACCTGACCCGGCGTCGTGCGGAGTCCCGAGTCGCGCATGGATTTCGCCACGATGGCCTCGCGCAACTCCAAAAGTCCGGCCGTCGGCGTGTACTTGTAGTTGACCGGGTCGTAACAGGCCTTTGCGGCCGCTTCCACGATGTGCACCGGTGTCGCGAAGTCCGGTTCGCCCACGCCAAAGCCAATTACCGGCTCGCCGGCGGCTTTAAGGGCCTTGGCTTTGGCGTCCACGGCCAACGTCGCGCTGGGGGCTAAGCCGCCTAGAAGGTGACTCACTCTCGAACTCATCGGACGCTCCGTTCAATATCCGTAAGAATAAGTCTATGAGTTCTTCCGAGATATTAAAGATTCCCGCCGAGTTACTCCCGCGCGACGGACGATTTGGATCGGGTCCCTCGAAGGTTCGCGCCGAACAGTTGAGCGCACTCGTCGCCGACGGGACGACGTACATGGGCACGTCGCACCGTCAATCAACGGTACGCCACAAGGTCGCCGAAGTTCGCGACGGCCTTCGTGCCCTCTTCTCGCTGCCCGACGGATATGAAGTGCTCCTCGGCAACGGCGGCACCACGGCGTTCTGGGACGCTGCCACCTTTCAATTGATCGCCGATCAGTCCCAGCACCTCAGCTTCGGAGAGTTCTCGTCAAAGTTCGCGACGTGCGTCACCGAAGCGCCGCACCTGAAAGACCCGCAGGTCATTAAGAGCGACGTGGGCTCACACCCGGTGGCGATGGCCGACGACAGCGTCGACACCTACGCACTGACACACAATGAGACGTCGACCGGCGTGATGATGACGATCGAGCGTCCCACCGACGCGAGAGGTCTGGTCATCGTCGACGCGACGTCGGGCGCGGGTGGTTTGATGGTCGACGCGTCGCAGTTCGACTGCTACTACTTCGCGCCCCAGAAGTCGTTCTCCTCCGACGGCGGTCTCTGGCTCGCCATCTGTTCGCCAGCCGCCATCGAACGCATCGAGTCACTCGCCGCCTCGGGACGCTGGACCCCGGCGTCGCTCGACCTGAAGATCGCGCTGGACAACTCTCGACTCAACCAGACCTACAACACGCCGGCCCTCGCCACCATCCACCTGCTCGCCTCTCAGATCAAGTGGATGAACGACAACGGTGGACTGGACTTCTCCTCGGGTCGTTCTCGGACGTCGGCGGAGATCCTTTACACCTGGGCCGAGGCATCTCCGTTCGCCCGACCGTTCGTCGAGAACCCCGCCTTTCGTAGCAACGTCGTCGGGACGATTGACTTCAGCGAAGAGATCGATGCGTCAAATATCGCAAGTATCCTGCGCGCGAACGGAATCGTCGACACCGATCCGTATCGCAAACTCGGTCGTAACCAATTGCGGATCGCAATGTTTCCCAGTGTCGACTCTGAGGACGTTGCATCGCTGTGCGCGTGCATCAACTACGTCGTCGGGAACCTATAAGCGCAGTTGCCAATTCGTATTTCGGTGGATGTCCTGATTCGCGTCGGACCCAGAGTTGATGGGCAATTCGCGCCATTGTGCTCGGTGCTCCGCGAAATATAGTGTCGTTGAAACGCGAGGAGGACTTCGTATGACCACTCATGCAGTCTCATCAATCGAAATTGACGCTCCAATCGACGCGGTGTGGCCGTGGATCGGTCAGATAGAAAGGCACGCGACGTGGTCCCCGAAGCCGTACACGGTGGAGCTCATTTCGGGAGATCCCGACACCGTGGGAAGCACGTATCGCTCAGTGGGTTGGGTCCCGGGTGAAAAGGAACACCCGATGGAAGTCGTACTCACTGAAGTTGTTCCGGGCCAGCGCTTCGCCCTCCGCGCCGACGACGAACAGGGTACTTTCATGAATTCGTATGACCTGAAGAGCACCGACAGAGGAACAGAGGTCACCTACAACCTCGTTTTCCCGCCCATGAAAGGAATCGCCGCAATCTTGGTGCCGGTGCTCTTCCCGTTAGTCGGCAAAGCGGACATCCGCAAACGCATGAAATTGCTCAAGGCCAAGGTCGAATCCGCCTCGAATGGATAGTTCCTGCCACCGCTGAGCAACCCTGTTGGTTTGGATTGGGTCCCCGTAACCGATCCATAAGGCGCCAGTCGGAGAGTGTTGACGTCGGCCTGTCTTCAGTCCCTCCGAGATCGCCGCTGATAAGTGAAGTGGTTGGTTCCGGTTCATCGACCGAACACTTAGAGCGAGCATGGGTATCTTGGGCATGTGAATACGCAGCGATTCAGGTACTCGGGTCAGTGGATAGTTATTCTGCTCTCGTTGCTGGGAATCGCCCTCCCTGGGGCCGCATCAGCGTCGGCATCCACGGCACCAACCGTCATACACGCTGTAGTTCTTACCTATGCACGATCGAACGCCGCTGGATACGGCGGCGATATCGCGTATGGCACACCGATGAAATTTGAGCCGATGTCCGTTGGCGTTCCGAATCCCGACCCTGTCTCCTGCCTGGGCCAACGTTGTTTCGCACTCGGTTACGCGGGAGCTTTTCAGTACCCGGCGATTTCCTCAGACCATGGACGAACGTGGCGCAATGGAGGTCATTGGTTCGCCGGAGCGTGGGCGGATGCGGCAGCCTTTGCGAGTCGAATGACGCTGTTGACCAAGACCGAGGCGGTTGCCTGGTTTCCGATGCAGAACACCGGTTTCTATTCCACTTCAACAGCGGGACGCCGATGGTATTCGGTGGTGTGGCCAGGCAATGTGGCGAGAGTGACCGGGTCAAGTACCGGTAAAGAGATAACGGTCACTGTCGCCGAATCTACTGGCCCCGGGAAACGTATTACGTACGGTTCGCGAGACGGCGGCTTGGTCTGGACCCTCGAACACTGATATCTCTAGGCCTCGAGGGGCGCAGCCAAAACCTAGGACATGCGACTGCGTTGGGTCGGAGCCGCACACTCTCGACAAAGCACGATTGAGGAGTTGGATTCCCCACCAGATCGGTCGAAACGCATAATTCGAACGGCTCCATTCGAGTTGCATTGGCGCGTATGCCAACAGGTTCGTCGACCACACCGACAGGGTCCGGAGGCGGCAGTTCGTACGGGTCGCATCGCCGCCGTGTTGCCGCGAAGCTGATTCTGCGTACTTGATTCCACACTGGCAATCATAATTTCGAAAGTTTTCGTTCAAGCGGAACTCGCGATGCGATTTATTCGGACGACGAAACGCTCCTTGATCGGCGAAAGTGCTCGTATTCACTCCGTGACCGGAGCACGAGTGGTCTCAAGAATTCTTTGCAACGGCGAATACGACATTGGTCTCGACCTCTGTGATCAGTTGCGTCGAGATCGAGTCCATGACATCGTCGTATACGGCACGGCGCTCCGCGGGGGTCATCGCTTCGTACGTCGCGCGGTAGCCGCTGCCGAGCACGATGGTCCAGAAATCCTCACGAGCACGCAACGGGTGGAGCCCGCTTACTGGTTCGACAGTGACATAGGAAGCGCCTGCATCGAGTAGGAGCGAGAGCACGGCGTCGGGGTCGGTCAGTGAGTCCCACGGGTTGAACGCACGAGTCAGGTCTGGTCGGACCCGATTGACGGCATCCCAAAACATCGAACTGCCCGGCTCCCACAGGCGCGGTCCCCACGTCGTGATCGCCAGCTGGCCACCCGGTTTGAGCATCTGCCACAGTCTGGTGGTTGCCGACAACATGTCCGGGAGGAAGAAGATACCGAACACGCACACGACCGCATCGAAGTGTCCGAGCGGACACTCAAGCGCATCGACGTCACCGAGTCGGAACTCCACGTTCGACAGGCCGAGTCGCTGGGCCTTTTGTTTAGCGAGCCTCAGGAGGTTTTCCGACAGGTCGACGGCAACGACCTTGCCCGCCGGGCCAACCTGAACGGCGGCCGGGAGCGCCGAGGCACCGGTGCCCGAGCACACGTCCAGGACCGCAGCGCCGGGGCTCAAGTGGAGACGATCGATGGTGGCACTCCCGAAACGATCCCAAAACCCCAAGGCGGGATCGTCAAAGTAATCGGCCGCGGCGTTGTAGGTGTTCTGCGCCTTCAGTTTGGCCTCATGCACCGAACGACCTCCCCAAAATGGAATCGCCGAGACCTTAGAGGAAGCTCAACGCGGTGGCCAGCGGCTCGAGTACTCCGGGATCGTAGGGTGGCCGGATCGTGACGATGCCCAACCCCGCACCGACCTCTCCCAGTGCGGCGGCCTGGTCGGCGGAGGCCTGCACGTCGCCCGCGAATATGACGTGACTGGAGAGGAGGATCTCCGACGGATCGCGTCCGAGGTCCTCGCAGTGCTGATGCAGGACGTCTCGCTTGCGAGCGAACTCCTCGGGTGTGCCACCGACGAAGTTCCAGTGCTGGGCGAAACGCGCCGCGGTACGCAGAGTCCTCTTCTCGCCACTGCCTCCGATACAGAGTGGCGGATGCGGGTGCTGCATCGGCTTCGGTTCATTGCGCGCATTCGTCAACTGGTAGTACTGGCCCTCGAAGTTCGTTGTCTCTTGAGTGAGCAGACCGACGATCACCTCACAGGCCTCTTCGAAGCGGTCACTGCGTTCGCCCGGCGTACCCAGTTCGATCCCGTAGGCGCCCGACTCCTCTTCGTTCCAACCGGCACCGAGTCCAAGTTCGAGCCGGCCCTCAGAGACGATGTCGAGCGTGCTGGCCATATTCGCCAGGATCGCGGGGTGGCGGTAGTGGATGCCGGTAACCAGGGTCCCGAGGCGTAGGCGGGTCGTCGCCTGAGCGAGCGCCGTCAGCGTGACCCAGCCCTCCATACAAGGGCCAGAACTGTCCGAAAATATCGGATAGAAGTGGTCGAAGGTCCAGCCCGACTCGAACAACTCGATGTCGTCAGCCTCCTTCCACATGGCGAGCATGGCGGCCCAGGTGGTGTTTTGTGGCGAGGTCTTGAAAGCGAAGCGCATGGGGCCACGATATATCCTTCGCCGTCGAACGGTCGCGGGACTCATTAGCCAGGTCGGGCGCGAACGTCCGATGTCATACTGTCCGCATGGATCAACGAATCAGTTTGATTACCCTCGGCGTCGATGACCTAACTATCTCTCGGAAATTCTACGAAGCAATCGGTTGGAAGAACGCGCAACAGCCCGACGATACGGTCTGTTTCTTCCAAGCCGGGTCGATGGTGTTTGGACTGTGGTCCCAACTCGGTGGCCACGGCGCTCCCGGGGTCGAATTGGCGTACAACGTTGGTTCACCGCAGGACGTCGCCACCACACTCGCCGAGGCCGAACGGGCCGGTGCGACGATTCTGCGTCCTTCGGCGATCGCGGAGTGGGGCGGCACGTCGGGCGCCTTCGCCGATCCCGACGGCTATGTGTGGGAGGTCGCGCACAACCCTGGTTGGACACTTCAGGAGGACGGATCCATTCAGATCTAGGTGGCGGCGAAGAGAACGACGGACGACGAGCCGTTGCGTTTCGATTCGTACATCGCGTCATCGGCCTGGGCGACGAGGGCGTCGGCGTCGATGACCGTCGATGTCCAGGCCACTCCAACACTGGCGCGCGGTTCGATGACGTGGGTGGCGATGTTCATAGGCTGGGTCAATGACGCGGTGATCCGTTTCGCGATCTCGAGTGACAGGGATGCTGTCAACACGCGCGGACAGACGATGAGGAACTCGTCGCCCCCGAATCGTCCAACGACGTCGTACTGACGAATGGCGGAGCGTAGACGGCCGCCCGCGACCTTCAGAACTTGGTCGCCCGCGGCATGACCGAGCGTGTCATTGACGGACTTGAAGGCGCTGAGGTCGATGAAGATCACCGCGGTTCCCCCGGGGCTGTCGTCTTGGCCATCGAGGACCTCTGCGAGGACTTCGAGGATCCTCACGCGGCTCACGCACATCGTCAGTTCATCGGTGTTCACGCGGTTCTCGAGTTGGCGACGAAGGACCGCTTGCGCCGTGACGTCGCTGACGCAACCAACGGCCCCGGTCACGTCCCCCGCCTCATCGGTCAACGGTCGCATGCTGAGCACACATACGCGTTCCTCCGACGTTCCGTCCTCCGAGGGCCTGGAAAACCGAAGTTCGAGGTCGTCGACTGCCTCATTGGCCAGGACGGTGTCCAACGCCGAATCCAAGGCGGGTCGGTCATCGTCGACGATGTTCGAGAATTGGGCGTCGATCGTCGCGGACGTCGAATGGCCGAGGATCGTGTGCAGCCGCTCGTTCGCGAACGTGACGGTCCGTTCGTCATCGATCTCAAACATTCCGATGGGCATGGCGTCGGATAGTCGACTCAGGAGTTGTTTACGAGCCCGGAGCTCCTCGGCCACGCTGACTTGGTCAACGGCCACGTGTCGCATCGTGGTCATCACGACCGGGTTGACCGGATCATTCAGTTTGCTGGTGTTGACGCACTCGACCCACTTCCACGCTCCGTCCGAAGTGCGGTAGCGGCCCTGCCAGGATCGCGTCTCGCCTGGTGCTTCGATCATCTCGAACCAGGCCGTCACCGCGGTTGGCTGGTCTTCCGGATGGACGAAATCGGTCGAAGGATGACCGACGAATTCGTTCGGCAGCCAGCCGAGCACCTCGGTGATCTCTTCGCCGACCGAGATGATCATCGCGGCCGCGTCGCGAACAATGTTGACCGACGGTCCTTCGAGTTGGTTCGACGCCACGCTCATCACAGTGTCATTATCGCGCAGTTTGTCACCTTGGGCTTGCGTCCGGCCCCTGATGCCAGTTGACGTCAGGCGGCGGGCGCGATGGGCTCCCAATGTCCTTTCCCGGTAGTTGCATCGAAAAAGTAGAGACGTCTCACTGTGTAGCCTCCTCCTAATGAAACGACATCTACACCGTTCGAATGAACGGTCGCCAGCGATTCGACTCTCTATCATCGCGACGTCTTGCCTCCTCCTTGCGTCGATGGTTTCCTTCGGCACTCAACCGGTGGCCTTCGCCTCCAGCACTTCGGGACGAATGGTGCCCGAGTTGCTCGTGCGGGCCGGTACGACCGGCGATGTCTACGCCATGCTCGAAAGCGAAACGGTACCGGGCCAGAACCTCATCGAGGTATCGACGGAAGGCGATAAGAAGTTTCAGCCGATCGGATCGCTGCCATTGACGAGAGGGATTGCACCCGACGGACCTTCGGTGCAGCAACTGCTCTTCGCGAATGAGGTCGACGGAGCGGCCGTCCTCTCGGGCGTCAAGACGGCCGAGGGCACGGCGTCACGTCTCTACGTAACGCACGATGGAGGAAGGTCGTGGATCGACGACGAGATATCACCGACGACCCAAATAAGAGAGTTGGCGTCCACTCCCAACTACTGGTACGCGATCACATCACAGTGTCCTTCGTCCAACGCCCAGTGCTCGCACTATCGTCTCGAACGAGCCCCGGTCACGACGATGCGTTGGACCAACCTTCCACTCCCACACCCCCTCGCCGAGTACGGGAGCGTCATGAACCTCACCGCCTTCGGCAGCGACGTGTGGCTGAGCACGATGGACCAAGACACCGCGCCGTACCCCTCGTACATCGCCGTATCGCACAACCTCGGTCAGAACTTCAGTGTTTCAGTGCATCCCGTGTTGAACGCCGTGACGGCCTGTGGTGTGGAAGCCATGTCGTACGACGTGGTCTGGGCCATCTGCAATCAAGGGATGATGGCGGGACAGATCCCCTATTCGGATGACGGCGGATACCAATGGTCAATCAGGGAATCGTCACTCAAGCAACCCGGCTACATACTGTCCTCGTTCGCGTACGGTTCATTCGACCCCGTCACCAGTTCGATCGCCTTCGCCGTTGACGGCAACTATCCGGATCGCCTCTATCGGATTGCGAACGGATTCACTCCTCCCGAGGTCGTCGGCACTATCCCCAACGGGCGGGCCTCGACGACGCTGTGCTTCGTGAACGAACACGTTGGCTTTGTACTGATCCAAGGAGATGGCGGCCCGCCCTCGGAGACGCTTCTTTACACGAACGACGGTGGAGTGCGCTGGTCCAAGGTGCAAATCTGAAACGGTCGCGGCCAACCTCCCTTCGGTGATGAGAAATCGCATCGTTATTGTGGCCAAATGACGCGAGTCACCGTAGGCATAGCGATAGTGGCGGGCTACGCCTGGGCGACCGCCGGCGCCGCCCCGTTCAGCACGACCTCGTACGTTCTGGTGTCGATCGCCTCTGCGGTGATCGTTCTCACGTACGTTGCGCTGGGTGGTCTGTCGCCGCGTCGCGATGCCGTCAGGGCGCACTACCGACGACAGTCGCACGACGCGTCACTCTCGAGCGTCGCACCGTGGATCGCCGTGCTCATCGTCGCCGTAGTGCTCGAGGTCATCGGGCTCTCACTGGGTGGACGTTCGACCAGCGTTCCAACGTTGAGCACGGCGGTCGACCATCTTCTCCGATTCCACTGGGAACGTTGCCTCATCTGTTTCGCGTGGCTGACCGTCGGGATCGCTCCACTCGTTGGACTGCGGCGATCGTCCCGATCCGGGGATTCTCGATGAACGCGTCGACGATCTGGCTATTACTGCTCGTCGCGTGTGCGCTCATCGAAGTCCTCGGTCGACTTCGCCCCGCTCGCGTATCGACACTCAGTCGAGCCACGTCCATGGTGGCACGACGGACATCCGGTCGAGTACTCCTCATCCTCCTGTGGGTGTTCGTCGGTTTTCACCTCTTCACGCGCTACACGGTGCCCCACGGCTGATTCGTCTCGGTTCCGCCGTAGAACCGCTCCACGCGCGTGTGCGACTTGCGGCGGAACCGATTCGTTACTTTGGTGTTACGAGCACCGAGTCGCTTCGACCTCCGCCGGTACAGTGACCTCGTGAAGCGGCATCTTCCTTCCGTGATCTTGACGATGGCGATCGCTGTCGCGAGCTTCATCGCCGTGTCTCTGACACCGCTGTCGGGCTCTGCGCTCGCCACCACAACAGGTACGAAGACGTTGCCCGGACCTTCCGCCGCCGTCGGAGGATTGATCGAAGCGTCCTCGTGCGTCGCGGGACCGATCTGTGTGGCCCTGGGTTGGAACCACCACGGCAACACGTCGTACCTCTGGGCGGCGCGGTGGCAGGGCGACGGATGGACACGGTTGCAGGCGCCACCCGAGGGCAACCGATCTGGACCAGGCATCACCGCGATCTCGTGCACGACCAAGAGTTGGTGCATGGTCACCGGGACCAACGATCGGAACCGACCGATCGCCGAGGAGTTGATCGGTACGCAGTGGACCACCGTGCGCGTTCCCGCCGTGAAGGGCTCGAGCAACTTTTCGATATTCAAGGTGAGCTGTGAGACGTCACAGTGGTGCGTGGGCGTAGGCTCCTACGTCGCCAATAAGCCGAACTACTCGGACGCGACGTTCCTCGTCTCAGAGACCTGGAACGGGTCGACCTGGCGCATCGTGCCTATCGACAGTCCACGTACCTACGCCCCTCAATTGGATCCGGGCATGGTCGACGGTGGAGAGCATCCCACCGCGTCACCGCAGCAGATCTCGTGCGTCTCGAAGCGATTCTGCATGCTGGCCGGATTCTGGATGGGCGTCTTCGTCGAGGAGTGGAACGGGCGGAGTTGGACCAAGGTCACGGCTCCCAATGCGCCGATTCCCGGATACGACTCGGAGTTCTCGGGTGGCACATGCCTCTCGACGACCTTCTGCATTGCGGTCGGTGGGTACCCTGTATCGAACGCCGCGTGGAGGCCGCTCATCGAGCAGTGGAACGGCCGATCGTGGCACATTGTCACCATGCCTCGGCTCCCCCACTACTTCAATGGAAAGCCTGGTTTCAACATCACCGGCGTGGAGTGCTCGTCGACGACACGCTGTGAAGCCTTCGGGGATCAAACCATCGAGAATTCGGGCGTCAACGGCCTGATGTGGAACGGCCGTTCGTGGCGATACGTGGCTACGGGGATCAGGAGGAGCGCCGAAGTGGTGTGCCTCAGCAACGACCACTGCCAACTCATGGGCTGAACCAAACGTCTACGTCAATGCGGCTTCGGCGGCCGACCGACACCAACCCGTTGCTGTGTGTATGCAAAGTCGTAACTTTCGATATCTAGTGTCTCAGCGTGAGTTCAACCTTGCGAGACGGATTCCGATGGAGCGAGGTGCTGGCTTACCCCGCGGTGTGGTTCCGCGACAACTGTTCCTGCGACGATTGTCGCGACCCCCGCAGCCAACAAAAGTACTTGCGAGTCACCGATCTGTCGCCCGAACTATCCATCTCGAATGTGGAGGAGTTCGGAGACAAGATCGTGCTCACGTTTCTACCGGACGGTCACCGTTCGGTATTCGAGCGTTCTTGGTTTCTGTCTGCGTCTTGCTCGACGGTCGGCGTTGGACGGAGTGAACAGAACAAGGTCCTCTGGAGCGCTAGTGATCTTGAACCGACGACGCAACATTCAACGTGGTCGACCTACTGCAGCGACGTGGCGACCCGCTTACGGATGCTCCGCGGCATCGATCAACTTGGATTCGCGATTCTCCACGACACGCCGACGGACGAGCTCACCGTTCTACGCGTGGCGCGAAGTTTTGGATTCGTTCGTGAGACCAACTATGGCGAGTACTTCGATGTTCGTGTCGAAGCGAATCCGAGCAATCTCGCTTTCACGGGCGCCGCGATCTCCCCCCACACGGACAACCCCTACCGCGATCCCGTACCTACCATGCAGTTGCTCCACTGTCTGGGCAACCAGGTCATGGGTGGGGAATCCGGTTTGGTCGACGGCTTTCACGCTGCGGCGATCTTGCGAGAGAACCATCCTCGACTCTTTGACGTACTCACTCGCACTCCGGTGACGTTCGCGTGGAGCGACCAGAACAACGTCTTGATCGCTGAACGACCCATGATCGAATTGGATTCGTTAGGTCGAATATGCGCTGTCCGGTTCAACAATCGCTCCATGCAGACGATGTGGTTGGACGCCACGCGTCTAAGGGACTTCTACGAGGCATATCGTTGCTTCGCGGACATCCTCGAACGTCCGGATCTAATGGTGAGGTTCCGCCTCGAAGCGGGCGACTGTGTCATTTTCGACAACACCCGGTTGCTTCACGCCCGAACGGCGTTTGTCGAATCGAGCAGTGGCAGGCGTCACCTGCAGGGCTGCTACGCCGATCTCGATGGGCTCTCGAGCACCGTCACGGTACTCGAGCGAGAATTCGGGCGCTAAAGGTTGTCACTCTCCAGAGCGATCCTTCGGCCTGATCTAATCAGGATCAACGCGAAGCCGATGTTGGACAGCATCTCGGCGGCGAACAGTACGTGCAGTGCGCCAAGCGTCGTGACCAGATTCAAGACGGCACCAGTGATTTGGACGATGAGAAAGAGGCTCGCGATCAATGATGGCGGCCACAATCGGTACAGCCAGAGCGAGCCCGCGGTGACGACGACGACCAGCACAACGCCAACGCCGAAATGAAGATCCCTCAGTACGCCGTTCAGCGTATAGACGTACGTGCTGAGCATGACGAGCGTCAGAACGCTGCAGTAGGTCAGGAGCAACAGTCGGAGCCGACGAGATCGTTGGTCGCCGTCCGAGACGAGAGACGCCGCACGAAGGTTGAACCCCACGAGCAGCGCCAGGGAGAGCGTGTACGGGATGACGGTCTTGAGGTGCACGCCGTAGTCGCTCAGCCCCCCCTCGTTGGCTTTCAACACGAATCCGGGGTGAAGCGCGATGCAGACACCGGTGAAGAAGAGAAATGCGACTTCGCCGCGCACCATATTCGATACGACACGCCACTTCAACGACGATCGCCGCCGAGTCGCGAACCTAATGGCGCGCGATTCCCGCTGAAATCCTTGCATCATTCGATCGTCCGATTCTCGTCAATTGTGCGTTCGTCATACCAGATGGAGCTACGTCCGGAAATTCGAAAAAGCAGTGATTCGTCGAGTACTACGGGTTGATGTTCCAGTAGATTACGCGCCGCCCAATCCGAAGCGACGAACATCTCGAGTTTCTGGACGAGGTGGGCCCGACTGCCTGGGTGTTGGCGTGCGTATCACCTGAAGATGTCACCCTCACTGGTTGAGTGAGTAACGCAGACGCTCAGTCGGTGTCGCCGCCCGACACGTCCGAGACCTTCTGCTTGCCCGCCGAGACGAACGGCATCATCGCGCGGAGCTTCTTGCCGATCTCCTCGATCGGGTGCTTCTTCCCCGCGTCGCGGAGCTCTCGGTAGCGCGGTCGTCCGATCTCGTTCTCCAAGATCCACTCGGCGGCGAAGGATCCGTCTTGAATCTCGGTCAAGATCTTCTTCATCTCTCGCTTCACCGATTCGTTTATCACGCGAGGTCCTCGCGTCAGGTCACCGTACTCGGCGGTGTCCGAGACGCTGAAGCGCATGCCGGTGATCCCCTCTTCGTACATCAGGTCGACGATGAGCTTCAACTCGTGCAGGCACTCGAAGTAGGCGCTCTCGGGTTGGTAGCCCGCCTCGACGAGCGTCTCGTAACCGGCGCGCACGAGCGCCGTCACCCCACCGCACAGCACCGCCTGCTCGCCGAACAGGTCGGTCTCGGTCTCTTCGGTGAAGGTCGTCTCGAGCACACCGGCGCGGGTCGCCCCGATGCCGTGCGCGTAGGCCAGTGCGATGTCGTGGGCCTGCCCGGTCGCGTCCTGTTCCACCGCGACCAGTGACGGCACGCCGCCGCCCTCGAGGTAGGTGCGTCGCACGAGGTGCCCGGGGCCCTTGGGGGCGACCATGGCCACGTCGACGTCGGCCGGCGGCTTGATCAGGTCGAAGCGGATGTTGAAGCCGTGCGCGAAGAGCAGACACTTACCGGCCGTCAGGTGCGGCGCGATCTCGGCGTCGTAGGTGCGCTTCTGTTCGGTGTCGGGCACGAGCACCATGATGACGTCGGCTTCGGCGCAGGCGTCGGCGATGGAGAGGACGCGCAGCCCCGAGTCCTCGGCCTTGGCGACCGACGAGGAGTCGGTGCGCAGTCCCACGCGCACGTCATAGCCGCTGTCGTGCAGGTTGAGCGCGTGCGCGTGGCCCTGGGAGCCATAGCCGAGGATCGCGATCTTCTTGGCCATCAAGAGTTCGGGTTTGGCGTCAACTTCGTAGTACATCGTGGTCATGGGGAGTCCTTCGTCGGTCTGTTGGTCACTCTGCGCTCAGCCAAGTCTAGGGAGTGCCACGCGACCGGTCCGATGGAGCTCGACCTCGGTGAAGACCTCCAGGGCCCGTTCGAGTTCGTCACACGCGGCCGGGGTCCCGGCGAGCATCACCGTCACCGACGTCGGTCCGACGTCGATGATCGAGGCGCCGGCGTTGGTGATCGTGTCGAGCATGGCCGGACGATGCTTGTAGTCGAGCGGCAATGTCGCCAGCAACAGTTCGCGCTCCACGGCGTCGCGCGGCGCGAGGTCACTGATCGCCACCACGTTCACCAACTTGTCCAGCTGTTGGACGATCTGTTCGAGGGGCGCCGATTCGGCGTCCACGACGATGGTGACACGCGAGAACCGGGCGTGGCTCTCGGCCGGGGCGACCGCCAGGGAGTAGATGTTGAAGCCGCGACGCGCGAACAGCCCGGCGATCCTCGCCAGGACACCGGCCTTGTTCTCGACGAGGACCGAGAGGATGTGATGGCGCACCGGCGTGCGCGGCACTTCGCCGAGGTACGGTTCGGGAGGGCTCATCGACGTTCTCGCTGGAGCGGATGGACGATGATGTCGTCGTTACTGGCGCCCGAGGCGACCATGGGAAAGACCTTCTCTTCGGCGTCGGTGCGAAAGTCGATCACGACCGGCACGTCGTTGATCGAGTTCGCCTCATCGATCACCTCGTGCATCTCTTTGAGCGTTCGCGCGCGAAGGCCGACGCAGCCCATCGCCTCGGCCCACTTGACGTAGTCCGGGAGGTCGGCGCTGAGATAGACCTCGGAGTAGCGCTGCTCGTAGAACATCTCTTGCCACTGGCGCACCATCCCCAGGTAGGCGTTGTTGAGGATCGCCACCTTGATCGGTATCCCCTCCGAGCGCGCCGTGGTCAACTCCTGGGCCGTCATCTGGAAACAGCCGTCGCCGTCGATGCACCAGACCGTGCGGTCCGGTCGACCGACCTTGGCGCCGATGGCGGCCGGGACGCCGAAGCCCATCGTCCCGGCTCCCCCGGAGTTGATCCAGGTACCGGGCTCGTCGAACTTCCAGTGTTGCGACGCCCACATCTGGTGCTGGCCGACGCCGGCCGCGACGATCGTGCCCGGCGCGGCCTTGGCGGCGATCGCCTCGATGACGTGCTGGGGGCGCAACGGGCCCTCGGCCGTCGGCTCGTCGTAGACCAGCGGGTAGCGGTCGCGCCAGTCGTTGATGGTCTTCCACCACACGTCGAGGTTGCGCGGCGTCGCTTGGGCCGCCTCGAAGGCCCGAAGCGCCGCACCCACGTTGCTCTGGATCGCGACGTCGGCGCGACGGACCTTGTTGAACTCGGCCCGGTCGATGTCGACGTGGATCACCTTGGCGCCGGGGGCGAAGGCCGGGATCTTGCCCGTCACCCGGTCGTCGAAGCGCGCGCCGAGCGAGATCAGGAGGTCGCACTTCTGGAGGGCGGTGACCGCGGTGTACATCCCGTGCATCCCGGGCATGCCGAGATGCTGATCGTGCGAGTCCGGGAACGCGCCTCGGGCCATCAAGGTCGTGACGACCGGGATGCCGGTGCGCTCGGCGAAGGCCAGCAGCTCTTGTGCGGCGCGCGACTTGAGCGTGCCGCCGCCGACGTAGAGGACCGGTCGCTCCGATTCGCCGATCAGCGTCACCGCACTCGCGACGGCGTACTCGTCGAGCACGACCTCGGGACGATAGCCGGGCAGGTCGTACTCCACCACGCTCGCCGGGTACCACCAGTCCATCATCGACTGGGTGACGTCCTTGGGCACGTCGATCAGCACCGGACCGGGTCGCCCGGTCGTCGCGAGGTGGAAGGCCGCCGCGACGCAGCGTGGGATCTCCTGGGCCGACTGGACGAGGAAGTTGTGCTTCGTGATGCCCATCGTGATGCCGGTGATGTCGCACTCCTGGAAAGCGTCGGAGCCGATGGCGGCGGTGGCGACCTGGCCCGTGATCACGACGAGCGGCGTCGAGTCCATGTGCGCGTTACCGATCGGCGTGACGATGTTCGTCGCCCCGGGACCGCTCGTGACCATCGCGACGCCCGGTCGCCCGGTCGCCAGCGCGTAGCCCTCGGCCATGTGGCCGGCGCCCTGTTCGTGGCGCACGAGGATGTGGCGGATGGAGGAGTCGAGGAGCGGGTCGTACACGGGGAGGATGGCGCCGCCGGGCAGGCCGAAGATCGTGTCCACGCCCTCTTGTTCGAGGCTCCTGATGAGTGCCTGCGCTCCTGTGAGTT
>Ga0187855_10000465_pt1 | contig 35710 bp, 28 predicted proteins | sample June2016WEW_8_10_2_FD_132969 | JGI IMG/M metagenome (GOLD analysis project Ga0187855, IMG submission 132969) | Peatland microbial communities from SPRUCE experiment site at the Marcell Experimental Forest, Minnesota, USA - June2016WEW_8_10 | ecosystem: Environmental > Terrestrial > Soil >... | reverse complement strand
GGCCCGAAAATAAATCCGCGGGACACCAGCGGATGCAGCCAGAACCCTTCCCGAATCACAAAATCACTAAGACTGGAGAGAATCTAAGTCGCGGAGTCCATTTTTCCGCAGCCTGCTAGGGGGGCAGCGGGACGACCGTCGCCCCGTACGGCCCGCTCTGGCGCGGCTTCGAACCACGCCGTAAACGAGTAGAATGACGCATATCCGATAGTTCCCTAAGGAATGCTTCTCCGCGCTCTAAAGGTCGTTCTGGGCTCCATAGTGTTGCTGAGCCAATTGTTGCTCGGCCAACCGACGCCCTCGGCGCGCACTCTCCCAGCAGGGCTTGAGTTCCCCGTGATCATGCGGCAGAACGTGGTTGCCGGCAAAACCCCGGTCGGAACCAAGGTCCAAGCCAAACTTGTCGTCGCCACCCTGGTCAGTGGCGTAGTAGTTCCGCAGGGTGCTATTTTGTCCGGAGAAGTTACGGAGTCCGTGGCGAAGACTGCGACTGACCCATCCCGCCTCGCCATTCTCATGGACTCCGCGCAGTGGACAAATGGATCAGCGCCCATCAAGGTGTACTTGACGGCCTGGTATTACCCCATGGCGCCGCCGGCGGAATTGGATCTCTCATCTGGCCTGCCGAACGCTGGAAACAACCCGAACCCTCGCATGGGTGGCGGCTACCCCGGCCAGAGGAACCCGACTTCACCGCCGGTTTCAGGCTCTGACACGGGCCCCGCGCCGGCGTCAGAAATTTCCAAACACCGCGTCTTGATGAAAAATGTAGAATCCACCCGCAATAACGAAGGAGCCGTCACCCTGACTTCCAAGCGCTTCAATATCAAGCTCGACAAGCAGACTACCTATGTCCTGGCCCCGAGCGACCTGGCGCCGGGTTCAGGTTAGCGCCTCCACTCCCTGCTCACGAGGCTGCGCACGTCCCTGCATTTTCAATGACTTAACCCCATAGAATCCTCAAATTCCCCGCTTAACCCCCATTTTCTCCCCTTCATTGCCTTCTGCGTGCCTAAATGTCACGGATTCAATAGCATCAACCTGACCAACTCCACGCATTGGAACTTCCAGGTTTCTTCGTGGACAAGTCTATTTACCTCGGTTCCCGTACGCGGGAACTACGTGGGAATTACGCGGAACCGAGGGACAGGTCTAACTCCGAGTTGAGGAAAGCGAGAGCAGAATGCACAAGCCGGTTAAATATGTCGAGAAGGCCGTGACCATTGCCGCTACAGGCGTATGGGCAGTTTTTGAACGCCTGAACCGCATTGCTCCGAATACGTCGCCGATTCCGAAGTGGTCCGACAAGCCCCTGCTCAAATCCTGGGAAAAATCAAAACCGCCGCTGGGCTGGCCACGCACCACAGATTCACTTTGTCCGAGGTGCGTGCCGGAAATCCGGCAACAGATTCTCGACGGCCATCTGCCGGTCGACGTGTTGATGAACGAAAAAGTGGGCGAGGTCAAGGCCCAGATCATCGAGCGCGACGGCAAGATTTGGATGGTCAAGGACTGCCCCAAGCACGGCCACTTCGAAGACTTGATGTCGATTGACACCGAATTCACGCGCCACCTCGAAGAAGTTTTCCCCGGCCGCGACATCCGCGCCCACCGCGACGAGCATCTGCACCATCATGGCTCTTCGACCGTGAAATACGGACGCGGCGCCGTGCTTACCGTCGATCTCACCAATCGCTGCAACATGATGTGCGATCCCTGCTTCATGGATGCGAACCAAGTCGGCTTCGTCCACGAACTCACCTGGGAAGAAATCAAGACCGTGCTCGACAACGCCATCACCGTGAAGCCAAAGCGGCAGATGTCGGTGCAATTCTCCGGTGGCGAGCCTACGCTCTCGCCGTATTTCCTCGACGCGGTTCGTTACGCCCGCAAAGTCGGATACAACAGCGTGCAAGCCGCAACCAACGGAATCGAATTCGCCAAGAGTTATGAATTCTGCGAACAAGCGGTAGAAGCCGGCGTGCGTTACGCCTACCTGCAATTCGACGGAATCGGCAACGCCGCCAACGATCATCGCGCTGTCGGCAACCTGTTCGACGTAAAGCTGAAAGCCATCGACAACCTGCATCGCGCCGGCTGCGAAATCGTCCCCGTCATCACCCTTATCAACGGCATCAACAACGAGCAAGTGGGACGCATCATCCAGTTCGCCCTGGACAATCCGAAAAAGATCGGCTTCCTCAGCTTCCAACCGGTGTCGTTCACCGGCCGAGACGAAGCCATCACCGACGAACGCCGCCAAGCGCAGCGCTACACGCTCGCGCACCTGGCCCACGACGTAAAAAATCAAACCGGCTTCGGCGAACCAACGCGCGATTGGTTCCCCATCAGTTTCATGAGCACCTTCTCCGACTGGGCCGATGTTCTGCACTCCCAGGACGCCAATAACGATTGGGGCCAACTCTCTTGCGGATGCCATCCCAATTGCGGCACGGGCATGGCCATGATGATCGATAAGGAAACCAAGGAAGCGGTGCCAGTGACCGCGTTCTTGAAGGGTGATCAGTTGGCGAAAGACATCGCCAAAGTCAACGACGCAGCCCGTTCGAAATTCTGGACCGCGTTTGGCATGGCGCTGTGCTTGATGAAGAACTACGATTCGTTCCAATCGCCTACCCACTTCAAGATGACGGACCTGCTCAAGAAGTTCGACAAGAACTTCAACGCCACGGGCCGGAACTACGGCAAGGTCGGTCCCGACCGCACCATTGACGACGTGATGAAGCGCCGTCAGGACCGGTGGAACTTCCTGTTCATCGCCGGCATGTGGTTCCAGGACCTGTTCAACTACGACTTCCGGCGCACCGAGCAGTGCATCATTCCTTATGCCACTCAGGAAGGCGAGATCAGCTTTTGCGCTTATAACACGGGCGTGGGCTGGCGCAACATCATTGAGAAGATGCACATGACGTCCACGCTCACCAAGTGGTACGAAGAGCACGGACGGCACGAGATCTTCGCGGGCGGCAAAAAAGTCAAGATGGAAGACGAGAAGCACGCGCTCTATCTGCGGGAAGAGATCGTGACTCACGAAGTGCAGCACGATCTCGACAAGCTGGGCATTGCGAAAACGGCGCGCGAAGAAAAAGCGCGGGCACGCGACAAGAAGGCCGAGAGCAACAAGATCAAGAACGATGCGGCCTACGACGCACGCATGGCGCAGCTCTATCGGGAAGTTGTGCTGAAAGAGAAGCCGGCCACATCGAATGAAGAGGGATTCATCCCGCTAGGCGCGATTGCTTCGGCGACCGCTCCAACAAATGGGAACGGCGCCGCGAAGGAAAAAGAGCATGAAGAAGTCGGCGAGCCAGTCGCGGGAGACTAGAATCCGGCTCTTAGCTGTTGGCTCTTAGCTCTTTGTTCAAGAAATAGAAAAGGCTGCTCGAAAGAGCGGCCTTTTGTTTTGAGGGCGACGAAATGTCGAAACAAGAACAGGTCCAGCTCACGACGCTCGAGTCCTGCGCCTACTGCATTTCTCCGCCCATGGGCACGTAACGGAACTTCTTGCCGTCGAAGAACAGGGCAGAGCTGTCGCCAGTGTCGCCCGCTTCTTCAATGTATACCGCTTCGACCGTTTTCTTTCGCATCTTCATTTTTCTAACCGAGATCGTCCGATACGGCAAATTCACAATCACGTACTTCGCCTTCGGAGTTGCCGAACGCCACCCGTCGTGCCCCGTCCCGTAGATGATAAGCACGACCAGACCGCGGCGCTCGGGAACGCCCTCGCTGAACGTGGTCGTCATCCTGGGATCGCCATAGCCAAAAAATTCGTTGTAGGGATCCATCACCGTGTAGTTGTGCTCGGCTTGATCGAGCATCGGATTCTTGCAGCGGGCAGCAATGGCCACGTCTTCCACGCCATCGCCGTCCAGATCGCCAAACGCGGCGCCAACCTCGGGCACCAGGGTGAACTGGTTGCCAAACTGCTGTTGCACGAAATCGTTGTCGATCTTGACAGCCGCCGTCTGCCCCTGTCCGAAAGTGGGAAGCAAGATCGCGACACTGAACGCCAGGAGTAAAGATAGTTTTCGCATGGGCCTACTCTAGTCCGGCGCCGTCATCAGGGGCAGGTAACGAAAGTCACCTGCGGAGTGCCCATACGGTGGCTGAAGAATAATTTCAGGTTCGTATCAGGGTATCGCCTTAGCGATACCGATAGTCTTCGAAATCAGACACCCCTTCAGGGGCCGCTCATCCGGCTCCGATAGAAAGTTGCGTGATTACCAACTACAAATCACAAATTACCAATTCCCCCCGAAGTGTTCCCACCCTCCGGCCCGGAGCCTCTGCTGCTCGCCATCCGCACCGATCAGGCGCATCCCTGCGGATCGCGTGGTCCGGCCGATCCGCGTCAATCGAACTCCCGCCACCTGCGCAGGAACGGCCGCGGCGGAGGTAAAGAGCAGTTCGTAGTCGTCGCCGCCGTGCAAGGCGAACTCGAGCCCGACCCGTTTTCTCTCCCCTCCAACCTGCGCGCACGGAATCGCCTGCGCCTCGATCTCCGCGCCCACGCGGCTTTCCTGGCAGATGTGTTCGAGATCGGTGGAAAGCCCGTCACTCAAGTCAATCATGGCCGAAGCCATGCCGCGCTGGCGCAACCTCTGGCCCACGGCAACCCGTGCTCGCGGAAGAGAGTACCCGGAAAAGTTGCGTAGATACCCAGCGCCCACCAGCTTCGATTTCGACAGCCGCGCCAGCGCCGCCGCCGAGCCGCCCAGTTCCCCGGTCACATAAATCCGCTCGCCCGGCTTCGCCCCCGACCGCAGCACCGCTTTTCCCTTGGGCACCGAGCCCACCACCACGATGTCAGCCTGAATCCCGCCCGCCGACTCTGCCGTGTCGCCACCGGCCAGCGGAACCTTGAAGTCTTCCGCCAGCTCCAGCAGACCCTTCAGGAAGCGGTCCACCCACTTCTGGGGCAGGTCGCCCGGCACGGCCAGCGACAAGAATGCCGCTTCCGGCTTGCCGCCCATCGCGGCGATGTCGCTCAGTCCGCGCGTTAAGCAGCGCTGTCCCACCAGTTCGGGGCGGTGCCAATCCCGGCGGAAATGCACCTTCTCGATGGTGAAGTCGGTGGTCACCAGCAGGTCGTGTCCTGAGGGAACGCGCAACACCGCGCAATCATCGCCGATGCCGGTTCGCACCGACTCGCCTCCGCCGGCCATTCGGCGGATCTGCTGAATCAGTTTCTTCTCGCTAAGCGGCATTCCCATCACTATACCCCGGCTCCCAAGGCCCCGCGTGCCTGTGCTGGCCGCCGGATAACCGGCGCCTTAACCCCTTACGGCGGTAATCTGGCCGGAAGGGCACGCCAATTACCGCTGCCTTGGTAACCTTCCAAAAGGGCATAGCGAGGTTGACAGGGGGAACCAGGTTTGTTAACGTTTAACTCGCCGTTCACATATACTTTGCCGAACCAACTACTGCAACGTGAATCAGTTGCAGCGATATTGGGTTTCGGCTTGCCTGGTTCCGTGGTTTTGGCAAGAGCCAGCCTGCTTCTGACGCGGCTGGTGGAATCAGGATTCCGAGCCTGGGCATGACAGTTCCGCTCCGGCAGGATTCCGAAGCTGGAATTTTTATACGAGAAGCCATATTGCGTAAACGTTTCTATATATTTTTCGTAGCCCGCGACGAAGCCGGACAGCTTCGCAAGATCTCCATTCCCGTCCATTATCTGTATGTCCTTCTGGCGGGGTTGGGCATCGGTGCGCTCTGCCTCACGGGAATCGCCAGTTCCTATACCCGAATGCTGCAGAAAGTTGCCCACTATAACCAGCTCCGTACCGAACAGGCCCAGCTCAAGGACCGTTATTCGCGTCTGGAACAGGTCGCCAAGGAACGGGACATTCAGGTAGCTTCTCTGGGGTCGCTGGCCAGCGAGGTTTCCGCACTCTACGGCCTCAAGTCCGATCCGGCGATGGTGGCTGCCTCGACCGAGCAGATTCAAGAAGCGCAGGTGCACTCCTCACTCGACCAGCTTTACGCGCTCAAGCACACCGCGCTGAGCGGCGCGGCCAGCGTTGGCATCTCGCTTGGCCTTACCAAGAACTCGACCACAGCCGACTGGATCCGGGCCAATTCGGCTCCGAACCTTTGGCCGGTCGAGGGCCAGGTCACCGCTTCCTTCGGCGAGCGCATCGATCCGTTTAACGGAGAAGGCGCCTTCCATTCCGGGGTCGATATCTCCGCCATTGTGGGCTCGGCGGTGATCGCTCCGGCGGACGGCTCCGTTACTTTCGCCGACTACCTGGGCGGCTACGGACGCGCCATCATGGTCGACCACGGACACGGCATCAGCACCCGCTACGGCCACCTTTCCAGCTTTGCCGTCACCGCCGGACAATACGTTCACCGCGGCGACACCATCGGTTACGTGGGCACAAGCGGACGCTCTACCGGGCCGCACCTCCACTACGAAGTCCGCATCAACGACGTTCCGGTAAATCCCTACAAGTATCTGCGGCTCACGGTGGCACACCTCGGCGGATTCGCCGCCGGCTCGTAGTCGCGAAATTTCTTCAGAAAAAAGGTTGTCAGAAAAATTGGCGCGGACGCTCTTGTCCGCGTGGCCTCCATCATCAACCGTCTGCCATCGTTTTCAGCGCGCCGGGCTCGAACTCTCTTGCCGAATCAACAAGGCCAGCCGCGGGAATAGGAAGTGGCCGCCGGCGTCATCGATTACATTTACCTGGCAGGTATAAAAACCAGGTTTGAGCGATGTCAACGGCACATCGAGCTGGAAGACGGCGGCCTTTCGCTCGCGCGCATTCAATTCCGTCAATTCGACCAACGAGCTTTCGTAGGCTTTGGCTTTACCCTGGAAGAAGGCGACGTTGGACAAAAGCCGGATGCCCGGCTTGTTGGCTTCCCCTCTTGCGGAATCTGCAAGTGCCGGCCGCGCTGGGTCGTACACCTCATAATAAAGAAGCAGGTGCTGCGTCGCCGAGAAGACGTGCGTGATGTTCGGGATAATCTCGGAACCGTCGTGCACGAGCGGGTTCAGGTTCGCAGCCTTCTTTCCCGTTTCAATCTGGCTGGCCAGCACCACGGAACTCATTTTCAGCGGCAGTGCCTTTAACTCCGGCACCTCGATATCGGTTTCGAACGATCCCATGCGGCCGGTCTGATTCTCGCGCACGACAAATTTCAGGTGATACATGCCACTCAGAAGGCTCATCCCGGTGTCATACTGCACGTTCTTTTTTTGCACCTCGGCCGATGTGCTCACCGCAAGTTTCACAGTGTCGCGAATTCTGTTCAGAGGGTGGTGTGCGGTGTCGAGCACCATCCCAATCACATCCAGCGTCGCCTTGTCGCGGTCGCTGCTGCGGACGAACGGAATCTGCGAGCCCGGCACCACCAGCGAGATGGGAACGAAAAACTTGTTGCCCTCCAGCCGGAAGTAGGAGACGCCCAGATACAGCGGCAAATCCGTGGCCGGCAACTCCGATGCAAGTTCCTCCTCCAGTTGGCGCTCCTTGTCGTCCTTCGTGGAATGCTTATAATCGGCGGGCGCGTAGTAGCCGCGCCGGTAGTCGATCTTTACTCCGGGAAGATTGCTTTTCACCACGATGCGCCGGTAATGCCCGTCGCGTGCGGGGTTCGTGCTGTGATAGCCGAGCAGATAGTAGGTCGACGTGTCCTGTTGCACTCCCTTGAAAACCTTGCTGAAGTCGTTGGAGTCGAGAAAAGCGCGTCCGCCGGTATCGCTCGCCAGCGTCACCAGCGTTTCCTGCGTCGTGAAATTGGAATTCAAGGCATTGAGAGTCGACTGTCCGGAATACGCCGAAACGCCGCGCAGGCTGGCGTTCTGGGCCTCCCCGCCCGGCACCAGCGCCTGCAGGCCGCGCATGTCCATGGTGTAAAAGGCCATATTGGAGCGCACCGCCGCGTTCACCGCCGCGCGCAGCTCCGATTGATTCTCGATGCCGGTGCGGTCCATCCCGCTGGAAAAATAAATCAGCGATTTCTTCTGCTGCACGTGCGACAGCTTTTCCGCCACCGAGCGCAACGCCTCCAGTCGCCGGTCGGTGTTGAAGATGTTGTATTCCGTATCGTCGGCGGTAAAGGGCTGGCCGGTGTCGGGTGTCCCCTCGGTCGTGCCCGTGGTGCCTTCCTCGAAACCCTGGCCAGCGCCCGTGCTGAACGCATCCAACTGTTTTTTCAGCAGCGCGTGATCCGTAGTAAAGTCCTGATTCACCAATAGAGAACTTCCGAGCGAAACAATTGACACCAAGTCGGCGGGCGCCATTTGTGCATCGACATAATGTTCGGCGGACGTAACGGCGCGGTCGATTTCATCCGGTTCCATGGCCGAGAGATCGAAAAACAAAACAATCAGACGCCGATCCTTAAACTGGGAATCGAACTGGCCCGCCGCGGTAGCCGCCGGACTCGTCTCCCCAGAGGCCGCCTCCGGCAAAGGCTTCGCCTGCGCCACATCCAACGTAGGCACGGCATCGACGTTCTCCACATCGAAAGAAACAATTTTCTGCGGTTTGTTGTCCTCGAAAATTGTGAAATCTCCCGGTTTCAATCCCGGCACAAACTTTCCACTCTTGTCCCTCACCGTCACATTCACCAGCACGAGATCGGATTCCGCGTGAAACACATAGTCCGATTGCTGCGAAGGCGAAGTGGCACAGAAGAGCACAAGCGCCAACAGCGCGGCTGCAGCTCTATCGGCGAATCGGTTTGGTGTGGGAGCCATGGCAATCCTCTTCGAGATCAGAAACGAAAGCGTGCCGTCATCGTGAACTGTCGCATGGCCCCCGCCGCCGTAACCCGGCCAAAGGTGGGCGAGGTCACGTTCGTGTCAATCGAGGAGTAGTTCGGCTTGTTGAAAATGTTTGTGGCCTGAGCGCGGAACTCCAGCACCCGCGCTTCCTTCAGGGGAAAGATTTTCGTGAATGCCATGTCAAACACTTTGCTGCCCGGGCCGATGATGCTGTTGCGGCTCGCATTGCCGTACGTACATGTGGTTTGCGCAGCGAACGCAGCAATATTGAACCACTCCGCAATCGAGGGATGCGCCAGGCTCACCGATTGCCCGGGTACCAAATTCGGCCGCAGCGTGCCATTGGTTCCGCCGTTCACGTCACACGTGTTATTGAGCAGGCGGGGCGTAAACGGCAGTCCCGATGCTATCGTCCAATCGCCGCTCCATTGCCAGTCGCCAAAAACGGTGCGCAGCGGAGCCTCTCCCGTGAGCCAGCGCTTGTCGTGGCCAAAGGGTAGTTCGTACAAATAATCCGCGGTGAACTTATGCGTCTGGTTGAAGCTGGAGAGACCGCGCTCCGCGGATAGATTAAAAGGATTCTGCGCAACATTGGCCGCACCTCCGCCCGTCGAAGCGCCGCCTCCGCCGGCGCCTGTGCCACCCGCTCCCAGTCCAGGAGTACTCGCCACCGAGGTTGCCCCTGCGCCGATGGAAGATGCATCGTCCAGCGACTTGGAAAAGGTGAAGATGCCGCCGATCGCGACTCCTCCCGCCAACCGCTTGCGCAGCCGCACCGATCCCGCGTTGGCCTCCGAATCCGCCACGGAGTTTTCGTAGGTGAAGGCGTCAACCCCGTCAATACGGACGCCGGTCGGCGTTCGGTTGGGCGCTTCCAGAATGTCGAGATTTGTTCCCTTGGTTCCGGTGTAATCGAGATTCAGCAGCAGGGTGGGGCGAATCTGCTGTTGAATGTCCAGATTGCGAATCTGAACATAGCCCCACCTATAATTCGGATTCGCCGCATAATTGTTAGTGATGGCGCCGGGAGCGGGTTGTGGGAATCCACTTTGCAGCGTCAACTCTCCAGGAGCCGTCTGAACGTTCGTCGCCGCGGTAGCGAACGGCGGCTGCAAGGCAAGTTGCTGCGCGATGCCCTGGTACGCGCCGGTGTTGTAGTTGATGCCATATCCGCCGCGCACCACAGTTTTGGAGAACGGTTTCCATGCAAAGCCGATGCGCGGCGCAAAGCCTTTCCGGTCGGGCCGCACCAGGCTGTCCGGCAGGCCATTATAGCCTGGCTGAATCGGCGTCACGTCCGCCGCGGTCGGTGTCCCTGTCTGAGTCAGCACGTTGGGAGAAAGGATGAGGTTTGCAAGGCGATTGTTGATTTCCGTAAGCGGCGAAACATATTCGTAGCGCACTCCAAGATTGAGCGTTAGATTCGCGCGCATCTTCCACTCATCTTGCGCATACAAATCCCAGTAATTGCCGCGGAAGTAGTCGCTGCCTCCAAACTGCACTGAAGTTTGCTGCGCGTATCCCAACAGAAAGTCCGCAAAATCGTATCCCGTGGTCACCGGATTTCCGCTACTCACCTGCGCGGTATTGGTGCCCGTGAAGACGAACGAGCCGCGCGGGTTGCTGGCAGTTTCCGTATTCACTTGCACGCGCCGGAAGTCTCCGCCCCAGCGCCAGGTATGCTTGCCATGGTTCCAGATCACATTGTCAGAAAAGGTGTAGGTCTGGGGTCGAGTGAGCGAAGGAGTCGTGTCCTGAAGACTGGCGATATCTTTAAAAGAAAGATTCGGCAGTCCCCAATCGAACGGATTCGTTGAAACTCCACTAATTTTCAGCGTACCCGTGATGTTGTTATTGAAAGCGTAGAGGTTCTGTGTGCGCGTCCGGTTGCGGTTAAAGTCGGCGCGAACAATGTTGGTCAGCTTTCCTATGCTGCGCGTGTAAGACACCGGAATGTCAAAGCTGCGGACGGTGGTGCTGCCGCCAACGCTCGGGAACGGATTCGTCAGCGTGGCGCTCGATTGGTGGTAGTGGAAGCCGATCTGCAGGCTGTTGCGCGGAGCGTTGCGGCCTCCGCCGCGGCGTCCGCCCGCGGGCGCTGCGCCAAAGCTGTGGTTCAAACGTACGTTCAGATCGTCGCTGTCGCTCGTGGCGGAGGTCACGTAGTGGAAGTTCTGATAAGTGCCCGGCAAATTCGGCATCGGAATATATGGCAATAATCCCAACGCTGCCGAGTTGAGGCTAGCCTGCGGAATCGTGTTGCAGGTAGGGTTACAGGGGAAGGGGGCATTGGTCGCAGGATTGAAAATCTGCACCGCCGCTCCCGAAGGGTATGTGGTCTGGGAAAAGTTCCCCTGCCGCTCCAGCAGCGTCGGCACGGTCGAAAACTGATCGAATGGATTCTCCCCGTGCTTGCCGTTGAAGTTGATGAAGTAAAAAGTCTTGCTCCCGCCGTGGTAGATATGAGGAATGTTCAGCGGTCCGCCCACGGAGCCGCCGAAGCTGTTCTGGAAATACGCCGGTTTTTCCTCTGGCTCGCCGGTGAGCGCAAAGGGCGATGCATTCAGCGCCGAATCGCCCGCGCCGTAATATAACGACCCATGCGGCCGATTGATGTCAAAGCCCCGCCGGCCAAAACCCATCGGCCCCCCGCCACCGAACCCGCCGCCGCCGCGACCACCGCCCGGCCCACCCCCCGGACCGCCAAATCCGCCCCCGCCTCCGAATCCTACGCCCTGTTGGCGGGCATCGTCGAAGCGCTGCTGCAGTTGGTCGGCGCTCATGGCGTTGAACGAATTGGAGGTGTTGCCCGAAACCGCCACAGATTCAGTCGCACTACTCGGTGCAATCCCCGGAACCGGCATGCCGGAAGGCGCGACATCGCTCATTGAACCACCGCCCGAATCCTGCCCCGCTTCACCCTGAAACACGGAAAGATTCTGGAAGCCGCGTCCGCCCGCATTCGCGTGCCGCTGTTCTCTGCCGGCGCCCGCCTCGCGTGCCCGCGACAGCAGCACCAGTTCAAAATTCGCCTGCGCGTCCGGATGGGTCGCATCCAGCACCACTTCCTGCGCGCGCGCGGCAAACGCCGCCATCTGCACCCGGACGGTATATTGCCCATCGGCGGAAATTCGCAACCAGTAACTGCCGTCCACATCCGTCGAGGTATTGACTTGTTCCTTGGTGGCCGCATTCGCCGCGGATACTCCAGCGCCGGGAATCGGCATGTTCCCCGACTTCACCACGCCGTGAATGGTTCGCCCTCCAGCCACCGGCGCAACCGCCTGCCCACGCAATAGATGCGGGTGAAACACGACAACCTGAAACCAGAAGAGGAACTGGAAGACGAACTCCAGGCGCAACCTACCCTTGATCACCAGAAAGTGAAGACTGGAACCCCTCATAGAATCGCGCGCATTCGGTGCTGTCTTACTGGGATCATAGCGCGCCCATCCATCCTGAACTGTAGAGTTTTGTGACTTTTTGCGTCACCGGTAGCGCAGATACCCAAGCCCCACCCGCATGTGGTGCAGCAAACTGTCAGGCATTAGGATGGCGATGGTCAGTCCCAGCATCGCGTGGACAATCCCGAGGACATAGATGTTGCGATAGCGGCGGAACATTTCGCAGAAGAAGAGTGCGCCGATAAGCGCCGCGGTAGTAAGCACGGGATTGGGCAGGTGGGCGACGGCAAAAAGCGTGGACGTGATCCAAACCGCAGCTGAGCTTCCATACAGCTCTTCCGAGCGGGTAAAGAAAAACGATTGCAGCATGAATTCCTGAAGCATAGCCCAGATCACGTACCCCCATGCCGCCTGCAAATTCGGAAACCAGGTCGGATTGGCGGGAATCTGGCCGCCCACCCAGCTCACCACCATCACCATGAAGACAATCGTTGCCAGACCGATCCCCAGCACCACGCTCGCGCCGACCATTTTCGGCATCCCGAGCCCGAGCCGCTGCAGAGACGACCACAACGAACGCGACGAGCGGTCAAGCAGCACGTCTGTAAGGATGAGGACCAGAATCGTAATGGCCGAGATGGCGGCCCAGCGGTTCCGGGTCTGCGGCGTTGGCGCCCAAATCGCAAACTCCAGGAACAAAAACGCAATGATGATCTGGGCCCAAACGTAGCACCGGCGAAAGGCAGTGGGAACCGCGGGAAGAGTTTTCGAATCAACTGCCATGTGCCCGTCTCTATCCTGTCACATTTTCGGACTGGCTCCGCGGTAGAGAGCCGGACGTCCCGCCCGGCTGGACGGGTGAGACGCCCGTCCCTCAACGTCGTCAGGTCCGCAGCTAAAACCAGAACGACCAGATGGCGTCCACGCTGGCGTGCATGATCGCCGAGGCCGGCACTCGCCGTTGCTCGCGCCATGCCCGGCCGTAGAAAATCCCGGCGACGCTTGCCAGCAAAACATAGCGCCAGTTAAAGTGCGCCGAGCTTTTAATGAAATGCTTGTCGAAATGTGAGAGCCCAAACAACACCGCCGTGATCCCAAGCGCCGCTCGTCGTCCCACCCGCCGTTCCAGCAGATTTTGCACCCACGCGCGAAAGAAAAGTTCCTCCGGAACCGCAATAAAAATAAAGATATAGATCCAGGTAGGAATCATCGAGAAGCGTGGAGCGGCGCCATGCGGATGGAGAAAGCCCACCGCCAGCCCCAGCCCCACAACCAATGGCGTAAAGAAAACCAGTTCCCGCAGGCCAGTTTTCCAGTCGCTCCAGCGGAGGTGAAAATCGAAGCCGGTGCCGCGGAGCTGCCGGATCGCAACGAATCCATACAAGCCAGCATCGACGAGGAGCAGTTTTCCCCAGCCCGAAAGCCCGCTCGGCCATGCCGGCTCGAACCAGCGCAAATCAACCGCCAGCCCCAGCGTGAGTAGAACGATCGCGTCCCGCCAATTGCCGCGTTGTTCGGGATCGGCGATTGCGGCCTGCCCCAACAGCCACGCGATCGCCACAGGCAGCGCCGCGTAGAGAGCGCACCATTGCCATGAAAACATCTGCCGCGAATAGGAAATCAGAACGTAAGGCAGCGCGCAGAGTACCGGTAAGGCAGTTCGTAGGCTTGACGGCCAGCGGGCGCATGCCCGGCCAATCCGTTCCCCGGCAAATCCAAAAACGGCAGCCGGCGCGAGTTCCAGCACAAGCACTGCAAAGGCCGCCGGCGTTGCGTTCTGCATTCGATTATCTTAATTCGGAAGAGAGTTCGGGAGAAATCGGGCGGGAAGTTATCGCGCTCCCGGCGTCAATCCATAGAAGCGCGAGGCATGGTCGCCGACGAACTCGTAGGGACCGGAGTGGGTCAATTTGCTCGCGGCATCAATCCAAATCTCGCCGCCGATCCGCCGCCAACGCAGACAAAAAGAATAATCTTCGCTCAGATAGGCGCCAGTCTCGGGGTCTATGATGCAGTCGAAAAGCGCAAAAAGATTTGAACTCTGCACCGTTTTGCGTCGCGAGCCCGACAGGGGCATGCTATGCACACACCTGAAATGAGTCTCGGGATAAGCGGCAATCATGCGCTCCAAAGCACTGCGGCGGAGAAGCTGAAAACCGCCACCGGCATAAATTCCCGTGACAAAATCCCCGTCCTGCCTACGCTCCGCCTCGGGGCAGAAAGTCCCCACATAGGACAGGGCAGCCTGTTGCACGCTCTCGGCGCGCTCCACACAGCGTTGCGGGATGAAACCCCAATCGATCGACTTGAGCGGGTAAAGCGCCCCGGTAAAATCCTTATCGAACCGCAGCAGCCGCTCGACCTTCCGCGGCTCAAAGCTGATATCGGCATCAACGAACAGCAGATGGGTGGCAGCGGGATTGTCCAAAAATGCGGCGACCAGCGTGCTGCGCGCTCGTGAGATCAGGGCATCATAGCCCAGCATCGATAGCGACACGTCGAACGCGGCGGATTTCGCATAGCTCATGAGCCGTATCACCGATAACATGTAACTCTGCGAAACCATGCCACCAAAGCATGGCGTGGCAAGGAGAATCAAGGGCTGGGACATGGTCTTCTCCCGAAGCAGATCCGCGACTACTCCAATTCCAATTCAATTTTCTTGGTCGCGGGGTCGAGCTTGGCGATGCGAAACTTGCGGATCTGCCCTGCCCGCAAGGATTCCGGCTTACTCTCGCCGGCCGCTGCGCCGCTCTTCCAGCGCGCCTGCAACAGGGAACCGAGCGACGACAGATCGGGTTTTGACGATGACGGCGAATCCGGTTCAGGGCGCTTATCCTCCGGCGCTGGACGTTCCTCTGGACGATCCGCTGGACGCTCCTCAGAAATTCGGCAAGTTGCCACGACGCCTTCGCCAAGCTCCACGCGTGTGCGTCCTTCGGAAACGTCGACCATGCGGCCGGTGACGATATCTCCTTCTTTATGCTCGGCCAGATATTCATCGAGGCCGGTTGGAACCATCTGTTTCATGCTCAGGCGAATGATCCTCTTTTCCGTGTCGAGCGCCAGCACTTGGGCCTTGACCACTTGCCCTGCTTTCAACACCTCTTGCGGGTGATTGATGCGTTTTTCCGCGCTGATTTCGCTGACGTGAATCATGCCCTCAACACCTTCCGTGAGCTGCACGAAGGCGCCGAACTTCGTCAGGTTGGTCACCGGACCTTCGATCACCGTGCCCGGCGCAAATTTCTCTGCCGCCCCGGACCAGGGATCGCCCAGCGCCTGCTTCAGGCCCAGGGAGATGCGGCGTTCTGCCGCGTTCACTCCGAGAATCACGGCTTCCACCGTCTCGCCCGGTTTCACCACGTCCGCCGCAGTTCTCACTCTCTTGGCCCATGACATTTCGGAAATATGAATCAGACCTTCGATGCCCGGCTCGATTTCCACAAATGCGCCGAAATCGGCAATGCGGGTGACCGTGCCTTGCACCCGCTCGCCAGCCTTGTATTTTTCGGCAACGGCGTCCCACGGATGCGGCTGAAGCTGCTTCATGCTGATCGCAATGCGGTGCTTGTCCGAGTCGATTTTGATGATCATGGCTTCGATCTGCTGACCCGTAGAGAGCACGTCAGAAGGCTTGTTGAGGCGGCGCCATGAAATTTCTCCAACATGAAGCAAGGCATCCGCGCCGCCGATATCGACGAAAGCGCCGTAATCGGTCAAGCTGCGAACCTCGCCTTGCACCGTGTCGCCTTCTTTGAATTCCGAGAAACGGCGCTCCTTGCCGGCGCGTTCTTCGTCTTCCGCAATGGCCCGGCGATCGACCACCACGTCTTCGTCTTCCACATCGAGCTTAATGATGCGGCAGCGGATTTCCTGCTCGACCAGCTTCTCCATTTCCGAGGCGTCTCGGGTTCCGCTGCGCGACGCGGGCATGAAGGCACGCACTCCGATATCGACGCTCAACCCGCCCTTGACCACGCCGGTTACGGTGCCGATGATCGTCGACTTCTCGGCGAAGGCTTTTTCCAGCGACGCCCAGTCGGTCGGACGCTCGACCTTGCCGCGGGTCAGTTCGTAATAGCCCTCCGGATCCCGCCCCTTGATGGTGACTTGCACTTTGTCGCCGGGCTTCGCCGGCTTGTCGGCCGGAAACGCGGAGAGCGGCAGAACGCCTTCCGTCTTGAATCCGATATCGAGAACGACGAAGTCGGCGGTCACGGCGATCACCGTTCCTTCGCGGCCTTGAGCGCCGGGTTCGCGCTTACGGGAATGACTGTGCTCGTACTCGGAGAAAATATCCTTGAATGATTCAGCCGGAACTGATTCGGCTGGCTCTTTGGCTGGCGGGGATTCCGGAGTGCCCGCGTTCGACGTGTTCGGCTCCGACGTATCTGGATGGGACGGCATTGGATTAGGCGTTCGTTGGATTGGACATTGGGAGGTTACAGCGCCTGCGACATGACCCCGCTTTTCAGGATAACACCGGTGAGCAATCCATCATGCTCTCGAAGCGGAGGGCCGCTCACGCAGAATACGGCGAGGATGAGTACCTCAGGCAGCTTGATGTCTGTCAGAGATGACTACCTCAAGCTCGTATCGGCTCTTCGACCCTACTTGCAGCAGATAACGGGAGTCGTGTGGGCTGTATCGTGGAGACGGGATGTCCGCAAGGGGATATTCCATGACTTTCTGTCCCCTTGCCAGGCAGTTGGGACAGAGAACGTTTCGTTCCAGAAGCCGCAGGCTTTGGCTTGTGGCCTGTGGCGTGCGACGATTGCCTGGGCAATCCGCTCCTCGCCGTTCAGCCACCCGCTTAGTTCCTCGGTTCCGTCCGCGAGGATAATTCTGATCTGATACTCACTACCGTGGTCGTGCGCCATGTGTTTTCTCCCTAGCGCTACGCTAGCGTTGTGCTGCGTTCATCTTTGAGAATTCCGGCTGGAAGTATTCTGGCAGAAGCGTGAGCACCAAGAATGTTCACTTTTGCTCATTCGCTGAGGATGACGATTTTGGGCAGGCTTGGCCGGCGCCGATAAGAAATCGCAGCTGTGTAAGTTTCCGGTTCGGCCGTGACTCGGGCGAAAGTCCGTCCTGGGCGGTCACGCCAGCACGAGTGCGTTGCGGAGTCCGTATTACTTCAGAAGCCTGCCGCTGCTGCCGCGGCCGTGGGGTGCAATCCGACAATCTGATCTACGTTTGTCATCTTCAATACTTCTTCCACATGCGCGGTGGCGCCCGCTAATCGCAGCTCGCCTGCTGCCTTCTTCATTTTGCCGGCAGACATCACGATAATCCCGATCCCAGTGCTGTCAACGAAGGTTACGCCGGCCAAGTCGAAAATAACTTTCTTCCGTCCCTCACCCACGAGGCTTTCGACGGCCCATTCCAGTTCCTTGCACTCCCTGCCGAGCGTGATTCTTCCCACGATTTCCAGGACAACAATGTCAGGATGCACGTTCTTGGTCTGAATCTCCAGCATAAGCGAGGCTCCTTGGCTATTCGATCTTCGAACTGCTATGTTTCAGCTGCACTGGCAAGCATGTATGGCGGCGTCAGCTCGTTGTCAGTAAGAATAGCGGACCCACGATAGGACCGACTTGTGGCCTTGCACTTCAAATCGGATCAGAATTTTCTTGTCTTTGCTCTGCGCATTGAAGTACACCTGATTGCTATCCGTGTCTTTCCCACCAGCAAAATCAAATCGATCGGCCTGCTGAAGCACCTCGGTCAAGTCCAGACTGTCCGCCAGCGAGGCTGGCACATCAAAAGCGACGATCCTGTTGTCGGGGCCAACTACCAGCTGTGCTTGCCTGCAGAAATCCGGAGCCTCGGGAGAATCGAGCGTCAGGCGATCCGGTGAACCGGCTATCCGGCTGACGCCCGACCCGGACTTCGCCAGTGCCTGTTCCGCAGTTAAGTTAGCGAAGGCGGCAAGGTCGGGGCTGACGCTACACATGAGGATGTCATTCAGGGCCCACTTCTTCGTCTGTCCTTCGATTCGTTGCCTGAATTCAGCGATCAGCTCTCTGGTCGCATGATCCACCCGCCAGCTGCCCCACCGTCTTGAATCGCTCCACAGGTTCTCACCTGTGCTTGGGTCCACGACAGTCATGATCGTAAAGTCAACCGAGACCGGCCTTTTATCGGGACCATCGCGGGTAAGGTAGTCGCCCAGATACTGGTTCGCGGAAAACAGGAAAACCAGGTCGGCCTTATCACGATGTTTCACGATCTGGAAGCGTCCCCAGAGCTGCAGTTCCTCAAGCGCTCTGCCCTCGGCAACCGCCATACCCCGCGGACACTCGCAGACAATCAGCGCAGACTTCGCCTCCACCACCTTCGGGGATAGCGAAAGACGTCCTTGTTTCTTGGCGAAAGCCGAGGGCAACGAGCCCGCCCCTGCAAGGATAAGGATGACGAGGAATTGGGCCAACCTTTTCATGACTGGCCTCATGTCAATCTACGTTCCCATCGATCGGAAGTGTTAGAGCGGGAATTTTCGTTCCGGCTCCGAAAACAGCACTGATTATATCGCGACAGCCCAGTAGTAACCCGGAACTGTTACAATTCACGCCGAGTCAGCCGTACTAACGGAAAATCAAAATGAAAGCTCTCGTAAAAAGTAAGGCGGGTTGTGGCCTTTGGCTGGAAGAGGTTCCCGAGCCGGAGTTTGGCATCAATGACGTCAAAGTCCGCGTTCTTCGAACCGGGATTTGCGGCACCGACCTTCATATTTACGAATGGGATGACTGGGCCCAATCCACCATTCGTGTCCCGTTGGTCATCGGCCACGAATTTGCAGGCGAGATCGTCGCCGTCGGCTCGAACGTATCCGACTTCCGGGTTGGAGAACTGGTTAGCGGCGAGGGTCATGTGGTGTGTGGCCGCTGCCGCAACTGCCTGGCCGGAAGACGCCACCTGTGTGCTCACACCCAGGGCATCGGCGTGAACCGCTCCGGAGCGTTCGCGGAATACATCGTGCTCCCAATGTCGAACATCTGGAAGCACAGCGAGAGCATCGATCTAGACATCGCCGCCATCTTCGATCCGTTCGGCAACGCCGTTCATACCGCTCTTACTTTTCCTGTGCTTGGGGAAGACGTGCTGGTCACTGGCGCGGGGCCTATCGGAATCATGGCAGCCGCGGTTGCCAAACACGCGGGCGCCCGCTACGTGGTCATTACCGACGTGAACCCATATCGCCTGGACCTGGCCGCGAAGGTTGGCGTGACCATGGCCATCGACCCGCGAAAGACAAGCCTTCAGGAAGTCCAACAGAAGCTCGGCATGCGCGAGGGCTTCGATGTAGGTCTCGAAATGTCAGGCAACGCATCCGCCTTCCGGGACATGCTCGCGAACATGAGCCACGGCGGCAAAATCGCGCTGCTCGGCATACCTGCGGGAGAGATGTCGATCGACTGGCATCACATCATCTTCAACATGCTGACCGTCAAAGGCATTTATGGCCGCGAGATGTACGAAACCTGGTACAAGATGACCGTAATGCTGCAGAGCGGCCTCGATATCGCGCCCGTCATTACCCATCACTTCTCCTGGCGGGAACATGAGCAGGCCTTCGCCGTCATGCGCACGGGCAACGCCGGCAAGGTCATTCTGGACTGGCGGGACGCGGGCGCACGCAATCCACACTAGACCCGATCGTTATCGCGCTGCCCCTGCACCGCCCTCGATCTCAGGGATGGTGCGCGCCTTGCCCTAACGCCGCCGACCTGCGTATTGTTACGGAGTGAAGTTTCCGCGATGCAGTGGAATCCTGCTCCACTTCACTTCTCTGCCCGGCCGCCAGGGCATTGGTGATCTCGGTGCCTGCGCCTACGAGTTTGCGGATTTCCTCTCTGCCGCCGGACAGAAGTTGTGGCAAGTGCTGCCGTTGAATCCTACCGGATACGGCGATTCCCCGTACCAGTGCTTCTCCGCCTTTGCCGGCAACCCGCTGTTAATCGGTCTTGAGCGCCTGCGCGATCAGGGCTTGCTCCAGACCTCCGACTTGGACATGACCCAGGCTCCGCCCTTTCCCGAAGATTTCGTCGACTATGGACCGGTGATCGAATTCAAGATGGCGGCTTTGCGCCGGGCAGCCCAGGTTTTCTTTGCCGACGCTTCCCCCGCCGATCGTGCCGGCTTCGACCGCTTTTGTGAAAGCGCCAGTCCGTGGCTCGATGACTTTGCACTCTTCATGGCCTGCAAAGACGCACACCATGGCACCACGTGGACCTCATGGGATCCACCGATTCGCAAGCGCGATCCCCATGCCCTGAGCGAATGGTCAAGGAAACTGGAGCCGCAGCTCAAGGCCTGCAAGTATTGGCAATTCGAATTCTTCCGCCAGTGGAAGCATCTTAAGGCCTATTGCCGGCAGCGCGACATCCGCTTCCTGGGCGACGTGCCCATCTATGTCGCGCATGACAGCGCCGACGTCTGGGCTCATCCCGGGCTTTTTTGTCTCGACGACCAGGGCCGCCCCACCGTGGTCTCCGGCGTGCCACCGGATTATTTCAGTGCCACCGGACAGCTTTGGGGGAATCCGATTTATCGCTGGGACTTGCTGGCGGCTACCGGATACAAGTGGTGGATCGAGCGCTTCCGGGCGTCGCTCACCCTTTTCGATGTGGTGCGTCTCGATCATTTCCGCGGCTTTGAATCGTACTGGGAGGTTGCCGCCAGCGAAACGACGGCCATTCACGGGCGCTGGGTCAAAGGGCCAGGAGAAGATTTTCTGTCGGCACTGCAAAACGCGTTTGGCGGACTGCCGATTGTCGCGGAGAACCTGGGCGTCATCACTCCGCCGGTGGAGAAATTACGTCAGCAATTCGGTCTGCCGGGCATGAGCCTTTTGCAGTTCGCATTCGGCAATGATCCCCAGGGACCGTCGTTTCGTCCGCACAACTACAGCCGCGACCTGGTCGCCTACACCGGCGGACACGACAATGACACGACTCTAGGGTGGTGGACCAGTTCCGGCGCCAGCGACAGCACGCGCTCTCCGGAAGATGTTCGCAAAGAGCACGACTTCGCCCGCGCCTATCTCAACTTCCATAACGATGACGATTCCGAAATCAACTGGGTCATGATCCGCGCGGTGCTGGCGTCGGTCGCTGACGTGGCGATTGTCCCGTTGCAGGATGTGCTGGGCCTGGGGAGCGCCGCGCGGATGAATCTTCCCGGCACGGTCAGCGGAAACTGGAAATGGCGTTATCGTCCGGGTGCATTGACCAGCGAACTGAGCGCCAGACTTCGATCTTTGGTCACCCTTTATGATCGGTAGGCAGAATCCTGAATAGGACACTCGAATGCCACTGAACCGGGATGTGCTTTGGTACAAGGACGCGATCATTTACCAGGTCCACGTCCGCACTTTCCACGACAGCAATGGAGATGGCATCGGTGATTTTCAAGGTCTGGAAGGCAAGCTCGACTACCTTCAGGAATTGGGGATCAACGCGATCTGGCTCATGCCATTCTTCCCCTCGCCTCTGCGCGACGATGGCTACGACATCTCGGACTACTGCGCAGTCCACTCCAGCTACGGAACGTTGGACGATTTCCGGAAGTTTCTGGGGTCGGCCCACGATCGAGGCATCAGGGTCATCATCGAATTGGTGTTGAATCACACATCCGATCAGCACCCGTGGTTTCAAGAGTCGCGCAGTTCGCAAGACAATCCACGCCGCGATTGGTATGTCTGGAGCGACACCGATAGCCGGTACAAGGGCGCCCGCATCATCTTTCTTGATACCGAAAAGTCCAACTGGGCCTGGGACCCGATTTCAAAATCCTTCTATTGGCATCGCTTTTTCAGTCACCAGCCCGATCTCAACTACGACCATCCTGCGGTTCGGGAAGAGATGTGGAATGTGATGAAGTTCTGGCTGGAGATGGGGGTTGACGCCTTCCGGGTCGACGCCGTCCCCTACCTGGTGGAACGGGAGGGCACAAATTGTGAGAACTTGCCGGAGACGCACGCCGTCCTGAAGGAGTTGCGCCGAAAACTCGATGAAAACTTTCCCGGCAGAATGCTTCTGGCGGAGGCCAATCAGTGGCCCGCGGATCTTCGCCCCTATTTTGGGGACGGAGATGAACTCCACATGGCGTTTCATTTTCCCTTGATGCCCAGGATGTTCATGGGGCTGAAGTTGGAAGACCGCAAGCCCATCACTGAAATCCTGCAGCAGACCCCGGAAATCCCACCTTCATGCCAGTGGTCCCTGTTCCTCCGCAACCATGACGAGTTGACGCTGGAAATGGTAACGGACATGGAACGCGACTACATGTATGACTCGTACGCGGCCAGCAAGACGATGCGGCTGAACCTCGGAATTCGCAGGCGGCTCGCTCCTTTGCTGGACAATGACCGCAGGCGCATAGAGTTGATGAATGGAATGTTGATGTCATTACCCGGCACTCCCATCATCTATTACGGCGATGAAATCGGAATGGGCGACAACATCAATTTAGGCGACCGCAACGGAGTGCGGACTCCGATGCAGTGGAACGGCGAGACGAACGGCGGCTTTTCCACTGCGGCCCCGGAGCGTCTGTATGCCCCTCTGATTCAGGATCCTGTGTATGGTTATCCCGCCGTGAATGTCTTGCGGCAAAAAGCCAGCGAACATTTGCTCCTCAATTGGATGCAACGCATCATAACGGTGCGAAAATCAACCGCGGTGTTCGGGAGGGGATCGATTGAGTTTCTCTACCCCGCCAATCACCGCATCCTGGCCTATGTGCGGCGGCTGGGCAACGAGGCGGTTCTGGTGGTCAACAATCTTTCCAGCAGCGCGCAAGCTGTCGAACTCGATCTGCGCCGGTACAAGGGGAGTATTCCGATTGAGATGTTTGGCGGAAATATGTTTCCGCGTGTGGGCGACCTTCCCTATTTGCTAACCCTGGGTCCCCATCAGTTTTACTGGTTTCGGCTGCGACGGATCTAGCAGCCCGTGGCGCGATCGGAGATGAAATTGGCAGAGGAAAGCTTTCTTACCGATGATTTTCTTCGCCAACTGATGAACGTCGGCGAAGTAGACATCCTCGTGGGCTTGCCCACCTACAATAATGCCAAAACCGTCGGGCCGATCGTCCATGCCATTCAGAGTGGCATCCTGCGCGGCTTTCCTCGCGAGCGAGCCGCGATCATTAATGTCGACGGAGGCTCGCGTGACGGCACTCCCGACCTGGTCAGGGGCTGCTCGATCGACGACCTACGCCCCGCTTCTAATCTGTATGCGCTCCGCACGTTGCACTCAATAAGCACGAAGTATGCCAGCAGCCCTTCGAGCGAAGTCGCGTTCCGCACGATTCTCGCCGCCGCCGAACTGCTCCGCGCCAAGGCCTGCGTGGTGATGTCCCCCGAGTCCGCAAACATTGAACCCGACTGGCTCTCCAAGCTTCTGCGCCCGATTTATCACGACAACTTCGATCTTGTGACCCCCACGTATGGCCGGCATAAGTTTGAGGGGCTGCTCATAACGAATTTGCTATACCCCATGACCCGCGCACTCTACGGGCTAAGAATCCGTGAGGCATATTCGCCGGAGTTCGGGTTCTCCGGCCATCTCGGAAGTCATTTCCTTGGACAAAATGTCTGGAATGATGGAACCGGCCGGGCCGGCGCCGAACTCCGCTTCACCCTGGCTGCGATCACGGGGAAATACCGCATCTGCCAGTCCTTCCTGGGCGAAAAGATTCACCTCGAGCCACGCGCCCCTGACCTGGTGCCGGCGCTGCGGCAAACTGTCGGGACTCTGTTCTCCGCGCTGGACCCGGACTTTCCCGTCTGGAGCATAGTGGCCGGTTCCGAGCCCGTCCCTACGACCGGCCCCGACCAGGAAGTGCTTCTGGAACCACTGCGAGTAAATCGGAAGCGATTGCGGGAGATGTTCTCGACCGGAGTTGCCGAATTAGAGTCCGTCTTTCAGTCAATTCTTTCCCCCATCACTCTGGCAGAACTCCAGCGCATCGCCCACATGGGGGAAGAGGACTTTCATTACCCCGCAGAGTTGTGGGTCCGGACGGTTTACGATTTTGCCGCCTCGTATCAGAAATCTGTGATCAGCCGGGATCACATCATTCAGGCCCTGGCGCCGCTTTTCCGCGGCCGGGCGTTCACTTTCGTGATCGAGAATCGCAACCTTTCCGCCCCCGACGTCGAGAAAAATATCGAAGCTTTATGCCTTGAGTTTGAGCGCTTGAAACCCTATCTGCTGCAGTTGTGGAAATCGAGAGAGTGAGGCCGACTATGCGGGAAATGATTATCAGCGAACTAAGCCAGGCGCTGCACGAGATTGCCAGGAGTCTCGCACACTTCCTTCCTCGTGTCATCGTGATGCTGATCCTGGCGCTTGTAGGCTGGGTGTTTGCGTACGTTGTAAAAGTGGTTCTGCGGACCGTTCTCCGGCTCGTCAAGTTCGACAAACTTTCGGAGAACGCGGGCGCTTCCCAACTGCTCAGCAAGGCCGCGCTGCCTTCAGCGACGGAAATGTTGAGCCGGTTTGCCTTCTGGGTGGCCTGGCTGGGCTTCATTCTGCTCGGTGTGAGCGTGCTCGGAATCCTCGGCCTGCAGGAGCAAGTCGCAAGATTTTTTCTTTTCTTGCCGCGTCTGTTCGTGGCGCTGTTAATCATGTTTTTCGGACTGCTGGCAGCCAGCTTCTTTTCCCGCGCTGCTCTGCTGGCCGCGGTGAATGCGAATATGCCTTCACCCCGGGTTTTGAGTCTCGCCGTCCGCAGCATCATCATTGTTTTCGTGTTCTCTGTAGTTTTTGAAGAGCTGGGGTTGGCAGAAACTACCATGCTGGTCGCCTTCGGAATTGCCTTCGGAGCCCTGATGCTCGGCTTGGCAATCGCATTCGGCATCGGAGGCAGAGATTTGGCCCAGCGTTTCCTGGAGAAGAAGATTGTCCGCGACAAGAAGCAGGAGAACGAAGACGAACTGTCGCCCCTGTAGTGCAACAAGCTAGTGCAGCAAGTCAGTGTAGCAAGTTGGGCTGCGGAAAAACTTCGATTCACGCCAGCTTTGGGAAGGGCACGAGTTTTACTCGTGCCGTAAGTCGTCGCCAATCTCTCATTCCGGATGCGCCAGTTACCGGCGATGCCGGTTCACTCGGGACCTCGGTGAACCAACTTCAGGTCCAGTACAATTGTCGTCTGGCTACCCGCGGCCGGAGTGCATATGGCCCCCCTGTAGTCCTGTCCCCCCACGGAGGCTGGCATGTGACAGTTGTCATCGCGAGTCGCTGCGATCAACGCCCCGGTGCAAGTAACTCCACTGTAGTCCTGACTGAAGGGCGGCACGTGACAGTGTTCATTCTGCACGACAGGCGGCCAATTGGTCGCTTTTATCGCAGTCAACAATTTAGGGAATGTCCCATGGCTGAGGAGGGCTGCGCCCGAAACCTCCAGCGCTCCTTTTTGCGGTAGCCTTGCTGGAGTTAAAGACCCCGGCAGGAGAGTAGCGCTCAAGTTCGGAAACACGAATGTGACAGGGTGAGTCGCGGTAATCGTGACAGGATTACCGTACTCCGGCCCAGCATAAGCGATGCTCCACGTCTCTGTGACACTGCGGTCCACCCGAGTCAAAGTAAGATCCCCGATGACTTCCAAGTCGCCGCTCCCAGTCCTCAGAATGCGCTTGGATTTGAACGTCAGCAGGGTGTAAGCGGCTGCGTCAGGAATGTAGCCGGCCGGCAAGTTACCGTCAGGACTGATTGTGGCTCCCGAATCCTCATTCGCAGGATAGATGCTGATATCAAAGACCGAGCTGTTCAGATCGTTTGTGTCCAGCTTCACCTTTCCGGTCACGCGCGCGACACCAATGTTCACGGAATCTGGATTCGCCGTGGACCCCTGAAAAAAACGGGCATTGGACGTAGTAGCGTCAAGAGACCAGGTGGCGCCGTTGGCAAAAGCATCCGGCGAGATGACTGCGAACACGACTATGCTCAAAGAGATGGCTAGAACTCCTTTTTTCATTCCATTCCTCCTTCTTCTTGATTCTGTCCAGCACGCCGCCGGGGATTAACGCTGGCGCCACAGGTTGCAGATCGACCGATGCCTCGCTGGATTCGGGCCAGCACTGCCTCAGCGCTAGGGATGGCTCAACCGGGGATGGATTAGCGAATCGAAGCGGCCGATTGTATTGGAAGCCAGACCATCCCGTGACTACCCCTCCGGAAATGCCGCTCAAGCGGTATGTGCCCCACCTTACAGGTAATGATGATCGTACGACGATTTTGGTTACCCAATTAGTTTGTGGGCTGCCGAAACGTGGGCTTTGCGACCTCATAGATTCAGGCACTTGCAAACGGCGAAGTTGAGGGGGATTTATGGTTAGATGCGAGCCGCCGAAACACATCCCGGCCGCCTCGATTGACTTGAACCTTTCACACACGTAAGATTTGCCCCTGATGATTGGCCGGACCATCTCACACTACCGCATCGTCGAAAGGCTCGGCGGTGGCGGCATGGGTGTTGTCTACAAGGCTGAAGACCTGAAGCTGCATCGTTTTGTCGCCCTCAAGTTCCTGCCCGACGAGATTGCTAAAGATGCCCAAGCCCTGGCGCGCTTCCAGCGTGAAGCGCAGGCCGCCTCGGCTCTGAATCATCCGAACATCTGCACTATCCACGAAATTGACGAACAGCACGGCGAAGCGTTCATCGCCATGGAATTTCTGGACGGCCTGACCCTGAAGCACCGCATCGGCGGGCGTCCGCTGGAAGCGGACGTTCTTCTCCCCATCGCCATCGACATCGCCGACGCGCTCGACGCCGCGCACGCCGCCGGCATCGTCCACCGCGACATCAAGCCGGCGAATATCTTCGTGACCAAGCGCGGGCACGCCAAGGTTCTGGATTTCGGGCTGGCAAAGCTCACTCCCGCGGCCAGTGCGTCGAACAAAGTTGCGGCTGCCAACACCATGACCGGCACGATTGATGACCAGCACCTCACCAGCCCGGGTGCGGCAATGGGCACCGTCGCCTACATGTCGCCGGAGCAGGCGCGTGCGAAAGAACTGGATGCGCGCAGCGATTTGTTCTCCTTTGGCGCGGTGCTGTACGAGATGGCAACCGGCGCGTTGCCCTTCCGCGGCGACAGTTCTGCGGTCATCTTCAACGCGATTCTCGAACGCGACCCGGTTCCCGCGGTGCGGCTGAATCCTGACCTCCCGCCCAAGCTGGAAGAGATCATCAACAAGGCGTTGGAGAAGGATCGAGACCTGCGCTACCAACACGCTGCGGATATGCGCACCGATTTGAAGCGGCTGAAACGGGAGATGGAATCGCGGCACGGCGCACCAGTGAGTTCGGGGCCAGTGGCCGTCGCACAGGAGTCGGCCTTTCCGCTCGCCCCGCCGCCGTCACCAGCATCCGGTTCCTCCCCGGCGCTTGCTCCTTCTCCGTCATCAAGCGCAGTGAAAGTTGCCGAAAAAGTTCCTGAAAAAGTTGCCGAAGCTCCTGTCGCGGGCAGAAAACTCTGGAAGGTTCTGGTTCCCGCCGCCGTAATAGTTGTCGCTGCCGTCATCGGGGGAGCATTCTACTTCCGCTCGCGGCCCGCCACGCCGGTGACGAAGGCTGCGCCGCTCACCGAGAAAGACACGGTCGTCCTCGCCGACTTCACCAACTCCACTGGCGATCCGGTCTTCGACGGCACCCTCAAGCAAGCCCTCGCCGTCGATCTCGAACAGTCTCCTTTCCTCAACATTCTTTCCGACCGCAAAGTCGGCGAGACGTTGAAGCTGATGGGCCGCTCCCCCACCGAGCATGTCACTGCCGACGTTGCCCGGGAACTCTGCCTCCGCACCGGCAGCAAAGCCGTCCTCGGCGGATCTATCTCCAACCTCGGCAGCCAGTTCATCGTCGGCCTCGATGCCGTCGCCTGCAATACCGGCGACAACCTCGCCAAAGAGCAGGCCGAAGCCCCCAGCAAAGAAGGAGTGCTCAAGGCGCTCACCAGCGCGGCCACTGCCATGCGCGCCAGGCTGGGCGAATCGCTCGCCTCGGTGCAGAGGTTCGACGTGCCAGTGGAAGCCACCACGCCCTCGCTCGAGGCCCTGAAGGCGTACAGCATGGGCATCACGACCGGCCGCACCAAGGGTGACGCCGAAGCCGTTCCTTTCACGAAAAGGGCCATCGAACTCGACCCCAACTTCGCCATGGCTTATGTCGGTCTCGCCGTCCACTATTCAAATCTGGGACAGGCAAGTCTCGCGGCGGAGAATGCCAAAAAGGCTTACGACTTGCGCGACCGGGTCAGCGACCGAGAGAGGTACCGCATCTCCGCCTTCTACTTTCAATACGTCACGGGTGAAGTGGAAAAGGCGACAGAAGCGTACGAACTCTGGGCGAAGAGCTACCCGCGGGACCTGGTGCCGCACACGAATCTCGGTTTTATCTATAGCGCACTGGGCCAATTCGATAAAGCGATCGCGGAGACCAAAGCGTCCCTTCGGCTGGAACCCACGATCACCGGCTACGGCAACCTCGCCGGCGACTACATGACCGTCAATCGGCTCAAGGACGCCCGGCAGATGCTCCAGGAAGCACAGCAGAAAAACTTCGATGGTTTGCTCATTCGGAGCAATCTGTATAGCTTGGCATTTCTGTCCGGTGATACAGCCGAAATGGAGCGCCAGGTTGCATGGGCGGCTGGCCGTCCCGGCGAGGAAGACCAGATGCTCAACAACCACGCCGACACTCAGGCCTACTATGGCCGCCTGGGGAAAGAGCGCGACCTCGCCCGGCGCGCCGTCGATGCGGCCGTACGCGCGGATGCCAAAGAAACCGCGGCCCAGTGGCTCGTCTTTCAGGCGGTGCGCGAGGCTGAACTGGGCAACGTCACTGCTGCCCGGCAAGCGGTCAGCCGTGCGTTAGCGCTTGCACCGGGGCGTGATGTCAAAGTCGTCGCCGCTTTGGCGCTGGCACGCACCGGCGAGACTGCTCAATCCAGAACCATCCTCGAAGCGCTCGAAAAGTCCGACCCCACCAACACTTATCTCAAGGTGTACTGGTTCCCCGTGCTCGAGGCGTCGATTGATATGGCCCAACAGGCGCCCGACCGGGCGATCGTAGCGCTCGAGGCTTCCCCTACGAACTCGGAGGGCCTCCTCCCGGAATCTCAATGTATCCCCCGTACATTCGCGGCGTGGCTTATCTAGCCCAGAAGAATGGTCCCGCTGCAGCCGCCGAATTCCAGAAGTTCCTCGACCATACCGGAGTCGTGCAGAACTTCCTGCTCGGCTCGCTCGCCCATCTCCAACTCGCCCGCGCCTATGCCCTCTCCGGCGACACCGCCAAAGCGAGGAGTGCCTACCAGGACTTCTTCACCCTCTGGAAAGACGCCGACCCTGGCATCCCCATCCTGAACGAAGCCAAGGCGGAGTACGCCAAGCTGCAATAACCTCTTCCCCGCTTTTCCGCGGGTTTCGCATCAAAAACTCGGGTTTCGTATCAGGGCATCGCTTTAGGATGCCGTAAGTCTTTGGAAAGCAGCCGCCCCTTTCAGGGGCTGGGGCGCGAAGTTAGACTTTTTCCGCTGCCGGTTAGCGCGTCAGGAAGGCCACATCTCCGGCTTGCCGGCTACGGCCAAGGGGACGCAGATGGGCTTCCTGCCTGTTTTCCACGACGATGCAATTGCAGCCCGTAATTTTCGCAACTCGGCACTGTCCATTGCGACGAAACGAAACGGCTGCAAACCGAACGGAGCGGCTGCACAGGGCCGGAGCAGTTCCGCCATGGCGAGCACGGATCCAATGTGCGTCGAAAACAGCATTTCCACAATCGCTCCTGAGCTGAGCGGTTTGAGCACTCGCAGCAACCCGCCTGTCACAGAAATAGTCTGCAGTCTCGCCGATGAGCGTTGTCCGTCTTCAAATCGGATCGTCGCGGAAGGCATACCGGCAAGTTGTACACGGACGGGACGCCGCGTCCACGACGATACGGGGGAGGTCATCATGTAAGGAAATAATGCTACCGAGCCGATGAGTCAGGCGAGATTACCAAGGCACGTGTACGAGTCCGAGCATGCAAACGACCGTTCGTGCTTGTTCTCTCGGGCACTACAGCGGTTCAGCCCGCACAAGCGTATGGCAGCGGCGTGTCCTTGTACTTCTTGTACCCCAGAGCCGTCAGTCGAATCACTCCTCGAACTTGTTCTTCGACAAGTCCTTCATTCCTCAACTCCGCAATCGCCAAACGGGCGTAGGAGGAATCGAGAGTCTGCTTGGACAGGATCAAAAACTGATCGCGATCCTGTTCGTAGCGGAGAACCAGCGCGACCAGAAAGCCGTCCCGGATGTTTTGCACAGGCATGACGCGATCTTAGGCAAAGGAGCAGGTCTCTGAAATGGCCCTTCGGTGGCGGTCGTTGTGACGTGCGTTCATTCTTCAGTTGTTCTTCTGCCTGCCTGGCAATGAACATTGGTAACCACGCGACTTTTCCCTTTACGAGGATGCCTGGCGTGCGCGGGTCGCACTCGGCGACAGTCGGGGCGCGCTGACAGGGTGCGGAATTCCCTCGTTTACCGGCCCCAAAATTCTGCCGTCCCACAGCCGGACCTGAAAATTGCGTTTCCCGTAGCCGGGTAGCAGATTCTCAAGGAGGTCGGGGGCTGTCTTGAACGAGCGTTTGGTTAAGAGCAGAACTCGCGGTTAATCCCATAATCAATCTCCCAGTCTGGGCAGAACACCTTACTTTTGCCCCAGGTGTTCGCCGTGCTCCTCCTCCGCCCAACGGCCAACATCGCGTAGCCCCTTCCCTGCTGGCTAAGGATGCCCAAGCTCCCGGCCGCCAACTCAAGGACCGCTTGCTCTTGATCAGAGCCGGGGGACTGGAACCAGATCGTGACTTAGTAGCTCTTAATTCCGTTCAGGTTGTTGCACCCACTATGAATAGATTCTGCCTCGAAGGATTTCGTTGCAGCACTCTACGGTATATTTATATATCGTGTTACGATGTATTGTAACGGTAAGGAAACAACCTTGACCTGCTCTCCCTCCAGTTTGCTCAGGGGCTGGCAACCACGGCGCGACGAGAGTCGACTCACGCTAATGTATAGTCAAACGGGAATTCTAGATGGCATTTCTTGCAAATCAATCTTGGCATCGCTCGAGTTGAATCCGCTATTTTCTCCACTCCAACCGTTTAGGTTCATCACGCGATGCCACCACCGTGCATCAGTATTTTCCTTCCTACGAGTACCTGACCTCTCGCTCAAGATTGGTTGCGCCGGCGATTGACTTGTCCCATAGGAAATACGAGGCGTAGGGGAAGCACGCGCTCCCGTTCGTGTTCTTCGTCTAAACGCCGGACTCTGGCTTGCAAGAGGTCGTCGAGCGAAACCAGGCCCAAAAGCTTCCGCGGATCGCAGCGTTCCACTACCGGAAACTCAGTTAGCCCTGTGGATGCCATCCGATCCACCACTACAGTAAGAGGCTCGTCCAGGTAAGCGCAAACCGGATCAAGTCGGACCAGTTCGGCAAGGGTAGAGTCATTACTTTTGAGAGATTGCTCCTGTACAAATTTCTGGATATCGGATTGGGTCACCACCCCCAGTAAGTACCCAGCGGCATCCACAACCGGGTATAAGCGCTGCTTGAGGCGAGGACCGCTGGCAATGGCATGACCGAATTCCTTTAGCAGCATGGAAGGCGGAAATGCAGCGATGTTCGTTCGCATGACCTCGCGAACGAACAGAATCTCCAGCGGATCGACAGCATATTCCCGGCTCAGATGATAGCCCCGCCGCGCTACCTTCTCGGTCAGGATGGACCGGCGAAGGGTCAATACCGTGAACCCGTGGGCGATGACCGAAGCAGCCAGCAGAGGCAAGAGCACCGTGACATCGTGGGTGAGTTCCAAGGCGAAAACGACCCCCGTAAAAGGGGAGCGCATCGTGCCGCCCAGGATAGCGCCCATGCTAATGAGCGGCCAAAACCCGATGCCCTCGTTAGGCAGAAACGTGGCCATCACTCCACCCAGCGCACCGCCCATCATCAGAAGCGGAGCAAGCACGCCACCTGAGGTGCCCGATCCGAGTGAGACGGACCAGATGATCCACTTGACCACCAGTAGGCCCAGCATCAGCCGAACCGGCATGTCGCCCTGAAGGAGCGCACCGATCGAATCGTACCCCACGCCCAGCGCCTGCGGACAAATCAAACCTCCAACTCCAATTACCAAACCTCCGAGCGCTGGCCACCACATCCAATGGATCGGAAGCTTCCCGAAAAAGTCTTCGGCGGCATAGACCGAAACGGTTAGTAGCGCCGAGAGCGCACCGGCGAGCAATCCCACCAGCACACAACCGAGAAGACCCTTAGGACCAATGAACTCGGGGTGTACCGGTACAGGGAAGAGGGGTCCTAACCCAATGATGTAGCGTCGCACCGCAGTCGCGGCCACACTTGCCAGGGCCACCGGTATCAAACTTCTCGGTTTCCATTCGAAGAGCAACAGTTCGACCGCGAGTAGGACCGCTGCGACCGGCGACGCGAAGGTGGCTGACATGCCCCCGGCGGCCCCGGCGACGAGCAGCGTCTTACGCTCCGCACTGGTCAGGTGCAGGAACTGCGCCACAATGGAACCGAAAGCGCCGCCGGTCATGATGATCGGTCCCTCGGCGCCAAACGGTCCCCCCGAGCCAATAGAGATGGCCGCAGAAAGCGGCTTCCAAAAGGCTAGTTTGGGTTCAACCCGGCTGCCTTGCATCAGGATGGCTTCGATCGCCTCGGGAATACCGTGCCCCCGAATACGCTCCGAGCCGTAGCGCGCCATCAGGCCTACGATGAGCGCGCCCAGCGCCGGCACAACGATTTCGAAGGCGCCGAGCTTGTTTCCGACCGGTGATACCAGCGTCGTGCCCCAGCGCTGAAAAAAGAAAAGATTCGTAAAAAGACCGATGAGCCGGAGCAGGGCAAGTGCCACAAAAGCGCTGAGCACGCCGATTCCGACGGCAATGATCGCGAGCAGGATGACTCGGTTGTTAGCGGTAAAATCGCCGAGTTCAAGTAGGCCCGCGCCATCCGCCTGGATGCCGGCGTTTTTGTTTCGATTTCCGAAAGGCATTTGCACCCCGTCCCTCCTGCTAAGACATCGGTTGCGGGCAACACCATCGGGGATGGAGTGCCCACTGTCGCCTCGATCTATATTTATAATTTATATCGTATTGCGATATACTATGTAAATTGTTCTTTGGCTGCATGGGTTCAGACAGAAATCACGGAGCACGAGAACAGAGGAACCAAAACGCGGGCGAAAATGTTTTTCAGAAAGACTCAAGTCCAACCGTTACAGCATCAATGGTCTTGAGACGCTGCCGCGTTGACCTATCGACGGCAGGAGGACACGGAACAGGCAGAACGGGAGCAGGATATGCGTCACTCCACCGGAGCTGGCTAACCCTGTTCCCTTCGGTTTGGGATAAGGAGAGCAAAAACTAAGGAGAACAATAATATGGCGGAATTAGCAGATAGTGGTATCTACAAGGAGTGGTGGGCGAACCCGGCCGTAGTGGGGCTAATGGGTTTCGGCTTGACAACCATGGCGACAGGCTTGCATAACGTCGGATTCTGGAGCGCCGGGCCGACCTTGGCGCTGGCAATCTGCTTCGGGGGCACGGCCCAATTCATTGCAGGAATCGTGGACCTTCGAAAAGGAAGTATCTTCGGCGGGTCCGCCTTTATGTCCTACGGTGCCTTTTGGTGGTCACTATTCGTGCTGCTGTACGTGCAGCCGAAGACGGGCATTCCGGCGGGTCATCCCGAGGAACTTGGTTTCTTCCTCATGTGGACGCTGTTCACGTTCGCTTTTTGCGTTGCGGTCCAGGGCGTAGGAAAGTTTCTGGCGGTCCTATTCTGGCTGCTCTTGCTGGCCTTCATTTTGCTGGACTTCGTGGTTCTTGGTAAGTGTCCGGCGCCGGTGGCAGGGTGGGAGATTTTCATCGTCGGCCTGCTCGCCTGGTACATCGCCATGGCGACGTTGGCGAATACGGTTTACAAAAGGAAAGTTCTACCACTTTCCTAGCGTCGCGGATTCGCATGCGAAGAACCAAATCGTGCGATAACTCGTGCGCAAACAAGCAGTAGAAGAGCATGACACACGGAGGCTTCTGAATCATCGCGGTGGCCAATCCGGCGAGCCATAGCGTCGCTACACACTGCGGGCTCGCTTCGACTAAACCCTTCTTGAGCCCACCAGGCTTTCAGAGCCGCTCCCCGTTTTTCTTTATAATCCGAGGTATGGCCCTTGTTGTCTTCCTCCGGGGTGTCAATGTTGGCGGACATAGAACGTTTCGCCCAAGCATCCTCGCGCGTCAACTGAGCGGCTATGATGTCCTGAACGTGGGTGCTGCCGGCACCTTTGTTGTTCTTAAACCCGGATCCCCTGCAAAATTCCGTACTGCATTGCTTCGCAAGCTGCCCTTCGAAGCGGAAATTGTGCTGTGCGAAGGCCGCGATCTTATGCGACTGGAGACGGAGAACCCGTTTGGAATTCCACCATCACCCCCGGATGTTGTCCGGTTCGTGAGTATCCTGTCGAAAGCCGGGGGTGTCCGGGCGTCGCTTCCAGTCGCGTTTCCCTCAGACGGGGAGTGGTTGGTGCGGGTGATTGCGTCCAAAGGGCAGTTCGTGTTCGGAGTGTACCGTCGTCACATGAAGACAATCGGCTATCTTGGCCAGATCGACAAGCTTTACGGCGTGCCAGCTACGACTCGGAATTGGAATACAATAATTGCGATCATGCGAATTTTGAAGAGTCTCAAGGGCGGGCGCAGGGATTCTAATTGTTGAAATCAGGTTGCATGTTTCGACCGTTGCGGTCATTGCGTGTAGCAGGGATTTTATGTCAATTGAATCGATTGCCCAGCAGTTGGCAGCTCGTATAACTTCCTGCTAGCCGACAATCCCGGAGTTATCTCGCTGCTTCCACGTCCCCCTCCCAAAACAAGTCTTCCGGGTTCGACAGGCTCGTGCTAGAGAGGACATTCGTTGACTGGCCGCAGCCACGTTCGTAGAATCGAGCGACCCGAAGCCAGGCATCTCCCGAATGATCGGCCGAACCATCTCGCACTACCGCATCGTAGAGAAGCTCGGCGGCGGTATGGGTGTGGTCTATAAAGCTGAGGATACCCGCCTTCAGCGTACGGTTGCTCTGAAATTCCTCTCCGGAAATACGGCCAAAGACCCCGCCGCTCTGGAGCGTTTTCGACGGGAAGCCCAGACTGCCTCTGGGCTGAACCACCCCAACATTTGCACCATCTACGACATTGGCGAAGAAGCCGGATCGGCCTACATCGCGATGGAGTTTGTGGACGGGCAGACGCTGAAACACCGGATTGAAGGCATGTCCATGAGGCTGGCCGAACAGCTGGACGTGGCCTTCGCGATTGCCGACGCCCTCGCAGCCCCTAACTCTCTATCTTCTTGATGTACAGCCGAAGCCCAGCCAACACTATCCCGATGGCAATGACGGAGATTCCGAATCCGAGACGGCGATAGTTGCGTTCCACCATGGCATCCTTCCCGGCTT
>Ga0187855_10000454_pt1 | contig 36141 bp, 30 predicted proteins | sample June2016WEW_8_10_2_FD_132969 | JGI IMG/M metagenome (GOLD analysis project Ga0187855, IMG submission 132969) | Peatland microbial communities from SPRUCE experiment site at the Marcell Experimental Forest, Minnesota, USA - June2016WEW_8_10 | ecosystem: Environmental > Terrestrial > Soil >... | reverse complement strand
GGTGGCCCACAGGGCTCCCGCGAGGGTCTCGAATGTGGGATTGGCCCCCGGGCGCTCCAGCTTGGCGATAGCTGCCTGGCTGACGCCCATGCGGAGCGCGAGCTGCCTCTGTGTCAACCCTGCGCGGCGGCGCGAGTCGCGGAGCAGAGTGGCAGGGTCGGACATAAACCCATAATAACTTATAAGTTATAGAATCTCGTGGTGTTTTCGGGGCGGCGAGCGTAGCCCGGGAAGGCGTGGTTGATGTGGTTGGCGGCGAGCATTAGTATCCGGGTATGGAGGAGGAGCAGGACCGAAGCCAAGAGACACGCGCCTCCGGCGCGAACTCCCGTTTCGGCCAGCAGGGCGCCCAGGTCCCCGCCGGCGAGGGGGTGAGCGCTCAGGAGAGCGCCACGCTCGACGCCGCCGCCCACTTTGAGTACCACACGGAGTTCGACTGGGACAGCGAGCACGGCGCGGAGGATTGGTCGATCCGCTGCTACGACGTGCACAAGCGCCTCGGCGGGGTGCCCGTTTTGGACGGGCTCAACGTGGCGATTCCCGACCAGACGATCACCACCGTGCTCGGCCCCTCGGGGACGGGCAAGAGCGTGCTGATCAAACACCTGATCGGCCTGATGTTCCCTGACTCCGGGGAGATCATCGTGAAGGGCCTGTCGGTGCCCAGCCTGCCGATGCAGGAGCTGCTGGCGCTGCGCCGCAGGATCGGGGTGCTGTTCCAGGATGGGGCGCTGTTTGGGTCGATGTCGCTGTATGACAACGTCGCCTTCCCGCTGCGCCAGCACACCGACATGTCGGAGGCGCAGATCTCACAGCGGGTGCGCGAACGCGTCAACGACGTGGGCCTGACCGACGCGATCGACTACTTCCCCAACCAGCTGTCGGGGGGCATGCGCAAGCGTGCCGGGTTTGCGAGGGCGCTGGTGATGGAACCGGAGATCGTGATCTTCGACGAGCCCGACTCGGGCCTCGACCCGGTGCGCACGGCGCTGCTGTGCGAGCTGATCCAGGAGATGCACGGCCTGCACGGGGGCACCTACATCGTGGTCACCCACGACATCGCCTCGGCGCGGCGGATCGGCGAATACATCGCGCTGTTGTGGCGCGGGCGGATCGTGGAGGCGGGCGACGCCGCCAAGATGTTCTCCTCGGAGAACCACTTCGTGCGCCAGTTCCTCAGCGGCTCCGCCGAGGGCCCGCTGGGGATGGATTGAGCGGGAAGGGGCAGGCCTCCTCCCTCCCGACCTCCCCCGGTGGGTCAATCTCATTTGGTGGGGCCGCAAGAGAGCTTCTGCCGGTCGCCGGGTCGGTTGTTGTTCTTACTTTTGAGCCCTATACCAAATAAGAAGAAGACTCAATCTCATTTGGTAGGGGCTTGCAAAAAGAGTGTTCAACCCAGCCGCTGGGCGGGTTGTGTTCTTCTTTTCCGCCCTATAACCAAATAAGAAGAAGACTCAATCTTGTTTGGTGGGGGCGATTTTCTATTGATTGACGTGGGCCGACCATGGCCAGCCGGTCGAGATCATCGGCCGACTGACGCAGCTGTCTGTTGCGGGCGCCTCGCCGTATGCGAACATACGTTCGATCATGGTCGTGTGCGTCCACCTCCCCCGCTTCGAGCTGACGGTCGCCGCCGGCGGCGCCGAGGCGCTGGCCGGGCACGCGCTGGCGATCGCGCCGGCCCCCGGAGGAGAGGCCCGGGTGGGGGAGGTGTCGGGGGCCGCGGAGGCGCAGGGCGTCACGCGCGGGATGGCGCTGGGAGAGGCACTCGCACGCTGCCCCCGACTGCGCCTGGTCGCGGGCGATCCGCTCGGCGTGGCCCAGGAGTGGGGACGGGCGGCACGGGCGCTGGAGGGGATCGGCGCCGCCCTGGAGCTGCCGCGCGCGGGCTTGGCGTACTTCGAGTCCGACGGCCTGCTCGGGCTGCATGGGGGGGAGGAGGGGGTGGTGGCTGCGGCGCGCCAAGCGCTGCGGCGCCCCGTTAGAGTGGGCGCGGGCCCAACGCGCTTCTGCGCGCTCGCCGCGGCACTGGAGGTCCGCTCTCGCCGCGCGCGGATCGTGGCTCCCTCCTTCGCACAGGGCGGTGCCTTTGCCGCACGTGGCTCCGTGCCGCATGGCTCCGCACGGGATGCCCACTCCACGCAGCCCGACCACCGCGCGGCCCGCCGCTACCTCGCCTCCCGGCCGGTGACGCTGCTGGGCTTCCGCGCCGAGACCGCAGCACTGGTGGAGCCCCTCGCGCGGCTGGGGATCGACACGCTGGGGGAACTGGCGGCGCTGGGACGCGACGCGGTGGCCGACCGCTTCGGCGCGCCAGGGGTGCTCGCGCGGCGCTTGGCACGAGGGGAGGACGACCCGCTGCGCACGCACATCGCCGAGGAACGCCTGCGGGAGTCGCTGGAGCTGGAGGAGGCCAACTCCGGCCCGGCGCTGGAGCGCGTGCTCGGCGTGCTCGTCGACCGCCTGCTCGCCCGCCCCGAGCGGCGCGGACGGACGCTGCGCGCGTTGACGCTCTCCGCTCGCCTGGTGGAGGGCGGCACCTGGCGCGAGCGGGTGGTGCTGCGCGAAGCGCTGTCGGACCCGCGGCGGATGCGCCTCGCGCTCGCGCCGCGCCTGGCACTGCTGCCCGCGCCTGCCGCCTATCTGCGCCTCGAGGCCGAGCGCTTCGGCCCTCCGGAGGGGGCGCAGGGGGCTCTGTTCGATCCAGACCCCACCAGTCCCGCTCGTCGGGAGGAGCATCGCGGGCGCCTGCGGGAGGCCGTGGCTCAGGTGCGCGCGGCCGCCGGCCCGGAGGCGGCGCTGCGCGCGGTGTGCGTTGACCCCGACTCGCGCGTGCCCGAGCGGCGGGTCGTGTTCACCCCCTTCCCGGGATGAGCGGGAGTCGTTTACTCAACCTCCCCCGCCCCGCGCGCGTGCGGATGGGTCCAGGCGGCGTGCCGCGCACGGTCGACGGCCGGCAGATCGAGCAGGTGCGCGAGTCGTGGCTGATCGAGGACCGCTGGTGGACCGGGCGGCCGCTGCGTCGTCGTTACTGGGAGATCATGAGCGCGCAAGGGCGCAACCTCGTCGTCTTCCACGACCTCTGCTCCGGCGAGTGGTTTTCCCAGGCGGGTTGAGACCGTGGGCGAGTCTCCCTACATCGAGCTGCACTGCCATTCGGCCTACTCCTTCCTGGACGGCGCCTCGCTGCCGGACGAGCTGGCGCAGCGGGCGGGGGAGTTGGGCTATACGGCGCTGGCGCTCACCGACCACAACTCCGTGTCCGGTTCGATGGAGCTGGCCCAGGTGGCTGGCGCTTGTGGAATACGCGCGCTCCACGGCGCCGAGATCGATGTCGTCATAACCAGTGGCGAGGTCGATGGCCAGCGCACGACCTGCGGTTCTCCGGCCGATCCCACCACCGGCAACCCTCCGGGCGATCGCACCCGCCACCTCACGCTGCTGGTGCGCGACGCGCGCGGCTGGCGCAACCTCTGCCGGCTGCTGACTCTGGCGCACGCCCACACGCGCGAAGGCCCCGGCCGGCGCGAGCGGGGCGAGCCATCGGTGAGCCTGGAGGCGGTGCGGGAGCACAGCGAGGGGCTGGTATGCCTCACCGGGTGTGCTGGCCGATCTGTGATCGGTCACGGCGTGCACGACGAGCCGACCGCGCGGCGGCTGCTGGATGCCTTCGGCCCGCACGGCCTGCGCGTGGAGCTGCAGCGCCCCTACGCCCGCCACGACCGCGCGCGCAACCGGGCGCTGCGGGCGCTCGCGCGGCGCCTCGGGGTGGCGTGTGTGGCCAGCGGCGACGTGCACGCCCACGCGCGCAACCGCGCCGAGCTGCAGGATGCCTTCGTGGCGCTGCGCCACCGCACCACGCTCGACGCCAGCGAGCCGTTACGGCGCGGCAACCACAGCCACGTGCTGGCCGCCCCCGCGGCGATGGCGGCGCGCTTCGCCGAGCACCCAGAGGCAGTGCGCGAGAGCGTGCGCCTCGCCGAGGAGCTGCGCTTCGACCTGACTCGCGATCTCGGCTACCGCTATCCCGGCTCGGAGGACCCCGGCGCGATGCGCCGCCTCGCGGAGCTCTGCCGCACGCGGCTGGAGGAGCGCTACGGCGACCACACCGCCGCCCGCGGGGGAGGATCGGGCAGGCGTGGAGGGGATGGTGGTCGGAGGAGCGGGGCAGTTCGGGGCCGGGGGAGCGTCGCGGCGGTGCTCTCCGAAGCCGCGGCGCGGCTGGAGCAGGAGCTGGGAATCATCGACGAGCTGGGGCTCGCGGGGTTCTTCCTGCTGCACCACGAGCTGCTGGAGCTGGCCCGCGAGGTCGCCGCCGAGGTGCGCGGGCCGGACTCCACCCGCGCGCTGCTTGCACCCGGCCGCGGCCGGGGCTCGTCGGTGTCGTCGATCGTCTGCTACCTCACCGGCCTCTCGCACATCGACCCGATCGCCAACCGCCTGTTACTCGGGCGCTTCCTGCACACCGGCCTCGAATCGCTGCCCGACATCGACCTCGACTTCCCGCGTGACATCCGCGAGGTGTTGATCCCCCGGGTGCACCAGCGTTACGGCAATGAGCGCGCCGCCCTGGTCGCCGCCTTCCCGACCTTTCGCGCGCGCGGCGCGATCCGCGAGCTGGGCAAGGTGCTGGGGCTGCCGCCGGGGGAGATCGAGCGCGTGGCCCGCGCGGCGGAGCACCATTGGAGCGCCGAGCATGACATCGATGGCGCGCTCGGCCGGGGGGAGAGAAGCTCGGGTGCGGGCTCCCCGGAGGAGGGCCGCTCAGGTGGAGATGGCGCGCCGCCCGCCTCCCCCCGCTGGGCGTGGCTCCAGCGCCTCGCCGCCGAGGCGTACGGGCTGCCCCGCCACCTCTCCCAGCACCCCGGCGGGATGGTGATCTCCACGCGGCCTTTGATCGACTGCTGCCCCGTGGTGCCCGCGGCGATGGAGGGCCGCCAGATGGTGCAGTGGGACAAGGACTCCTGCGCCGACGCCGGCTTCCTGAAGATCGACCTGCTGGGGCTGGGGATGCTCTCGGCCGTGGAAGGGTGCGTCGAGCTGATCGCCAGCGCGCGTGGGGAGAGGATCGACCTCTCTCGCATCCCCTTCGACGATCCCGCCACCTTCCGGGCGGTGCGCCGCGCGGACACCGTCGGGGTCTTTCAGATCGAGAGCCGCGCGCAGATGCAGTCGCTGCGGCGCACCCTCCCCGAGAGCCTCGACGACCTCACCGTGCAGGTCGCGATCGTGCGCCCCGGCCCGATCCAGGGCGGCGCGATCAACCCCTACATCGAGCGCCGCGCGCGGCTGCGCGCCGACCCCGCCTACGAGGTGCCCTACCCCCATCCCGCGCTGCGCCCGGTGCTGGAGAGCACGCTCGGCACCGTGATCTTCCAGGACCAGGTGATGGAGGTCGCGCAGGCGTTCGCCGGCTTCAGCGCCCGCGAGGCCGACGGGCTGCGCCGCGCGATGAGCCGCTAGCGCTCCCACGAGGCGCTGCAAAGCCACCGCGAGCGCTTCATCGCGGGCGCCCGCTCGCACGTCGGCGCCGACCTCGCCACCGCGCAGCAGGTGTGGGAGATGGTGGAGGGCTTTGCCGGCTTCGGCTTCCCCAAGGCGCACGGCGCCGCCTTCGGGCTGCTCGCCTACCAGTCCACGTGGCTGCGCGTCCACCACGGCCCCGAGTTCCTCTGCGCGCTGCTCAACGAGCAGCCGATGGGCTTCTACGCCCCCGACACGCTCTTGCACGAGGCCGAAATCCGCGGCATCCCCGTGCTGGGGCTCGACGTCAACGCCTCGGGGGTGGGGTGCACGGTGGAGGAGGTGCCCTCGCCGCCCCCCTCTCGGTGCGAAGTGGGGAAAGCGGACGGGGCGGTGGAGGAGATCGGCGCGGGGAGGACGCGCCTGGGCGTGCGCCTCGGCCTCGGCTACATCAAGGGCGTTCGCGCCGATGAGATCCGCGAGCTGGTCGCCGAGCGCGAGCGCGGCGGGCGCTTTCGCAGCCTTGGGGAACTGGCCGCGCGCTGTGGCGCCGGACGCCCGACGCTGGAACAGCTCGCATGGTCGGGGGCCTGCGATGGCCTTGTGAACGACGCTGCAACCTCCGCCAGGGACGCTCGCCGTCGCCTGGCCCTGTGGCAGCTGGGAATCGCCGCGCCCGGGCATGCGGCCGGCGAGGAGGGCACCCAGCTGGCGCTGCCGCTTGGGCTCCCCGAGGCTCCGCGCCTGCGCCCGCTCACCCGCTGGCAGCGCCTGATCGCCGACTACGCCACCGCCGGTGTCACGGTCGCCGACCACGTCATGGCGGCCCTGCGTCCCCGGCTCGCCGCGCAGATGCTCACCACAAGCGCCCAATTGGCCCGTCTGCCCCAGGGCTCGGCTGTGAGCACCGCCGGCCTCGTGATCGCCCGCCAGCGCCCCGGCACCGCCAAGGGCACGATGTTCCTGCTGTTCGAGGACGAGTGGGGCCACATCAACCTGGTCGTCCCGCGCGCTGTGTACGAGCGCCATCGCCCGCTCGCCCGCGCTGAGCCGCTGCTGCTCGCCCGCGGGCGGCTGGAGCGCAGCGCGGTCGAGCGCGTCGCCGGCATGGAGGAGGTGCCCCCGGTGGTGAACGTGATCGTGCGCGAGCTCGCCCCGCTGGAGCGCTTCCTCGCGCCCGCCGTGGGGGAACGCACGCAGGCGCAGGCGCGGGTCCACCGCTTACGGACCACCTCTGCGATGGACGATCCCGCCGAGGTTGCCGCTGCCATGCGCCCGGTGACGGCAGCCGGCGCCCGCTCGGCAGAGGACGGAGAGGGAGCTGCCCGCGACGCGGAGCAGGATGCCACCGAGGTCGGCGCCAGCCTGCGCGCCGTCGCACCCGCCGTCCAGAGCTTCGCCGCGGGGCGGCGACGGTAAGGGTTCGCGTCGCGGGCCCTGACGGTGAGGGCACGCAGTCGTTTCAGTTGTCGTAGCCCTCAAAGGCGTAGGGGTTGAGTAACTGCCGTCCCCAGAAGTAGTTCCGGTCCTCGACCGTCATGCGCGCAAGCTCGCTGACCTCCTCCCAATTTGCCCTGATCGCGTCGACCTGACGATCGATGATCTCTCTGGCCTCCGTGCTGGAGAGCAGGTACGTCTCGGCTGCGTCGACGCAGCCGTCGAGTCGGCTGCGCCTGAAGCCGTCGGCGCCTATCTCCATCGCCTGGTTCGCCTCCCCGCCCGCTCGGGGCTGCGGGCAGATGTCATATGCGGGCGTGAGCGATAGTTGCCTGCCGTCCCAGAACGCCGCGTGGTTGCGGGCGTGGTCGTCGGTGTTGCCCACGAGAATGTTGAAGGTGATGCGAGCGAACAGCTCGCGCAGGGTGCCCCCCGCGTCGGTGAAGTTGTGGCGGATCCCCTCCGCCAGGTCCGCGTAGCTGGCGCCCCGCCACGGTGTCTCTCCAAGTTGCAGGATGGTCGACGCTGAGACCATTGCGCGTCGATGGCCTGTCCCAGGCGGGCGGTCGAAACGCTCGACCAGCAGAACGTCCTTTCCGAGGGCCCGGCGCAGCTGCACCGGCGCCGCCTGGAGTCCGGCACGTCGCGCGAGCTCCATCGCCGCGAACTCCCCCTTCACAACCGGGTATTGGTCGGTGGTGGACGAGAACTTCGCGATGAGTTTGCGCCAGCCGTCGTCCAGCAGCGCCTTCGGGCGCGCCCCGCCGACTGAGCTGCCGTGGAGCAGGGCCTGATCCAGGGCGGGCGAGAATGGGACTCCATCTTCGAGCCGCTGTGCCGCTTGCGCCAGCTCCTCGAGTGAGGCGCTGGCGCCGCCGCGGCCCCGATATTCCTCTGCGGAAGCCTGGAAATCGAGTGCACCGATCCGGTCGGAGTCGGATTCCAGCAGGAAGGTCAGCACACCCGCATCCGTTGTGTCCTCGGTTGCGTTTCTGCGTCGCAGGATCACGCGACGCCCCCACGCGTCGGGTCCACTGTCGGCGATGCAACCGGCCACCCGCGCGCCCGGTGGGGGTGGGAGCACCCCGCGACGAAGCGGCAGCTCCGGAGCGTAGAGGGCGATGGCGTCGTCGCGGCCCAGGTAGCCGCGACCGTAGTTGAAGTTGAGGATATCGCCGACGGCCTCGAGCCGGCCAGCGACGACCGGCTCGGATGCGCTGGGCAGCCAGACCCACACGTACGCTTCGGTCGGCTGCTCAGAAATCATCCCTGAGCCCCTCCGCGGGGACACGCACGCGCTGCGGGAGCAGCGCGGCCCGGGCGCGGGTTCGATCGAGGTCGAGGGTGAGTCGTGTCAGATCCTCGTAGAACAGCGGCACGCCGACGAGCGTTGCCACCTCGAACGCCACGCCGAGGCTCACCGTCGGATCGCCCCGCTCGACCTTGCTCAGGGTGGGTAGCGTGATCCCGGCTCGCTCTGCCAGCTCCCGCATCGACCACCGCCGTTCGCGTCGGGCGAGGGCGACCTGTGAGCCGAGGAGCTGCGCCGCCTCGAGCGTGGACCGCGAGTATGTGCGAGTTTGCTTCATTGCTTTATATTATCAATAAAATATCTAAAAGAAAATAAAATTGCTTTTTGAGAAAGTGTATCAATGGGGAGGGCGAGCCCAGGGGCCATGGGCGCGTGTTGGTGCCGGCCGTCGGCAGGGGCTCCACCGGTGCGATCGGCACTTGGGGTACGCTCTCTGCGTGAACTACCGCAAGCTCGGCGCCAGCGACCTCGAGGTCTCGGAGATCAGCCTCGGCTCGTGGCTGACCTACTCCGGCGGCGTGGAGCGCGCGCAGTCGGAGGCGTGCGTGAAGGCGGCCTTCGAGGCCGGGATCAACTTCTTCGACACCGCCAACGTCTACGGGCGGGGGGCCTCGGAGACGCTGCTCGGGGAGGTGCTCGCCGGGTATGAGCGCTCCTCTTACGTGCTCGCCACGAAGGTGTACTTCTCGATGTCCGACACCGACCGGGGGCTCTCCGCGGCGCAGATCCACAAGCAGATCGACGCTTCGCTGGCGCGTTTGCGCACCGATTATGTCGACCTCTACCAGTGCCACCGCTACGACGATCAGACGCCGCTTGAGGAGACGATGGGGGCGCTCGCCGAAGTCGTGAAGGCCGGCAAGGCGCGTCACATCGGCTTCAGCGAGTGGACCGCCGGCCAGATCGCCGCGTCGCTGGAGCTGCCCGACGTGGAGCGCTGGGTCTCCAGCCAGCCGCAGTACTCGATCATCTGGCGCGTGCCCGAGGCCGAGGTGATTCCGCTGTGCGAGCGCGAGGGGATCTCGCAGATCGTGTGGTCGCCGCTCGCGCAGGGGGTGCTGACGGGCAAGTACCCGCCCGGGTCGCCGCCGCCGGAGAACTCGCGCGCGGCCAGCGAGGAGATGAACACGTTCATGAGCCAGCTGCTCGACGACCGCGTGCTGGAGGCCGTGCAGCGCCTCGTGCCGATCGCGGAGGGCGCTGGGCTGACGATGGCGCAGCTCGCGCTCGCGTGGGTGCTGCGCGAGCCCAACGTCGCCTCGGCGATCGTCGGCGCATCGCGGCCCGAGCAGGTGCACGCGAATGCCTCGGCGTCCGGTGTGACGCTCGACGCCCACACCCTCGCCGCGATCGACGAGGCCATGGGCGCCGTGGTCGTGCGCTGAAAGGGTCAGTCGGCCTTCACGGCGGAGACCTCGACGAGGATCTTCACCTTGTCGCTGACCACCATGTTGCCCGAACCGAGGGCGGCGTTGAAGCGCATCTCGAAGTCCGAGCGGTTGATCTGGGTGCTGGCGGAGATGCCCACCCGCGTCTTGCCCTGGTGGTCCTCCGGCTCGTAGCCCTCCAGCGTCGCCTTCAGCGTGACCGGGCGCGTGACCCCGTGGATGCTGAGGTCGGCGTCGATCTCGAACTCGTCCTCGCCGGTCGCGCGGATCGCGGTCGAGCGGAAGCCGATCTCGGGGTACTTCTCGACCTCGAAGAAGTCCGCCGAGCGCAGGTGGTCGTCGCGCTGGGGCTCGCGCGTGTCGACGCTCGCGGTTTTGACCGTGCCGTACGCGACGGCGCCGTCGGGGCCGACCTCGACCGTGCCCTCGAACTCCTTGAACTGGCCCTTCACGGTGGCGATGCCGAGGTGTTTGACCTGGAACTCCACGCTCGAGTGCACCGGGTCGACCTTCCACGTGCCGGCGGGGACGGGGATGGCTGCGGCGGCTGGTGTGGCGGACTCTGTGGACATGGGGCCTCCTTGAGATGGTTGTGCGCGCAACTATAGCAAGGGTCAGCGCCGCTGAACCACCAGCGCCTGCGTCGCCAGCCCGAACGGGCCGCGCTCGTCGTGCATCGTGCTCTGCGCCCACGCGATTCCGTTGGGGTGCAGCATCGTGCGGGCGTCGAGACCTACCCACTCGCCCTCGGGGCGGCGGTTCAGGGTGATCGCGAGGTCGGCGTTGATGAACACGTACTCCTCGAACGGCAATACCGCGGCGATGCCGTTGCCGAAGTCGGCCGCCGCCATCGCATACACCAGCGGGGTGGGCTCCTCGCCGGGGAGCACTGGGCGGCGCAGGCGCATCCACACGCCGGCCGTGCCCACGGGGGTGTGGGAGCTGCTCACCCCCACCTCGGGCAGCTGCCCTTTCAGCGGGCGGCCGTGCAGGAAGCGCATTTCCATCGCGCTCGCCGCGAAGCTCCTGTGCTCGCCGCCGTCGGGCGCGAAGACCACCGAGTGCCCCTCCTCGCGGCCCGGCAGCGGCGGGGCCTCGTTCGCCTCCACGACCTTCCTCGCCAGCTCGGGCAGCTCCTCGGGCGCCGGGACGAGCCGCAGCGCGTGGGCACGACAGACGAGCACCTCCCCCTCCCCCTCCCCCTCCTTGCCCTTTTTCCCATTCTCCGGCCCGATCGCGTGCAGCTGCGCTTCGAGCTCCTGCACGCGGCGGCCGGGGCGCACGATGCGCGTGGTCAGCCGCAATGGGGCGAGCGGCACCGGTCGCAGGAAGGAGAAGGCGAGGCGCGCGAATGGCAGCTCGGCGCCGGGCTGCATGCGCTCGAACGCGCTCGCGATCAGCGTCGCCGGCGCGCCGCCGTGCTGCGCCCGCGGGTCCCACGGGCCGCGCGCGTACTCGGTCGGGGTGTAGCGGCCCTCGCCCTCGGGGATGAAGAGGCTCTCGGCGTCCCCGGCCGCGCCGTGACCGGCCGCCGCCGGTGCCGTGCTCTCGGGGGCCTCGCTCACCGTGGCAGCCGCGCGACGAACTCGGAGAGCTTCTCGGGATCGCGCAGCGGCTTGCCGTGGCCGAAGCAGGCGAGCGCCGGCTCCAGCGCCGCGAGGCGCCGTGCCGACTCGCGGTTGCGCGCGGGGTTCGGGGTGAAGAGGTCCGGGGGCGTGGTCAGGCCGGGGATGCCGGTGATGAAGTTGATCGTGCCCAGCACGTCGCCGACGATCAGCGTGCGGTCTGCCTCGCGCCACAGCGAGATGTGCCCGACCGAGTGCCCGGGCGTCTCCAGCACGGTGAAGCCCGCCACCTCGTCGCCCTCGTGCAGCACCCTCGCCACGGGGTGGGGCGGGCCGGTCCAGTAGCGTTCCTGCACCCAGTTCACCCAGCCGGGGACTTTGGGGTTTTTGATCGCCCCCGGCGTCTCGATCGCGGGCACGTCGGCCTCGCCGCACCACAGCGGGATGCCGAGGCGCTCGCACACGGCGTGGCTCGAGCCCTGGTGGTCGGGGTGGGCGTGGGTGAGCGCATGCGCGGTCACGGTGCGGCCCTGCAGCTGTCGCATTATCCGGCCCTCCGCCTGGCGGGTGCCCGCGTCGATCAGCACGTCGCCCGCGAGGTACACGTTGATCGCGTTTGGTGGCCTGCCGTCCAGCTGGTATAGGCCCTCGGCCAGCTGCTTCACGGGGTCGATCCTATCGTTGGGCGGCTTGCACGGGGCGCCCACCTCCACGGGTGCTCTGAGCGCGGGCCTCATCGCTGCCAGGCTCTTCGCGCGGACGGCGCCTCACGTCCTGCGCTGCTCCCAGGAGAAGCCCTTCACGGCGAAGTACAGCCCGAACGCGCCCCACAGCGCGATCACCGCGAGCGCGTCGAGGTTGGAGCTGAGGCTCGCTCCGGTGACGATCGCGCCGGAGAGGCCGTCGATCAGCGGCTTCAGCGGCAGCGCATCGGCGATCGTGCGCACGAAGCCGGGGACGCTGGAGGAGTCGAAGGCGTAGAAGGAGACGGCGACGACCGGCAGGAACACCGCGTTGACGTATGCGGCGGTCGACTCGAAGTTGGGGATCGCGTGCGCGAAGGCCACGCCGAGGGCGGCGAAGCAGACGACCCCGACGAGCACGAACACCACCAGCGCGCCCCACTGCTGTGGCCAGCCGATCCCGAAGAACACCCTGCCGGCGACCACCACGATCGCGATCTGCAACGCGGTGTTCGTGATCGCATTCGCGGCCACGCCGCCGAAGTAGGAGATAGTCGGCAGCGGCGTGCCCCTGATCCGCTTCAGCACACCCCGCTCGCGCAGGAAGACGATGTTGTACGCCAGGGCGGTGAACGTGGTGGACATCACGCTCATCCCCGCGATCATCGGCACCAGCCGGTCCAGCTGGTGCTGGTTGCCGCTGAGCGCCGCCCCGGCGCCGGCGAGTATCACCAGCGGCAGCACGAAGTTGAAGAAGGCGGCGCTCGGGTTGCGCCAGAACATGCGCCGCTCCAGGCGGTACTGGCGCCAGGAGAGGGCGAGGGCGTCAGACATCCGCGGTCAGCTCCAGGTAGACGTCCTCCAGCGACGGGCGCCCGACGGTCAGCTCCTCCAGCCGCTCCCCGCGAGCGAGCGCTTCGGCGGTGAGCGTATGCAGGAGGGCGGTCGGATCGTCGGTCTCGCGCTCGACCAGCGCGCCGTCGGGGCTGCGGTAGGCGACGCGATAGTGCGACGCGCCCACGCCGAGCTCGCGCGGTGGGCCGATCGCGAGCACGCGCCCCTCCTTGACGATCGCCACGCGGTCCGCCAGCGCCTGCGCCTCGTCGAGGTAGTGAGTGGTCAGCAGGATCGTCTTGCCCAGCGCGCGCAGCGAGCGGATCGTCTCCCAGGCGGCCCTGCGCGCCTCGGGGTCGAAGCCGGTGGTGGGCTCGTCGAGGAAGATCAACTCGGGGTCGCCGACCAGCGCCAGCGCGAAGTCCAGGCGTCGCAGCTGCCCGCCGGAGAGCCGGCGGCTGCGCACGTCGGCCTTCTCGCTCAGGCCCGCCAGCTCCAGCACCTCCTCCACGTCGCGCGGGTGCGGGTAGAAGCTCGCCCAGTGGCGCAGCGCCTCGCGCGGGGTCACGTGGCTGTAGATGCCGCCCGCCTGCAACACCACCCCGATCCGCCTGCGCAGCTCGATCTGCCGGCGCGCGGGGTCATACCCGAGGACAGATACCTTGCCTGCGTCGCGCGCTCGGTACCCCTCGAGGATCTCCACGGTCGTGGTCTTGCCGGCGCCGTTCGGTCCCAGCAGCCCAAACACCTCGCCGCGGTTCACCGCGATGTCGATCCCGCGCACGGCCTCGTACTCGCCGTAGCGCTTGTGCAGGTCGCTCACCTCGATTGCGGGACTCTCGCTCACGGACGAATCATCGCAGGGAGTCGTTGGGCCGACGGAGCGTTGGGCGTCAGGCCTCTGCGAGTTCGACGAGGCTCAGCCCCAGAACGTGGCGGAAGCCCTGGTCGCGGGTGGCGAGTGTGAAGCCATGCTGCTTACAGAGGGCGGCGATCCAGATGTCGTTCTGCTGAATCGGCTTGCCGGCCTTGCGCAGCAGCATCGCCGTTTCGCCGAACAGCCTGGTGGTCTGCTCGTCAAGCTTCAGGATATCGACCCTGGGGGCTGCCATGAAGCGTTCGAGTGTCTTCGTGTTCTCACGTAGCTTGGAGCCGTTCATGAATCCGAACCACAACTCGCCGAGAACGACGATCGGCACTCCCACGACATCGGCGGTCCGCGCCTCCTCGACAAGCTGTGGATCGCCAGCGTGCAGCGCCACGTACGCGTTGGTGTCGAGCGCCAGCTTCACGCGGGTTCGGTCGGCAGGGCGTCCAGCCACGCCAGCGCGGCATCCATGTCCTCGTCGCCGGACGGCGCGGCGCCGATGAACCAGTCGAGGTCCCCGTACGTCAGCTCTGTCAGGGGCGGAGCGTCGAAGTTCTCGGGCACGACGAAGCGCCCTTCGTCCATTCCGAACCGCAGCCGCGTTGCTGGCTTCGGTGGAGGACCAAGGCTGGCGACGGCCTTGCCGCGGCGCGTGATCACGATCTCGTCGCCCGCGGCCACGTCCTCGATCAGCCGCGAGAGGTGTGTCTTGGCCTCGTGTACTCCAACGGACTTAGTCATGAGACTTAGTCTAGCGTGTCAGATCCCGGGAGTTCGAGCATCGAAGCCCCCTGGCCGCAGCCCAAGTCGATGTTGTATCATGCTACAACGATGCTGACGGTGCCCCAGGTAGCCAGGCGCACGGGCCGCAACCCCGAGACGATCCGCCGCTGGATCCGCGAGGGGAAGCTGCGTGCGAGCAAGGTCGGAACCCAGCACGTGATCGAGGAGCGGGATCTCGAGGCGATGCAAGTCGGCCCGTATCCGGACATGCTGCCGCTGCCGAAGGGGTGGGGGGAGAGGACTTTTTGGGGCGAGCCGATGCCCAACGTCGCGGCCTGGATCAGGGAATCGCGAGAGGGCCATTGAGACTCGGTGCTGGTCGTCGATGCCAGCCTGATGGTTGAGTGGTGCATCGACGTTGAAGACGACCTCGCGGAGCTGGTGCCCGGCGAACGCTGCGCGCCGGCGTTGATGTGGTCGGAGGCGCGCTCTGCCCTGCATGAGTGGGTGTGGCGCGGCAGGCTGAGCGCCGACCGGGCCGACCACGCGCGAACCCGCCTGAAGGAGGCCGACGTCAAGCTCCGTACCCACCCTGGCCTCGCGGACGAGGCGTGGCGGATCGCCGACGAGCTCGGCTGGGCGAAAACCTATGACGCCGAGTACGTGGCGCTGGCTTCGCTGCTCGGCTGCCGGCTCGTGACCGTCGACGGCCGTCTGCGTCGCGGCGCGGATCGGCTCGGTTTCGTCGTCGGGCCGACCGAGCTCTGACAGGCGCTGCGAGAGACCGCGGCCGCCGGTCCCCAAGCCCCGCGGACCACCGACGCGCCTTCGGACTTGACAACACCGTCAGCAATGTCTATAGTGGCCTCGTCATGTGCCCGCTGCGCGGGTTTCATGGCAGGGTCTTGAACATAGGATCGGGTTTCGGGTCTGGCCGCTCTGCGGCCGGCCTTTCAAGGGAAGTACTGGCAGGGTTGTTTTGCCAGGGAGAGGGACCGGGTCATTTCGATGAGGGAGTTGGTTTTCGCGTGAGTTTGAGAGGGATCGACGTGTCGAGAGTCATTGCGGCTCGCCCCGAGGGTGATGCTAGATGCGCCAGCATGGCGCTGTCGCATCTCTCTCTCTCTCTCTCTCTCTTCGGCTAGGGGTCTAGGCCCCGAGGCTCCTCATCGGGCGCGTTTGCGCCGTTTTGTCTTTGCCCCCGCGGGGGGATGGGTCACTCGCGCGCGTGTGACCAGGCCTTCGCTGTTTGCGTCCCTCGGCGCTTTGTCTTGTAATCGAGGGGCTATCCCCTCTGTCATGGAGGGGATGGTTCGATGAATGCTGCTCGCCGTTTCACCGTGCCGGTGCTGGTGTCGCTGTGCGCGTTGGCGGGCGCCCTGGCGCTCGTGACCACCCCCGCGCTGGCCGCCAGCGCTCATCTTTTCTCAAAGACTTTTGGCGGACCCTGTACCGTCACGCCGTGTGGTCCGGGGCAGTTCAACGAACCAGCCGGTGTGGCCGTGAACGACACGACGGGCGACGTGTATGTGGTCGATAAAGGCGATAAGCGTGTGGAGGAGTTCAGCTCCGAAGGCGTCTTCGTCATGGAATTCAGCGGCAAAGGGACGGCGGGTGAACTCTCCGAACCGGAACAGATCGCGGTCGATAACTCCGGTTCGCTGACAGATCCCTCCGCGGGGGATCTGTACGTCACCGACAGGGGCACCGGGGCGGTCGACAAGTTCAGCTCGACGGGGGAATACAAGGGTCAGCTTACCGGGATGTGCGAAAAGGAAGACGAAGTCCCCCCTACGTGCAGTGGGTTTGCGTCTTTCGCGGCGCTCGATGGTGTCGCCGTTGACTCTGAAGGGAAGGTCTGGGTCTATCAGGAAAGCAAGCAGATCGCTGCCTTCGGCGACGCGGAACCCAATGCGTTCCTCTCCACCCGCGGAGCGCTGAACGAAAGGCCCGCGCACCCGGGCTTTGCGGTCGACTCCGATGACAACCTCTATATCGCGCACAAATGGAGCGGCGGGATATATGTCGTCGGGAAGCTCGACAGCGCGGGGGCGGTCATCTCGGAAGCGCTCCGTGAAGAAGAAAGCACCGGGGTCGCGGTCGATCTCTCCAACAACGATGTCTATCTCGACAGCGATGGGGGAAGCGTCAAAGCCATCGAAGGGCTCACCGCCGGCGGGTTGCCGGTCGAAAGCTTTGGCTCTGCACAGTTGAGCGATGGTGGTGGCCGTGGCGTGGCGGTGAACTCCGCGACCACGGGCGCAGCGAGTCAGACCGTGTATGTCGCGGACTCCGCCGCCGATGACGTCGCGATCTATCCCGACCGTGCATTGCCGGTCGTGATCGAAAGCGAGTCGACGTCGTTCCTGGAAACGACCTCCGTGCGCCTGGAAGCGCAGATCAACCCCGGTGGCAACGAAGTGCCGTACCACTTCGAATACGGCCCCGCGGCGGGTTCCTATGACGTCAGCGTCCCGGTCCCCGACACCCACACCATTGCCTCGCGGACCGGTGTCAGCGTGAACGTGCTCGCCAAGGGCCTGGCGCCTGGCACGACCTACCATTACCGCGTCGTCGCCGTCAACGCCGCGGGCGAAACGATCGACGGTCCCGACCGGGAATTCACCACGCCGATGCCCGCGGGCAACGGTTCCCCGCCTGACTGCCCCAACGAACAGCGCCGCGCCGAACAGCCCTTCGGCCTGACCCTCCCCGACTGCCGCGCGTATGAGATCGTCTCTCCACTCGAAACCAACGGGCAGGACGCAACCGACCCATTCATAGGCAGTGGAGCCCGCGCTTCGGCCTGCGCTAAAGAATGTGAAGAACGTGGAGATCCAGCTATCACCTATGCCTCCCGCGGCTCCTTCGCCGACCCGAACGGCGCGGGCATTGAAAGTCAGTACCTCTCTCGGCGCGAACCGGAACACGATCGCTGGTCGACACAGAACATCACGACGCCGAACCAAACCCTGGCGACCGAAACTCCTTTCTCCTACGTAAGTAACGAAGCTTTTTCGCCGGAACTTACGGAGGGCCTCGCGCTCAGCAACGCGCAGCTGACCAGCGAAGCTCCTCCCCATGTAGGACCTAACGAATACTTCCTGTATCTGGACGATTTCGCAAAAGGGTCATATAAATACCTGTCAAACGAACCTAACGCTGTCGAGGCCTCCCCCGATTTCAGTCATGTGGTGGTTGGTATATCCGAGTTGGTGAACGGCAAGCTCGTGCCAGTGACGGTAGCCAACGACGGTGATGAATATATCGAAAGCAGCCTCCTAGCTGTGTCGGCTGACGTGTACTTCACGAAGGGGTCTGTGCTGTATGTGCGCAAGAACTCCGAACAGCCTCAGAGCCCGCTCGTGAATTCCGAGGAAGCGGATGGCACGGGGACCCTTACGGAAGGGTCCCACACCGTCACATCGCTTGCAACGGCGACCGGCAATATTTGGATTTATTCAGTGGGGGCGGGATCGAGCGAAATCCCCGTTGAACCGGTGTCGGGTAAGTTCCTCGTGGGCGCGGGGATGTCCGGGGCTGCTTTCGCCCCGGGGACCACGATCACCAAGGTGACAAAAGCCCCCTCTGGAGGCTTCCGAGACGCCATTCCAGGCGACATTCTCACCCTGTCGACCCCGACGATTGCAGAACTCGAAAGTGGTAATACGATCTCATCCGACGGTCCAAGCCCCTTCGCGGTTGGACAGAGCATCACCGGCAATGGCATCTCTTCCGGGACGACGATCACCGGGGTAGCTCCCGGGATGTTGACTCTGTCCGCGCCGGCTGCCTCCTCGGGGAGCGTGGAATTGAGCGCCGGTGGGGGATGCACGGTGGCCGGAGATGCCTGTACGGTTGAGGTGTCGGCTTCGCAGCGCCTGGCGAGAAATCCCGGTGGTCCGCAGCCCGCGCAGTATTGGGGCGCGAGCGTGGATGGGTCCAGGGCGTTCTTCACGAGCAACGCCGAGCTGACCGAAGACGCCTATACGGGACCGGACGCGAACGCTGCGAACCTTTACGAATACGATCTGGAAAGCGGCAAGCTGAACGATCTGACCGGCGAAGAAACGGACGCCTCGGGGGAAGGCGCCGCCGTGCAGGGCGTCGTGCAGATCTCCGAAGACGGCCAGTACGTCTACTTTGTCGCCGCGGGCGCACTGAAGGGAGCTGGCGGTGCGACATTGCACAACGGCATGGGCGAAGAGCCGGTCGAAGAGGAAGAAAAATACAACCTGTATGTCTCCCACGACGGCGGCGCGCCCACCTTCATCGCGACGCTTGCTGCGAACGACATAACAGATTGGGAGGGGGGTCCTAAGCGGAATAGCGCTGTGGTGACGCCGGATGGAACGCGTCTGGCGTTCTGGTCGGAACGGAGTCTGACGGGCTACGACAATGAACAGGCCGAACCGGGCGAGTGTAAAAAATACATACGCTTTGGTTTACCAGGAATCTACGAAACCGGCATGTGTCGTGAGATCTATCTTTACGAAGCCGAAACGAACTTGCTGGTGTGCGCGTCGTGTAATCCGACTGGGGTGCGGCCGACTGGCCCGTCGAGCCTCGACTACGGAGAAGGTACGTCCTATCGGTCTCGTAATTTCGCTGCCGATGGTGCTCTGTTCTTCGACAGCTCCGACGCGCTTGTGCCGCATGCCAGCGATGGCCGCCAGAATGTGTATGAGTACGAGGATGGTCATATCCACCCGATTTCGGATGTGGCGGGTGGTTATGAATCGTTTTTTCTCGACGCGAGCGAATCCGGTGATGATGTGTTCTTCGCGACCGCGGATCGGCTGCTGCCGGAAGTTGCGAGCAACAATGTGGTCGTGTACGACGCGAGGGTCGGCGGCGGCTTTCCAGTGACGGTGGCTCCGCCTGCGTGTGCGAATGCGGATTCGTGCAAACCTCCCGTGTCGCCGCAGCCTGGGGTTTTCGGAGCGCCGGCGAGTGCAACGTTCTCCGGCTCCGGGAACCTGGCGCCGCCACCGCTGGCGGTGGTCAAGACGGTTACGAAAAAGGTGGTCAATTGCACAACGGGCAAGAAGCGCAACAAGCGCGGGAAGTGCGTCAAGCGACAGAGGTCAAAGAAAACTAAAGCAAAGCGAGCCGGCGACAAGGGGAGGACGGTCCGATGACCACGTTCAAAGCTCTATCAAAGCTGGCCCTCGGTGTGGTGTTCGCCTCTCTTCTAGTCGCTACTCCTGCGATGGCCGAATTCGGCGTGCAACGCTTCGCGATCTCGGCGCGCAACAAGAACGGCACACCCGATCTGCAAGCCGGGTCGCATCCCTACGCACTGACGAGCACCTTTGTCTTGAACCAGCCACCTGAACCCGCCTTCTCGGGACGCAATGCCTTCCCGGAAGGCAATCTCAAGGATGTCAGGCTTGAATTGCCGCCGGGTTTCGTCGGGGACCCAGACGCCACACCGAAGTGTGGTTATCAAGAATTCGTCCAGAAGAAGTGCTCGAGCGAAACGGCGGTTGGGATTGCCATCACATACAATGGCTGGCCCGTTACTCCTCTACTTTTTCGTACGTCCAGCGCAGTCTATAATCTCGTGCCGCCGACCGGTGTCGCGGCTGAGTTCGGCTTTATCGTGGCGGGAACAGCGCCTGTGTTTCTGGATACCGGGGTTCGTACGGGCAGTGACTATGGGTTGACGACCACGGTATCCGATATCAGTCAGGCCATTCTTGTAGCGGCGAGCAAGGTCACGATCTGGGGTGTGCCTGCCGACCCGGCCCACAACGATATTCGCGGGAGCTGCGTGCACACAGAACTCGAGGGTAGCCGACTTATCGAACAAGTCGGCGATGGTTTGCGTGAAGGCGAAGACGAACTGGAAGGTCCCATCGGGGGCCCTGGAGATGAAGAAACCCCAATTTCATCGAATGGTGAATGTCCGACGCTGGCGCCGGAGGTGCCGTTGTTGACGAACCCGACATCGTGCGGCGCTCAACGTATTGCGGCGGTGAGCGTCGACTCGTGGGAGGAACCGGGGAACTTCAGTGGCTCGAGGAAGAAGAGCGTGTCGCTGCCGGAACTGTCCGGTTGCGAAAAGCTGGATTTCAGCCCGACGATTGCTGTGAGCCCGGATGGGACGGGGGGTAGTACGCCGACGGGGTTGGATGTCGAAGAGCGTGTGCCGCAGGAATCGACGGAAAACCCGGTGGGGTTGGCGGAGGCCGATGTGAAGAACACGTCGGTTGCGTTGCCGGTGGGGGTGCAGATCAGCCCGGGTGCGGCGGATGGGTTGCTGGCGTGTACGCCGGCGGAGATCGGGCTGCATACCGCGGAAGCGGCGAGGTGTCCGGATGCGTCGAAGGTGGGGACGGTGGAAGCAGAAACGCCGTTGTTGCCGGAACCGTTGAAGGGTGCAGTGTACTTGGCCTCGCAGGATGAAAACCCGTTTGGGTCGTTGATCGCGTTGTATATCGTCGCTGAAGATCCGGTGGCGGGGGTGTTGCTTAAGGTCGCGGGGCAGGTGTCGTTGGATCCGGTGACGGGGCGGTTGGTCACGACATTCGATGAAACGCCGCAGTTGCCCTATAGCGATTTCAAGCTTGATTTCTTTGGGACGGCTCGGGCGCCGTTGAGCACGCCGCCGTCGTGTGGGACGTTTACGGCGGAAACGTCGATTGAACCGTGGTCGGGGACCCCGGCGGTGAAGCCGTCGTCGAGCTTCCAGATCACCAGCGGCCCGAACGGCTCGGCGTGCTCGAGCCCACGACCGTTCCAGCCGGTGTTCCAGGGTGGCACGACGAACATCCAGGCGGGGGCGTACACCCCGTTGACGATGACGATGACGCGCCCGGACGCCGACCAGACCCTCGGGAAACTCGATGTGGTGTTCCCGCCCGGGATCTCCGCGGGGCTGCAGGGCGTCAAGCTCTGTCAGGAACCGCAGGCCGCGAGCGGGGAATGCCCCGCGGAAAGCCAGATCGGGCAGGTGATCGCAAGCGCCGGGCTCGGCAACGACCCGTACAGCGTCGAAGACGGCAAGGCGTACATCACCGGCCCCTACGATGGTGCCCCATTCGGGGTGGACGTCGTGGTCCCCGCCGTGGCGGGCCCGTTCAACCTCGGGATCGAGGTGGTCCGCTCGAAGGTCGAGGTCAACCCGACGACGGCGCAGCTGACGGTCGTCAGCAACCCGTTTCCGACGATCCTCGACGGGATCCCATTGCAGCTGCAGCACATCAACGTGACGGTCAACCGTCCCGGGTTCGTGTTCAACCCGACCAGCTGCGAACCGATGAAGCTCACCGGGGAACTGGAAAGCACCGAAGGCGCCACCGCGAGCGTCTCATCGCCGTTCCAGGTCACCAACTGCGGGTCGCTGTCGTTCAAACCCGTGTTCACGGTTCAAACAAGTGCGAAGACCTCCCGAACCGAAGGCGCGAGCCTGCACGTGACGCTGACGCTCCCAACGGGCGCGGAGGGCACCAAAGCAAACGTCGCGCGGGTCAAGGTCAGCCTCCCCAAACAGCTGCCCTCGCCGCTGAAAACGCTGCAGAAGGCCTGCACCGAAAAGGTGTTCGCGGAAAACCCCGTCAACTGCCCGAAGGCCTCGCAGGTCGGCGAAGCGCACGTCAGCACCCCGGTCCTGGAAGGTGGCCTGAAGGGTCCTGCGTACTTCGTCTCCCACGGTGGCGCGAAGTACCCGGAACTGATCATGGTGCTCACCGGCGAGGACGGCGTGACCGTCCAGGTGCACGGCGAAACGTTCATCAGCAAACAGGGCATCACCACCGCGACGTTCGCCACGGTGCCCGACGTCCCGTTCTCGAACTTCGAACTGGAGCTGCCCGAGCGGGAATACCCGGCGCTGAGCGCGAACGGAAACCTCTGCCAGGCCCAAGCCGCGGGGAAGCTGTTGATGCCCACCGAAATGGTCGGCCAGAACGGCGACAAAATCAACCAGGAAACGAAGATCTCCGTCACCGGCTGCCCGAAGAGCAAGAAGGTGGCGCACAGGAAGAAAGGCAAGGCTGGGCATGCCAAGCGCAAGCGCACCACCAAGAAGAAGGGCTGAAAGCGTAGGTAGAGGCTCGGTGGCCACGGTGGCCTCCCGTGCTCGTGGCGTCGAGCGCCGTCCGGCCCACGGTGACGTGGACCGGGGCGGCGGCCGCGGCGGCGTGGTGGAGATCCAGCGCGCGCGGATGATCGCCGCGCTGGTCGAGGTCGCCGGGGAACGCGGTGTCGGCGGGGTCACGGTCGGGCGGATCGTCGGGCGCTCGGGCGTGTCGCGGCGCACGTTCTATGAGCTGTTCGAAGACCGCGAGGACTGCTTCCTCGCGGCGTTCGATCTCGCGGTGGAGCGGGGTGCGCAGCGGGTCGTTCCCGCGTTCACGGCGCCTGGGTCGTGGCGGGAGCGGGTCCGCGCCGGCCTTGCCGCACTGCTCGCGTATCTCGACGACGAGCCCGGGATGGGTGCTCTCTGCGTGGTCGATGCGCTCGGTGGTGGCCCGATCGCGTTGGAGCGCCGCGCGCGGGTGGCACAGGCGCTGATCGACGCGGTGCACGAGGGACGTAAGGATGCCCGCGCTGGAGCGAAGCCGACGCGGTTGACGGCCGAGGGCGTGGTCGGGGCAGTGCTGTCGGTCCTGCACGCGCGACTGTCGACCGGGGACGCGCGTCACAACGGTGGCGCTCAGCCGATGGCCAACCTGCTCGGCCCTTTGATGGCGATGATCGTGCTGCCCTATCTGGGTCAGGCCGCCGCGTCGCGGGAAACCGCGCGACCCTCGCCGCGGCGCAAACGCGCGGTACCGCCCGTGCAGGGCGACCCGCTGCGCGAGCTCGACATGCGGCTGACCTACCGCACGGTCCGGGTGCTGCTCGCGATCGCCGCCGACCCCGGGGCGAGCAACCGGCGGGTCTCCGAAGCCGCCGACGTCTCAGACCAGGGTCAGATCTCGAAGCTGCTCGCGCGCCTTGAGCACCTCGGCCTGATCGAGAACGGCGGCGCCGGCCCCCTGCGCGGCGAGCCGAACGTTTGGCGGCTCACGCCGAAGGGCGCGGAGATCGAGCGCACGATCCGCCGGCAGGCCGCCCCGGTTGAGAGCTGACGCCGGTGGCGGGCCATGGAGGGCCCGCCCCTGGGCGGGTGGGAAGCACATCCCGCGCGCGGACGATCCCCCCGCCCTGCGTCCCTACCAGTGAACCCCGCGCGTGAGCGTCGCCATCGCGATCTGCTCGAAGTTTGCCCGCTCCTCGGCGTCCTGCTGGCCGCGCGAGGCGGCCGAGTCGGGGAAGGTGCGGTAGGCGAGGTGTAGGATGCGGTCCACCGCCTTGGGGGAGAGGGCGTAGAGGACCTCGCCGACGGTGCCGAGGCGGGTGCCCATGTGCTTGGGGTGGGTGCGCAGCGCCTCGCAGATCATGTCGGCGGCCTCCTCGGGGGTGATCGCGGGGAAGGCGTCGTACATCTTGGTGGGGGCGATCATCGGCGTGCGCACGAGCGGCATGTGGATCGTGGTGAATGTCACTCCGTCTCCGATCGTCTCCGAGGCGACCACGCGGGTGAAGGCGTCCAGCGCGGCCTTCGAGGCCACGTAGGCGGAGAAGCGGGGCGGGTTGGTCTGCACGCCGATCGAGGAGATGTTCACGATGTGGCCCTGCCCGCGCTCGCGCATGTCGGGCAGCAGCCCGATGATCAGGCGGATCGCGCCGAAGTAGTTGAGCTGCATCGTGCGTTCGAAGTCGTGGAAGCGGTCGTATGAGAGCGCGATCGAGCGGCGGATCGAGCGCCCGGCGTTGTTGACGACCATCTCCACGTGGCGGTGATCGGTGAGCACCCGCGCGACGAGGTCGTCGACCGAGTCCATGTCGGACATGTCGGCGGCGTACACGAACGCGGTGCCGCCGGCGGCGACGATCTCCGCGCGCAGCTCCTCGAGCTTCTCGACGTTGCGGGCGACGAGCAGGGGAATGCCGCCGGCCGCGGCGACCTGCAGCGCGGCGGCCCTCCCGATCCCGGAGGAGGCGCCGGTGATCAGCACGCGCTTGCCCTCGACGGCCTCCTGCAGCGTGCGGTCTTTGCTGAGGTTCGGGTCCATCTCGCGCTCCCAGTAGTCCCACAGCCGCTGCGCGTAGGTGCGCAGTGGCGGCGGCTGCTCGAAGCCCGAGCCGGCCAGCGCCAGCTGCGTGGAGCGGCTGTCGAAGCGCGGCACCAGCTCCATGTGCGCGAGCACCTCCTCGGGGATCCCCAGCTCGCGCAGCGCCAGGCCGCGCAGCTGGCGCCAGGGGGGCAGAGCCATCGTCAGCGATAGCGGCCATGTCGGCACCACGCGGGTGATGCGCTTGTCGAGGCTGACCGCGAAGCGGGGGGCGTGCGCCGCGGTGGCCAGCTCGTTGACCAGCTCGTCGACGCGCTGCCCGCGCGGGTCGGTCAGGTGGAAGGCGCGGCCGTCGAGGTCGGGCACGTGCATCAGGTGCTCCATCGCGCCCGCCACCCAATCCACGGGAACGACGTTGGTGCGCCCGAGGTCCACGCCCACCAGCGGCAGCCATTCCGGCAAGAGGCCCCGCGCGCGCTGGATCGCCTTGAAGAAGTAGTACGGCCCGTCGACCTTGTCCATCTCTCCCGTGCGCGAGTCGCCGACGACGATCGCCGGCCGGTACACCCGCCACGGCACGAACGGCTGCTCGCGCACGATCCGCTCGGCCTCCCACTTCGTGCGGTGGTAGGGCGAGGGCAGCTTCTGGCCCTCGTCGAACATCTCCTCGCTGAACATCCCCTTGTAAGCGCCCGCGACGGCGATCGAGGAGACGTGGTGCAAACACCCCACCTCCAGCGAGCGCGCCAGCTCCACGGCGTGAGTGGTCCCGCCGACGTTCACGGCGGTGTTGCGCTCGGGGGGCGCGGTCATGTCGTACACGGCCGCCAGGTGCACGAAGTGGTCGATCTTGCCACGCAGCTCGGTGATCTGCTCCCCGTCGAGACCGAGGAGCGGCCGGCGCAGGTCGCCGACGACGGGGACGATCCGTTTCGCCACGGGCTCCCCGGTGGTCGTGGACCAGCGGTCGATCAGGTCGTCGAGGCGGCCGGTCGAGCCCTCGCGCACGAGCACGTAGATCTTGCCGTTGCGGTTTCCCAGCAGGCGCTCCATGAGGTTGCGGCCGATGAAGCCGGTTGCGCCGGTGATGAAGTAGGTCATCGCTCAGCGAGCATAGAGGTGTCGCTGTACTTGGTGATCAGCTCGAGCTTCTCTTCCGCGACCACGGGGAAGTCCAGGGCTTCGCCGAGATCGTTGGAGATCTCGACCATCTTGTGGTCGCCGTAGTCGATGACGACGGTGCCCTGTGTTCCGGCTGGCCACTTGCCGGTCCCCTCCAACTTGTCGACCGCCTCCACAAAAGCGACGACGTCGATTTCTCCGATTGCCTGCTTGACGGTAGCCATTGCTCTCCCAGTCTAGGGTCTCAGGTAGGCGCTTGCAAGTCGTGGTGCAGCACCCGGGTGGTCAAGCGCCCATGCTGTCCGCACATTGACGACACGCTCGCTCTTCTCGCCGAGTCCTCGCACCGGCACCATCACCACACAGCTCACTCCGCTCGAAGCCTCGGGCTTGGGCCCGCCGTACTTGTGGGCCATGTTCAGCGAGTATCCGACCAGCTTCAGCCGCACCCCGGTTGCCTACGAGGCGCGGGGGAGCAGCTCACCGGTCCTCGGCGGCCAGGGGGTGCCGGGGCTCATCGGTGGGGGCTGGCTGGGATCATGCCAACCAAGGTATGCCGCGCTTGGGACGGTACGCTCGCTCGGGTGGCCGGCTTGCGGTGTGCATGGCCTGTGGCGTCTGCGGGCACGGATCCGATTCCACGCCCCCGACCCTAGGAGTTGACAACACCGTCCGAAGTGTCTATAGTGGCCTCGTCATGTGCCGCAGGCTTGGGCGCAGGGCGTTGGGTTTGAACATAGGACTTGGGTCTGGGCCGGGTGCCTTGTTGCCGGCCTTCGATGTACTGACAAGGGTCTGCTTGGGAGAGGGGCCGGGTCATTTCGGTGAGGGAGTTGGTTTTCGCGTGTCTTTGAGAGGGAACAACGTGCCAGGGGTCATCGCACCCCGCGTGGAGAGTGATGCTAGATGCGCCAGCATGGCGCTGTCGCATCTCTCTCTCTCTCTCTCTCTCTTCGGCTAGGGGGCTAAAGCCCGAGACGCCTCGCCGGGCGCGTTTGCGCCGTCTCGTTGGGTTGCCCGTAAGGGGTGGGTTTGCGGCGGGCCGGTTGGGGTCTCGCACGCGTGTGATGGTGGTTGCGCCCCTCGGCGCTTGGTCTTGTAATCGAGGGGTCGTCCCCTCTGTCTTGGAGGAGACGGTGTGATGAATGGTGCTCGTAAGCTGATCCTGGCAACGTTCTGTGCGACCGCTGGTGCTCTGATGTTCTCAAGTGCTCCGGCCGTGGCGTCCGGAGGCTGTCCCAATGAACAGCTGCGTGCGGAACAGCCCCACGCTCTGGTACTGCCAGACTGCCGCGCGTATGAGATGGTCTCGCCTGCCGATACGAACGGCAGCGACGCTACCGAACCAGGGTCCTCGGCGCGTGCTTCGGTGTCGGGCGGCGCGATCGTGTTCAAGTCCCTTGGAGGTTTCGCGGGAGCAGTGGGCGCCCCGATCACAAACGACTACCTTTCTCGACGTGGCCCGGGAGGCTGGTCGACGTTGTCGATCACACCGCCGCAGTATGCCGCCAAACTAGAGAGGTTTGATCCCTATGCGGCGATGGCATTCACACCGGAACTGTCAGCGGGGGTGGCGTACAGCGATGTTCCATTGACGGGCGAAGCCGTCGCGGGATCATTCGAGACTTACCTGGCCAATTTCGCCAGCGGCTCCGACCAGTTGATATCGAACGTCGCCGAAGAACAAGACGAACTATATGACTATGAAGACCCCTGGTCCTTTCCGGTGGACGGCGCGTCCACGGACCTCAGTCACGTGGTCTTCGGTTATGGCAATCTCAATGAGTGGGTAAATGGCCATGTGATCAAAGTGGGAGTCAACAACAATGGCGAACCCATGGATAGCGGTGCCGGGTCGGGGTTTCAGCAGAATGGAGGGTTGGAAGAAAACGAGAGGGTCGATGCATGGCATGCTGTCTCGTCAGATGGCTCCCGTGTCTTCTTCTCGAGTCCTCGCGGCCCTAGCACCCCCCCCGTAATAGATCCCATCGAAGATCGTTATCGTGCGTTGTATGTGCGTGAGAACGCCGCGCAGGAACAGAGCGCGCTTGGCGCAAAAGGCGAATGCACGGAGCCAGCGAAGGCGTGCACGGTGGAGGTCTCGGCGTCGGAGCGCACGCCCGAAGATCCCAATGCGCCTGAGCCGGCGCGGTTTTGGGGTGCGAGCGCCGATGGCTCGAAGGTGTTCTTCACTGATTGCGGTAAGTTGACTGACGATTCGACAGCTATCTCCAACAACGTAACTTGTACAAACTTCAATGGTGTTGCACCCGTGTCAGAAGGCAGTGATCTGTACGAGTACAATTTCGAAGCTCCCGAAGGTGAACGGCTCACGGACTTGGCTGTGGACGGCAACCCCACCGATATACTGGGTGCGGACGTGCAGGGTGTAGTGCAGATCTCAGAAGATGGGTCGTATGTGTATTTCGTTGCGGACGGTCGTCTCGCGGAAGGCGCGGTCGCGGGAGTCCCGAATCTCTATGCTTCTCATGAAGGTGGCGCGCCGGTGCTGATCGCCACGCTAGCCGAAGAAGATCAAAGTGACTGGGCGAACAGAGAAGGCTACGGTACCTTTGCGAGTCCGGTCACCAATACGGCTGCCGTGTCACCCGATGGGAAGCATCTGGCGTTCATCTCTGCTCTTAGTCTGACGGGATACGACAATGAGCAGGCCGAACCTGGTGAGTGCGAACAGCAGAGCGTCTTCAGTAAAAAGGAAGAAGCCGGTGAGTGTCGCGAGGTTTATCTCTATGACGCTGAAACGGATAGCCTCGAATGCGTGTCGTGCAACCCGAGCGGTGCACGACCGATCGGCCCATCGAGCCTCTCCACGGCGGAAGTCGGGTATCAAGAGTCCAAGCGGCGCAGTTTCTCCGAAGATGGCGCTCTGTTCTTCAATAGCGGGGATGCGCTTGTGCCTCACGACAGCAACGGCCGTCAGGATGTCTATGAGTACCTGGATGGTCATGTCTACTCGATCTCTGACGTAGCAGGTAATTATGAATCCTTCTTCTTGGACGCGAGCCCGAGCGGGAGCGATGTGTTCTTCGGGACCGCGGATCGGCTGGTCGCGGGGGATCCGCAGGGCAACAGCCGGATCGTGGTGTATGACGCGCGCGTCGATGGCGGTTTCCCAGAAGCGGTGAGTGTGTCCTCGTGTGACAACGGCGACTCGTGCAAGCCGCCGCCGACCCCCCAGCCGGGGATTTTCGGGGCGTCCGCGAGCGCGACCTTCTCCGGCGCGGGGAATGTCACACCGGCGCTCCTGCCGCCCGCGCCGACGAAGATCACGAAGAAGACGATTAAATGTAAGCAAGGCAGGCAGCTCCGACACGGCAAATGCGTGAAGCGGAAGGGAAAGAAGTCCAGAGAGGCCAAAGAGACCCGCAACGACCGGAGGAGTGGATCATGAGGACCCCTATGCGTTTGAAGCTGGTCCTGGTCGTTGGTGTCACGGTTGGGATGCTCGTGCTGGCCGGCCCGGCGATGGCGAGCTTTGGTCCGCAGCTGTTCGCGATCGCGGCCACCAACCAGAATGGCTCGCCCGACGTGCAGGCCGGGTCTCACCCCTATGCGGTTACGGCCACGTTCCTGTTGAATGGGGGCGTGCGCATCCCTGGTGTTACAAACAGGTATCTCGCGCAGGGCAATATCAAGGATGCGATCGTCGAATTGCCTCCGGGGTTCGTGGGCAACCCAAACGCGACACCTAAATGCAACCAGCAGGCATTCCTAAAAGATTTGGTGTACCACAACGGTGGGTGTCCGAACGATACGGCGGTGGGAGTGGCGACCGCCTACGTGGAGAGCAACACGAAGACCGATTATTTCGTTCGTGGCGATCAACCGGTATACAACATGGACCCCCCTGTAGGTGTTGCCGCTGAGTTCGCGTTTGTCGCGAAGGAAACGGAGCCTGTCTATCTATACGTGTCGGTGCGTTCCGGCGGGGACTATGGGTTGACGGTCAGCTCGCCGAATCTCACCCAGTCGGTGGCGGTGCTCGGGAGCAAGGTTACGATATGGGGTGTGCCCGCGGCTCCAAGCCACGACGGTCGGCGTGGGGAATGCCTCGGCGTCGCCGAAGAACCTTTCGAAGAAGGCGAACCGACGGGTGGGGGGGTGACTGGTTTTACGGGGGAAGAAGCCGAACAGGAAAGCTCGTTTTTGGGGTCTACTGTTCCGGGGTGTTCTGTGAATATCCCGGAAGTGCCGTTGTTGACGAATCCGACGTCGTGTGGTGTGTCGCGTATGGCGACGCTCCGGGTGGATTCGTGGGAGGAACCGGAGGTGTTTGACACGATGACGGCGTCGATGCCGGAACTGACGGGGTGCGAAAAGCTTGATTTCAGCCCGACGATCACCGCGTCCCCTGATGGGACGGGCGGGAGCACCCCGACGGGGTTGAGCGTTGATCTGCATGTGCCGCAGGAATCGACGGAAAACCCTGTTGGGTTGGCGGAGGCTGACGTGAAGAACGCGACTGTCGCGCTGCCCGAAGGGGTGCAGGTCAGCCCGGCGGCAGCGGATGGGCTGCAGGCGTGCACTCCGGCAGAGATCGGGCTGCATACCGCGCAAAAGCCGACGTGCCCGGAAGCATCGAAGGTTGCCAACATCGAAGCTAAGACGCCGCTGTTGCCGGAACCGCTGACGGGTGCCGTGTATCTCGCGACACAGGACGAAAACCCGTTCGGGTCGTTGATCGCCCTGTATGTCGTAGCGGAAGACCCGGTGGCGGGTGTGCTGATCAAGGTCGCGGGGCAGGTGTCGCTGAACCCAATCACGGGGCAGCTGGTGACGACGTTCCCAAACACGCCGCAGCTGCCCTACAGCGACTTCAAGCTCGACTTCTTCGGCACCGACCGAGCGCCGTTGAGCACCCCGGCGTTGTGTGGGACGTATACGACGGAAGCGTCGCTTGAACCATGGTCTGGCACACCGGCGATGAAGCCATCCTCGAAGTTCCAGATCACCAGTGGCCCGAACGGCGCGCCGTGCTCGAGCCCCCGTCCGTTCCAGCCGGGGTTCGAGGCTGGCACGACGAACATCCAGGCCGGCGCGTACAGCACGCTGACGATGACAATGACCCGCCCGGATGCCGATGAGACCCTCGGGAAACTGGATGTGGTGTTCCCGCCGGGGATCTCCGCTGGGTTGCAGAACGTGAAGCTGTGTGAGGAACCGCAGGCCGCCTCAGGGGAATGCCCGGCGGCGAGCCAGATCGGGCAGGTGACCGCGAGCGCCGGTCTCGGCAATGATCCCTACAGCGTCGAAGACGGCAAGGCGTACATCACCGGCCCGTACGAGGGCGCCCCATTCGGCGTGGACGTCGTCGTCCCGGCGGTCGCCGGCCCGTTCAACCTGGGGACCGAGGTGGTCCGCTCGAAGGTCGAGGTGGACCCGACGACCGCGCAGCTGACGGTAGTCAGCGACCCGTTCCCGACGATCCTGGACGGGATCCCGTTGCAGTTGCAGCACATCAACGTGACGGTCAACCGGCCGGGGTTTGTGTTCAACCCGACCAGCTGCGAACCGATGAAGCTCACCGGCCAGCTTGAAAGCTCAGAAGGCTCAACCGCGAACGTCAGCTCGCCGTTCCAGGTCACCAACTGCGGTTCGCTGTCGTTCAAGCCGGAATTCCAGGTGTCCACCGAAGCGAAGACGTCGAGGACTGAAGGCGCGACGCTGCACGTCAAGCTGACGCTTCCCTCCGGCGCGCAGGGCACGAAAGCGAACGTCAAAGAGGTCAAGGTCTCGCTGCCCAAACAGCTGCCCTCGCCGTTGAAAACGCTGCAGAAGGCGTGCACGGAAAAGGTGTTCGCTGAAAACCCGTCCAACTGTCCGGTCGCCTCGCGCGTCGGCGAAGCGCACGTGACTACGCCAGTCCTGGAAGGTGGCCTGAAGGGCCCGGCGTACTTCGTGAGCCATGGTGGCGCGAAGTACCCGGAACTGATCATGGTCCTTACCGGCGAGGACGGCGTCACGGTGCAGGTGCACGGGGAAACGTTCATCAGCAAACAGGGCATCACGACCGCGACGTTCGCCACGGTGCCGGACGTGCCGTTTGCGACGTTCGAACTGGAACTGCCGAAACGGGAATACCCCGCGCTGAGTGCGAACGGGAACCTGTGTCAGGCGCAGGCGGCCGGAAAGCTGCTGATGCCGACCGAAATGATCGGGCAGAACGGCGACAAGATCAACCAGAACACGAAGATCTCGGTGACGGGCTGCCCGAAAGTCAAGAAGGTGACGCACAAGAAGAAGGGGAAGCACGCTCATGTCAAGCGCAACCGCACCAGCAAGAAGAAGGGCTGAAGGCGCAGCCGGCAGAGGCCCGGTGGCCGCGGTGGCCTCCCGTGCTCGTGGCGGTGGCCCCCGTGGCGTCGACCGCCGCCCGGCCCACACCAACGTGGACCGGGGCGGTGGCCGCGGTGGCGTCGCGGAGATCCAGCGCGCCAGGATGATCACGGCGCTGGTGGAGGTCGCAGGCGAGCGCGGCGTGGGCAGCGTGACGGTCGCGCACATCGTCGCGCGGTCGGGTGTCTCACGCAGAACGTTCTACGAACTGTTCGACGACAGGGAGGACTGCTTCCTTGCGGCGTTCGACCAGGCGGTCGAGCGCGGCGCGAAGCGGGTAGTCCCGGCCTTCCGGGCGCCGGGCGCGTGGCGGGAGCGGACGCGGGCCGGCCTGGGCGCGCTGCTGGAGTACCTGGACGACGAGCCGGGTATGGGCGCGCTGTGCATCGTTGACGCGCTCGGCGCGGGACCGGTCGCGCTGGAGCGCCGCAGACAGGTGGTGGCCGCGCTGATCGACGCCGTCCACGAGGGCCGTGAGGAGGCAAGGGCCGGCGCGAAGCCGACGCGCCTCACCGCAGAGGGTGTGGTGGGCGCGGTGCTGGGTGTGTTGCACGCGCGGCTGGAGGGCCACGACGCCCACCCCAACGGCGCTCGCGAAACCAGCATGAGGACGGTCGCCCCCCGGGCAGGCGCTGCCCAGCCGATGACGAGCCTGCTCGGCCCGCTGATGGGAATGATCGTGCTGCCCTACCAGGGCCAGGCCGCCGCCGCACGCGAGACCGCCAAGCCGGCACCGAGGCGCAAACGCCCGGCACCCCCACCCGGCGACCCCCTCCGCGAGCTCGACATGCGCCTCACCTACCGCACGGTCAGGGTGCTCCTGGCGATCGCCGAGCTGAGCAACAACCGGGGACAAGGCCCCAGCAACCGCCGCGTCTCCGAAGCGGCCGACGTCGCGGACCAAGGCCAGATCTCAAAGCTCCTCGCTCGCCTGCAGCACCTCGGCCTGATCGAGAACGCCGGCGCCGGCCCCGCGCGGGGAGAGCCAAATGTCTGGCGGCTCACGCAGAAGGGCCAGGAGATCGAGCGCACGATCCGCAGGCAGGCCACATCGGCGTAAGCCGCCGGGACTCGACCGAAGTGTGACCGGAATGTGCCAAGTTAGTGCACACACTGTTACAGTTCCCGTATGGCCCTTGATGTGGGCCCCCATACATGCGAGGGTGCCTATGGTGAAACGAACGACGATCAATCTGGACATCGAGCTGGTTGCCCAGGCACGCGAGGTGCTGGAGGCCGGTAACACCACGGAGACCGTGCACGCCGCCTTGCGCGATGTGGTGCGTCGCGACCGCCTGCGGCGGCTGTCGGAACGGGAATGGGACTTCACATTGGAGGATCTCAAGGAGATGCGGCGCTCGCGTGTGGAAACGAGGCCGTGGGGCAACTTGGACGCCGATTTCAGCGATCTCGGAACCCATGGCCGGGGCGCCCCGCCGGCCGACGATCCAGTGCTAAAGAAGTCCAAGAAGGCTGCGTAGGAGCAGATGCAGCTCGCGGACACAAGCGCCTGGCAGGTCGCCAGACGCGCCGGAGAGGCTGGTGTGGAGTTCAAAGTTCGGGTGGGGAACGGCCTCATCGGAACCTGTTCGATGGTCATGTTGGAGCTCTTTGCCAGCGCCCGCAACGGTTCGGACTTCGACCGCATGCAGGAGGAGTTCGACGCGCTGCGCCTCTATCAGATCGGTCAATCGCAGTGGGGCCGCGCGATCCAGGTCTACCGCGAGCTGGCGCATCAGGGAGGCGCCCACCAGCGCAGCGTGGGACACGAGGACCTGCTGATCGCTGCCGCCGCGGAGTCGGCCGGCGTGGAGCTGCTGCACTACGACGAGGACTTCGACCGCATCGCCGCGATCACCGGTCAGCCCACGCGCTGGATCGTGCCAAAAGGCAGCCTGTAGCACGGAGCCATCGGGCCGGCCCCTAACTTAAACCCCAGCCCCAGCCCCCCCTCTTCCCTCCCCTCCAGCGAATCGGGCCGCCCCGCGGATCGCATCCTCGAACACGTCGGGACCGGCGCGGGACTCCAAAGCAAGCCCGTCCGCAAGCGGCATCCCCAGCCCGTGGATCGCGGCGGAGCGGTCGGCGAGCATCGTGCGCTGGGGAAACCGGGCGAGCCCCTCGGCCAGCTCCAGCGCGCGCTCGAGGTGAGCACCGGGCGCGACCACCTCGGTGAGGAGCCCGATCGACAGGGCCTCGGAGGCGTCCATGATGCGCCCCGTGAGGATCATGTCGAGCGCCCTGCCGAGGCCGACGATGCGCGGCAGGCGCTGAGTGCCGCCGTCGATCAGCGGCACCCCCCAACGCCGCTCGGGGAAGCCGAGGCGCGAGTCGGCGGTCGCAATCCGCAGGTCGCACCACAGCGCCAGCTCCAACCCGCCCGCGAGCGCGAAGCCGGAGATCGCGGCGATCGTCGGCTTCAGCGGCGTCAGACGGGTGAACCCCATCGGCCCCTCGGGCGCGGTGAGGCGCCCGCCGAAGGACTCGATCGCCTTCAGGTCGGCGCCGGCGCAGAAGGAGACACCGCCGGCGCCGGTGAGCACCAAGACGCGAGCCTCATCGTCGGCTTCAAACTGCAGGTAGGCCTCGTGCAGGGCGACGGCGGTGGGGCCGTCGACGGCGTTGCGCCGCTCCTGGCGGTCGATGCTCAGCAGCGCCGCGGAGCCGCGGCGCTCGTAGAGGACGGGCGCGGGGCTCGTGCCGTCGCCCCCGATCGGTTCAGCGCCGTCGCCCATCCGCGCGCAGGTGCTCCCGCGGCGCCCTACCAGCCGCCGCTGAAGCGATCGCCGTTGGCGTGCGGGCGGGCGGCGGCGACGCGCGCGTCTTTGCGCTTTTCGAGATGTTTCTGCAGCAGGCTGGCGAGCAGGATGAAGGTCGGGAAGAAGATGACGAGGATGAACCCGGCCACGGTCACGACCTTGTCGTCGGTCGCCCCATAGAAGCCGCGCCCGTTGTTGGCCGCGAGCGCCGCGGGGGCGGCGAGCAGCATCAGGGCGATGCCGGTGGGAAGGCTCCAGAGCAGTCGGCGCATGAGGGTGGGAATGGTACCGGAGCGCTCGGCTGGGCGGCTACGTGCCGGCGAGGTCGCCGGTTGCAGGCGCCTGTTTGACCATCATCACGCTGAGCGCGATGATCCAGATCACCCCGGGCACGCCGCCGATCACGTCCAGGCCACCGCCGAATTGGGTGAATGAGCCGTGCGCGAACAGTGGGATTGCGCTCAGCAGGAGCACCAGCGCGCTCGCTGCTCCCGCCTGGGTGAGCCAGCGGGGGAGAAGCTCGGCTCGACGCGCGGTGGAGGAGACGGCGAGGATGAGCACGGCGAGCGGGAACTTCGTCAGCTCGATGGCGGCGTTGCCGGCGTCGGTGAGCGCCCGGACCGCCGACAGGCCGCCCTGGCCGGCAACCCTGTAGGCGGCGCCGTAGTAGAGGAGCATCCCCAGCACCCCGAGTCCAATCGCGAACAGTCCCCCGGCGAAGGCCGCATTTGCATGCTGGGCGTCGCGCCCACCGGTGGCTTGCGCCAGCCACGCTTGTAGGGTGGAGAAGAACCAGATGCCGAGCATCACCGCGAGTCCGGCGAGATACATCCCGCCCAGGATCCTGCCGTGGCTGCGGATCAGGATCGACGCGACTTCCGCGGAGGTGTCACTCGCCTTCGGCGGCGCACCAAGGTCAAAGAGCGCGACGTTGAAGGCCACGACGAAAAGCGCTCCGCTGGCTGCTCCGAGTCGTGTATATGGCGGACTGGTCATGTTCTGCCTTCCGATCGAGAGCGCATCTTCATGAGCGTTCGTTGGCGGCCAGGTGTGTCGCCGCCACCGTCCAGGCGTGAGCGGCGACGAATCGCTCAGCGGGCCAGCTCGTCGCCACGAGCTTGCCGGCGCCCCGGTACCTGCGCATGATCGCGACGTGCACGGGCCAGCCCACAAAGCGGCGCAGGCTCTCTTCGTCCTGCCAGACGGACACCGCTCCCGATCTCTTCGCGAGGGGCTGACCCCACAGCCACATGCCTACCGCGCCGTGCAGCTTGGGCCACTCGCGACGCAGGCGCATGGCGGCCAGGTAGGCCCCGGGCAGGTCTCGCGCCTTGGTGAGCCGAAAGTCGGTCACGCTGATCAACACGGGAGCGTCGGTCCCGGCGGCTGGACCCGAGACCCACGGCGCCCGCAACAAAGTGTTTCCCATACGTCTGTATTGAAGCAGATATGATCGTATGGCATAATCTACGTGCGTAATGGACGTGCCGCTCTCAGATTTGACGACGTTCGCCCGCATCCGCAACGCAGCCCTGGCGGGCTTCGCCGGGAACGGGGTCGCTG
>Ga0187855_10000453_pt1 | contig 36152 bp, 33 predicted proteins | sample June2016WEW_8_10_2_FD_132969 | JGI IMG/M metagenome (GOLD analysis project Ga0187855, IMG submission 132969) | Peatland microbial communities from SPRUCE experiment site at the Marcell Experimental Forest, Minnesota, USA - June2016WEW_8_10 | ecosystem: Environmental > Terrestrial > Soil >... | reverse complement strand
CGAGGCGCTGCAGGACCGCTCCGAAGCCCCCGACGTGAAGAGTGCGGCACCGGTCGTCAACGCCACCGGCGTCACGCTCGTCTACAACGGCACCTCCTACGAGCCCAGCACGTTCGTCGGCACCACGCCCTCCTACCTCGCCGCCCACGGCTACCACCTGCAGGAAGGGACCGCATTCACCGAAGCCGATATCGCCCGCCACGCGCGCGTGGCGGTGATCGGGCAGACCGTCGTCGAAGAGCTGTTCCCCGGACAGGACCCGGTCGGGCAGACGATGCGCGCGGGCGGCGTCAACTTCGAGGTGATCGGCGTGCTCGCCGCCAAGGGCTCAAACGGCGTGTCCAACCTCGATGAAGTCGTCGCCGCCCCGATCACCACCGTGCAGGACTCGCTATCCGGGTATGGGCCGATCGACTCGATCACCGTCGAGGCCACCTCCGAGTCGGCGCTCAGCTCCGCCGAAGCCGAGGTCACGCAGATCCTCGAGCAGCGCCACAAAGTGAAGGACACCGCCGAACCGGGCTTCGACGTGATCAACCAGGGCTCGCTGCTTGAAACCACCAGCTCCACCACCTCCGTCTTCACCACCCTGCTCGGCGAGGTCGCGGCGATCTCGCTGCTGGTGGGGGGCATCGGCGTGATGAACATCATGCTCGTGTCGGTCACCGAGCGCACCCGCGAGATCGGCATTCGCAAGGCCGTCGGCGCGCGCCGCTCAGACATCCTCACCCAGTTCCTCACCGAGGCCGTGCTGGTGTCGTTGATCGGTGGCCTCACGGGGGTGCTGCTGGGGGTGGTGGGCAGTCAGTTCGAAATCGCCGGCGTGCACCCCGCGATCGCCACCTACTCGATCTTCCTCGCCTTCGGCGCAGCCGTGCTCACCGGTCTCTTCTTCGGCACCTACCCGGCGGGGCGCGCCGCCCGCCTGCGACCGATCGAGGCGCTGCGCTTTGAGTGATCCCGCCCCACATATTCCCCCCGAGGAGCCTGACATGCCCGACGCACAAACCGCCATTCACGAGGACCAGTGGGCAGAGGAGCCGCTCGAGGAACTGCCGCCACGCCCGCGCCGGCGCCTGCTTGGGACGGGCGGGAATCCGATCTTCCTCGCGCTGCTCGGCGTGCTGCTGATCGCCTGCGGCTTCATCGGCGGCGTGCTCGTGGAGAAGAGCGAAACCTCGTCGAGCTCCCCCTCCGGTGCGGCCGGGCTGGCCTCCCGGTTCGCGGCCCTGAGCGGCGCCGGGGGCGCCGGATCCACCACGAGCACCAGCGGCGCCGGCAGCACGAGCGGCGCCGCGGGCAGCGGCGCGGCCAGCGGCGGGGCCGCGGGTGCCGGCGGCTTCGCGGGGCGCTTTGGCGGCGCGGGCGGCGCCACGATCGGCGAAGTCTCCTACGTCTCCGGCAGCACCCTGTATGTGACCAACGTCGAAGGCAACACCGTCAAGATCACCACCTCCCCGGCCTCCTCGATCACCAAGACCGTCAAATCCGACGTGCACGGCATCCACCCCGGCGAAACGGTCGTCGTCCGCGGCAGTAAAGGCGCAAACGGCGCCGTCACCGCCGAATCGATCAGCGTCAACGCCGCCGGCCTGACCAGTGGCGGACTCGGCGCGCTGTTCGGAGGCGGAGCGGGTGGCGGCAGTGCGGGGGCCGGCGGCCCCGGTGGCGGCGAAGCCCCGGGCGGCGGCGGCCTCTTCGGCAAGTGAATCGCCTTGACGGGCGCTTTAGGTGGATCGATCAAAGTGTTCGGATCCACACAGGCGCAGCACGGAGAATCCCGCAGTATGCAGAATCCGTATGACCGACAAAGGAGCTTCATGTCCCCCCATAGGACCCCACGCCGCAAGCGAAAGACGCTCATCTCGCTGATTGCGCTGACCGCCACGCTCGTGGCCGCCTCGCTCGGCCTGGCGGCATGCGGCGGCTCTTCGAGCACCACGACGACCACCACCCAGACGGCCGCCAATGCGGCGGCCACCGGCGCGACCACCGCGGGGACGACCACCTCGGGCACCACGTCAACCGGGACGTCGTCCACCGGCACGACGTCCACTGGCACCAGCACCGGCAGCTCGACCACCGGCACCACCTCCGGAACGTCCGCCGCGACGCGCTACGCCGCAACGCGCACCTGCCTCTCGAAAAAAGGCATCACCCTGCCCCAGCAGAGCGCCGGGGGCTTCCTGGGCGCCGGCGCTCAGCTACCCAAAGGCATGTCGCGCGCGCAGTTCGCCGAAGCGCTCCAGAGCTGCGGCGCCGGTTTCAACGGCAACCACTTCGGCAAACATGGCAAGGGCTTCAAAAACCCCTTCAACAACCCCCGCTTCCACTCGGTGCTGGTGCGCTTTGCCGCCTGCTTGCGCCAGAACGGAATCAACATCGGCGAACCCAACACCTCGGGCAAAGGGCCGATCTTCGACACCAAAGGGATCAACACCGGCAGCTCGCAGTTCAAAGCGGCGGAGGCTAAGTGCCGCAGCACCCTGCTGTATGCGCTGCGGCCCAACCACGCCCAGCCGGGCGCGAGCGGCACCTCGACCTCAGGCTGAGGTCGACGAGCGACCGCGGGCGGCTGGCTTGGATCAGCCGCCCGCGCCGAGCCCGCGGTTGGTGGGCGCCGCCTGCGGGTCGCGAATCGCCGACGAGCTGGGCGTCACCGAAACTTTGGGCTTGGGCAGCGCTGCGATGCGCCCGATCAGCCGGCTCCACTGAGCTCCGTCGAGAGCTCCGTTTGCCGACAGCGGCGAGGCCGCCGCCGGACCGACCGCGGCCGCATGGGCCGCCGCCCGAGCGCGCAGGGGCAGGAACTCGAGGTGGATGTGATTCCAGCCGGTTGGCAGCGCTTCGGTGGAGGAGGCTTCGGGGTATTTCATCAAGCTCACGATCCGCTGGGGCGCAAACCTGCCGTGGAGCGTCAGCAGAGCGCGAATCGCCGCATCCGTGACCGAGCCCTGGCCCTGATGGCCGGCGATCGGGATGTTGTTGATGGCGGTGATGTCCACCGCCAGGCCGCCACTGTGAGCAGCTGCCTGCTGGGCGGCCGAGCGCAACGCGGTGCCGGCACCGGCGCCGGTGACGACGCTCAATCCCGACAGGGTGTCCCCGCCGCGCGGGCAGCGCAGCCCGGACACGGTCGGTTGCAGGCCGTTACGCGAGAGGAACAACAGCGCCGCCAGCACGCGCTTGTCCACTGTCCCCCCCGCCACGTCCCGGCGGCCGCACGTGTCGAGCTGGATTCCGGTGTCGCCGAGCACCGCGCGCTCGAGTTCGCCTTTGGACATCGACAGCGCGTCCCCGGCGGTCGCCCCGAGCAGTGCGTCCGTGCCCTTGGAGCCCTTCGGGTGCAGCGCGGCGTCGAGCTGGCGCCAGTTCTGCAGCAGCGGCTGGGGGTCGATCGGGGCGCTGTCCCCAGCGGGTCGCACCGCGAAGCGCAGCTGCCCGGCGGTCGCGCCTGACGGCGTGTCGAGGTGCCCGAGCACCGTGCCCTTGGATACGATCGAGCCGGTTTTCAGCGTCGCCCAGCCGCCACGGGCGCTCGCCGCGCGCTGTGAGTGCGCCGCGGCGCGCGCAACCGGGTTCTCGGGGTGCGCGAACAGGCGCACCCTGCCCATTCCCTTGGGCGCCGTTTCGCCTTCGGATTCGACCGGCGCGCCCACCGGCGCAACCGTCTGCGTGGCGGGCGCCTTCACCTTCAGGGTCAGCGGCGGTTGGTGCCCCGCGGTCGCCGCTTGGGTGGGCTTCGGTTCCTGCGAAGCTGCGACGCGGGGCTTGACCGACGGAGCCGAGGGGTGATAGCGGGGTGCGATGCTGCCGAGGCCGGCATAGGTGAAGACGTCCCCGTAGATGTCGCGCAGCACCAGGTAGCGCCCAAGCGCGTGGGTGTGCCCGAGGTGCTCGATGCGCCCATCCTCCACCGCCACCACCGGGGCGCCGGGGCCGCCGAGCAGCTCAACCAGCTGGGAGGGTTTGGCGGGTGCATTGGCGGCGGCTCTTGCGCGCTCCGCGGCCACTCGTGGCGAGGGGGCTGGCTTCGAACCTAGTGTGGCGGCTGAATTCGCGGCTGCCCCCCGGGCCGGCTGCCCCACGGCGCCCCGCTGGGTCTGAGCAGTCCCCGCAGCGCCCTGCTGAGCCTGAGCGCTGCCGCCCGCCTGTGCCCCGGCCGCGGCAGGGGTTGGCGCCAGCGGAGTGGCCACCGCTCCCGCGGTGGCATTCGAAGAGCCGCCCGTCGCGCTCCCCGTGGTGGCCCCTTCACCTGAGGCGCCACCAACCATGCCCGCCGCTTGGGCTTCCAGCACAGCCTTCGCCCCCGGGGCAAGGCGAGCGCCGACGGTCGGCGCTCGTCCATCGACGAGGCCGGTCAGCGTGGCGATCACCGAGCTCGGGTAGCTGGCAACAAGGCGCGCGCGCAGCATCACCGATTCCACGTATTCCTGGGAGTGGTTGTAGGAGAAGATCGCGGCGCGCAGGTTGTGGGAGGCGCCGGCGGCGTGCAGGTAGCGCGCGGCAGCGAAGATCGCGTCCACGGGGTTGTAAGGGTCGGCGTAGCCGGCGGCGGTGGCATCCACCCCGTAGCGCAGCCAGGTGCTGGGCATGAACTGCATCCACCCCAGCGCGCCCGCGCTGGAGACGGAGAGGTCGGTGCCGTAGTCGGTCTCGATTTCATTGATCCCCGCCAGCACCTGCCAGGGCACGTCGTACTGGAAGGCAGCGGCCTGATACACCGGGAGCAGGAAGAGCGGGATGCGGTAGAAGTCGAGCGCCTGCGCCGACACGCTCGAGCCGGTGAGCAGCGTTGCCAGCGCACCCGCTTCTTCGCCGGCCGTCTGCGGCGCCGGCGCGACGCCGTTGGGAGTGCCGGCAGGGACGGTGGTGGGTCCACCCTTGCCGGCACCTTCGCCGTTGCCGTTGGAGCCTTCTTCCCTGCCTGCGCCACTGCCCGTGCCGGCTTCGCCCTTGCCGGAGCCGGTGACGCTCGCACCGTGGCGGCGGCCGGGGGTGGTTTGCTGGCTGCGCTGCACCACCACCGTCGGGGTCGCCGCTTCGCCCGCCGCCGGCGCGGCTGCCGTGGGAGCCGGCGAGGTGCTCGACGGCGGCGGAGTGGCGGGAGCGGTTGAGCTCGTGCTGGAGCCCGTGGCGCTGGTGGTGCTCGTTTCGCCGGCGTCGCTTCCGCTGGTTGCGCTGGCGCCGCTGTCCGACCCTCCCGCGGGCGTCGGAGCCGGCGCCTGGGGAGTCGTTTCGGTGACCGCCGGCGTCTGGTCTTCGGAGGTGGTCGTGCCGGGCTGCCCTTCAGCGGCGAGCGCCCCGCCGGCAAGCGGTCCACCGAAGCCGGCGGCACTGAGACCGCCGCCGGCAAGCATCGAGAGCATGGCGCGCCGCGCCCAGCGGTGCGGGGCGCTCATCCGCGGCCTCCGCGGGCGCCGATCATCGGTGGCGTGGGCTGGTTGTCGTCTCGCATATGCAGGCCAAGGCGGGGCCGCGATCGCTGAACCAACCACCCTGACTAGGGTTCATATCGGCAGCCAAGCACTCTGCGGTAAAGGATTTGTAATCTCCCTCGCACCCAAGGCTACGAGAGGAGCGGAGCATGGCGCGCAGATTCCTCATGGTGGAGGCCAAGACCGCTGCACTGTACATACCCTTGAGGCGGAGCCCCGCTGCTGGCCGGATTGCCCCCCACCCAGGCGCAGGATCCGTTGCAGATGCGCTCCATTCCGCGGCTTCCCGGGTTGAAGAGGTTGAGAACGTCCCCCGAAGCCCGGCAAGCCCTTTCAAAGCGGCACGCCACTTTTTGAAAGACATTCGCAGAGATATCTCGACTTTCGTGATCTCGAGAGAGGTATGCAATGCTCCGCAATCTGATCATGTCCAAAGCCAGAGCGCTCACAGCGATCGCGGTCCTGTGCGTCTGCCTGATCGCCGCCGGCGCGGCGTGGGCGGCGGAGACGCTCGAAGTGACCGCCAGCTTCTCCCCCGACAAGCTGGGCGCACCCACCAACGTCCACGGCACCGCCACGATCGGCTCGACCAGCGGACCGCTGCCGTCGCCGATCACCGAAGCGACGGTGATGGGACCGGCGGGCCTCACCGTGGACACCAAGGGCGTGGGCATCTGCAACCCGGTAAAGCTCGAACAGACGCTCGAAACGAGCGTCTGTCCCAAGGACTCCAAAGCCGGTTTCGGCGGCGGCATGGGCGCCTACGAAATCTCCCACGAAGTGAACGAAGAGCCGTTCACGCTCAACTTCTACCGCGGCCCCAACGAAGACGGGCACCTCGTGATCCTCGCCTACCTCAACGCGGTGTCGCCGGTGTCGGTGCAGCTGGTGCTCAAAGCACAGGTCGTCAACGAGCCCAAGCCCTACGGGTTGGGCTTCAGCTTCAAGGTGCCGCCGATCGAAACGCTCCCCGGGGCCTCCAACGCCACCGCGAAGAGCATCTACATCACGCTCGGCGCCCCCAACGCCGCCTACTACGAGAAGGTGGGCGGCAAGCGCAAGCTGGTGCACGTCAAGGGCATCGTCGTCCCCAAGACCTGCCCCAAGGGAGGCTTCCCATACGAGACTCAGTTCGTCTTCGAGGACGGCACGACCAACACGGTCAAGCACACGATTCCCTGCCCGGCCAAGTAGAGGTAGCGGGATGTTTGTTCCGGCACCGCCACCACCCCTACCCGAAGCGACGACGGCCGCGATCCACGCGTCGTTCTCCCCCGACAGACTGGGCGCCAAGGCGGCCTTCACGTTCGCTGTCCACTTCGACGGCGGTGTGCTCGATGTGCCCTCGCCGGTGCGCAGGGCGGTGGTGCACTTCCCCGCGGGGCTGGCGCTCGACGTGCCGAAGCTTGAGAGCTGCTCGAAGGCGCGGCTGCAGGCGCGCGGCCCGCGCGGCTGTCCGGCGCAGTCGGTGATCGGCACGGGGCATGCCCTGGCTGACGTCCACGTGGGCTCCTCGGTGGAAAGCGAGGAGGCCGCGATCTCGGTGTTCGTGGGTCCGCCACAGGGGTCCAACCCAACGATCGAGATCCTCGGGATGGGCTACTCGCCGCTGGAAGAGCGAGTGGTGATCACCGCCACGGCGCTGCCGGACAACCCGCCGTACGGCGAAAAGCTCGTGATGTCGGTCCCGGCGATCCCGACGATCCCCCTGGAGCCCAACGCTTCGGAGGTCTCCTTCACCGTGACGGTCGGCGGGAAGGCCGCCAAGCGCCACCACAATCCCAACACGGTCCTGCTGCCCACCAGCTGCCCCACCGGTGGCTTCCCGTTTGCGGCTGAATTCACTTACGAAAACGGCTCGACCACTACCAGCACCGCGACGGTTCCCTGCCCGTAGGACTGCCCGCGACGACATCTGCCGGCGGTTCTGTACGATTGAGCCATGGAAGCGATTCTCTCGATCCTGCAGGTGATCATCGCGGTGGTGTTGATCTTCCTGGTGCTGATGCACTCGGGGAAAGACGCCGGGCTATCCGGCGCCTTCGGGGTCGGCACCGGCCAGGGCCCGTTGGGGGGAGGCTCACTCGTGGAGCGCAACCTCAACCGCTGGACTGTCTTCTTCGCGATCCTGTTCGTCGGAAACACCATCCTCCTGCTCAGGAAGCCCTGGTAGCAACCCCGCCCGCCCGTTCGGCCGGCCGGAGGTCGGTGAGCCGGAGTCGGATGCATCGGTGGGGTCGGAGGCATCGGCCGATGGCTCGGGCTCGAGCTGGTTGAGGATCTCCAGTGCCTCCGCGCGCAGGGTGGCGTTGGTGGCTTCGTAGTCCTCGCGCGAGAGCTTGCCGGTCGCGAGGTCGAGCTCCAGGTCGCGCAGCTCGCGGTACTTGACTTCGCGGGCGAGCTCCAGCGACACCGGCCGCGCGATGCGGCGGCGCAGCGCCCCCGGTGAGGGCGAGAGTGCCAGCAGGCCCCCGGCGAAGACGATCAGGCCTCCCAGCCAGATCCACATGATCAGCGGCGAGACCTCCAGGCGGAACTGCGCCGGCGGCGGGTGCTTGAGGTATTCGTGGGCGAGGAAGTCGATCACGAACAGGCCCTCGTCGGGGCGCGAGAAGGGGATCGTCTTGTTGCCGACTTCGATGATGTGCTTCAGCTTGGGGGTTTCGAGTTCGGGCTGGATCGCGCTCCAGATGTCGCGCGTGAGGGAGGCATCGATGCCGACGCTGCTGACCGGCTGCCCCCCGATCAGGTGCCCCACAGAGCCCTGCGATTCTTCCTGGGATTCGTAGAAGTCCTCGCTGGGGCGCAGCGTGGTGACGTAGCGACCATCCTTGGTCACCCGCAGCACGGCGCCGACGTTGAGTGTGGAGCCCGTGTGGGTGGGGTCGTCGTGAGGCGTGAGAGCGGCGGTGGGCCGCACGTAGTGCATCGTGTAGGCGCCCACGCGCGTGGACTGCCCGGGTGAGAGCGAGAGCTGGGAGACATGCTGGAAGGAGGAGGAGGCGGCGACGCCGACGAACAGCACCGCCATCCCCACGTGCACGATGTAGCCGCCATAGCGTCGGCGGTTGCGGCGGATCAGCGCCAGCAGCGCCACGGGGGGCGCCTCGCCCGAGGCGCCCCGGCGCACATGGGTTCCGCGCCACAGCTCCTGCGCGACGCTGCCCAGCGCGAATGCAGCGCAGCAGAACATTGCGATCGCCAGGGGCTTCTGGGTGATGCCTGCGGCGATCAGCACGACCAGGGTGAGCAGCGCCGCTGCGATCGGGAAGAGCAGGCTGCGCAGCACCCCGCGCGGGGTGGCGCGCCGCCAGGCGATCACCGGTCCGATGCCGGAGAGCAGCACGAGGATCAGCGCCAGCGGGACGGTGTAGCGATCGAACCACGGCGGTCCCACCGAGGCGGCCTGGCCGGTGAGCGCTTCGGAGATCTTGGGGAACCAGGTGCCCCAGAAGATCACGAAGGCGAGGCCGACCAGCACGAGGTTGTTGAACAGGAAGATCGCCTCGCGCGAGAGCAGCGAGTCCAGGTGGTGGGTACTGGCGAGAATCGCGCGGCGGGAGACGACCAGGTAGATCGAGCCGGCCAGCAGCGCGGCGATCAGCAGCAGGAAGGGGACGCCGACTGTGGCCCCGCCGAAGGCGTGGATCGAGTCGAGGATCCCGCTGCGCACCATGAATGTGCCCATGATCGCCAGAATCCCGGTGGCCAAGGGCAGCGAGACGTTCCATACCTTCAGCATCCCGCGGCGCTCCTGGATCATCAGCGAGTGCAGGAACGCGGTGCCGGTCAGCCACGGCAAGAGCGAGGCGTTCTCGACCGCGTCCCAACCCCAGTAGCCGCCCCAACCGAGCTCCGAGAACGACCAGGAGGCGCCGAGCAGAATGCCCATCCCGAGGAACAGCCACGCAGCCAGTGCGAAGCGGCGGATCACCGCGATCCACTCTCCGTCGACTTTCCGAGCGATCAGCGCGCCCATCGCGAAGGCGAGCGGGATTGTGCACAGCGTGTACCCCGAGTAGAGGATCGGGGGGTGGATCATCATCGTCGGGAAGCGCAGCAGCGGGTCGAGGCCCACCCCTTCGGCGGGCACCGGGCTGGTAGTCGTGAACGGGTTGGCGTAAAACACCATCAGCCCCACGAAGAACCCGCCGAAGCCGAGCAGGATCGCGGTCGCGTAGGAGGCGACCTCGCGCAGGCGCTTGCGCGTGAGGAACAGCACGAGGCTCGACCACATCGACAGCAGCCACGCCCACAACAGCAGCGAGCCTTCCTGAGACGACCACAGCGCGGCGAGGCGGTAGAGCAGCGGCGTGGTGCGCGAGGAGGTGTCGGCGACCGCGTTGAAGGCAAAGTTGTTGCCCACGAACGCGATCTCGAGTACCACCATCCCGAGGGTGAGCAGGCCGGCTAGCGCGTACACCGAGCGGCGGCCCGCCAGCGAGAACTCGGCCCGGCCGCTGCGCGCGCCGTAGACCGAGACGGCGATGCCGTACGCGCACACGATCAGCGCGAGCACCAAACAGACGTGTCCGAGCAGCGCCATCAGGCCTCGCCCGCCGGCCCCGCGATGGTGGGTTCCCTTCGATGCGACCTAGCGGCCCGACCTGCCGTTGGGTGCGCGCGGGAGGACACTCAGGCGTTCTGCTTCTCGGAGGGCGGCGCGACCTTGTACTTGGAGGGGCACTTGGTGATCAGCGAGTTCTGTTCCCCGGTGTAGCCGGCACCCTGCTTCTCAACGGTGACGATGATCTCGCGCCCTTCTTTGAACGGGTCAGGCACGACGCCGGTGTAGGCGACCGGCACCGCGTCGGTCCCGGTCGCACGGTCGGCGACGCTGAAGTGGAGCACGCCACCGTCGTGACGCACCGAGCCGTTCACGACCGTGCCAGTGAGCTGGTAGCTGCGCCCCGGCTGGGCCTCGTGCAGCAGCTGGCTGGGCGTGAGCGCCGGGCTGGCGGCATTGAAGCTCGTGTAGATCAGCGCACTCGCCAGCAGCACGGCGGCGCTGAGCGCCACCACCAGCCGCACGGTGCGCTTGCGGGCGGGGTTCATCGCGCCCAGTATCTCAAACGTACGCCGGGATTCGCCGCCGGGTCGCGGGCCGCGCACCCCAACACGCCGGTGGGCATCCTCCGCTCGCACCGGGGGTTCGCCTATGAAGGACGCGCTCGCGCCCAACGACGTCCGTCCAGCGCAGACCGCTCCGCCCAGGGATTCGCCGGTAGGGGGCGAAACATTCAGGCATGTGGCGGGTCTTATTAGGTGGAGAGCAATGAGAGGGAGCCTTCTACATCCGATCGGCGTGCGTCGCCGAGCGCAGCGCATTCGCGGCGAGCATCCCTCCGCCCACGCGTCGGAGCACCTCGCGCCACCGCCGTCCGAGGTTGCCCCGCCCCCGCCTGACATCGCCGCCCAGCGCGTGCGCGAGTCTGGAGGACCGACCGATCTGGCCTGCTACGCCTGCCAGTGCGGCTACGTGTTCACGGCTGCCGTGAGCACGACTGTGGAGTGCCCGCACTGCGGCACGCCACAGGCTTGGTGACTCTCCTGAGACTCAGGCATAGACGAGCTCGGAGCTTGCGGTCGTCGCCATCGGCTCGGAGCGCAACGGCGCCAATGTGACCGTGGGCGGCTCCTCCCCGGGGCCGGCCAACATCAGCGCGATGCCCTCCCGCAAGCTCTCGCGCAGCTCATCGAGGTTATCGCCGGTCGCGAACACGCCAGGGAACTCCTCCACAGTTGCCCAGAGCGACCCATCCTCGAGGCGAACGTTGAGGTGTAGTTGCTGTGGCTCTGGCATAGTGCTCTCCATCATAGATATCGGGTCAGCGTTCCTTGTCCTGTAGGCCCGCCTCACGGCGTAGTTGTGCCTCGAAGCCTCTGGAGTAGGCACGGCGCTTGTTCTCCGGGAGCGTGATGGGTCGATGTCCGGGCTTGGTCATCTTGGCCTGATGCTTCCCGCCTCGCTCCAACGACCAGTCCTCCCGCTGGAGCCGCTTGATCCACTCCTTCTGAGTCGCCGGCATATGCGCACAATCGTCTCATCTCAACCTGTCGGCCAAAGCAGGGACGGAGGTGGGTGATGCCTACCAGAACCTCCCCGGTTTTGGTAAGTGACGATGCCAAAACCACCCCTGTTTTGGTAAGGGGCGATGCCAGAACATGCCCAGCATCGCCGCCTGAGAACCCGCGCTAGTCCAAACCGGGGTTCCGGCGCGCTAGCGAATATGCATCCCCGAGATCGCGCGCGAGACCACCAGCTGCTGGATCTCGGCGGTGCCCTCGAAGATGTCGTAGATCTTGGCGTCGCGATGCCAGCGCTCGACGGGGAACTCGCGGGTGTAGCCGTTGCCGCCGAGGATCTGGATCGCGCGCTCTGTCACCCACACGGCGACCTCGCCCGCCTTCCACTTTGACATCGAGCCCTCGGCGTTCTCGAAGGGGACCTGGTTGCGGCCCATCCAGGAGGCGCGCCACACGAGCAGGCGGGCGGCGTCGATCTCAAGCTTCATGCGCGCGAGCGTGAAGGCGATCGACTGGTTCTCGATGATCTTGCGGCCGAACTGCTCGCGCTCCTTGGCGTAGTCGAGCGCGTACTCGTAGGCGGCGCGAGCGACGCCGAGCGCCTGCGAGCCGACCGTGGGACGGGAGGACTCGAAGGTTTGCATCGCGGCCTGGGAGTTGCCTTTCTTGCCCTCGCGCACACGGGCGATGCGCTCGTCGAGCTTCTCCTTGCCGCCGAGCACGTAGCCGGCGGGGACGCGGCAGTCGTCGAGGAAGACGTCGGCGGTGTGGGAGGCGCGCAGCCCGTGCTTGGAGACCTTCGAGCCCTGGGAGATGCCCTTCGCTTCGCTCATCGGCACGACGAACGCGGCGTGGCCTTTGGAGCGCAGCTCGGGGTCGACGGTCGCGATGATCACGTGCACGTCGGAGATGCCGCCGTTGGTCGCCCACGCCTTCTGGCCGTTGATCACCCACTCGTTGGTCGCCTCGTCGAACTTCGCGCGGGTGCGCACGCCCGAGACGTCGGAGCCGGCATTGGGCTCGGAGGCGCAGAACGCGGCGACCTTGACGTCGTCCTCGGTGCCGAAGCAGCGGGGGATCCACTCCCCTATCTGCTCGCCCGAGCCCTGGCCGAAGATCGCGGCGACCGCCAGCGCGGTGCCCATGATCGACATGCCGATGCCGGCGTCGCCCCAGAACAGCTCTTCGTTGACGATCGGCAGCGTCAGACCGGTCGGGTCGGCGAAGAACTGCGCCAGCCCTTCGAAGCCGTAGAGGCCGATTTTGGCGGCCTCCTGGATGATCGGCCACGGCGTGGCCTCCTTCTCGTCCCACTCGTGGGCGGCGGGGCGGATGACATCAGCGGCAAACCCGTGCACCCAGTCGCGCAGATCCTTCTGGTCCTGGGAGAGCGCCAGCGAGAAGGTTGCCTCCTTGTTGGCCGCGCTTGTTATCGCCTCCACAGCCGCCTCGGCTGCTTCGGTGGTGTCGGCGACGGAGGTGGCTGACATCGAGAAGGGCTCCTTTTTTTTCTTTTCTAGAAAGATGGATCAGTCGGAAGCGGCAATCCCGGAGGCCGCTTTGGATACGCGCGGAGCGGCCAAAGCCGTCGCGCTCAGAAGCAGGGAGTCTACCGGAAGAACGCCATTTTGGGGCGATTTTGCTGCCTTGACGGTCTAGGGCGTCGCTGAGCAAGCGAGACAAGGACGCAGGGAGCGTGGCGTGCTTCGCACGCGAGCGACCGAGGACGCAGTATCGCGCTGGCCGAAACGGGGATGCGAGCCGAAGGCGAGTGTCTCCCGGCTTCGGTCAGCGACGTCCTAGCGGGTGTGCCAGGCGTCCTCGCCGCGGGTGAGGGCGATCACCTCTTTGGGCAGCTTCCCGGCGGCAACGTCGGCGACCGACACGCGCTCGAGCACCTTGCGCAGGTTGGCGCGCAGCGCCACCCACACCTGCTGCAGGGACTCCGCCGAGCCGCCGTAGGCGACCTCCTCGGGGCGCTGCCCGCGCACCCCCACCAGCGGGCCTTCGACCGCGCGGATCACGTCGGCGAGCGTCACCTCGGGGGCAGGGTGCGCCAGCCAGTACCCCCCCTCGGGCCCGCGCTGGCTGCGCACGATCCCCGCAGAGCGCAGTTGCGTGAGGATGTTCTCCAGGAACGACAGGGGTATCCCCTGTGCCTGGGCGATCTCATCGACCTTGCGGGGGGCTTCGGCGCTGCTGCCCACCAGCTCCACGGTCGCCCTTACGGCGTAGTCGGCCTTCGCAGTCACGCGCATACCCGAGACTCTACGGAATGCGCCGGTCGCGGGGCAGGGATGCCCCGCGCCCCACACGCGCGTCGCCAGCCGGCAGCCGCGCGGATGCGCCCCAAGGACCCCGCTCTACAGCACCCGCCGCGCCCAGGTGAATTGTTCCGCCAGCCAGCCTGAGGTCAGCGGCAGCACGTAGACGCCCTGGCCGGAGGAGTTGATCGCCCATTCGCTGCTCATCGCGATCGCCTCGTGGATCACGTTTGACTCGGTGGCGGTCGAGTTGAAGTGCGCCGAACCGAAGAACAGCAGGTCGCCGCCCGCCACATCTTTCAGGTGGATGCGCTCGCGCTTGGGGATTTCGCCCCCCTGTTCGGCCGCCGTGCGCCCGTGGATCTGCCTGCCCCACGGCAGGCCGGAGAGCTTGTAGACGCGCCACGCGAAGCCCGAGCAGTCGTAGCCGCCGTGTTCGAGGCCGTCGGCGGTGTTATCGGTGGTGCCGCCCCAGATGTAGGGCATGCCGATCTTCGACACGGCGATGCGCAGCACCTCGCGCTGCGCGGCGTTGTAGGTCGGCAGCGAGAAGCCCATCAGCGCTTCGCGCGCAGCCGCGATCGCCCAGCTGGTTGGCGGGGCGGCCGGCGCAGGCGGCGGCGCCGACACCGGTGGCGCTTCGCCGTTGGCGCTCCCTCCGCCGGCGCTCCCCTCTTCCCCGCCGGCCGGCTGTGTGCTGCTTGCGTTGACCACCAATCCCAGCACCACCGCGAACGAGTGGGCGGCTTCGGCGCGCGTGATCTGGTTCCACGGGTACAGCGCGAGCTTCTGTTCGCCGGGAGGATGGGTGTAGCGCAGGCCGAGGTAGCGGGCCACCACCTCGCTGCCGAAGTAGCTGGGCGGCGCGAGGCCCGCGTCGGTGGCGACCGTTTGCACGTGTTCGGCGACTTCGCCCAGCCCGAGCTGGTCCACGAGCAGCGCGTCGAAGCGGGTGAGGGTGAGCGGCACGCCGGTGTCGAAAACGATCGGGGCGATGCCCTCGCGCGTGGCGATCGCCGCCAGGGACGCGCTCTCGGCCTCGGCGCTCAGCGGGCTGGCCCCCGCGAAGCCGCTGCCTTCTTCGCTCATCACCGCTTCGTGCACCACGAGGCGCTGTTCGGTGCTGTCCCAGTTGGCGGCGGTGAGCTTCTTGGCGGCGGCCGCGGGGGTCGGCGCGGCGAGCGAGCCGCCAACGACGGCAGCCGCCACCGAGACGACCGCGCCGATCGAGGCGAGCCGGCGCACCAGGCAAAAGCGGCGGGACGATGCGACGCAACCCACACACCTTGCATCGGCGGTGGCGGCGGTCTCCTTGACCGGCCGCCACCGCCGAGCGGCCGCCGGTCCTTTAGGAGGCGCCCACGGCGTGCCAGGTGCCGCCGAAGCTCTTGATCCCCTGCCCGTTGACCTGGCCCTTGGCGTGGTCTTCGTAGTAGCGGTACAGCGGCATCCCGCGGAGCGTCACCTGGAAGATGCCGTTGCGGTGGATGATCGCGAGGCTGCCGTGCACGCCCGACCCGGCCACGAGCTTGGTGTGGCTGGAGCTGACCGTGAGCGGCGGCCAGAATTCGAAGCACTGGCTGCTCTTGCACAGCAGGTGGTGGGTCGTCTCAGGGCTCAGCGAGTACAGCGTGTCGCCCTGAGAGTTGACGACGATCGTCTCTTTGAGCTTCGAGCTCGACAGCGAGCTCACTGTGGGGCCGCTCGATGCGAAGGCCATCGCCGCCAGCGACATAACCAGCGCCAGCCCAGACGCGATCGCTCCGATCGCCAGGCCGGTGGGACGCCCACGCCGCCCTCGCTGACCGTCTCGCCCCTGTGTCGTGCGCTGCCAGTGCAGATCGAACATCTTGCTCCCTTCGCCGGTGGTGTCGTTACCAGCATGGACGCCGGTGAGGCGGAAACCTTTCAGCGGTGGGCGGCCGCTCGGCCCCCGGCCGGTCCCGGCTGGGGACACGCAGCGTCGGCCGGTAGCGCCTGTCCACCTGCCAGGATCAGGCGAGCGCGCCCTCGCGCGCCGGCTGCGGCTCCTCGTGCAGGCCGGCCGCATCGGGCGAGGCCCCGACCAGCGGGCCGCCGGCGCACTCCTCCGCGCAGACGGCACGGCGCGGGTTCTGAATGCCCACGGCGCCGATCACGCCCCCGAGCAACACGAGGCCGCCCGCGATTCCGATGCCGACGCGGAAGCTCTCAAGCGACGCGGCGTCGGCGGCGTCGCTGACCGCCCGGGCCTGGCGCGGCGGCAGGCCCGCCACCGAGGGGCGCCCGAGCGCGACGCGCTTGGCCTGCGCCACCGCCGCTTCGGCGCGCGGGGAGAGCCGCACCCCCGCCAGGTGAGAGTCGAGCGAGGCGGAGAACTGCACCGCCACGACCGCCCCGAGCGCCGCGATCCCCAGCAGGCCGGCGACGCGCGCGACCGCGTTGTTGACGCCCGAGGCGATCCCCGCCTGGCGCTCCTCCACGCCGGCGAGCACCGCCGCGGTGAGCGGCGCCACGGTCATCGCGAGGCCCAGCGAGAACACCAGCAGCCCCGGCAGCACCTCTGTGTAGTAGTCGACTTCGACGCCCACGCGTAGGAGCAGCAGCAACCCGACGCCCGCCACCAGCGGCCCGCCGCCCATGAACAGCCTTGGCCCGTGCCGGTCGGCGAGGCCGCCGAAGCGGCGCGAGAGCACCAGCATCACCACCGTGACGGGAAACGTGGAGAGCCCCGAGCGCAAGGGAGAGTAGCCGGCGACCTGCTGCAGAAAGAGCGTGAGGAAGAAGAACAGCACCGACAGCCCGGCGTACATCGCGAACGTCTCGACGTTGCCCACCGCGAAGTTGCGCCGCTTGAACAGCCCCAGCGGGAGCATCGGGTGCGAGGCGCGGGACTCGTACAGCAGAAACGCGGCAAACAGCACCACGCCGCCGATCAACCCCACCATCACCGCGGGGCTCGACCAGCCCAAACGCGGCTGCTCGATCAGCGCGAACACCGGCCCGCCGAGGCCCAGCGCGCACAACAGCGCCCCGAGGTAATCGATCTCCGGGGCGGCGGCGCCGGCGGCACGCGGCGCGGCGCGGGGAATCACGGCGAGGATCAGCGCCAAGCAGAGGACCACAAATGGGATGTTGATCAGGAAGATCCACCGCCACGAGCCGATCCCGAGCAACAATCCCCCGCCCAGCGGGCCGATCGCCGCGGCGATGGCGCCGAACGCGGTCCACGTCCCGATCGCCGCGCCGCGCTCCGATTCCGGGAAGGTGGCGACGATCACCGCCAGCGAACTGGGGATCAACAGCGCCCCGGCGACGCCCTCCAGCGCGCGGAACGCGATCAGCAGGCCGATCGTAGGCGCCAGCGCGCACATCAGCGAGGTGACTCCGAAGCCGCCGACGCCGAGCGCGAAGATCCGCCGCTCGCCGAACAGGTCACCGAGCGAGCCGCCCACCAGGATCAGCGATGAGAGCGTCAGCAAGTAGGCGTTGCTGACCCACTGCTGGCCCGCCAGACCGCCCCCGAGGTCACGCTGAATGGTGGGCAACGCCACGTTGACGACGGTGCCGTCCAGCACCGCGATCCCCGACCCGATGATGCACGCCGCGAGCGTCACCTGCTTCACCTGGGTGGTCGAGAGCCTCATCAGACCAATGTAAGGCGTGTAACGCATAGGGGAGTGGGCGGACTGAACCTCGCAAGCCGAACCCCACCAAGGAGACTTCGATGAAAGCGATAACCCGATTTGGCGTGGCGGCAGCCACCGCCCTGGCAACGATGAGCGGCGCCGCCGGCGCCGCGAGCGCGTTCGGCAACCACGGCGGCCCCGGCGGGCCGTCCTTCGGCGGCGGATTCGGCGAGCGCACGGCGCCCGTGTTCGTGCAGACCGACAACACCGCCGGCAACCAGGTCGTCGTCTACGACCGCGCCGCCGACGGCGCGCTCACCCAGGCAGGGGTTTACAACACCGGTGGCCTCGGCGGGGTGCTCGCGGGATCGGTCGTCGACCACCTCGCCTCGCAGGGATCGCTCGCCTACGACCCCGCCACCGGGGAGCTGTACGCGGTCAACGCAGGCAGCAACACGATCTCCGTGTTCGCCGTGTTCGGCGACCATCTGGCGCTGCGCCAGGTGATCGGCTCAGGGGGCACGTTCCCGGTGAGCGTCGCCGTGCACGGAGGGTTGGTGGATGTGCTGAACGCCGAGAACGGCGGCGAGGTGCAAGGGTACGTGTCGTTCTTCGGGCGCCTTCTGCCTCTGCCTGGCTCGGGCCGCGCGCTGGGGTTGAACCCGAATGAAGAACCACAGTTCACGCACACCCCCGGGCAGGTCGCCTTCTCGCCCAACGGCCGGCAGCTGATCGTCACGACCAAGGGCAACGGCAGCGACATCGACGTGTTCGCCGTCGCGCCGTTCGGGCGCCTGTCGGCGACGCCCGTCGTCAACTCCGAGCCGGGTGCCGTCCCGTTCGCGGTGAGCTTCGACCAGCAGGGACATCTGATCGTGGCCGATGCGGGCACCAACGCGCTGAGCGACTTCACGCTCAACCCCAACGGCACGCTCACCCCGCTCGACGAAGTGGGCACCGGTCAGGAAGCGACCTGCTGGGTGGTCGCCACCAACGGGCGCTTCTACGCATCCAACGCCGCCAGCGCATCGCTGACGGGCTTTCAGTCGAGCGCCGGCGGCACGCTACTGACCTCGTTGGGTGACACGCCCACCGATGGCGGTACGGTCGATGCCACCGTGAGCGGCGACGGCCGCTTCCTATACGTGCAGACCGGCGCGGCGGGGATCGTCGACGAGTTCGCGATCGGCGCGGGCGGCGCGCTGAGCAAGATCGGGTCGGTGACCGTCCCCGGCGCAGTCGGCGGCGAGGGTATTGTGGCCGGCTAGTGGACGGGGACGCCGGCTAGTGGACGAGGATGCCGAGTTGGTGGCGCGTGTGCGCGCGGGCGAGGAGCAGGCGTTCGTGACTCTCGCGGCGCGCCACCACTCGACGATGCAGCGAATCGCCCGTACCTACGTGGCGAGCGCCGCGGTGGCCGAGGAGGTCGTGCAGGACACCTGGCTGGCGGTGCTGCGCGGCCTCGACGGCTTCAAGGGGCGCTCCTCGTTTCAGACGTGGCTGCTGGCGATCCTCGTCAACCGAGCCAGGAGCACAGGCGTGCGCGAGCATCGAAGCGTGGCGATCGGCGACGCCGGGCCGGCGGTGGACAGCTCCCGCTTTGACGAGTCGGGAGCCTGGATGTCCCCACCCCGGCACTGGGTGGAGGAGAGCGAGAGCAGGCTTCTCGCCGAGGGTCTCGCGGATCGCATCCAGACCACGATGCGCGAGCTGCCGGAGCGCCAGCGCGACGTGGTGATGCTGCGCGACGTCGCCGAGCTGACCGCGCGCGAGGTATGCGAGGCGCTGGAGATCAGCGAGGCCAACCAGCGCGTGCTGCTGCACCGGGGCCGCAGCCACCTGCGCCAGGCGCTCGAAGCAGAGTTGGGGAGGGTATGAGGGTGCTGTTGCGTCGCCGAGAGCTGGTGTGTCAGGAGATGGTCGAGCTGATCACCGACTACCTGGAGGGGAGGCTGTCGCGGGGGCAGCGGCGCCGCTTCGAGGCACACATTGCCAAGTGCGAGCACTGCACGGAGTATCTGCAGCAGATGCGCGCCACGATCCGTTTGACGGGTGGTTTGCGCGCTGAGGATCTGACACCCGAGATGAGCGCCGAATTCGCGGCGCTCTACCGGCGCTGGCGCGAGCAAGAGCAGTAGGCATTTCAGTTTGCCGAGACCCACAGGCCCGGCGAGACGCGGGGTATAAGTTGCATTTTTTGGCGCCCTAACCAGCGGCTGGACCACTCATGGCTGCCATCTCGCCGCTGCCCACAGGTCCAGTTGGTGGTTATGCACCAGAAACTTAAGACATACCCCGAGCGCCGATCACTCGCCGGTCTCCTCGAGCGTGCGCCCACCGAGCACTGAGCGGGGATGTTCGGCGACGACGTCCGACCCGGGGCGCGCGTGATCGTCGCGGCGCTTGATCAAGAGCCACTGCGCCTTCGGCCCCCCACCGGTGCGCTGCAGCGCGAAACCGCCCCGCAGCTTCTCACCGTGCAGCACGAAGACGGCGTGGCCGTGCTCCAGCGCCGCAGGCCACGCCACGCGACCGCCCTGCTCGTAGACGCCGCGATCCCACACGATCACCCGGCCTCCGTCGAGCGCCCCCTCGAATGAGTTGTGCGAGATCGCGTGGTCGGGCACCTGCACAGCCAGCCGCTTCACGGCCGGATCGAGCGAGGGCCCCTTCGGCACCGCCCACGAGCGCATCACGCCGCCGACCTCCAGGCGCAGGTCGAAGTGGTGGGCGCGCGCCAGATGCTCCTGCACGACGAACACCCCGGCGCTGATGCCGCGCACCGCGAACTGCTCGTGGCCCTCGACCGCGACGCTGTCAACATCGACCGCGGCGACCCGCGCCGGCGGAGGACCCTCGCGGAGGAAAGCGACCAGCTCCTCGACCGCGTGTGCCGGGCCCTCGGCGTGGACCTCAACGGCGCCGGTACGCCCCTCGGCGGGCTCCTCCACGACGCCCTCCTCGCGGTTGCGCACCCAGCCCAGCACGCCGAGCTCGCGGGCACGTCGGACGGTCGCGTCGCGGAACCCGACACGCTGCACCTCGCCGCGGACGACGGCGCGGATCGCGGTGGTGATCTGCTGACCTTCTTGCGTGGCACGTCCCGCCGTCGATCGCGCCTTGGGCATCAGGACACCACATCCAACAAGGCACCCGACCGCCCAGGGTCGAGATGCAGGCTCAGGTCGTGGTGCAGACCATCGCTTGCCACATACCGCGTGGTGCGTCCCCTCCCCCGCCGGACGATCAGCCCGGCGTCGAGCAGGCGCCTGAGGTCACTGCTCGCGGTGGGAGCGGATACGTCCGCCTCGGCGGCATAGGCAGCTCTGTCGGTGCCGCGGAAGAGGCTCTGCTCGAGCGCGATCACCAGCCGGTCGGGCCATCCGCGCCGCTCTACGAGTGCCTCCAGATACGCCCATCGCCTCCCTGCCTCGGCGAGCTGCTCCAGACGCAGGCGAGCCTGCTCGAGATGAGCGGCGACGCAGAATCGCACCCATGGCATCGCGTCGCATTCAGGCCGATAGGTCCCGCCCTGAACCGTTTGGAGCGTCGCGTAGTACGCGGCGGTGTTGCGGCCGAGGTACTCCTCGATCGAGACGAGCTCTGGCGCCAACAACCCTCCACGGGCGAGGACGAGCGACTGTGCGATGCGCGCGATCCGTCCGTTGCCGTCACGGAACGGGTGCACGGAGACGAGATGCAGGTGAGCCATCGCCGCGCGCACGACGAGATGCGCGTTGGGGTCGCCGTGATCGAGCCATCCGATGACCTCGCCCATGAGCCCGGGTACCTCTGCGGCGGCGGGCCCAATGTAGGCCGGAGGCCCACCGCTGGGGCTTGTCACCTCGATCCCACCGCGGCGGTAGCGGCCAGGATCTTTGTCCTTCTGGAAGTAGCAGGCGTCGAAGTGCAAGTCGAGCACGACGCGCTCGTCCCAGCGGAACGTGGGATCGCCCGACATCACGCCGACGTGATCCATGGCCCGGGCGTAGCAGGAGAGCGCCATGCGATCGTCGTCGCCTGGATCGGCCTGCTCCTCGCCGCTCACCAGGGCGATCCTCTCGTCCGCCGGCACGCGAAAGCCCTCGATCTCGATCGAGCTCTCGGCTGAAGCCGCCCGCCACTGCCGGCGCAGGCCGCCCAACCACAGGCCGGCGAGTCCGGCCTGGTCGCCAAGCCGTCGGCGTAGCTCATCCAGGTCGGCGAGTTGGGCGAGCAGGTCGGTGTCCGCTTGAGGGATCTTGAAGAGCATGGGTCATAGTATATACGTTTATACGCATAATCATCTCATCGTCAGCCGAGTTTAGTTCCACGTCGCCCGCAGCAAGCTGTATCGCCGCATGTCCGCCGCTCCGACGCCGCGCTATACACGTGACATACACGCATGGTGTACGATTGGTGTATGAGCGCGGTACGAACGAACATCGAGATCGAGGACACCTATGTCCAGGCGATCATGGACCGCTACGGCGTGCAGACCAAGACCGCCGCCGTCGACCTCGCGCTGCGCCACCTCGCCGGGCAGCCGATGACGCGTGAGGAAGCGCTCGCGATGCGGGGAGCCCACGCGATCGCCGAGCCGCCCGCAGATGTGCCACCGCCCGCGGTCGCGTGATCCTGGTCGACAGCTCCGCGTGGGTCGAGTACGACCGCGCGAGCGGCAGTCCCCCACACCTCCGTCTGGAGGAGCTGATCGAGGCCGACGGTCCCATCGCCGTCACCGAGCCCGTCATCATGGAGGTCTTGGCCGGCGCGCGCGACGACCGGAGAGAGGTCGACCTGCGCCGGCTCTTGGCGCGATTTGAGCTGCTGAGCTTCGACGCCGTGAGCGACTTCGACGGCGCCGTCAGGATCTACCGTCGCTGTCGCGCCGCGGGCGTCACCCCGCGAGGGATGCTCGACTGCATGATCGCGGCCGTCGCCTGGCGACGTAGCGCCACACTGCTCGCCCACGACGCCGACATGGACCGTGTCGCGGGGGTTGTTGAAATCACACTGGACGACGCTTCGCTGCGTGCGTAGCCCAGCGCAGGCCATAGTCGCGTCGATCTTGCAAGCGTCGACCGCCGGGGGCGCATATCGCAGGTCGACGACCGTTGAGGGGCTGACTACTCGGAACCGCCGTCAGTAGCGGCGCGCATCTTTGCCACCTCATCCGGATTCAAAGCATCCTCACGGAGCACGACGAACTCCGCCGCTCTCGCGAAGCGCTTCCGGCGGGCCTGGCTCTTGTTGCCACAGACCTCGCCGTGCGAGGCGTCCTCGGGTATTGGGGTGCGTCGCACGGCCTGTTCCTCGCCTTTCACGAAACCGGCCGTGAGGGCGACAAGCGAATGCTGCGGTTTGCCGTCGAGCACCGACTCGGGCTCTCGTTCCTCGTCCTTCAGCACGTCATCTAGGTGGATTGACATCTCGGGGTCCTTGAAGACACCACTGCCGGGCCGCAGGCACCGGTCGTTCTCGTTCCAGACGATCTCTTTCGGATGCACCCTTCTGTAGAGGCTCATGTCCTCGGAGACTGGCGCGTCGTCCGGAATCACGTCTCTTGAAGGCGCGACCAGTAGCTGGCAATGGCCGAGACGGCTTCCGTTAGCGGCAGCTCGATCTCGCTGCCCTGGCGGTCCTCGATAAAGACGCCGGGCTCGTCGTCGGAGAACGCGATCTCGATGTCGAGCCCCCCACGATGCCACTCGACCTGAACGCCGCCGTCCGCCAGCGGAGTGATTGAAGGTGGAGCAATTCCCGGGAACGCCACCTTTGCCAGGAACGCGGCGGCGTCGATCACCATGTCGGCTTTTATTTCGCGTGCGTCGTAGCCGTTCCAGCCGACTGCGAGAGCGGTGAGATCGCTGATCCGATCGAGCGCCGCTCGATACCACGGCGACGCTTCGGGGGCTACCACCATGTAGACCGCCGGGCCTTCGCCGCGGTCCGCGAGAGCGCTCTGCTGCGGGGCGAGCACTTCAATCCGCGCTGATCGTACGGGCTGTGCTTCCGGCGGCAGTACTGGGGGTATAAGCGGACTCACCGCATACCCCATTCCGCATGCCGCTCGGGTGACGTGATGTCGCGGAAGGCCGTCACGATTCGCTCGCGCCCCTCATCGAAGAAAGCCAGCGCGCCGTCGGCGTCTGGAGACTCGGGCCGGCCGCGCATCCGCAGCGTGATCGTGTAGCCGAGGCGGCGCGGGCGACCGACCGTAGATTGGACCTCAAGGAAGAAGCGGGCATACGGCGCGCCGTCACGCTCCAGCTGGAAGCGTTCCTCCAGCCCTGTATTGAAAGGTCGCGGCAGACCACGGAGATCTTGCGGCACAAGGCGCCTCACCAGCGTCGACAGGTCCGGGCGCGGCTCACCTTCGGGCTGCATGATCGGGTTGACATAGTAGATCTCGCACCACGTGGCCTGGACATCACCGTTGGCAACGTCCAGGTAGGACCTGTACGCGGCCTCGAAGCGATCGCGGATCGCCCCGTAATGTGGATAGCGCGTGTCCGTCTCCTCTTTGGCCCAACCGTATGAGAAGCGGTCGCGTTGCACCTGCACCATCTCCAACCGGTTCTCGCTGACGAACGACCAGCGTTGCGCCTCGGGGCCACCGAACAGCTGGAACGCGATCGTCGCCTGCGTCGGGATCTCGAAGCTTTCCTCGATCGGCGGCATCGGAGGCTGGGACACGATGTTTGGGTAGCGATCCTGAACGGTTGGGAAGAACGCGCTGATCGCTCGGGAGGTGTCAAGCGTTGAACCCTGCAACTGGACGCTGAGACCCACCTCCGCGACGGGTGGATTCTCGAAGTCAACGATCAGGTCGTGAGGTAATGTCATCAGCGTATAGACCGCTCTATCCAACGAGCCAACTCAACATACTTATATTCGACCAACCTGAAGATCCGATCAAATGGCCCACCTACGCTTCCGCTGGGCCCCGACGATCGGCTGGACATCACTCGGCGCCCCGGCGCATGCTCCGCACGAGTGCAGCATACGTTGCCCCCTCCCGGAACGACCCCGTCGGGCGACACCCACCGACCTAAAGGGCGCGCTGTTCGCCCTCGTAGGGCGCAGCCAGCATCGCTTCGTCGAACTCTTGGTCGGCCGCGAAGGGCGTCCTCCCCTGTGCGCGATAAAGAAGTGGTCGGGGCGGCCGGATTCGAACCGGCGATCCCCGCGCCCCAAACGCGGTGCGATACCAGGCTTCGCCACGCCCCGTCTCTAGGCAAGTCTACTGCCATTCGGAGCGCAAGCGGTCCATCCATGCTTGCAAACGCGCCCGAAGTAGATAGGTGGCGTGGGCCATTCGAACGTATGTTCTCACCCTCTGCGGACGGATGTCTGCTCTACGCGAGCCCCCCTCCCCATCCCCAACCAAAACCCACATCAGCCCCCACCCGCTGGTAGCCTCCCGCCCCGCGATGGCTGACGTTCAACCCCTGCGGGCGCTGCACTACGACCTCTCGGTGGTGGGAGCCCTCGGCGACGTGGTGGCCCCTCCCTACGACGTGGTCGACGCCGACCAGCGGGCCGCGCTGATCGCGCGCTCGCCGTTCAACGTGGTGGCGGTGGATCTCCCCCGCGCGCCGTCCGCCGGCAAGGGCGGCGCCGATGGAACCGCGGCCGGCGACCGAGACAGTGCCGGAGAGGATGCCCCCGACCCTTACCACACCGCCGGAGAGCTGTTTGCGAGCTGGCAGCGGCAGGGCGCTGTGGTGCGCGACTCGCAGCCAGCGATCTGGGCGCACACGCAGCGGTACACGGGTCCTGATGGGATGGCGCAGACCCGGCGGGGGTTCTTCTGCAAGGTGCGCGTCGAGGAGTACGGGCCGGGGCGGGTGCGCCCGCACGAGCGCACTCACCCTGGTCCGAAGGAGGACCGGCTGCGCCTGACGCGCGCCACGCACGCCAACATGTCGCCGATCTTCTCGCTCTACTCCGACCCCGCTGGCGCGGCGTGGCGGGCGCTCGAGCCTGTCACCGCACGGGCGCCGTGGGGTGAGGCGCGCGACGCGGAGGGCACCGTCCACCGTTTGTGGCGGGTGGCAGACGAGGCGGTGATCGCCGCGGTGCAGGCCGCCGCGCGCGACTCCGAGCTGCTGATCGCCGACGGCCACCACCGCTACGAGACGGCGCGCGCCTATGCCGAGGAGGTCGGCGGGGAGGGCGATCACCGCTACGTGCTGATGTGCTTGGTGGCGCTGGAGGATCCAGGGCTCACGGTGTTCCCCACACACCGCCTCGTCAAGGGCCTCGACGCCGGGCGCCGCGCGGCGCTGGCTGAGGCGCTGCGCCGCGACTTCGACGTCACGGAAGTGCCGCTCGAGCAGCTCGCGCCGACCCCCGGCGAGGGCCTGCTGCAGCTCGGCTACATCGACTCCCAATCGCAGCGCCCGCTGCGATTGACGCTGAAGAGCCAGGCGATCGCCGACGCCGTCCTGCCAGGCTTCTCCGATGCCTACCGGCGCCTGGACACGGGCGTGCTTGAGGCGCTGCTGCTGAAGGGCGCGCTGGGGCTCTCCGACGAGGACATCTCCCACCTGCACGACTTCCGCTACGCCCGCTCCGCCGGCGAGGCGATCGAGCTGGCGCAGAGCGGCGAGTACGACGTCGCCTTCCTGATGCGACCCACCCCGGTGGCGCAGGTCAGAGACGTTGCGGCCGCCGGCGAGAACATGCCGCCGAAGTCCACCTTCTTCTTTCCCAAGCTGTTGACGGGGCTTCTGTTCAACCCTCTTTGAGCAGTATCCCACCCCCTTGGAAAAGGTCCTTACATAACTACCATCAGTAGTGGAGGGGTGCAGATTGACGACCGGATCGGAAAGGCGTAGAGCCATGAAGGCGACAGCGAAGCGCAACGATGGGATGTTCAGGCACAGTGTGCGGGTGCGCGACCACGAGTTCACGATCGACGAGGGCGCCGAGGCGGGCGGCGAGGATGCCGGCCCCGATCCTCAAGAGCTGCTGGCGGCCAGCCTCGCCTCGTGCACGGCGATCACGCTGGAGATGTACGCGGCTCGCAAGGGCTGGGAGATTGGGGAGGTGGAGGTGGCGGTCGAGTACACCCCCGCCGAGCGGGGCTGCCCCACGCGCTTTGAGCTCGTGGTGGGGCTGCGTGACGATCTCCCCTCCGAGCAGGTGGAGCGGCTGCGGGTGATCGCGGCGAAGTGCCCGGTGCACCGCACGCTCGATGGAGAGGTGATGTTCGAGGAACGCCTCGAGCGGATCGCCCCGCTCCAGGCGGCATCCTGAGCGCCCTGGCCACGCCGGCGGATCAGGTTTCGGCGGCGGTGCTGGTGCCGCTGTTCCGCGACGTCGCCGGCGAGCCTCACGCGGTGCTCACCCGCCGCCGCGCCGACCTGCGCCGCCACGCGGGCGAGATCTCCTTTCCCGGCGGGCGCCACGACCCCGAGGATGCAGATCTGCGCGAGACGGCGCTGCGCGAGGCCGAAGAGGAGATCGGCCTGACGCGCACGGACGTGACGATGCTCGGCGAGCTTCCCCCCGTCTCCACGTTCGTGACCGGCTACCTGATCCACCCCTTCGTCGGGCTGATCCCGGCGGCACAGAACTGGCGCCCCTCCCCGCGCGAGGTGGACGCCGTGCTGGAGCTGCCGCTTCGCACGCTGCGCGAGAGCAAGACGCGCACGCCGATGGAACGCCGCGGGATCTCCTTCGAAACCGACGCTTACATCGTTGCCGAGCACCTCATCTGGGGAGCCACCGCGCGAATCCTCGACGACCTCTACGAGCACATCGACGCGATCCTGCCCGCCGGGGCGATGCTTCTTTAAGGAGCCAACATCGAGGACAACTCCCTGCTCGCTTGCGCCAGCCAGAGGGAGATGTCGGCAGGATTGGTGTGCAGGATGACCAACGGGATCGAGTTGCGCCTGGCAATCTCCTGTGCGATCCGCTCGCCCTCGGCAAGAGAGCCGGCGGGCATTGAGGACCCGGCGGCCTCGTAGAGCAGGCCGCGCACAGTTGAGTCGATCGCGCTTTCCAAGAAGGCGCGCAGGCGGTCGCTGTGCAACGCCCGCAGCTGCTCCTCGGGTCCGATCGCACACCCCAGCAGCCAGCAGGCGATCGTGACTCCGTCCAGCACCCCGCGCAGCGTGCCGAGGCGGTTGGGGTCGCCGATCCAGCACTCCGCGCCGGCCTCCTCGATCTCCCGGCGGCGATTCCCTGTGCGGGTGACGACGCGCACCGCGTGGCCCCCGCGCCCGGCCTCCTCGGCCAGCCGCAGGCCCCGGCAGCCGCCCCCGACGATCAGCAGTCGCGCCACCGCCGAAGCCTATCGGCACCCCCCGGCACCCCCGAAAAAAACGGGCGCCGCAGCCACCTTGGCCACGGCGCCCTGTGAGGAGACCGGCACTGAGCTTTGGCCTTCATGCCGAGGCTCACTCGAGCGCCACCGGAGAGGTATGGGTAGCGGCGCTCGAGCAAGCTCCGGCAGCAAGACGTTCAGCCTTGTCTGGCCCTCCCCTGCCTGTCCCTCGGGTAGATCCCTGCCATCCGCTCAAATGAAAACACAAAACGAGGGATCTGTCAAGAGGGATATGTCAAAGGCAGTTTTTTTGAGTTGGACATGACGTCCTAGGGCAACCTACGCTAGGGCAACCTACGAGTCGCACGCGCAAGCCCGAGAGGGGGATGGGCCCAAAGTCTCGCCGGCCTCCAATACCATCCGGCACCGATGATCGACCGTCCAAGCAGAGCAGCCCGATGACCAACCATCCCCCCCTGCCCCAGCCCGAGCCCATCGGCGCAGGCGAGATTGGCGAGGCTGCGCGCGCCACAGACATCGTGACCATGGACAAGATCGTGGCGCTGTGCAAGCGCCGCGGCTTCATCTTCCCCTCATCGGAGATCTACGGGGGCGTGGGCTCGACCTACGACTTCGGGCACTACGGGGTGCTGCTGAAGGGCAACGTCAAGAACGAGTGGTGGCGCGCGATGCTGCAGGAGCGCGACGACATCGTGGCGCTCGACTCGGCGATCCTGCAGCACCCGCGCGTGTGGGAGGCCTCCGGCCACCTGGCGGGATTCACCGACCCGCTCGTGGATTGCCGCACCTGCGGGCAGCGCTTCCGCGCCGACCACCTCGGCGACCTTCAGTGCGGGCGCAAACCCTCCAAGCACCCCGGCGAGGCCGAGGAGTGCGACCTGACCGAGGCGCGCGACTTCAACCTGATGTTCGAGACCACGATCGGCCCCGTCAAGGAGTCGGGCTCCACCGCCTACCTGCGCCCCGAGACCGCGCAGGGGATCTTCATCAACTTCAAGAACGTGTTGCAGTTCTCCCGCAAGAAACCCCCCTTCGGGATCGCCCAGATCGGCAAGTCGTTCCGCAACGAGATCACCCCCGGCAACTTCATCTTCCGCACGCGCGAGTTTGAGCAAATGGAGATGGAGTTCTTCGTCCCCCCCGCTGAGGCCCCGAGATGGTTTGAGCACTGGCTGGCGGAGCGGATGCGCTGGTACACCGAGCTCGGCCTGCGCCCCAACCACCTGCGTCTGCGCGCGCACGACCCCGACGAGCTCTCCCACTACTCCTCGGGCACCAGCGACGTCGAGTACCTCTTCCCTATCGGCTGGTCGGAGCTGGAGGGAATCGCCAACCGCGGCAACTTCGACCTCACCCAGCATGCCGAGTTCTCCGGAGAGAAGCTCGAGTACTTCGACCAGGCGACCGGGGAGCGCTACGTGCCGCACGTGATCGAGCCGGCCGCCGGCGCAGACCGGGCGACGCTCGCCTTCATGGTAGACGCCTACGACGAGGAAGTCGTCGAGCGCGAGGGCACCGGCGAGGGCGAGCGCCGCACCGTGTTGCGCCTGCACCCACGCCTCGCGCCCGTGAAGGTGGCGGTGCTGCCGCTCGTCAGGAAGGACGGCCAGCCCGAGCTCGCCCGCGAGGTGTATCGCGCGGTGCGCGGGCTGATGCAGGCCGAGTACGACGACGGCGGCGCGATCGGCAAGCGCTACCGCCGCCACGACGAGATCGGCACCCCCTTTTGCGTCACGATCGACCACGACAGCGTCACCGATGCCACCGTGACGGTGCGCGACCGCGACTCGCTCACCCAGGAGCGCCTGCCGATCGAGGGGCTGGCGCAGGAGCTGCAGCGGCGAGTGCAGGCGCCTTGGACGACGCCAAAGCTGGCGGTTTGAGGTGGGGTGCTTGGTGCGCATCCGCGCGGCGATGCCTCCCTTACCAGCCGGCCGGGGGCGGGGCCTCCGTGCCCCGCCGCCAGCGTGGCCGCTCGCCGTGAAGGTGTGTGGCTGGGAATCCGAAAAGGAGTGACATGGACTTCGACCTGACCGACGAGCAGCGCCTGATCCGCGACACCGCGCGGGAGTTCACCGACAATGAGATCGTCGAGCGCGCGCGCGAAAACGCCCGCAACCACCACTTCGACACCGACCTCGTCAAGAAGGTCGCCGCGCAGGGCTACCTCGGCGCGATCGTCCCCCCCGAGTACGGCGGCGCCGGCCTCGACTACTTCGACTACGGCCTCGTCGTCGAGGAGATCGGCCGCGGCGACTCCGCGATCCGCACGGTTATCTCGGTTCAAACCTCGCTCGTGTGCTCGGGCATCGTCAAGTTCGGCACGGAGGCCCAGAAGCACAAGTACCTGCCAAAGCTGTGCTCGGGCGAGTGGCTCGGCTGCTTCGGGCTGACCGAGCCCGACACGGGCTCGGACGCGGCCAATCAGAAGACGCGCGCCCGCAAGACCGACTCCGGCTGGGTGATCAACGGCGCGAAGATGTGGATCTCGATGGGCAACTACGCGAAGGTCGCGATGATCTTCGCCCAGACCGACCCGGCGCTCGGGCACAAGGGCATCGCGTGCTTCCTCGTCGACACCGACCAGCCCGGCTACACGGCGCAGACGATCGAGCACAAGATGGGCCTGCACGCCTCCGACACGGCCTCGATTGCACTCGAAGACGTCGAGGTCGCGGACGAGGACATGCTCGGAGGGGTCGGCGACGGCTTCAAAATCGCGATGTCCAACCTCGACTCCGGACGCTACTCGGTCGCCGCCGGCTGCGTGGGGATCTGCCGGGGCTGCGTCGAGGCGTCCGTCGCCTACGCCAAGGAGCGCGAGCAGTTCGGCAAGCCGATCGCCTCCTTCCAGCTCGTGCAGGCGATGATCGCCGACATGGTGCTGAAGACCGACGCCTCGCGGATGCTCGTGTGGCGCGCGGGGTGGCTGAAGGACCAGGGCCGGCCAAACACCCTGGAGACCTCGATCGCCAAGCTGCACGCGACCGAGGCCTCGCTGGAGTGCGCCAACCTCGCGATCCAGATCCACGGCGGCGCCGGCTACGTCGACGACCATCCGGTCGAGCGCTACTTCCGCGACGCGCGTGTGACGACCCTGTACGAGGGAACCTCGCAGATCCAGAAACTGATCATCGGCCGCGCGATGACCGGCATCAACGCACTGTTGCCCTCCTGAGATGACCCCCCCTGGTTTGCCCCACCACGGAACATCGCCGGGCACGATGCCCGGCGCCCGGGCGGCAGGTGCCCAAGCCACGCGCGCGGACGATCTCCCATGACCGCAGAGGCACAACCCGCGCAGGTGATCGGCGTGCTGGGGGCCGGCACAATGGGCGCCGGCATCGCCCAGCTCGCCTGCCGCGCCGGGGCGCGAACGCTGCTGCACGACCCGATCCCGCAGGCGCTCCAGCGGGGGGCCGAGAAGGCGCGCGGAGGCCTCGAGAAGGAAGCCGCCAAAGGACGGATCACGGCAGAGCAGGCGCGGGCGGCCGCGGCGCGGCTGGAGGTGGTAGCCGGCATGGAGGCACTGGCGCCGTGCGATCTGGTGATCGAGGCAGCGCCGGAGCTGCCCGAGCTCAAGCGCGAGATCTACGGGCGGCTGTCGGAGATCGTCAGCGGCGAGTGCGTGCTTGCGACCAACACCTCGTCGCTGCCCGTCACCGGGATCGCCGCCGGCGCCACCAACCCCGAGCGCGTGGTCGGGATGCACTTCTTCAACCCCGCCCCCCTGATGGCGCTCGTCGAGGTGATCGCCGGTTTGCGCTCCAGCGAGGGCGCGCTGGCGCTGGCAGACGCGACGGGCCGCGCGATGGGCAAGACCGTGATCCGCGCCACCGACGGCCCCGGGTTCCTCGTCAACCGCTGCAACCGCCCCTTCGGACTGGAGGCGCTGCGGCTGCTGGGCGAGCGGGTGGCAGACATCGAGACGATCGACCGCATCGTGCGCCTCGGCGGCGGCTTTCGCATGGGGCCGTTCGAGCTCAGCGACCTCGTGGGGGTCGACACCGGCTTCGACGTGGCCCGCTCCTTCTACGAGCTCTCCTTCGGCGAGCCCCGCTGGCGACCCTCCCCGATCCAGGCTCAGCGCGTGGCCGCCGGGCTGCACGGGCGCAAGAGCGGGCGCGGCTACTACGACTACTCGGGCGACTCCCATCGCCCTGCCGATCCCGAGCCACCCGAGCGCGAGGGCGATGCCGTGGTGCGGGGCAGCGGCCCCGTGGCGGAGGCCCTGCGCGTACTCGCGCCCGGGGCCTCCGGGCCCGAGATTGTGGTCGAGGGGCTGGGCGGCACCGTGGAGGGCAAGCCCTTTTACGCGCTCCCCTCCCCCGCGCGGGACGCCGCGGCACAGCAGCCCATCCTCACCCTCGTCGAGGTCACCGGCCAGGCCGGCGAGCGAGCGTTCGCAGGGCTCGGTTTGCACACCGCGCGCGTGCAGCCTTCTGCCGTCGGAGTGCTCCCCCGGATCGTCTGCCAGGTGATCAACGAGTGCGCGTTCGCGCTGGGGGAAGGGGTCGGCAGCGCGCGGGACATCGACGCCGGGATGACACTGGGCATGAACTACCCCCGCGGCCCCTTCGCGTGGGCCGACGCGATCGGCCGGGAGCATGTGGTGGCGGTGCTGGACGCACTGTGGGAGGAATACCGCGAGGAGCGCTACCGCATGGCCCCCGCGCTGCGATGTCAGTGAACGGCGCGGGGTCCTTCATTTTGTGAAGTGGTAGGGACTTTTGATTGCACTCTTTTTCGACCCCAACCCTTTACTTTGTGAAGTGGTAGGAGCAGTTGAACGCATTCTTTTTCGACCCCAACCCTTCATTTTGTAAAGTGGTAGGGGCCATTTTTTTAGACATTGCACCCTCCACTCCAGCGCCGCGTGCGATCGTCCCCGAGACGCCGACGCAGAAGACACCGAAGCAGCTTTACTCGCCACCGCCGGCCGTCTGCACGGCCGCGGGCGAGGCCCACTGCTCTTCGGCGAGATCGCCGATCGGCAGCCCCGCGGGCGTGGGCACCTCGGGGGTGTCCCGCAGATACCACTCGGCGTCCAGCGCCGCCTGGCAGCCCGACCCGGCGGCGGTGATCGCCTGGCGGTAGGTGTGGTCGACCAGATCGCCCGCAGCGAACACGCCGGGGCGGTTGGTGAGGGTGGAGCGCCCGGCGGTGAGCACATACCCGTTCTCGTCCACCGTCACCTGTCCGCGCACCAGCTCTGACTGGGGCTCGTGCCCGACCGCGATGAAGGCACCTGAGATCTCGAGTTCCCGCTCCTCGCCGCTGCCGACGTCGAACAGCAGCGCGCGGTCGAGCGCGCTGCTCTCGCCGGGGAGGAACTCCTTGATCGTGTAGGGGGTGAGGAACTCGATGTTCTCCTGCGCGCGTGCGCGCTCCAACATGATCTTCGAGGCGCGCCACTCGGGGCGACGGTGCACGACGGCAACCTTGGAGGCGAACTTCGAGAGGAAGATCGCCTCCTCCATCGCCGAGTCGCCACCGCCGACGATCATCGTCGGCGCGTCCTTGAAGAAGGCCGCGTCGCAGGTGGCGCAGTAGCTCACGCCCCGGCCGCTCAGCTCTTGCTCGCCCGGCACTCCCAGGTGCTTGTGCTCGGCGCCCATCGCGAGGATCACGGTGCGCGCGCGGTGCTCGGTGTCGCCCACCCACACGCTGTGCACGCCGCCAGGCTCGCTTGCCAGCAGCACGCGCTCGGCCTGATCGGTCTCAAGGCGCGCGCCGAAGCGCTCGGCCTGCGCGCGCATCTTGGCCATCAGCTCCGGGCCCATCATCCCCTCTGGAAAGCCGGGGTAGTTCTCGACGTCGGTCGTCTGCTGCAGCAGCCCGCCCCACGCAAACCCCTCGACCACGAGCGGCGCAAGGTTGGCGCGCGCGGTGTATAGAGCGGCGGTGTACCCGGCGGGGCCACTGCCGATGATGATCGTGTTCTCGATGTCCGCCATGTTGATCCTTTCGCGCGCTTACCAGAGGCAAGCGTACACGGCGCCATTACTTTACTTTTTGAAGTATAGCAGGGCGGAGGGCTTGGTGGGCATCCGCGCGCGCTGTCACAGCACCCAGCCGCCCGGGGGTGGGGCGTCGTGCCCCACCATTGTCCGCAGCTCCCCACCGCGTAGCTCCAGCACCTCGTCGAACAGCTCCACGCCGAGCTCGCTGTGGGTGATCACGAGCACCCCACGCTCGCCGGCGCCGGTGACGATCGCGCGCATCACCGACGCCGCCGTGGCGGCGTCGAGGTGCGCGGTGGGCTCGTCCAGCACGAGAAAGCGCGCGTCGCTGAGCAGCGCCCGTGCGAGCGCAACCCGCTGGCGCTGGCCGCCTGAGAGCGCGCCGCCATCCTCGCCGACGAGCGTGTCGAGGCCGTCGGGCAGCGTGCGCACCCACTCGGCCGCGCCTGCCGCTTCGAAGGCCCCCCACAGCGCCTCCTCGCTCGCCTCACGCCGCGCAAGCAGCACGTTCTCACGCAGCGTGGTGTTGAACAGGTGGGCGTCCTGCGCGGCGATCGTCACCGCGCGGTGGACGTCATCCTGGGAGAGTTCACGCAGATCGACGCCGCCGATCCGCACGCTGCCGGCGTCGGGGTCGCGGAAGCGCACCAGCAACTGCGCGAGCGTGCTCTTGCCGGCGCCGCTCGGCCCCATCAGCGCCACCCGGCGCCCCGGCGCCAAACGCAGGCTCACGTGCTCCAGCACCCACGGCTCCTCGGGGGTGTAACGCGCGCTGAGGTCCTCCACCACCAGCTCGCCCTCCCCGGGCAGCGCCCGCGGGCGCACGGGATCACGCACTGAGGGCCGGCGCGCACACAGCTCTTCCAGGCGGCCGGCCGCCTCCGCGCAGGAGCGCAGCCGCCGCGCCGCCAGCGGCAGTGGCGCGAGACCTTCAAACGCGGCGAGCACCAGCAGCGCGATCGCCGCCAGCAGCACGCCCGCGAGCGCGCCGCCGTGCACCGCCGGGATCGCCACCAAAAGCACCGCCACCACGCTCCCGCCGGCCGCCGCCGACCCGAGCGCCGTGGCGGCGCCCGCCGCCACGCCATCGCGCCGTGCGAGCCTCGCCAGGCGCCCGTCGGCGGCGCGCAGCCGCGCGATCCGCTCGCGCGCCCGCCCCGCCACGGCGAGCTCGGCGGCGCCTTCGATCGTCTCCACCAGCTCCGCCGTCAACGCCGCGCGCGCCGGCGCCTGACGGCGGCCGCAGGACGAGGCGAGCAGCGCCGCGAGCGCCGGCACCACCGTGGCGGTCAACAGCAGACACACGAACACGACCGGGCCGGCCGCCGGCAGGATCGCCCACGCGGTCAGCGATGCGGCGCAGATCGTCAGCGCCGCCACCACGGGCGGCGCGAGCGCGCGCAGGTAGAGATCCTGCAGCGCGTCCACGTCCCCCACAAACCGCGACAGCAGATCGCCGCCGCTGCCGCCGCCGAGATCGCCCGGCACGAGCGGAGCGAGACGCCGATAGAAGTTGGCGCGCACCCGCCCCAGCAGCCGCAGTGCGGCGTCGTGGGAGGCCAGCCGCTCGCTGTAGCGCAGCAGCGCACGCGAGATCGCGAACGCGCGCACGCACACGATCGCCACGCTCAGCGCCAGCACCGGTGGGCGCTGGGCGGCGCGCGAGATCAGGTAGCCGGAGGTCGCCAGCAGCCCGCCGGAGGCGACCACCGCGCCGAATCCCAGCGCGACCGCCAACACCAGCCGCCGGCGCTCGGTGCGTCCGGCACGGGCCGCGGCCACCAGGCTGGCGTAGCTACCGCTCACGCGAGCACCTCCACGGAAGCCACCTGTGCGCGACCGTGCGCCAGCGTCACCACACGCTCGGCGCCTGCCGCCAGCCGCGAGTCGTGGGCAATCAAGAGCGTGGTGCGGCCCTCGGCGAGTCGCGCGATCGCGTCGCCCACGGCCGCGGCGGTGCCGGCGTCGAGGTGGGCGGTGGGCTCGTCGAGCACCACGAGCGAAGCGTCGCGCAGAAACGCGCGCGCCAACCCCACCCGCTGCGCCTGGCCGGCGGAGAGGCCGCGGCCGCCCTCTCCGACTCGCGTCTGCAGACCGTCGGGCAGCTCTCCGAGCAACTGCTCCAGCCCCGCGGCGTGCGCCGCCGCAGAGATCCGCTCGCGCGCCGCTTGCGGGAGGGCGAGCGAGATGTTCTGGGCGATTGTGCCCGCGAACAGACGCGTGCGCTGCGGCACCCACGCGACGCACTCGCGCCACGCATCCGGCGCGATCTCACGCAGGTCTTGCCCGCCGCAGGTGATGCGCCCCGCGGTCGGGTCGGCCAGGCGCAGCGCGAGCGCCGCAACCGTGCTCTTACCCACGCCACTCCGGCCCACCAGCGCGGTGGTGCGGCCGGGCTCGATCTCCAGCTCCAGCCCACTGAGCACCGGTGCGCGCCGATCGGGGTAGACGAACGACACCGCCTCGAAGCGCAGCGGCTCCAGCGCCGGATCGGGCAGGCCGCCATCACCGTTCGCCCGCTCCGGGTCGGGCGGATCGGCCACGCCGCCACCACCGTTCGCGCGCTCCGG